>Ga0214921_10000241_pt1 | contig 109098 bp, 86 predicted proteins | sample LL1505_MetaG_FD_177992 | JGI IMG/M metagenome (GOLD analysis project Ga0214921, IMG submission 177992) | Freshwater microbial communities from Lake Lanier, Atlanta, Georgia, United States - LL-1505 | ecosystem: Environmental > Aquatic > Freshwater > Lake | place: USA: Georgia | collected... | reverse complement strand
GTCCGGGGGGTTGGGGTCCGGGGGGTTGGGGTCTTCTCGGTCCTCTTACTGCAGTTTGGTACAAAGTTTCTGAATCTGGTATAATTCTGTGAGGACCCGGTATGTCTACAGCTGCAGCTGCAGCTGCAGCTGCAGGCGGGTTTGCAGATCTCTCCCTTGGCTTTATATAAGCTGGCACTTCATCCAGATTAATATTTGCAATAACAGGCAGTTGTATACCAAGTTGTCTACCTTCTGCGACCCATGCTGCACTGGCCAACTGTTGAAGAGCAGTTTGTGCTGCTTCAGCCAGCTCTTTGATAACCATTATGTTAGAACGACCACCATTATCAACATTTGGTTTACCTGAATTGTTTATAATATCAATGTCATCATCGGCAGGAACCGCGCGAGTCGCAATAGATTGATTGTAGCGAATCAAAGCAGCACGATAAATTTCAAGGGCATAGTTATAATCATTTACTCGAATATCAGCTTGACGCAGAGCTGCCCGCAATTCATCCAAATTGGCTCTATTATCTATCAAGAATTGCCTAATTGGATCCAGCGGCACATCCGGCGGATGTGCCGCTGGATAATTCTCGTCATCATCAGAATCATCATCAGAATCATCAACATTCCCCATAGCTCGCCCACGAGCAGCTATAGCTGCAGCGAACGACACAGGCGCGCCGGGATTTCTTGCCCCAACCCTTCTAGCGATATTATCTAGATGGGCTTTAGTTTCAGCTTCCGCAGCGGCAGCTTTATCTAAATCCTCAACGCGACGCCTTTCGGCAGCTATCTCTGCCGCTCTCCTAGCTTTTCGCCTTGTTAATTCAGCGTGGGCATCTGGATTGACTTTCTTATATTGCTCCAACCACTCATCTGATCTTCTCGAAAGATCAGGGGGTGCCCCACCCCTGATCTTTCGAGCAGAACCACCATATTTTGATAGCCGCTTTGATGACGCGATGCTAAATAGTAGTGCTACAATAATTGCAAGGATTATTAGTAGCACTGCAATTAGCGTATCTGCAATGTTGCACAACATATTGTGCTATATAAGAGTATAATATTAGATCATTACCACAATTCTGTTTTAAACATAATTAATATAAGTTATACGATGGCTCGTCGAGTAGATTACCCAGGGTTCTATATTGCAAAATGCAGTGTATTTGCCAGTATGCGCGATCTGTTTAAGGTTGGCCATACCGGCGACCTAAGAGAACGATTGCACGACTCTGCATATATCACCTGCTTCCCGCCTGATAGCTGGCAATACAGCGCAACTATAGAAGTAACCACCAAAACGGATGCGTATGCGATCGAGACCGGAGTGTTGCAGTGCCTGAAACTAAAGCGGCTTGGCCGAAGTGAGTTGGTTGTCGCCACCTTAGAAGAGATCATCTCTATTGCGCGACAGGTTGCTCTCGCTATGAAAATAGCAGGCTCGCTCATGCTCAATCCTACATACGAGCGCACCCGCTGCATTTCTGTGGTCGATAAAACTCCCTCTGAGTTAAGAGTACAGAGTCTGATTGCACTTGCAATCAGCACTATAGAAAAATTAACACTGCCTGCGCAAGCGCCGCCTGCGCAAGCGCCGCCTGAACTAACATTCAACCCTATAGATGATGCGGCCGCGCCAGTCGATGACCAAGAGCTGCTTACTGTGCTTGAAGATACGGTGCTCTACCGACGGCCCGCAGATCCATTGCAGTTGCGAGAGTACCAGCAGACGGCCGCTACAGCAGTTGCGAATGAGTTGACGGCCAGCCAACGGACCATTCTGCAGATGGCATGTCGCTGCGGTAAAACACTGGTTGCATATGAGGCTGCTAGGCAGATTAATTTAGAAGACAGGCCTGTACTCTTTCTGGTACCGGGGCTCGCGCTACTGCGCCAGACCGCAGAGAAGCTCTATCAATATGCACAGGGTGATATCGATATGTTGCTAGTGGGTTCAGACCCGCGCCCAGTCGAACTGGGGCGCGCAACTCCGATGACGACAGACACCGCCTCGATCTATACATTTCTGACTGCATTCGCTGATAAAACACGCCCTCGTTGGGTGATTTGCACATATCAGAGCTCCTCTTTAGTTCAGGATAGGGTAGATCTGTTTAGTCTAATAATTTACGATGAGGCTCACCGGATCTGCGGGGGGCGCGCGCCGCGCCCATTCAACAGTGTACTGCTTGCGTGCGAGCGCTCGCAAGCGAGCAAACAGCTCTTTATGTCGGCCACGCCCGCTTATGATCCAATCACGCCCGATACTATCTCGATGCGCGACCGATCACTCTTTGGCGGCGTCGCCAGCCGCTACTATCTGCGCAGCGGCATCGATGCCGGCTATGTGAACAACTTTCGGCTGCAGCTGGTCGCGGCGCCAACCGGCGCCGCCAGCGAAGATGAAGCGATGGCCGGCGCCATTGCCGAGGCGATGCGGCACGTCGAAAAACTGCTGGTCTTCTGCCGCGACATCGCGCACGCCGATCGGCTCGCCGCGGCGACTGCTCGCATCGCCGCGGCCGCCATCGGCGCCGCTAACTTCGAGTGCAGCTCCGTACATAGCCGGCTACCGGCGGGCGCCGCGCAGGCGGCGCTTCAGCGTTTCGCCGCGCCCGGCGTCCGGGCCGCGCTGTTCAACTGCCGGATGCTTCAGGAGGGCGTCGAGGTCCCGCCGCTCAATGCGGTCTTCTTTGCGGCGCCGCGCCACAGCCCGCGCGACATCATCCAGAGCATCTGCCGGCCGCTCAACCCGGTGCCGGGCAAGCCCTGCTCGGTGGTTTTCCTCCCGGTCGCATACGACGCGGCCGCAGGCGTTGACGCCCCCGCAAACCTGCGCCGCTACTCGACGATCTTGCCGATCGTCGACGCGCTCCTCGAAGAGGACTCGCGCCTGTTCGACATGCTGATCGGCGGCGCGCCCGATGACGACATGCTGCAGTTACTGGTCGTGCGGGCTGGCGGCGCGACGCTCGCCGCGCCGGCGGCACTTGTCGCCGAGGCGGCGCAGATTCTCGCGGCATGCCGCCGCGTGATACGCCACGGCGTGGCGGGCGCTGCAGCAACCGGACGCCGCAGCGAGCGGCTGCTGCGCGCCGACGCGATCCCCTGGGGGCGCGCGTTCGCCGAGCTGCGCCGCGTCGTGCTCGAGTGCCGGCGCTACCCGAAGACGACCGACGAGTGGATCTTCGCCGGCGCGCCCGGCAGCGAAGTCCGCGTCAACCTGCACGCGGTCTATGCGGCGATCGCCGCGCGGTACTCCGCGGGCACCCTCGAGCCGTACCAGCGCACCGACCTGGAGTCGCTGCCGAGCTGGCTCCCGTGGGGGGCCGAGGGCCCCTACGCGTGGGGGCCCTGCGTCAGTTTCCTCGAGCACTGGCTTGAGACATACGGCATCGACGCCCTCGCGCTCGAGATCAACAAGGGCGGGTATGTGGGGCTGGAGGCGACCCCGATGGAGCGCCTCTCCGGCGCCCTCACCTGCGTGAACCAGCAGGTGTTCGGCAAGAAGACCCGCGACGCCGCCGGCGAGATGGTCGTGCGCGCCGCCGACCGGGTGCCGGCGGCGCACGCGGCCGACCTCGACCGCATCTGCGCGCGCTTCGGCATGCGCTGGCGCAAGGAGTTCCGGGCCGACGGCACGGTCGACCCCGCGCGGCCGACCTTCATCCAGGAGGCATATGGCCGGTTCAAGCAGATGTTCGCCGAGGGCGGCAGCGCCCACCCCTACATTCAAGAGCACTTTCCTGGTTACCCCCTGAAGCACGCGCGGCAGTGCGCGCTCGACCTGCGCACAGAGGAGGCGCTGGCTGCGCTGCCGCCGCGGCGCGCGCGCGGCGCGCGGACTGCGGCGGCGCAGCCGCCCCGCGCCCCCAAAAAATGAGCGCGTTTAGCCCTGATACGTGTCTGTCACAAGTATGTGTCGCACATACTCGAGGAAGTGCGCGATCGACTCCGGCCCATACGGGAGGTCGCGCACCAGAACGCCAATGTACTCGGCGAATGCGCTTTTTGTCGCCGCCGAGAGCGACGGCGCGAGCCCCGACTCCGCCAGGACTTGCACCACCACAATTTCGCTGCGCAGGTCGTCCCAGCGGACCGGCCGGGATAGGTCGGCGCCGGCAAGCTCGTCGAGATCACTCTGTCTGATGTTATGCGCGCGCAGGAACTCTTCCATATGCTGCTGCACTTGCTGCATGTGCAGCTCCATTCCGCGCTCTAATCGCCGATCCGGTAGAATTTGCAGCCCTTCCACTGTATATAAGAGAGCCGCGCAATTCATTTTTGCCAGAAATTGAACCTGCCTAAGTAGATCTATGCAAATGAACCGACGGGCCCGCCGGCGCGCCGATATCGAACGCGCCCTTGCTGAGGACGCGGCGGCGGCCGCAGCCGCCGCCGCGCCCGGCGCCGCGCTGATCGCGGACGACGAAGTTCATAGACTCAACCGAATTGGCCCAATACTGGTTCCCGTTGATGAGGATGCTGTTCCCGACGAGCTAATCCCGTGGGCGGTCGCGCGCCACTGCAACAACAGTATCCGCGAGCTCACCGAGGACGACCCGCGCGCGGAGACGCCCGCCGAGTTCCGGGGCGAGCTCTACCCGCCGCAGAAGACGATGCTGGCCGCGATGGACCTGCTGGAGAACCGGTCGAGTCTGCAGACGAGCGGGGGCGCGCTGCAGATGTCGATGGCGCGCATCGCCGCCCAGTTCTCCTTCGGCAAGACGGTGCTGGCGCTCGCGCGCGTCTGCGCGGCGCGGGTGCCGCGCGCGCGGCCGTCGCTCGCCCCGCTAATTGCCGGACTGCCTCTGGTGCGCGATGGCTACTTCATGCCGGAGGTGACTGTGCGCTATGCGCAGCTGCTCCCGCTCACGATCGTCGCGGCCGCGGCCAACGTGATTTCGCAGTGGGAGGAGAACACGACGCGGTTCACCAACCTGCGCATGTACACGATCGAGAACGTGCACTCGCTCCGGGCGTTCGAGGCGCTCTTCCGGAACGGACGCGCGGCCGCTGAATATGATATCGTGTTTGTCAAGGCGGGGCGAGTTGTCTCCAGCTTCGTGGTTGCGGGTGAGCCCCCGCGCGCCGCCGGCGACCCCCCGCGCGCTGCTGGCGACCCCCCGCGCGCCGGCGGCGAGCCCCCCGCAGAGCATGCTTCAAAGTCGACGCGGTCGCTCATCGGAGCGCTTGGCCGTGTGCTCGAGGGCGTGCCGGTCGCGCGACTGATCATCGACGACTACGACACGCTTAAGCTCAGCGCCGATGACTGCTTCATCCCCGCACTCTTCACGTGGCTGGTTTCGGCAACGCGCCGCCGGACGAGCGCGAGCGTGAATAGCCACGAGGGCGGCACGGTGACCGAGTACTTCCGGCGAAACATGTGCGAGGGGGTCCCTGTGCTGGGGGCCGCCCTCGATGACGTGCTCAACGGCTGCTGCAGCCTGCGGTGCGCGCCCGACTACGTGGGCGCGCACATCCACAGCACGGTCTGCGGATTTCGCCACATCACGGTGGCGGGCGGCCGCGCCGCCGGCATGCTGCGCGACCTGGACGTGCCGGAAGAGGTCTTCGAGATGGTGAACGCCGACGCCGTCGGCACAGCTGCCGCAGCGCTCGGTCTCGAGGCGGCGTCCGTCGGCGACATCGTCCGCCGCGTCGTGGGGGGGCACCTGGACAAGCTCCGGCTGGCGGCCCGGGTTGTAGCGAGGGTGGCCCGGGTGCAGACCGCGCTTGAGATCCGCTCGGGGCGCCCGCTGCTTGAGCGAATTGCCGCGCCAACGGACACAGTGACCGCTGCGGACGCTCTGCCCGTTGCGGACGCTCTGCCCGCTGCGGACGCAGTGCCTGTTGCGGACGCAGTGGCCGCTGCGGACGCAGTGGCCCGTTTCGACCCGTCGACGATCGGCGGCCTCAAGAAAGCAATGAGAGAGGGGACCGATGCAGAGTTTATGGCCTGCTGGAACAGTCCACTAGCGGTCCCCGAACAGTATATGCCGCAGATCCTCATCGACATGACGGCGCAGTCGGCCGAAGTTACAGAAAAGTACGGAAAGACGCTGAGCCGCATGCGCGACAACATCCGGGAGGGCTGCTGCCAAGTCTGCACAGTGCCCTTCTCAAAAAGCGACTCTGAGGAGGAGGACGCGGCCGACCGCGACGATACAACAGACACCGCCGCCTATGTGCTGGCGGGCTGCTGTCAGATCATTATCTGCGAGCACTGCGTAACTCGGAAGATCGGCGGCGCCCGCCAGTTCATCAGCCGGTGCCCCAACTGCGCTGTCGATATCCCCTCGCTGGGCACCGGTCTCATTCGGGTGGGTGCGGAGCTCGACCTGGAGTCGGCGCTGAAGGATGATGCGCTGGCGCCTGACGTGCCACAGGCGGCGCCCGTGGGTGCTGCAGGTACCGCGGCGGGCACAGCCGCTGTGCCCGCTGAAGTGCGCGGCCAGCAGGCGCTGGCGGCCGCCCCCGCCGCCGAGATCGCGAACCCGAAACTGCGCGCGCTCGTGCAGTTCATCCGCGGCGAACCCATCGAGGCGCTGACAAACATGGCCGTTCCGCCCTTCGTACATGGCCTGCTCGACGGCGTGCGCGACCTGCCATGGCCGGCCGAAAAACCGCGCAAGATCCTCGTGTTCACGATGCACGCGGAATCGACACGCCACATCGAGTTCGCGCTGGAGCTCGCGGGGATCCCATACGGAGTCCTGAGGGGGCTGCGCACCCAGAAAGATGCGGCGGTAGAGGCGCTGCGGGGTGCGCCAACGACCGGGGTCCTGCTCGTGACGTCCGCCAAAGACTGCGCGGGCATCCACATGCCCTGGCTCTCGCACATCGTGTTCTACCACCGGGTGACCGACCGGCACGTCGAGGCGCAGGTCGCGGCGAGGGGCCAGCGGCTGGGGCGCGAGCACAACCTCGAGATCGTGCTGATCGGCAACGAGGCGGAGGCCGGGCGGTAATCGTAGTGTCTCTTTTTGTTACTGTTGTCGATGCAAAAATAGACACACTGTGTCTATGGTGCTGCGGCCGCTGTTGCTGCTGTCGGTGCTGCCGCTGTCGCTGCTGTCACTGCTGCCGCTGTCACTGCTGCCGCTGTCACTTCTGCTGCTGTCACTTCTGCTGCTGTCGCTGCTGTCGGTGCCGCCGTCGCCATCGCTGCTGTCGCTGTCGGTGCCAAAGCGACAGGGTCGTTCAAATGCTTTGGAAGATGGGTAGTCAACCCCCGGTGAAAGAATTCACAATAATGACCCAAATACTGTAGAAATCCAGAATTGCATTCACGCATCATAACAGTTCCATCCCCAGAATCGTAGTAGCAGTAGCGATCAGGACACCCACTTCTTTTGACAGAGTATCCATTCAAGATAGCTTGGGTAGCTTTGTTAAACTGCTGCAGGATTCCCGGAAGCGCTCCACTGCGCTGCTCAGGTATTAGCTGACTGAATGACATTAGCGCATCACATACAGGATCCAGGGGGGTTACCGGCATTATGCTGATGGGCCAGTTACGGATACCAACCAATCCATTGAGGATTTGCCGTATATCGTACATTTCGACAACTAACCGGGCAACGCACGCAGTGAGCGCCGCCGCGCTCGCCATAGAAGCGGCGGCGCGAGCTTGGGGCGCTGCCACCGCAGCGGAATCTTCTACAGATGCGAGCAGTGTTTCTGTAGCGTGCACAAGCTCCAGCTTAAGTCTAGCACAACCCTCCATGGCGACCATAACATTTCTACGATTTTCTTCGTATTCCGCAGACATTGCCAAATAGAGATTAGTGCAGAGCTGACCCACAGACTCCCAGGTAATCACATGGAGGAATGACATACGGTGCGCCGTCTTAAGCACATAGTCTTTGGCATCCGCAGCAAATCTACGGTCAGAGTAAGTCTTGAGCGCCCAGACGAAGTCGAGGACTGTAATCGCTGCAAGTTGTACCGCAAGCGACTTTTTGTGCGCGTCTATCCCAGACGCGTGTTGCAGTACTGTACAGTACTGCGTGCAGTACTCCATAATCTCATAAAATCGTTCATCATCACAGGGTTTGAGCTGACGACCCTTTCTACATTGAGAGATTACATCCAGACTGATCGTGCTATCCATTTTGATGCCCACTGTGATCGACCATTTCCCCTATTTAAAAAATTCAATTTTATTACAAGAGGCCAAAATTGGCTCACTCTGCACAATAAACATGGTATTTGCCCATCATTATCCCTCCGCACGTACCAGCCCAGCAGCTACTTGAATGATTAGTGCGCAAGACATATATCAAGTAGCACTCGACTCACATATTTTTGGCAGACTTCAAGTTGACCGCTGTCGACGGGCCGCCCGCGCGGAGGGGGGGGGGGGGGGGGGGGGGGGGTCGCGGCAGGTATTAATTTGAGGAGTATGAATTTAAGGTATAGAATATAGAAATAGCCTTTGTATGCAATTCTTTTCTATATCATTTAAGCACTCCAATCGCAGTAATATTGCTTATAATGATACAGACCTCAAATTAATACCATCATTTATCGCGATCACTCAAAAAAATACCACATTTAAATACATCTACCTCAAATTAATACCATTGCATAATGGTGTTTATTTGCGAGAATTGTGGCACTACATTTGCTAAACAGCAGAGCTTGCGCGCACATGCAGCACGCAAGCGCCCGTGCAATGTAAGGTCTGACCACCAGTGTCCTCACTGCCCCAAGAGCTACACGAGGATTGACAACTTAACAAGACACATTGCGGTCTGTCGAGAGGCACTGGCGGTTCAATACCGAGAGCTGCAAGCTCGTATGGATGCAATTGAGAAAAAACAGTCAACAGCTCAACATCAGACAAATACCGCAATCATTAGCAATAACACAATCAACAACGTGACAGTCACCATCGCACCCTGGGGCTCACCGCTCGCGCTGACCGACGCTGACGTCGAGGCGGCCCTTGCTAGCATCCCGGGGCTCGCCGCCGCGCCCGCGCTCCCCGAGATCGTTAACACGCTGATGGAGCTGGTGAAGCGCGCGCACCTGCCGGAGGCCGCACGCAACGTCTACCTGAACCCGAAGCGCGGCGACCAGGCGCTCGCGCGCACCCCGATGGGCGGCTGGGCCGCGATGCCGCTGACGGAGGCGACAGCGGTGTTGTTCGACGGCGCGAGTGAGCGAATTGCCACGCCCACTGCACGTCGACGAGTCAATGCGCTGCGGGCCTCTGTGCCCGTGCAGTACCGGGCGGACAAGGAGGCGGCGGTGGCGCTGGGCCTGCGGCCGATGGAGGCGCACCTCGCAAACTTGGCGCCGGGCGGCCCGGGCCCGCTACTGCTAGCGGGTGCCGCCGCGCAGGCCACCGAAGCGGCACATGAACAACCAGTAGCAGCGCACTCCGTCCTCGATCCGGAAGCGGCGGCCGCGCTCGTTAAGCGGCTGCCCGCTCGCTATGAACCAACCGGCGCAGTTACGGCGGAGTGGCTAACAACTGTCCTAGCGGAGGCGGGCACAAACGCTGGCGAACTTATCCGTGCGCTGCGGCAGGCATCGGCGCAGAGACTCTGTGGGTTTACTGAATGGCAAGGGATCATGCGATTCCCCGCACCGCCCGCACAGTAGCATGCTGCTGTGTTTTTGTCCAATCGATGGGCTCTAAGCATTACGCATTATTACTCTATTAGAATAGACTTACACAGTGTACCATAACTGATTAGGATAATTAAACATTATACTGTTGACACATAGGGGCGATCTGATGGCACGCATAGGCAGTAGGCAATGCGAGACCGCTGGCTGTAGTAAGTCACCCTCTTTCAACACCGAGGGCAGCCTGGTCGCGCGCTACTGCGCCACACACAAGACGCCCGACATGGTTGACGTCAAGCATAAGCGCTGCGAGACCGCTGGCTGTAGTAAGTCACCCACTTTCAACACCGAGGGCAGCCTGGTCGCGCGCTACTGCGCCACGCACAAGACGCCCGACATGGTTGACGTCAAGAGCAAGCGCTGCGAGACCGCTGGCTGCGGCAGACGACCCACTTTCAACACCGAGGGCAGCCTGGTCGCGCGCTACTGCGCCACGCACAAGTTACCCGACATGGTTGACGTCAAGAGCAAGCGCTGCGAGACCGCTGGCTGTAGTAAGTCACCCACTTTCAACACCGAGGGCAGCCTGGTCGCGCGCTTCTGCGCCACACACAAGACGCCCGACATGGTTGACGTCATGAGCAAGCGCTGCGAGACCGCTGGCTGCGGCAGACGACCCACTTTCAACACCGAGGGCAGCCTGGTCGCGCGCTTCTGCGCCACGCACAAGTTACCCGACATGGTTGACGTCAAGAGCAAGCGCTGCGAGACCGCTGGCTGCGGCAAGATACCCACTTTCAACACCGAGGGCAGCCTGGTCGCGCGCTACTGCGCCACGCACAAGTTACCCGACATGGTTGACGTCAAGAGCAAGCGCTGCGAGACCGCTGGCTGCGGCAAGATACCCGCTTTCAACACCGAGGGCAGCCTGGTCGCGCGCTACTGCGCCACGCACAAGTTACCCGACATGGTTGACGTCATGAACAAGCGCTGCGAGACCGCTGGCTGCGGCAGACGACCCACTTTCAACACCGAGGGCAGCCTGGTCGCGCGCTTCTGCGCCACACACAAGACGCCCGACATGGTTGACGTCAAGAACAAGCGCTGCGAGACCGCTGGCTGCGACAGACAATCCAGGTATGGTAGTTTAGGGCAGCTGCCATCCCATTGTGCCGCGCACAAATCCAAGGGGATGATCTTGCGACCGCGCGCGCAATGTTCGTCGGCTGGCTGCGCTGCGTTGGGCTCCCACGAAGCTGCCGGCCGCTTCTGTGACGACCATGCGCCGGCTGATGCGCGTAATCTGGGCCTCTTCCCGTGCGCGGCCTGCACACTCCCCGGCATCTTAGTAGGTGGACTGTGCATCGACACTTGCGCTCCCATCGCCACAAAGTACCGGGCTGCAAAGGAGCTGCGGATCCGCAGCCTGTTTGAGCAGGCCGGTCACATCAGCGTGGTCGATGCGACTCCAGTGGCAATCCCAGTGGCGACTCCAGATGCGGCCTCAGCTGTAACCTCAGATGCGACTCCGGCGGCATTTCCCGAAGCGACTCCCAAGACTACTGATCCAGCTGATTTCGTCCATAACAAGACGCTCGAGGGGAAGCAGTGTGGGATGGAGCGGCCCGACTTCCTGTTCGACTGTGGGACTCACCTCGTGATCGTTGAGGTCGACGAAAATCAGCACAGCGGTCGAGCGTGTGAGTGCGAGCAGGCCCGCATGGTGAACCTCGCCGAAGTGCGGGGCATGCCAGTGACGTTCATCCGCTACAACCCGGACAAATATGACCCGGCGGTAGGGCAGACCATAGCCAGCGACCCCCAACGGCACACGCAACTGCTGAAGTGGCTCGCATGGGCGCGCGCCACGTCCCCGACAGAGCGGAGCGATGTTGTCAGCGTGCTCTACCTGTACTACGACGGGCACAACACGCAGGCGCCGGAGCTGTGCAGCCTAGTCCGCGTAGCGGCGCCATCCACGCCGATGTAACCAATGCGGTGCTTTATCATGTGCTGTATTCTTTTTAAATCACTCTCTGCGTAAAATTGATTATCTGGTGCGCTAATTATACAACAATGGCAAGCGGTGACGTGCGCGCGTTTATCGTCAACGACCTTGCAGATCCGATGCTGTTACTCACAGACGATGTCAGGTTCCGAAACCTCATCCAATGCCTGGGCAGCGACCTGCCGGCAGCAACCCCGCTGCCGGTGCGCTGCTACGTCATTTATATCCTCTGCCAGCCAACGGGGGCCGGCCCCCAGTCGTTCTTGATGCGGAGCGCCGTACGTCCAATCGCCAGTCTCAACGAGCTGACGGCCCTCGCCTGTACGACCGGCTGCCTTGGCGCGCGCTACGTCGACAACAGGGTTATGGCGGGAAGTGAACTGCTCGTGTTCGAGCTGGCGGATGCCGACGGCAACCCACTCGGCGCGCGCGAAGCGCAGCTTATTTCAGGCATAGACGAGGCGGTAGATCTGCCTGCACTCCAGCGCGCCGCGGCCCACGAGCGCCGCACGGTGCTTACGGGACTCGCAGCCGGCGACAACCCACAGCTCGCGAACGCAGCGGCCTCGGCACTTGAACTTATGAGGTCTGCTAGCGTGTCGTAGACAAATTTAACCGCTCGGCAGTTGTCATGGTGCGCGAATACTCAATAAAGCGACCTTTGGCCACCATAGCAAAGCCCGCGCCGGTATAGCATGCGCGCGCAGCGCTATTTTTTGGGTCGACCTCCAGGTGGAAGTGTGTCGCCGGCGTGCCCACTAACAGCGCTCGCATAACGCGCCCACAGAGCCCCCTTCCCCGATAGGGCGCCGCGACGTGCACAAGACTCACCTCCGCACGGTGGCGCTCGACGTTGGCGCGTGCTACCGCGCAGACCACTCCTTTATGGAGTACGGTTGCTATATACTGGTGGCTCGGCGGGTGCTCGCGCGCAAGATCGGCGAGCATCGGCCGGCGGCGCTCACGTGCCCGGTGAGCCCCCAGTAGGCTAGTCAGCCCCGCGAGCAGTTGCGCAGGCGCTTTTTTTAAGAGCGCTTCCAGTGTGTCAACTCTGGTCGTTGTTGTGTCGACTACATATGAGAGAATACTCTGTTGCGTACCTCTAGACATGAGTACGTATCCGTATAATAGACCTATAAATTTATGTCGACAGATCGTCTGTGCAACCTCGACGCAAATGGCGCCGCCCCCATGGGGGAGGCCGCGCTATCCGCCTGGTGCGCCGCCGCATCCCAGCCGGACCGGGAGCGCGCCCAGCTCGCCGCGGGCGCGTTCGCGCGCGCGCTCGCCGCCGAGTACAGCTTCGAACTGCTGCCGGCGGCCGACGCGCCGCTGCCCCCCGGCGTTGACCTTCACGACGACCCCAGCTACTCGGTTGCGTGGGTTGGGGGGGGCGCTGAGGCAAACTGCGCCGTGATCACGGGCGCCGTGCGCCGCTACACAGTGGCCACAAAGCGCCTCCCACACCTCATTACGACCGCGGGCGACCCGCCCAGCGTGCTCGCATGCTGTCGCGCGCTGCTCGCCGAGCGCGCCTGCGAGCTCACCGTCCTGCCGATCCGGCGGAACGGCGCGGGCCTCGGCGCGCTCGACCCCGCTTTCCTGAAAAAGGCACTGCGCGCCAACACCTGTCTGGTGTCGATCGCCGCGGTCAACTCGGACACGGGCGCGATAAGCAACCTGCGCCGCCTCACCGAAGAGGCCCGGCGCGCCAACGTCCCGTTCCACTCCGACGTCACTCACCTGATCGGGCGCAGCGCCTTCCACCCGGCGGCGCTGGGCCTCGACGCGTGGACGGCCTCGTTCGGCCACCTAGGTGGCGCGCCGCAGCTCGCGGCTCTGGTCGTCCGGCGCTCGTTTGTGCACGGCTACCGGGTTGCGTCATACGTCGGCGGCGCCTCGTCGGCGGCCGGCGAACTCCGGGCGACCGCGGCCGGCGACCCCGACACAGTTACCCAGATGGAGCCGGCGATCGCAGCCACAGTAGTCGCATGGCAAGCCGCGATCGAAATCAACCGGGCGGCGGCGCAGACGCGGCCGCACGACATGCGCGCCCTCCTCTGGGCGCGCCTCAGCCGCGTATGCCGGGCGCTCTTTCTCGACGACTGCGACGCGGACGTCCCGCCGAGTGTCGATGGCGGAATCTCGCCGCCGGGGAAGCGACCGCACTTGGGCACACAAGAGGGCCATGAGGCGCTCGCTGCGGCTGCCATGGATGTGGGTGCGCCCGCCATAGTCTGGATAGCTCCGCGCGATCTGCGCGGCCTGCTCCCCAACACAATGCTGATAAGTGTCTGCCGACTGGGCTTTTCGGCCGAGGTGGTTCGAGCGCAGCTCCGAAAAGAGAATATAATTGTCGGCAGGCCGCGGGCTGCCACGATTGCGGCCCTCGGCCTGCCGGCAGTACTGCGACAGGGCCTACTGCGTTTCAGCTTCCACACAGACTGCACTGAAGCTACTATCATCCTTGCGGCTGACCGTATATCAAACATGATTTTGGAGCGGCCACGCTCATCAGGGCAACTTCGCTCGTCTGACCGGCCCCGCTTGTCGGACCGGCCCCGCTCGTCTGACCGGCCCCGCTCGTCTGACCGGCCCCGCTCATCTGAAAAGAACCGTCGTTAACAGTCTTAAAAATAGAATTACTGTGGCTCTCACTGGGAATAACCCCTGCTTGTGACTATTTCCCTTATAGGTGACTATCTCACTTATCGGGGTTGGGGGTGTCCCCCCCTTATCGGGGTTGGGGGTGTCCCCCCTTATCGGGGTTGGGGGTGTCCCCCAATTATGCGGTGATTTTAGCGGCGGCCTCAAGTGTGGACACTTCGGCAATGAGAGCCTTGGCGGCATTCGCATTGTCAACGGCACGCTTGCGCAATAGCTCTGCCTGTTTCTTTTTGCGCGCCAGCGTAATGTCCTTGTTCTTCTGAGCCAAGGCCGCCTGCTGGTCGGCATCAAGCGTGCGCACCTTCTTTGCGCGCTCACTCTGCAGGTGGTTGTGGTACAGCGCAAGTTTCTCGTCGATCAACTTCGTAATCGTGTTGATTTCGGTCTCACTGCGACCCGAGTCCGCCATGAGCATGTTGACGACAACTTTAATGTGGTCGGCATTCATCGTGCGCACGCCAACGATGCGTTGAACGATAATGCGAGAGAGAGCGGTGTTGCGGCCAATTCCTTGCGTAACGAGTTCGGCGACATACTCACGAACCCGGTTGCTCACGCGCATCGTCTTGTACTGCTCATCTTTCTTAACGGTCTTCAGTGCATTCTCAACGTAGGTGTAGAACGAGTTCTTCGACTGCTCATCATCTTCGGCACCTTCTACGGGGGCCTCTTCCACCTTAGGGGCGGCCGCGCGCTCTTTCTTAAGAGCATTCTCCTGTTCGATATTGAATGAAGACCAGAGCTGGCACTTTGAGTAGAGCGGACTGAGAGTCAGTGCGGCGGCTGCGTCGCCTTCATGCAGGTGCGTGACATCCACAATCTTACGGTCGGCGGCGATTGCGCGGTCCATGCCGCGACGCAACAGTTCTTTCACAACGCAGTCCCAAACGACGGCAACAGCGATAGGGGTTTCACTGCTGATGCGCACCAGGGACTTACCGGCGGCAGCGATCTTTTCGCGCAGAGTAGTCACGGTGGCGGCATCACTCTTATCTTGAGCCGTCTTGAGCTCGGCACGCAGCGCTTTTACCTGGGTCTCAATCGCATCATCGCCCAGGTGTTGCTTCAGATGAGTAGCGCAACGGGCCTGCGAGATGTTAATGTGCAGTACATTGGCGAGCTGAATGCGACCATGCGATTCAACGTTATCGCCAGTTTCTTGGACGGGGGCCTTAACCACAGGATCCTTGACCACAGCGGGCTTTACTTCGGCCGCGGGCTTCACAACCTTCTCAGCAGTGGGCTTTACTGGCTTTTCAGCAGCAGGCTTGGCCGCAACGGGCTTAGGAGCTTGTTTGGGAGCAGCGGCAACGGCGGCACTCTTTTGGGTGGGTTTGGCAGACATCTGGATCGAGATCGGGTTGGGGGTATTGGGGCTGGTATATGTCTTCAAAAGGCCATCTATATTTGCAGCCTTTTGCGAGCCAAAAAACAATTTGTTATCGTATCTTACTCATCCCCTAACGAATTGATTAAATCGTCCATCTCGTCCCCTTGAGACTGCTGTGCTATCTGGTGAGGAGACTGCTGTGCTATCTGGTGAGGAGACTGCTGTGCTGTTTGGTGAGGAGACTGCTGTGCTGTTTGGTGAGGAGACTGCTGTGCTGTTTGGTGAGGAGACTGCTGTGCTGTTTGGTGAGGAGACTGCTGTGCTGTTTGGTGAGGAGACTGCTGTGCTGTTTGGTGAGGAGACTGCTGTGCTTGTGCTGTCTGGTGAGCCGGTGCTGTCTGGTGAGCCGGTGCTGTCTGGTGAGCCGGTGCTGTCTGGTGAGCAGACTGCTGTGCTTGTGCTGTCTGGTGAGCCGGTGATGTCTGACGGACAGACAGCGCAGATGGGTATGCAGCCTGTGTAGACTGCTGCGCTGTCTCCGCATCTGACATGTTGGACGAATATAATTGGGCACTTGCGGGAGAGCTCGCTACTGTAGCACCTGGATTTTCGCGCCTAGGGATTGCCGAGGGAGGTCTGGGTTGGCCACCCCCGACCGTCCTCATTTGTGCAGCAGTCACTGGTGCGCGCCGTGCTGTTCCCGATTGTACTCGCGCCGTCATTAAGTCTGCGATTGAACTCGAGTCGTCACTTTTCAGTATGCTTTTGGGGGTAGTTTTATCACCCATCTCCAATGGTTTTGAATCAGAAGGAGCTTCTAGAGGTTTCTTAAACGTGACCTTTGCTCCATTAGATTCGTCAGTCTCTTCAGCATCATCGGTCTCTTCAGCATCTTCAGCATCTTCGGTCTCTTCAGCCTCTTGAGCGCGCTGCCTGCGCCGCATTTCTCGCAGGCGGGCCAACTCATCTCGATTGATTCCTTCAAGGGGTGCTGATATTGTCTTGACGGGACTAATGCGTTTATTTTCCACCTCGACGGCAACAGGCGGGCGAGACCAATATGCATAGATTACGATGCAGATAATAAGTATAACAATGACCCCCAGGAACAGCATCCTATAGCGATAGAAGAAAGACTCAGAAGTGGGTCCAGCCGCCGGAGGGTCATCCAGCATCTCTTCGGCATCACCAGCAGCGGATTCTGGTAGTTTCATGAGCTCATCATCTGTGATCTTTGGCAGTACCGGCTGCCAATCAGCCCCAACGGTGCTGTCTGGTCGTTTGGACATACGGCTTATGGAAACAAAAACGAGCCTCTATATAGAATGATGGCCCAGGCATCCGTCACAGAAGATTTCTTACAGTCACTTGACGAGTGGGAGGGCGCGCTTACGAGCGCGTCGCAGAGTCTGTTAGGGGCAGCCACTCACGTTGAGAGTGCCGGTATTGCACAGTATAGTAGCGGATGGCGGGCGGCGGTGGCAGCTGCCACCACAGCCATTGCAGCGGCGCCCACATCCGATACATCGGCGCCCACAAACCAGCTAACCGCACTTGTCACCCGTACGGCAGCAATTGAGCATAGATCACTTCACATAGCAAATGCATCACTCATTATTCTGGATCCGAATGTGTACGCGGCCGCATCTGCAAAAATGTCAAAAACGTTTTCTAGCGAACGTCGTCTCGATATCGAGAAGGCAAAACGAGATATTGCTGCAGCCATGGCTGCAGCACGTAAATCGCTATCTCTAGCGGCCGCCGCCGGGGTGCTTCTAGCAGAGCACTGGCATGCTGCTGCCGAGCTATACAAGCGGGGCTGTGCTGGGACTTTCCACCATGGAGAAGTCGTCACCGAACTCTTTATGGGGGTCCTTACATGCGCGAAGACAGAAGATGCTACTGCGACACTCCAAGCGGCGCCCGATTGTGCATTAGGGATTCCAGTAGACTCTAGAGAGGCAGCTTCCACCGATAGCAAGTTTCTGGCGGGGTTCCATCCACTGCAGAGATTGGGAGGATCTATACCAGCTTGCGAAGCAAGCAAAGCAAGTGAAGCAAGCAAAGCAAGTGAAGCAAGCAAAGCAAGTGAAGCAAGCAAAGCAAGCATTATCAATCTCTCTATCGAGCAGGCTCTCTTTGATGTTGCATATAACATAACACCATTAATTGACCGCAAAGCGGCTGCCAAGTTTGGCCCCATCGTCAATATTCAGGCCGGTCTCAATTTTAATGTGGTAGAGAGACTTAAGACGATCCAGATGGCTTTGCGTACACGCAGTTTTGTAAATGACGCTTCAGTACATGCTGCCTCAGTAAATGACGCTTCAGTACATGCCAATGTTCTCACTCCAGCTAATGAGGCCATTCTTCTGAAAGTTGACCAAAACGGCGCGCGTGAATTGTCGGGCGCGCTGCCACGCGCCTACTTCGCGGGGGCGCGGCCGCGCGCTCAAAAGAGTGCAGATCTGCTTGGTAGATTAATCGGCATAAAAATTGCCGAAGAGGCTGCCTGGGGGCAGGGTCACGTAGCAGGTTCGACACTCCGCGGCGAATATAACGAGCAGGTTAAACGAATCCGCGCACTCGACGCCCCCTGCAATACCGATGCGTTGCTGGCGGCCCTGATCACCGCGCTAGAGAAAAAGTTGCCGCCAGCAAAAGATGACTCTCTGGACGCCGGGGTTGCACTCGACTTTCTGCGGATAGCGACGAGCGACCATGCAGCCTCCGCAGGTGGCTATATCTGCCAGGCCGTTAACGCAATCAACGAAACACAGGTGCTGCACCGCATGCAGAGCGCGCTCGCACAGCCGGTGCAGCGCACGCCTATGTGGGTGCTCGAGCGCGAGTTGCGGTTAACCTATCTACTACATTCGATCGACACAGCCGCAGTTCTCTACCGGCGGCTGCGCCCAGAGGTAGAGAGCATTCCCATTTCTACCATCGACTGGAAAAAGGGCGCGCCCCACATTAAAATTGCTTTCATGGCGCTATTTCGGCGCGCCGCCGAGCGCGCGCTGGCCGCCAGCGAAATTAACTGCGCGCCGATGAGTCTAAAAGCCTACGCATTGACCTTAACTATTTAATTAAACAGTGGTCCTATAATTAAATAGCGAATGGCGACACCTATTATTTTGACTGCGGGCCCAAAGGCGACGCGACGCGGACCGGGGCGCCCGCCCAGCAAGCCCGCCCCGCCGCCGCTCGAGCAACGCGGGGTCGTTGGCGCCCCGCTCGATGCGAATAATCGGTTAGAATTTGTATACAGCGACCCTTCTGTGTTTAAGTCGCTGTTCACCTATTTCAAGAACATAAAGGCTCGTGACATTCACTTGCGCTGCAACCCCAGTGGACTGACCTTCTTCGCCCGCGACCACTCGAAGACGAGTCGCGTTGTCGCGCACGTCTCCGGCGAGCATGTGAACTGGCACTTCTGCGACGGCGAGTTCTGGCTCGGCATTAACCGCGAGCACGTGGAGAAGATCTTCGCCTCGATCGACAAGACCCTCTTCAAAATCACGATCCTGCAATCGGTCGACGACCCGAACACGATCACGTTCGTATTCAAGGATGCCGAGATCGAGAAGGAGTGCAACTACCGCGTCAACCTCTCGATGTACCCCCGGGACGAGGACCTATATGAGGCGGAGCGCGCATTAGCACCTGCAACAATGCAGGCCCTCTTCCCGATCGAGTTCACGCTCAGCGCAAAGCAGTTCAAGAAGTCGATCAGCGATGCGAGCAACTACAGCGAGATGCTGACGTTCGAGAAGCTGGGCGCGCACCCTCTGCAGCTCACGTATGCGAGGGCAAATCTTGTCTATAATGAGGTCTACCGCAGCGCCGCGAAGATTCGCCTGCGCTCGGCGGTCAGCGACGGGACGATCTTCCGCGCGACCGTGAAGATCGCGAACGTCAAGTCCCTCGCAAGCTCGATGGTGACCGACGACGTGCGGATCCTCTGCCGCGAGGATGACGACATCCTGTTTCGCAGCGCGATCGATGCGAAGGCGCTGGTTGTGAGCACCATGACAAAGCTGACATAATGGCGGATATGCTATTTTTTGCCACGAGCAAACGGCTGTCTGTTAATTAACCGTGCAATTGGGCTATCGCACTATTCTTTGATAGCAGGATGTCCACTTTCCAGCTCCCCACTGACCCCGCGGCGGCGATCGCCGCCAACGACGAATGTCGCCGAGCCAACGCGGCGAGCGGCGAAGGGCTCTGCAGCGCTTCGGAGCTCTTCACCACCGCGGCTGAAGCGGTATACGAGTTCCCCTCTCCGACATTTACGCCGCCGTACTGGCAGCGCCGCCGAGAGCTCCCAGAAAATGACGAGAAGTACGCGGAGCGGTTCAAGACAAAATTCCCCGAAGCCGTCCGAGCGCTCGAGGCTGCCCGTCATCTGGGTGTAGTCGTTGCTGGGGGCGCAGCGGCCTGGCCCTTTGGGGATCGATCGACTGAACCATCGGACGTGGACTTCTTCTTCTACAACACCGATCTTGATGGGAGCGACAGTTTCTGCGAGCTTGAGCAGCAGAGTAGCATTGCAACCTATTCTATTGATTTGGACTCAAGCGAGCAGGCAGTTGCAAGCGAGCGGGCAGATGCAAGCGAGCAGGCAGATGCAAGCAAGCAGGCAGATGCAAGCGAGCAGGCAGACGCAAGCAAGCCCCTTCAACAAGCTATGATTAACCTGCTGCGGCAGGTTCCACAGTCAATTCGGTCTTTGTGGGCTCGCGGTGATGGTACAAAAATCATTAAAGAGTTGATGGTTGTTGCTCGTACAGCGGACCTGACTGAACTGAAATCGGCACTTGATGCGGCACTTGATGCAGCATCAAGTGCTGCATCAAGTGCGGCTCTGTTAGATGTGGGCAACCATGGGCTGGCTAAACGCCTGCTGGCGACGCAGTCTGCCAGCGATGAGGCGACCCCCGAAGACTGGACCCGAGTTGCCGTGGTTGTGGATGCGCTAACAGAGGCGCTCCTAACCGATGCGGTCTGCGTGCTTCAAGATCTGCGGCCAGGTGTGCTGACGCTCACCGCACTGTATGATACTGACAGCGGTCTTTCGATGAAGAAATTTCAGATGGTTTTGCGCAAATATCAGACAATCAGCGCGCTCCTCCACAGTTTTGACGTCCCCTCATGCGCCGTGGCGTTTGATGGGCAGCGCGCGCATCTGACGGCCCTCAGCGCCTATGCGCATGCACACCGAGTCAATGTTGTCCACCCCGAATACCGCAGCCCCTCTTATGAGCACCGGCTTATTAAATACTTTGAGCGGGGGTATGCGCTGGCCCTCCCCAACCTAGATACGGCACAGCTCGTTCGGGGGCGCCCGCTTATGTTGGCTCACCTGGTGTTGAAACCAGATGTGGTACGTAACAACTATGCGATGGGGACTGTGACTGGCAGTACCAGCCAGAGCGACTACGCGCCACCTGATCCCATTGGCCCGGGTCGCCGCAGCAGATTCGGACTGTTTCAATCAGTAGACAGGGCATTATGGGGGGGGCTGTCGATCAATATGCGGGCATTTGCCGCAGCGGAATGGGCAGATGCGCCGCGCTATATGATCGCGGGTATGCCCGCATTTGCTGTACTCGGCTACGTAACACCATACGAAAATACCGCGGCGGTTATGGCGGCGGGGCGCCGTGCGCGTTGGCTAATGCGCGCGGCTCAGGGCGGCCCCAATCGCCCGATCCCACTGCGCACGTACGCCGCGCAGGGGGCGCCCACGCTCGCAGAGATACTCCCGCGTGATCAGATGGTCAGCACCCTCCAGAAAGCAGCGCGATCCAGTTTGGATCCGCGCCGGTTAAATGCAGCGCGGGTCTCTCGCTTGTTTGGCCTGCGCACTAAAGACATCGGAGAACTTGCAACGGCACTGCTGGCCGCCTCACCAAGTTCGCCCCTCAGTATTGCAACGGCCCTCGCCCCACGCATTGAGAGACTGGCACGGGCATGGGATGCGCGCCCACCCGCCATCGACTGGTGGGTGCGTACGCCCCAGGCAGCGCCGGCAAGCGCCACTCTGCCCAGCTTTACCTCATCTCGTCAGCCGACGGCTGAGACGCCCGCCGTCTGGTATGGCGACGCGTTTGATCCGAACCCACAGCGCCCAACGCCGCAGGACATTATCCAGATCCTGCACACGTTGCGCGTGAACCCCACGACGCCACAGGTATTCGATGGGGTCTGCGCGCTCTGCCTCGATTCGCTACAGCGCGGAGACCTAAACAGCTCGATTCTTGCGTGCGGCCACATATTCCACTGGAGCAGCAACGGGCACGGCTGCGGAGGGTTACTGCGCTGGGCTGCAGACCATGAAGAGTGTCCAATGTGCCGTTCGCCATTTGACACTGAGCAACAACGATTCCATGCGAGTGCGATTGAGCTGGCACTCACATTTCTGTAAACGCAAGTATTAGTGCACAAAAAATGAGGGTATGCAACTCTAGCTAATGGATGTCTAGTATTTTCCAGTGAACTTGCGGTTGCAGGCAAGGCAGCGGCATATATAGTCAGGCGCCTCATCAAGACTGCGCCGCTGCACCTCGATGTAGGTGCAGCGGCGCGCCTTGCAGTGGGGGCAGCTGAATAGCGTCGACTCTTTTTCGACAACCCGCTGCGCGCTTCGCATCGCGATCTCGGCGCGCTCTTCGGCGGTCGCCGGAGGGCACATGCTGCGCTCAGTCATGTCGCCCACAGAAGCGATCGCAACCTCGCCGCTAAGGATTCGCGGAAGCAGCTGCGGCCCATAACTGGCGCAGCTTGCCGAACCCGGGTCGAGCGCGCAGTGGACAGCGCCACACCGCGTGCTGTAGATATCGACGAACGCCGGCGAGTCCCAACTGCGGCGTGGCGGGTCGGAAGACTCCTTGCTGATCTGCACGGCCGCATTGTAGCAGGAGACCTCGATCGCCGTGGCCATCTCTTGAATGCGGGCGCGCCCGAGCTCGGGCGCGCCCGCATTCAGTGCGCGCACAAAGAGGCGGCGCCCCGTCTCTCTTGCATCGGGGTGGGCGGCGACAATGGTCTGGCTCAAGAAGAGATCAGCTACTGTCAACTGCTGGTTGAGCAGCATCGTCGCCGCCACCTCATCGGGAAACTTTCCGATCTGCGACGGAAGTAGATCAGAAACCGCCCCGATCTGCAGCGTATATAGGTCTACTAGAGACGATTTGGGTGCAGATCGGTGCGCCAATGTGGCTGCGGCATAGGCCGCCTGCTCGATGGCGGCGGCGACTACTTCAGTAGATGCGGTAACGGCGGTCGCCGCTGCCTGCAGCTGCTTTTTTAAGCCTTCACGGGCATCGGTACGCTGCTGGGTTAAAGATGCCAACATTATATTAATATCCAGGTATGACTTCAGTTTGGGTAAAAAAAGAGTCTAACGCTGACTACTCTGCATCCGATGGAGCGGCGGCATCAGCCGGAGCGGCGGCTTTGGCCGGAGCGGCGGCATCAGCCGGAGCGGCGGCATCAGCCGGAGCGGCGGCTTTGGCCGGAGCGGCGGCATCAGCCGGAGCGGCGGCATCAGCCGGAGCGGCGGCTTTGGCCAAAGCTGCAGTCGAACTGGCGGCTGATGCCGCTACTGCACTCTGTGCTGCTGCTGACAATACAGCCTGCACGGCTGTTTGCAGTTGCGCTAACATTACTGTCAGCGATGCAACCTCAGCACGCAGGCCAGTGACGGTATCGCGGAGCTCAGCCTGCTCGCTCCGAAACTGAGCAGTCTCTTCGAGGATGTCCGCACAGGTCCCATCGATTCCGCGCACAACTTCGTCGAGAGTCTCGCGCGACCGCTGTGCCGGGAACATTTCAGTATAATCGTCGGTGTAGTTGTCGCCATACTCATCATCCCAGTCATCGATGAAGGCTTTGCGATAACTGGCTCCAGTTGCAGCGGCTCCGGTTGCAGCGAGTCCGGTTGCAGCGGGTCCGGTTGCAGCGCCATTACTGTAGTATGAGATCATGCTGGAATATGGCGCGGCAACACTTGATTGTGGCGCGGCACCCTCCCTCTGGATCATCTGGTACAATCGATCCAGATCGGTTTCCTGATAGGCAACGGCCCCTCGAGTGGCCATGAGAGGCATGCTTGAGGACGCGCCCGAGCTTGAGGACGCGCTCGAGCTCGAGGGCGCGCCCAAACTCGAGGACGAGCTCGAGCTCGAGGGCGCGCCCAAACTCGAGGACGCGCTCGAGCTCGAGGGCGCGCCCAAACTCGAGGACGCGCCCGAGCGTGCTTCAGTAAGCGTCTCAGCAAACGTGTCTGCAGGTAACTCTGCGGGCAATTGAGACATTACTTTATATATTAATAGATGAATACAGATTCAATTATGTCTCAAGTAGACAGAGAACATTACTATATATTCACAGACGGCGCCTGCAGTAAAAACGGCAAACCGGGCGCTCGTGCCTCTTATGCCGCCATTATTGGCACGGGCGATGAAATCATAGGGAATGCATACAAAAGCGTGAGCGGCCTTGTTGTGGATCAAGCATATGTGGCAGTCGACCCATCGGCGCCAGAGAAGGGTTTCACAGTCAGCGATGGCTTTGTTGCTGCCAGCAACAATCGCGGGGAGTTGCTTGGCATCATATCTGCACTGTTGATGGTTATTAATCATGCGCCTGCAACAGTGCCCGCCGTTGCGCCTGCAGAAGCTGTTGTGTTCTCAGAAACAGTCTACGAGATTGTTTCTGATAGCCGAATCTCTTTAATGACCCTTCTGGAGTGGCTCCCCAACCGGCGCGCAACCAACACAACGCATAAGTTAAAAAATATGGATCTTCTCACTATTGCGGAGGCTTTACTGGCGCGCGCCCGGGATCGCGCGCGCATCGAGCTTGTTCATGTCCATAGCCACCGCAAACCCCCAGCGGCGGGCGCACCTGAACGGGACCGGGTGCTGTGGCGGGGGAATGCCACAGTCGATTCTCTGGCGACAGCAGAATTGGTTTAATTATGGTCTCTAGTATAGAGATAAACAAATGCTACTAGGGTGTCATGTGAATAGGGGACAGCATGCGGCCGAGCAGACTAGCGAGCATGCTGCCGAATCAATAGTCTCTCACATCCAAAAAGCTCGCGATGCGGCATTTTCATGTGGCGTTGATCTGAAAGCGGCGCAGATTTTCGTAGGAGGCCCATATGCTCGAAAAATCATTATGGATGCTGCAGAGAGTGCCCTGTTGCGCCGCTACATAGACGATCAGAAGTTCACCGTCTATGCGCACAGCGCCTACGTGGCGCCGCTCTTTGGGGGCGATCCGGACGCTGCAAGGTACGTCCGCGAAGAGCTTGCCACATGTGCGGCAGCTGGAATCCGCGGGCTAGTTGTGCATCTCCCTAAAGCTCCCATCAACAAGGTGCTTAAATATATAACCCGCACGCTCTGCCCTGCATCATCGAGAGTCTGTCTCTTTCTAGAGACGCCCGCGGTAACCCCCCCAGAAACCTATTATGAGACACCAGAGAAACTCAATGAGCTCTTTGATGCGCTACTGACGCTCGACCCGGATCGTACTCTGTTCGGCCTCTGTGTCGATACGGCCCACATCTGGACGAGCGGGGTCGATATCTCAAGCCGCGGCGATGCTGAGGAGTGGCTGTCGCGCCTAGCATTGGCAGGGGTTCCGCTGATGTTCCACCTGAACGATAGCGAGCGCGCGTGCGGAACCGGCCCCGACTCGCACGCAGCGCTGCTCTCCGGCCGCATCTGGCAGGAGTATGAGAGCCACCCCAGAGCTAGCGGGCTGGCCGCCTTCCTCGAGTATGCCGAACAGCATCGCACTGTTGTAATTCTTGAACGCAAACCTAAAGAGGCATTGGATGCCGATTATCGTCATCTCGTGCAGATGGTGCCCTCACTTAATCTAACAAAAAATGATACAGATGGCGATCACAAACCGTGACGTGCTAGCCATTATGCCTATATATTGTAGCTACGATGAACTCATTTTTTGCATCTTTCGGTGGCGTTGCGATCAGTTCTGCTATCGAGGGGAGCTGTACGCCATTCTCGCAGCTGGGCGTTGCTCGGCAGAGTATGACTGGTTGCGCAGTGGCGCGCACTTCGGCGGAGGCGCCCTCCCGCAACCAGTATACTCCTCTGAGAGACGAATACCCCACATCTAGTTCTAGTTCATCAGAAGCGGCGATAATTTCTAGATCAGCGGCAGACATCTGATACGATATCATAATTCTGTTTGTAGTTCAATTTTGAGCAACAAAGTGCGCAACAACGTGTGCTAATTTGTGAGCTACAAATTGTGCGCTGCCAATACTACCGTAGACAGAATGTCGGAGACCGCATGTGCACTGCTACTACTGCTACTGCTCGTCTACATGGTGATGATGGGCCGTGGGCGCACTCGCGAACACTTCGTGTCAAAAGAGGCTAAGGACCTTCACAGAATTACTACACCTCTGTATAGTGAAAAGGGGGATGCTACCACCTATTCTGAGTTCAAAGTAAGGGTTGAGCCTGCTATCAGCAACGTTGGCGTTGATCTGTTTGCAGATACCAAAAAGGCATTTATAAACAACCCGCGCGACTATACTCCTGAAAAGATTCAGAGCATCCTGGCATAGCGCGCCGAGCTAGCTCATATTTTGTGCGCGTCGATGCTCTGAATTTTTTCAGGAGCATCGACGCAATCTTACATTTACAACTTTATCTGTAGAACAATACAAATGGGGTGGATTTACTGCGCAGTGCTAATTCTGCTGGTCATCTTTATAGCTGCTATTTGCGCAGAAACTCCACGACAGCTTGGGTCTGTGGGTCGCGCCGCAGGCCAGCGCGGCGCCGCAGGCCGACACAGCGCCGCAAGCCGACACAGCGCCGCAGGCCAGCGCGGCGCCGCAGGCCGACACAGCGCCGCAAGCCGACACAGCGCCGCAAGTCAGCGCGGCGCCGCAAGCCGACACAGCGCCGCAAGCCAACGCGGCGCCACAAGCCAACACTTGCAAGAGCGAGTGGGTGGCGCACCACTGCAAGTAAATCCAGCTAGGGTTGCGGCAATTGAACACTTCAACCGCGCAACTGAACTCGCCACCAGACCTGACCCCGAACAGGACCCTAGAGATCAGTATATGCGCGCCCGCGAGGAGTACCTAGCGGCGCTAGAGCCGGCGCCATTGCCGGTGGCTCAACCCCCCCAGCTAGCCGTGCGCGCCCCCCTCGCGCCCCAGCCCCGTCAGTTGCAGGCGCCGCCGATCTTTGTAATCGATGCGGCATTTGGGTTCGCCCTCGGCGGGCTCAATGAACTCCTGGGCGGCGACCATGACCTGGGCGAAGCGATCGCCGCCGAGTTCTTCTTCGGCGGCCACCCGTTCTTTATGGACGGGCCGCTGGCCGCCATGACTGCGCGCAGCCGCGACATTGCTGTCGCCGAACGGCAGTCGGTGGCGGCCGCAAAGGCCAACAGCAGTGCCGAAGCGGCGGCCGCGTACGCGGCCGCCGCCACCACACATACAGATGACCCCCAAAACTCCCACGACACGGGGGTGCTTGCAAACCTGCGGGTCATCGTAGAGCGGCTGCGGGCCGAACAGGGAGAGTCGCTGCCGACGCTAGATGATGTGATAACAGATATCCGTAAAAATGGTGCAGAGTTTTCGGACGGCCGACCCGCGCTGGTGGCCGATGCGATCGCGGTCGCTGAGCGGACACGAAAGGGCGAGCGCGTGGTGGCGATCGGCGCCACCGACATGGAGTGCCTCCAGCGCGTGTGGCAGCGCGCTAATGATCCGCGGAATGCCAATACGCGCACACAGATCCGTCAAGCGGTGTTTGACGCGCTCGTCGACGCCTGGGAGCCGGGGGTCGAACGGCACATTGTCTGCGTAAATGGACGAACAACGCGAATTCTCGCGGCGCTTGTGCTGCTGGACTGGGATGAGCGGAACTGGAGTGTAAAATCGCTAGAACAGTTCAAAAATGAGGTGTTTGCGCGCGCGACCTCCATCATCCAGAAAACGGCGGCGGCCGCCGCCGCCGGTGCCGACCCCGACCTGCGCGCGGCCGCCGCCGCCTGGGTCGCAACCAGTTCGGCCGAACTCGATGCGGCCGGCGCGACCGAAGAGGCGAGCGACCGGTTGGCCGAGCAGATGCGGGAGGCGATATCGCAGGACATCGATAACTTGGTAGCGGCACAGGGCCTCAAGGGCGTGCTTGCTCAGCCAGTTATCGATGCGGTCCGGCTGGAGGCGCAAGCAGCAGTGATGTAGTAAAATTGCGCCAGGCGCCTGCGGCAGGCGCCTGCGGCAAGTTAAACACCCTCAATAAGCTGTACACCAACGACAACATGTTCACTCATTTTTCTCGGGTAGTCGACGGCCGGCAGTGGCCCTAGTGATGCGCCGGCAAGGATAATGTTGACAGTCGCGGCGCCGCAACTCTCAAGCAGGCTAACTTGGTACGCACCGGGGGCTATCTTTGTTGGCCGACTGCGCAACAGACTTGCCAGGTCATTTAAGCCTAGTGCTGCCGCCGCGTCGGCCTGCACCCAGGGGACTTGTACGCGCGCGGGCTCTACCTGCAGCGCCGCAAACGTGTCTGTCGGCTGGTCTATAATAGTCCAGCAGTTCTCGCAGATCAGAACACTACTCGGCGCCGCCGGGTCCGGGTGGGCGAGCGGACCCCCCGGCACGAGTGTGCGAAGACCTTCAACGCGAGAGCGCATGTGGAATGTGAGCGGTGGGCAGCAGGGCGACGTCAGTATGACCACGCTACCGCCCACCGGCGCGCTGCAACAGATGCAGATGCTACGGCGCTCGCCCTTGGTGCAGCCGGCGACCCCATCCGGCCACTCTACATGGGGCAGCGCCGTAAGGGCGCGGCGGGCACGCCGCGCCGCGGCGCCCTGCCGAGTCAATGTGCGATAGTCTCCCACATAGGAGATAGAGTATGCGGGGGAAGTAGCGCCCGGCTGGCGCGTAACTAACAGCGCATAGCACTTGCTAAACCCAGTGAATGCGGCAATGCGACCTTCAACATTTGTCCAGCGAGCAATTTCGGGCGCGCCCTGTATGAGATCAACCGTGAGCGTCGCCGGCTCAGACTCATCCGGACAGGAGAGCAGTCGCGCCCAATCGAACACGATGCCGGCTACCAGCGCATTCATGTTCGACGCGCTCGCTGTGGGGTGTTTGCTGATTGTGAATACTGTAGACATCGGCAGGAATACCCAGGTGAACACTGCGCGCACGCTGTACTGGGGGGGCGCTGCGCGCTCATCAGTTGGGGCCACTAGAAGGAGGCGCGCGGGGCGCCCCGCGCGCGCCGCACCGGGGGGCAGCGGTTTTCGAAAGGGGCGGCGCGGCCCCGTAACGACCGTCTCTGAGTTGCACTCGGCGACGGCGCGCAGGACAGTTGTCGGCGTCATTTCAGTCGCGCGCGCCGCCAGTAGATGGTCGCGCGGGTGCTCATCAAGCAGCTGTTTAAGTTGCTCTGCAAGAGCAACGACCCCCTCTATGCTGCTGCTGTAGTAGACAACTCCACATGCCGGCCTGTAGTGGACTTGGCAGGGCTGGCCATGCGTCGTTAGCGGCGGTACGCTGAAGAGTGGCCAGGGCGGGTGCGGACCCGGCGCGCGCACAATAACTTCGGATGCGCCTACCATGTACTCCCGAGCCCCCCGCTCCATATTCAACATGCTGGCGGCAAGCCTTTGTACGGCAAGAGCCTGAGCGCTGGCGCTATCGGCGCTCTGCCGGATGACTAAAGGCATTGTATAATAGACTTGGGGTGAGATTCAAATTACCAAAATTGAACTTCATTATCGTACTGTATACCACTGCAACATGTTTGGGAAATCATCTGACGCCTTGAAATCATCTGACGCCTGGATGACAACCCATAACCAACTATACACAGCCGCTATGGCCATGAAGTCTGGAGAGGGTGACCCCAAACTTAAAAGAGTTTTCGATAGTCAGCTTAAGCGCGCGAGCGCCTGCTTGGATGAGCATGTGCGCGCAGGCGCCACGACTGGTGGCCGGTTTCCACGAGTAGATGGGGTTTTACAGTGCCCAGGTGCGCCTGTTAAAGAGTCCAAATTTGCTAAGTTTGCAGATGGCGCAGCAGAAAAGTTACGTGCAAAAGAGCAGTCTATTCAAACACTGTACCGTGCGCTAGAGAATATCCACGCAACACTCGAAAGTGCACAGAATATTCTAGAAAGCTCTCGATTTACTACAGAAGATGACCGAAAGCTCTTTGAGCAGCTGGTAAAACTCTTTCGCGAGATCACCCTAATCGTCCACATCACGGGTGAGCCAACCACGGCTCATGTTATGATTGGTGACCTCTGCCGCTTGGCCGCTACTGGCGGAGTAATGTACTACCCGCTGCGGGAGTTGCATGCGGTATTTATTGAGGCATGTGCCCCAATCAAGAGCCCCTTTCATGACTTGTAGGCACATACTCTGCTGGTAGAGAGTGTGCCTGTTTTTTACACACTCCACGCCCTTTACGCCTGCCTGTTTTACGCCCGCCTGCCTGTCTTACACCCGCCTATTTTACGCCCGCCTGTTTTACGCCCGCCTATTTTACACCCGCCTATTTTACGCCCGCCTATTTTACACCCGCCTATTTTACGCCCGCCTATTTTACACCCGCCTGTTTTACGCCCGCCTGTTAAAGAGAGTATTGGCCTCTATATAATGGCGCTCTCACTGCGTGTCAGCGAAACTGCACTGGCGCAGGTCAATCTGGGAAGCGCCGCGCTTGCGGCGCGCCTGCCCGTGCAACGATGCGGAGACCCTTTAGGGCTGGGGCAGGCCCGGCCGGCCGCACCTGCCGACCCCGATGCAGGCACACACGCAGAGAGCGGCGCGCGCGAACTACTCAGCACAGTAGACCGCTCGTTGCTCGACGCAGAGGTGCGCGCGCACGGCTACCTTACGCCCGCGGCAGTTCGGTCGCTGATCGCAGAAAACTGTACCCGCGGGCAACTGGAAAATGGGGGACTCGATCCGGAATTTCTACTACTGATTGATGCCCGGATCAACTACAAGATCTTTATCGCGGGCGACAGCGTCTACACCCGCGAAGAGCTCTACGCAAATTTCCCCTTCTATGAGTTTGGGGTGCAGCCAGAAGTTGTGTTTGTGGCGCAAGAGGTCGGGCTATTTGAGATGCCCCAGCGCAGTGTACGCACGATGACCGCGCCAACCGATGCGCCCGATTACGATTATGCTGTGCGAGATGCGGGCGACCAGCGGCTGGGATTTAGCCCGGCTGAAGACCTGGTGCGTGCGGCGTGCGGAGGCCCGCCGCCGCGCACAGCCCTGCGCATTATCCAGACAAAGGTGTTTGTCGGCCGCGAAGCGTGGGAAGACTTCACACTGCAGATGAAATTCTACCGGGGCGCGATCCGGATAGCGGCGGCCGGCGGCGCTCCGCTTGCATTAACAAAAGTTGCAGATTCAGGCGCAGTTGCACCAGATGATGCGGCTGCGCCAGTTAGCGCTGCTTTAGCGCCGGCCGATTTAGCGCCAGCTGCTACACCGGCTGCTACACCAGCGGCGGCCGGCGACATTCGAGTTTCTGCTCTTATAGAAGAGGTAGCGGCCCTTAAACAGCGCCTTGCGGCTCTCGAATCCCAAGTCCAGTACTATATATAAAAGTAACCATGTATGAGTTTTTTGCTCTGATTCATATACGTTTCTTTAAAAAGACTCAGTATGAGCAGCGACTACAAGCTTGGAAAAGGCCACACAATCGGTGGCGACTACACGCTCGGTGGCGACTACACGCTCGGTGGCGACTACACGCTCGGTGGCGACATTACTAAGGAGATTATCAATGGAGGTTGCGACTCCCGCTTTCAGATGCAGGATTTCTTGCAGGCCCTGCTGATTGCGCTAATTATTGTTGTATGCTACTGCTTGTGGCAGATGATGACAGGCTCTAAAAAATCATCCGGTGGCTGGAAGAAATGGATGGGCGGCTCTTCTAACGTTTCTACGGCGGCACTGGCCAGCGCCGGGTGGTATCTCTACACAAGACCCGGCTGCAGCTGGTGCCATAAACAGATCGACGCACTCGGTGGCAGCTATGCAAACCGCATCGAGTGCGGCAAAGATGGTGCCAGCCCGGCCCCGCCCGCTGGAGCCCCCGCCTGTACCGATCCAAAAATCTCTGGCTACCCCTTCTGGTATAATGCAACGACCGGGCAGAGCCGCACTGGATTTCAGAACAGCGACGCCTTATTGAGTATGGCAAGCGGCGCAAGCACTTCTAAAGAGTGCCCCCCGCCCAAAGAGTGCCCGCCCGCTGACTGCACTTCGTGCACGCCTGAGATTTGCGCATCGTGCAAGCCGTAGATTGTCCCTGACCAGCCGGAGCAATTTGGTCATTGACCAAATTTGACGGGCCAGTCTGTTAAAAAATGTTTTTATGTTAGTTTTTCAATATTTAACCAGAGCCGACTGTGCTGCGCCATATGGGCCATCCGTAACGAAATCAGCGTTGTAGCCGCTCGGACTCATCCCGCCATCGGCGTAGCCAGCAGCCAGGTTAGGGTAGATGGGCAGGCTCATTGGCCGATCGTATCTATCATTTTCCGGTACAAGTGAGCCGGGCTGCCCCGGCATCAGCTGGTATGATGGGTTGCTGGGCCGCTCGCGCGCCCTCGCGCCGGCAAGCTTATCGGCCATGGCGCGCGACCAGAGCAGGCGCGTGACCCCGGTCTCGGGGTTTGCATCCTCTCGCAGGTACTCTGCGACCCCTGCAGACCCCGCGCCCAGGCCCCTCGCGACCATATTGGGAATTTCGGTGGGCGTTAGCGGCGCCACAGTCCCATCGCGCACAGTAACTTCGTGGGGCAGCGCGCGCGCGTACTCGCGCGCGCTGAGCGGCGTGTACACGTCATTGATGCCATATGAGATTGGACTCTGGGCAAGCCCACCTGAACAGGTCGCCAGCTGTGGAACGAATCCCTCCAGCCCACCCCCAGAGACAACCATCTGGCAGATCGTCGCCGCACAGAGCACGGCCAACACGATTACGATGGCCAGACAGGTTTCGATCATGTAAGTATACTTACGCTAAAAATCGGAGAGAAACTTGTGCGCGCTTGCGCTTACTCGCATAGAGTTGGCAGCATCGCCATCGCAGTGGCACCCCACGGGGCCGAGCCCCATTTGCCGCGAGGTTCGGTGCCTGTGTAGGGCACATCATAGGGGCGCGTCGGCGATTCGATCGCGTATTCTGTATAGAATCCCGAACGCCTCATGCGCGTACAATCGCGCATAATGGCGTATATAATAAAGAGAGCAAGCAGAAGTATTAGCGCGCTTAGGCAGTTATCCATCGCAACTTGTATAAAGTGTGCGTATAATTTGTCTAGTGTCCTGCCGGAGCAATTTGGTCAAAGACCAAATTTGACGGGCTGAGCTATCTCAACTGTCTGGCTGAACAATTTTTTATGCACCGATCGGTGTCGCCGTTATTGAAGCGAAGTTACTGTCGGCTATATAATGGCGACCGGTAACAGGTGCGTAATCTACGACGATATTGACGCGCTTAGCGAGGCGCGGACGGTCGCCGACTTGGTGCGCCGGCTGAAGCCAATACTTTCGGAACTCGCATATTATGGCGTAACCGGCGAAACCGCCGTGCTAGAGGCTCATGAGGAGTGGCGATCCCAGTATACTGATAGGTTGCGCGACGAGACGCCGCCGGCGGCGCCATCTGGCGCCGCCGCGCGCAGCGAACCCATGACGGCGCCGATGGAATCACGTTCTGCCGCAAAACAATCGGCGCGGCCTCCTTCGCGCGAACAGTTCAGCGCCGGTGGTCATGCCTCCAGTCGCCCAACGGCGGCCTCCAGCGCGAGCGGACCTGCCTCCAGTCGCCCAACGGCGGCCACCGGTCGCACCGCCGTTGGAGGCCGCACTAGCGGCACGCATCAGCGCTCGATGCAAAATGAAGATAGTGATCCCATGCCTATGCGGGCAAACTCAGGGATCTATACACCGGGCCGAGTTAACTCGACCGGAGTCCCCCGCGCACTGCTTGCAATTATGTCAGGAACACACCCTAGTCTTAAAGATTAAATACCCTGCTTTTAGCAGACTAAATAGCCTGCTTTTAGCAGGCTGCATAGCCTGCTTTTAGCAACCATTTTTACAGGGTAGCCCCTCCATTAACCGCACTGAGCGCAGCACTTTCGTTGTCGGCCGCGCGCGCCAGTGGCGTCTCAGCGGAGCGTCTGCATGCACTTGTGTAGCCACCGAACCCGGGGGCCGCATACACTTTACTGTCGGGGGAGAACCCTTCGGCGCGCCCGTCGCGGCAGCTAAAGTTCTCTCGCGCCGAATACTCTGCGCGACAGCTGATTGTGCAACTGGGTTCACATGTACCTAAACGTGGTCCTTGGCAATCCCCGTCACAGTTTTCAAAGCCGCTTACACTCTGTGCAGTGTTGCACATTGAAGGCCAAACAATCAAGTAGACAATAACTCGAAGAATTGCGAGACAGAGAAGGGCGACCAATAATTGTATCACCACTTTTTCAACTGCCATGTTTTCAACCGCGCGTATACTTAAGTATACTTAAGTATACGCGGTAGTGTTAACCACCAGTAGGCAAAAATGCCTGACTACGATTGCTGTCTGAGTACGGCCATTGTGATTGCCTTTATCATCTGCATCTGCTGGTACGTACGCACAACGCCAGCGAGCGTCGTCGGCTACTGGGCGACACTCGGTGGGAGCTCTTATGAGATTTCGGCGAGCCCAGATGGGGGCCTTCTCTTCACTGGCAGCAGCGGTAAAGTCAAGGGCGGGATCAACTCAGTACGAGCAATATGGATGGGAAAAATGCGCGGCTACCTGATGTCAGATAGTCGCACTATCTACTGGTATGGGGGTGAAGAGTGGTACCGTCAGGGCGTCTAAACAAGATGCCCCGATTAGGGGCGTCTAAACATGACGCCCATTATTCGAGCTCAAGCGCTGCCCCCAGTCGGTGAATACTCTTTACAATCTGACGCAGGCGGCCGCTGCAGTTTTGTAGCAGCAACGCGACGGCGCTGTCAGTTTCTGAGTCGGCGGCCTGCGTGTACGCACTAGCCGCCAACGAAATTGAGGTTGTGCTGGCCAGACCCAGGTAGAGGCGGCGGCTCTCTTCTACACTGGGGATTGCGTTTGCGCTCGCCGCGGCAAGCCCACGCGACAGGACACCGCAGCTAGTCGCCGCTTCCGAATTAACTCTGCCAAGTGCATCGCAGGCATCTACCATTGCTCTGATATCAGAAACTAGTTGGGCTCCCGCTGCGCGGATGGGTTTCAGTGGGCGTGCAGTACAGAAATGCGCCACAATAGTTGCAGCGAGGACAATCAGTAGGGCGATGATCATGGCGGTACACACGTCCTCGAGCATGGCTGCAGCTTATTAATGGGGGTAAAAAATAAAGTCTATGAATTAACGCCAATATGCTGTTTTTCTCGAGAAAAACAGCATATTGGCGTTAGTGTGTTCAGGGGCGCGCCCGCTTGCTGTCTAGTTAGACTATTGCTGCGCTTGCAACTATACACAATCATCAAAGTATGGCCGACGAAAAGAAGAGCAAGCACTCTAAACGCCACTCGAGCGGGCCCAAAACGGCGCTCACTGAGCACGAAGAGCTAATGCACGCTGTCGATGGGTTCATCCGCGCAAATACAAACTTTGAGTCCTCGGTCGTCCTCAACACCACAATCGAGATGGTTGGCGCCTGCACCACCCTGCAGGATGTGTTCACCACTGTTCTGCAGCGCCAGTTGTTTGGTATGGAGGGCGCTCTCCTCTGGACGCTATTCCTCAGCCTGGCGCCAGCTCGCGCTGAGGAGATGGGCGACCGGCCCTTCTCAAGTAGCAGCCCCTTCTCAGCGGCGGCAGCCCTCTCTCTGATCGCCTCCGTATACGACCTGGGCGTTGCCGAAGTTGTTGGCGACCACTTTGAATACGACAGCGAAAGCGAGTCGGGCTCAGATTCTGAGAGCGAAACGGAAGATAGGGCCTCTAGTGCGGGAGCTGTGTAAAAAAATGCGAACTAATATTTGATTTTGTGCTCTTTATAGTCATTTGGGTATCAGAGGTTAATGATCTCATTAACAGAGATTTTTCTGATCCTGCTACTGCTCATCTGTATCGCATGCACAATTACGTTATGCACTGCAATTGTATCGGAGATTGAGTCGATGGTAGCCAAAAACGAGCAAATTGAAGGTGGCGCCCCCCACCGACAGACCACTCGGCCAAAAAAGCAAACAAAAAGTGGGCACCTGATTATCGACACACTAAATCTCGTCCACTGGTTGCGCAAAAGTAAACAGGCAAATGCTCCTGTAACTACTGCTGAAATCCTTCTTGCCATCGACAGAACGGCGCCGCAGCTGCGGCGCCGTTACAGTGGCACCCTCGTCTATGTGCTTAAGGATCAGGAGAGTCAGCTAAACAGCTCGGAAACACGCGCTCAGTACCAGGAAGCGGCTGAGCGCAACCGGGTCCACATTGCCTGCGCCGAGCGCTCTGATTTCGCGGCGCTGGGTGCTCGGAGTGCAAGCGCGCAAACAAACTTGCAAGCAAGCGCGCAAGCAAACTTGCAAGCGAGCGCGCAAGCAAGTCACAGCGCGCTCGGCCGCGACGACTTCTATATGTGTTTGCAGGCGGACCGGTACCAGTGTGCGGTGGCGACCTGTGACCGCCTGCGCGACTTCGCCGAGTTCCGCAACAAGGTCGCCCCCTTCCACACGGTCACCTTTGTGTACTGGCGCGCGACGCCCGAGCGCGACTTCATCCGGCCGGCCTCGCCCGCCTACGCGCGGCTGCGAAAACCCCAGACAATAGAGTTCTCCGATCTACTTAAGTAGTTGGCATAATTGAATATTTTTAATAGCCAATATTCTCTGCCACCGATGTCGCAACTGCAAGCATGCGGCCAATGTGGTATCATACCCGACAAGCTCCGCTCATGCTCGCGGTGCAAGTCTGTCAACTACTGCAACAGTGAATGCCAGCACAAGCACTGGCCTACACACAAACAGGTGTGTCGTGCGCCACAAATCGTCGTATGCTCACGCAAGGGGTGTGGTGCAGAAGCGACTGCCTACTGCTCGCTGTGCGGCTGGAAATCCTATTGCGGATCGGTCTGTCAGACACAGGACTGGCGTGCTACGGTTGATCACCCTGGTCACCGCGATACGTGTGACAGAAGGGCCCTTAATGCTACGCGGGACATTACCTCACGATTGCTGATCATGAGGACCACGATGCGGTTGCATACACAGTCTTGTAGCCGAGCTGGATGTGGTGCTCAGACACAGGCTTTGACTGCATTCCTCTGCTCGACCTGCAGAAATTGCTACTGCACTGAGGCCTGCCGTGATGCGGATGCAGCACATGACTGTGCCACACGTATGGAGCCCAACCGAGAGGCAAGTATCTTCTGGGCCCTACTCGAAGGTCAAAACAGTGTCGTGCAAGTCTGTGCAAGCGGATGCGACAGTGCTAGATTGGAACCAATGCTGACTCGTCTGGGTATCAGTCCGATACCCCTGATATCACCATGTGCCCATACGGCAGGGGAGAGCTTCAGTGAGCAAGCAGTATTGGATTCTGCTAGCGAGACCTATCAAGAGGTGCAGGCTGCCAACAAAGATACCCTCCTTGCCTATCTGACACGGCTAGAAGGGTTGACACAAGTAGCTAGCACTGGTCGCACACAGACAAGAATTCCAAGAACATACGAATTTCTGGAAGAGACCTGGGCGGCTTGCCGTATCCTAATGAGTCGTATCGTAGGTGATCAAGACGCGCGGCCTCCACAAGCTGTCGTGGATCAATGCGTTGAGCGGGTTGCGACGCTGTTGCAATATGGAGAGGGCCTGCTGGAGTATTTCAAAAGCAGGCCTGGGGAGGCCCGCGGCACTATTCCATTTGACGAGCTCTGCTTAGCATTCCGGGTAGTGCATGAAATCCTTCTAGGGTATGGTGGCTAAATGCATCTAGCCATCTTTTTGAGTATAAGGATTGATTATCCAGTAGATGGTAAATTATCTACCTTAATAAACCTGCGACCTTTCGATGTGCGGGCTGCGCCACTCGCTACTGCAGCGTCGCCTGCCAGAAAATTGCCTGGCGCGGTGGCCACCGCGCCGAGTGCAGACGCCTTGACCGCACAGCTAAAACGCCATCAGTCGCTAAACCCACTGTTCATCCGGTGATCCTATCCAATTACAATTCTGACTACGATCATATTCCGACCCTAGGCGGCAGTGATTCAGATGATTAAAGTCTTCTTTTTGTATTTTACCAGTTGGAGTGTGACGCTCGTATTAATAAATGCGCATCGCCCACCTTGCTGACATCCACGTGATGGACCGGCGCCGCGCCGAGTACGCCGCCGTGTTCGAGGCGCTCTACGCGAGCCTGCGCGAGCAAAGCCTCGACGTGATCACGGTCGTCGGCGATATCTTCGACAACAAGATGCGCGCCTCTGCCCACAACCTCGAAGACGTTGCGGCCTTCCTCTCGGCGCTCGCCGACATCGCGCCGGTGGTCGCGATAACCGGCAACCACGACACAAACTGCCTCACGCCGGGCGCGCTCGACCTGCTCACGCCGCTGCTCGCCGACCGGCGCGCGCTGCAGCCGCCGCGCCTCACCTACTGGCGCCACAGCGGTGTCTATGCGGCGCACGGCGCCGTCTGGGTCGTCGCAGCCACTGACGGCCTAGTTCCTACCCAGGACGAGGTCGCCGAGGGCGTTTCAGCGCTGGAGGAGCGCGAGCTGGTCGGCGTGGACGCGCCCCGCATCTGTCTGTTCCACAATGAGGTGCGCGGTGCGCGCATGCCCGGCGGGTTCACGATCGCGGAGAGCGCCGAGCCCACGCTGCCGGGCGGCGCGATCTCGTTAACTGGGGATCGCGGCCTCGAGCAGTTTGACGCGGCTATCGGCGGCCACATCCACCTGCGCCAGATGCTGACGCCGCGCGCCGGCTACTGCGGCAGCCTCGTTCAGCAGAACATCGGCGAGAGCCACACCGGCCACGGCTATGTTGTCTGGACGCTCACGCCAAGCTCGGCACAGCGGCCCCTGCGGACGGCGACCCCTGTTATCGAGCCCGTCGACATCTACAACCCGCACGGCTTCGTGCGGATCGAGCTCGACGGGAGCGGCGCCGATATCACATTGGCGCCGCTCCCGACCGCGCCCCTCTACTGGGAGGTCATCCACACGGCAGCGACGCCGCGGGCCGCCATTGACGCGGCGATTGCTCAGTACTCTGCGCGCTTCGGCGGCCCGCCGCGCGCGCGGCGGGTGACCGCGGGCGCAGCCACGGGCGCACCCACGAGCGCGCCCGCCGCGAGCACTGTTGTCAAAGAGCCCGCGCCGGCCGAAACGAACGTTGCCGACGCGCAAACGGCCGCGGCCAGCATCGACGCGCACACCGAGATCATTCGCGATATCCTGAGCCAGGAAGAGCCCGCGGTCATTGACGCGGTGCTCGCAATGCATGCGGCAAAGATGCGGACGATGGCATGCGGCGCGCATGAGTCGCCACTCGTGCGCGGCGCCCGCATCCGCCTGGTGCGTTTCGAGTTCGACAACATCTACGCGTTCGGCCCCGGGAACGTGGTGGACTTCGCCCAGCTGGAGGGCGCCGTTAGCGGCGTGGTCGCGCCCAACCACGCGGGCAAGTCGTCGCTGATTGAGGCGCTGCTGTTCGCGCTCTACGAGGCGCACCCGCGCGCGGCGACGAAGGCCGAGCTGATACACGCGGGCGCGACGGGCTGCCGGCTCGCGCTCGACTTCGAGATCGACGGGCGGCCCGCGCGCATCGAGAAGGCCTGCACGCGCGGCCACGCCCAGTCCTCGCGCTACCGCTTCTGGGTCGGCGGCGAGGAGCGCACGGGCGGCGGGACGCCCGAGACGCTGCGCGAGATCGCCGCCGTGGTCGGCGACGCGCCGGCCGCGCTCGCGAGCAGCTTCCAGCTGCAGTCGGCGAGCGCCGACGGCGCGGGGTTCATCGCGGCGCGCCCCTCTGAGCGCCGCCGCATCCTCGCGGCGGCGCTCTCGCTGGGTGACTTTGCGCCGCTTGAGCGCGAGACCGCCAAGGAGCTCACGCTGCTGAATGGCTCAGTGCGCGCGCTTGAGAGCACTGTAGATGTCGAAGGCCTGCGCGCGCAGCTCGCGGCCGCGCGCGCCGATGAGGCGGCGGCCAACGAGCGCGCGCAGGTGCCGCCGCCCGTTGACAATATGCCAGAGCTATATGCGGCCGCCGGAGCTGCGGCCGCCGATGAACAAACGGCAGCGTTGGCGGCCGCCGCCTCCGAAACCCGACTGGGCGCACTGTTAGCAGCTATCGGCGCCGAAGCACAGGCCAAACAAGTGGTTGCGGCGGCTGACACGGACTATTCCGACTGGCTGACTCGGGTCGACCTCGCGCGAGCGACTGCGCTACGGTTGCCCGCAAACCTAAATGCGGCGGCTCGCACTTCAGCTGGGCCGACCCCAGCCGAACTCGAAGAGGCCCGCGTGAATTCTCACACAGAATATGCTGTGAACGATGCCGGTGAGCTCTATCGGCGGCGCGACGAGCTCATCGCAAAGAGCGCCGCCACCTTTGGGGACCCGACCAGACTCGCACGGCTGGAGGCAACGCTGGTGGCGAGCGCGGCCGCTCAAATTGACATCGCGGCGGCGCAGCAGCGCGTCACCGAAGCCGAAGCCGTGCTCGATCGCGCGCGCCTCTCTCTCGCCTACGGCAGTATTCGCGAACACCAGAGCAAGCACGCCAACAGCGCCTGCCCAGGGTGTAGCGCGATGACGCAGTTGCTTGCCAGCGCCGGCAACTGCGCCGTCACCTACGAGGAGGCGCGCGCTCGCGCAACCGCCGCGGCCGATGCGCTAGCGGCGGCGACGGCCGCCGTCACCGCCCAGACGGCAGCGGCCGCGCAGCTCTCTCGGCTGCGCGGCGCCCAGGCGGCGGCCGCGGACCTCGTGCGATTGCGCTGGCATATAGATGTGCTCGAGCGCGCGCTGGCGGCCGAAATGCGGACCAACGAATCGAGCCCGCATGAGATTTACGAGGCGGCTGTGGCTGTGCGCGCGGCCACCGCTGCGGCCGCTGTGGCGCGAACGCGGGCGCGTGAAGCCGCGGGCGCCGCCGCAGCCGGCGCCGCAGCGGCTGAGGCGGCCGCCAGTGCGCGGCGGGCGGCTGCAGCTACAGCGGCGGCCGCCGCTACTCGGGTTGCTACGATCGCCGCGACGATCGCCGGCGAAGAGCGCCGGCTGGCCGCGCTGGCAACCGCGACGCGCGACCGAGACGTGTTGCGCGCCTACCGGGTCGTGCTGCGGCCGACCGGGGGCATCGCCGACAGGCTGCTCGAGCGCGCCCGCGAGGCGGTGCAGCTGCACATTAACGAGGCGCTCGTCGAGCTGGGGGCCAAGTTCGCCACCGAGATAACGCCCGACTTTGAGATCCGGCACACGCATGCGGCGGGTGCTGGCAGCGCAGCGGGCGCCGCCGCGGGCAGCGCTGCCTGGATCTCAGTCAGCCTCGCGTCGGGCTACCAGCGCTTCGTCCTCTCGCTGGCGGCGCGCCTGGCGATCTGGCGACTGGCGACGGCGCCGCGAATCGACGCGCTCGTGATCGACGAGGGTTTCGGCGCCTGCGACGACGAGTATCTGGCGGGCCTGTCGAGCGCGCTCGAGGCGCTGGCGAGTGCGCCCAGCGCGCCGCGTCTTATCTTCATAGTCAGTCACGTCGACGTGTTGAAAGATCGGGTGGAGCATGCGCTGGAGATCAGGCGCACAGAACGGGGCAGCCTCGTCTGTAATGCAATGCCGATGGCGCGCGCGCCTCCGATGGCACTTGTGCCGCCGATGGCGCGCGCGCCTCCCGTGCAAGCGCCGGCGGTTGGGCACGTGGACGACTCTATGGTCGCCGACCCTGCCGATCCTGCTAAGGTCTACTGCCGCGCATGTCAACGGAGTTTCGCCCCTGGGCTTGCGGTGCGGCATCTCGCGAGCGGCGTGCATGCCTCAGCGCTGCGCCGCACTGTAAAAAGAGGCAGCAAGTAGCCGAGTCAATTGCGGTCAATAAGAACTGAAACTGTATAGTAACAAGTATAGAGGCCCTCACTGTAGTGATGCTCAACATATGCGATCTGGTCGAAATTGCGCATGGTGCGCTCATACTGCAGTTCTTCAGTATGGTCGAAGCGGCAACACTCCGCGGCGTCTGCCGCAGGTTCCGCCGCGTCATCACGGCCTACCCCTGGGATGACCGTGACACCTATGTATTCGATCTGCGCACCTGGGCCCTCTCCTTTCCGCGCGCGCGCTACTGCAAGATCGGGCAGTCATATGCGGTATTGTCTAAGGACCTGAGCTACCTGCGTGGCCTGCGCAACCTGCAGCGGGTCGACATCGTTGGAAACAACAGCGCCTGCTTCGGGGACTGGGGCGTACACGAGCTGAAGGGGATCCGGCACCTCGATCTGCGAATGTGCGCCCAGGTCGAGCTTAGCGACCTGGGCCTGTCCGCTCTAAAAGGGATCAAAACCCTCTATTTCACGGCCCGCCGCGTGACTGACTCGGGCATGTGCCATCTGAAGGGCATCCAGGACCTCAGTATCGACGGCGATATCGAGTTTACGGATATGGGTCTAGGTGCGCTAGCCCCCCACCTACAGCAGCTAAGTATCGGGTCCGGTTACACGAGCATCACGGATGCCCCTTTCATTAGGATGTCGGCGCTGGTCGACCTCAGTCTTTATGGGCTCACACATGCTGAGCTGACCGACCGGACGCTCTGCGCGCTCTCCGGGCTGGCCAGCATCAGTATCTATGCGTGCAGTCGGGCCGAATTCACTAACAAGGGCATACGTGCGCTCGCTGGTGTCAAGTGTATCACGCTCTCGGATATGGAAGGCGTCACCTGCGACGACACGGCGATTGCGGCGCTCGCCGGGGTCGAGCGCCTCGACCTTAGCTCATGCCCGGGAGTTTCGATCACTGACGTGGGCATTGCCGCCATCGCGGGCGTGCGGATTCTGTCACTGTCCGATTGTAGAGGACTGCAGATCAGTGATGAGGGGTTCGTGGCGCTCGCCGGCATTAGCACGCTCGACCTCAGCTGGAACCGGTGGGCGCGCATTCAACTGAGCCGTATCGGAATCTGGGCTCTGCGGGGTGTTCACATGCTGGACATGACCGATACCGGCCTCTACTTTACCGCTGACGAGATCTCGCCGCTCACCGTCGGCGGCTCCTACATCAATACGGACCTGCCCGACATCGAGTGGCTCACGAATGACCAGGCGCACGAAGACTTTGACGGCGGCGATGACGACGGCGGCGATGACGACGGCGGCGACGGCGACGACGACGGCGGCGACGACGGTGTTGATTTCGAAGATTACGATTGGGGCTTCGATGGTGACAATTTCGATGGAGCTCTTGGGTACGTATTGTAATGGTATATCCGAAATTGATTTTTTGTTATGGCTATCACTCATCGGCAGATGGCAGATACGGCGCATCCTTGTAACCTGTTGAAGGCTTTCGAATCTACCAGGTCAGGCAGCCCCCCATATAAAAAGAGCAGGCCCCTAGCTGACATCACTATAGCAGTCGTTAACAAGATGTCGGAAGTGGTACCAGCGCCGGCGCTCTATCCCATATCCTCTATAGCCCCCCTAATCCCTAGCTCAGAGACGATGCCCAAACAGTGGCTCCTCCCGAGCGCACAGGCTCCACATAGGCTAGATCTAGTTATTGTGGGGCATGTGCCCGGATTGCCAAGCATTTGGAATATCTATTCGGTCACCATGGGCCTGATCTACACTGCTCTTAACGTTAAGCGAGCAGTGCCCGCGCTTGCTAGCCCGTTCAATACGGACCTATCAGAGATCCGCTGCGTTCCGGTTGCGCACAAGTGCGGCATACTCCTAGACGTTACGGCCACCGCCGGCGGTGAAGAGTTCCGGTATCTCCTCTGGGTGATGGTGCTCAACCATCACCTGGTCCTCCGACCCTGCCATGGAATAGCCCTGATTGATCGATTTCTACAGGTTCGGCAAAGGTGCTCGTGGGTACTCCAGCGCGCACAGCTCCTAGCACCCGCACAAGCATCTTCGCAAGCGCCCTCAATGACAAGTACCGCATCGGGTCCCGATGCGGGCTCACCCGAGCCAATGGAGCTACTGGTTACAGGTGCCGCTGCATTTGAGGCGACGGCAGCTGAGCGCGAACTCATTGCGGCCGTTAGCGAGATGGGGTCGCCCGCGCCGCGGCTTGCCGAAGCGCTCACCCGGCTGCGGGGCCTGCTGTACATACCAGAGACAGCGGCCCGGTTAGCATCGCCCGCCCTCTACTATGCCCGCCGCCTCTGCTGCCACGGCGATGCGGCGGTGCGTGCAGCCGCCCTCGACCTCATAAACACGCTCTAGCAAAAATGAGCATTTATTTTGCAATTACGACATCGATCGCGATCTCAGATGCACTGGGGGCGCGATCCTGTAGTGCCGCCGCTACCGCCGCCGCCGCTATCACCCGGCCGTCGAGGAATAGCCAGAGGCCGTGCGCACGGCACTTCTCCACGGCGCGGGCTGGGTATGCCTGTGGTGCTTTTAACAACAGATGACCCGCTGCGAGCGCGCCATTAAGCCGCTGGAGGCCCGCCGCAAGGGTCGCGGTGTCGATCGACAGCGACCGGCAGAGCGCGTCGAGGTTATCAACGAGCACGTCGCGGTTGAAGTGCGGCGCAGTGCAGTGGGCGCTCGCGCTCAGGTAGCGCGGGTAGGTCGTCACGTAACTCTGCGCGAGCGCCAGCAGCGCCTCGCGCGGGGGGCCACCGGCAGCCCGCGTGTAGAGTTCAGGCACGCTAACGGCGCTGTTGATCGCGCGGAAGTCCGCCTCGACCTGCTCGGGCGTCGCGTTGAACCGGACAGCAGCGATCACAGTGCGCGTAGATGTGCCTGCGCTTGTAGTCGCGCCTGCGCTTATGCGTGCATACCCTTCGCGCCGGTGGTTCCCATCGAAACAGGCGAGTGGGCTCGTCTCTCCCTTGAGCTCGGCAAAGTGCATTAGCGGCGGCACGTAGCCACCGGCTATAATATGTGCTACGAGAGCCTCTACGCGCGCAGGGTCAGGGGCGCGATTGCGGCTCCACTGGCAGCTGAGAGGCGCGAGGTGCCCCCACTCGATCGCATATAGGACATAACCGGCATGCGTAACCCCAATGGGTGTTCCAAGACGATTCAGCACTGCTTCCATTATAATAGATTACGGGTTGGCTTTCATTTTTGTAAAAAAGTTACTACAATATAATTGCAGTAATTATATTGCAGTAATTACATTGTGGCTTGGTATGCGGCTTGGTAGCCTTCAAGTCGGCTAATCGTACCCCCTATTTTCTGGCCTGCTTTTATAATCATGAATTGGTATCCCGCATACAGCAGAGCTAATACAATAATGCCGCCCAAACCTATCGTGAAGTACAGGATTAGGAACATAATGAAGGCTATAGCAGCACCCACCATCGTCTGTTGTGTGCCCACGATATTCTGGACCCCGGGATTTGTTGCAATATTTTCCAGAGCGACAGCGCCATCTGCAGGAGAGGCCATACTCACAACGCTGTTATTTTGATCAGGGTATATACTCCCTACACATCTTAGCTTAAGAAATTGAAATTGCTCCCTTTCTTTATAACAATGTCAGAAAGCGTGCGCGGCAAGCGTTGGACCTCTGAACAGGATGATGCTCTCTGGGAGAGTGGGGCCGCGCCGGGGCGCACTGACAGGGCTCGCCGGCTTCGTCAACTGAAGCTGGCCTGCACTCGCATCAGCGCGGGTGCCTTGACCGAAGAGGCGGCGCTCGCGCACATCGGCGCGAGCGCCGCCGAGCTCGCGCAGTTCCGCGCGCGCGAAGAGCCGTCGCGCGCGGCCGGCGGCGCTGCTAGCGCGGCCGACGTGGGTGGCGCACCCCCGCCGCGTGCTGCCCGCCCCCCCAAAGCCCCGGTGGCCGCCCCCGCGCCGCCCCCGCTGACGCCCGACCAAGAGGCCGCGCTGGCGGCTGCCCATACTGGTCAGAGCATCCTGCTGACGGGGCCCGCTGGCACCGGCAAGTCCTATGCGGTGGCCGCGATCGCCCGCGATGCCCGCGAGCGGCACCCCGAGCCCCACGCGGTGGCGCTCACGGCCGCGACCGGCACCGCGGCGATGCTGATCGGCGGCCGCACGCTGCACTCGTGGCTCGGCTGCGGCCGCGGCGAAGGGCCCGCCAGCGGGTGGCGCTCGAGCGACGCGGCGGCCGCCCGCATCCGCGCGGCGCGCGTGCTCATCCTCGACGAGGTGAGCATGATCGCCGCGGACTTCCTCGACGGCGCGAGCGCCTACCTGTCGGACATCCGCGGGGACCGCGCCCCCTTCGGCGGCCTGCAGGTCATCTTCGTTGGCGACTTCGCCCAGCTGCCGCCAGTGCGCGGCGGCTTCGCGTTCACGGCGCAGAGCTGGCAGGCGCTGGCGCCGGTGGTCTGCCAGCTCACCACGGTCGTTCGCCAGGCGGACCCCGTGTTCCAGGAGATGCTGCAGCGGCTGCGCCGCGGGCGCCCGCTGCCCGAAGACATCGCCCGGCTCGAGGAGTGCCGCGCCACCACATTTGCCAGCGGCATAACACCCACGCGCCTCTGCGCGCTGAACCGCGACGCCGACGCGACCAACCAGCGCGAGCTGGCTGCACTGCTCGAGAGCGGGGCCACCCCCGTCGAAATCTCAGCGGCGACACGCGGCGGCGCCGCCGGTGTCGCATGGGCGGCCACCGCCGGTATCCCCGGCGCGTTCGTCGCGGCAATCGGCGCACAGGTGATGGTGACGCGCAACATTACCGATCGCGCCGGCGTGATCGAGCTGGCGAACGGCACCCGCGGCGTGCTGGTTGCGGCCGACGAGACCACCGCAACAATCCGGCGCATGGATGGCACCGTCCGCGTGCTCGCGTTTGCGCGGGCCATCGACGAGGGGAACTCACGCAATGGCGCCTCTTTCATCCCGCTGCAGCTCGCCTGGGCGATCTCGATCCACCGGTCGCAGGGCGCGACGCTCGACGCGCTCGAGGTCGACCTCGGCCCAAGCGTGTTCGAGGCCGGGCAGGCCTACGTGGCGATCTCGCGCGCGCGCGACCTTGCGTCGGTGCACATCACCCGGCTCGACCCACGAGCCTTTCGTTGTCACCCAGCGGTCCTGGCGTTCTACGATGAGTAGGCTTGCTTGCGTTCGCTTGCGTTCGCTTGCGTTCGCTTGCGTTCGCTTGCGTTCGCTTGCGTTCGCTTGCGTTCGCTTGCGTTCGCTTGCGTTCGCTTGCGTTGGCTTGCATTCGCTTGCGTTTTTGTTACAAAAAAGCAAGCGAAATGTCTAGATTTGGGATGCGCTCTGCGTGAGCGTGCGGGCGAACTTGGTCGGCACCGGCGCGCTGCCGCTTATCGTGCGCTGCAGAGAGAGCGATGCATACGCGGGGGCGTGCGCCCTGCGGCCGCTGTCCGCAATGAGCGATTCGATCAGCTGGCGAATGGGCGCTGCCTCAGCTAGCGCCCGGCAGTGGCTGGCCTCGAGCGCGGCCTGCACTGTGATGAGCGCGTTGCGTCCGTCCGCGGCTGCCAGCGCGTCGCCGATACGGTCAAGCAGCTCGGTGCGCAGAGAGATCCAGTGGACGGCGGCGACTGCGGCCGGCGCATCGGCAACTCGAGCGGGCAGTCGCAGGGCGCACTCGGATGCACCCGAGCGCACCCGGCCGAGCGTGCTCCCCGGAGGAAACTCCCCGATGGCCCGCAGTTGTCCGCAGATCGCTTCGCCCGATCGCATTGGCGGCAGGTCGATAGACAGCTGGCCGGTGGCCGCATCGCACAGCGTGGTACCGCCATTAAAGTGCCAGCTCAGTGGGCACCGGACAGCGCCCACCGTAGCTGGCTCAATCGTCAGCTGCGCGCCCCGGTGCGTGATGCTCGTAGCACCGGCGATCAACTCAGCGAGGCTGAGGCGCAGCCCCGCATCGCTGAAGTCAACGACAGATTTTGACACACCGCCGCCGGCGCGCGCCATCAGCTCCTGCAGCCGATCATTGCACTGGTGCCCAATCCCGATTACCGAGAGGAGGGCCGCGCGGCCGCGCTGCGCGCCCCGACAGACAAGGAGTTCGGCACGCCGCAGGTCGCTCACCGCAGATTGCTGTACCGGATAGTGCCATGCAACTGGCTCATAATCATCATCAGCTTGCGTGCCTATGTCTTGCACATCTGGGATGTTGACGGAGAGCGATCTTGCAATGGGCTGCATCGGTGCCAGCGATGGCGCTCCCAGTGGCGCTCCCAGTGGCGCTCCCAGTGGCGCTCCCAGTGGCGCTCCCAGCGGCGCTCCCAGTGGCGCTCCCATCATCATAGCATGCGTGCGTCGCAGTGCCCGGAGAGGGCTGCCTCCCGATGAGCCAGAGGCATTCATACTTGTGCAAGCACTTGTGCAAGCACTTGTGCAAGCACTTGTGCTTGCACTCGTTTGTGAGCCCCCTCCGACACCATTTGCATCCGTATCGGGTGCAGAATCGCCCATGATCTGACGGATGATCTCAACGGGGCCGCCATACTCCACAGAGGGCTCGCCATCGGTGATAACGATAGCGAGGGTGGGCCGGGCCGGGTCCACGGGTGACCGCATTAGCTGGGCGACGGCGCCGCATAGGTTTGTGCTGCCACCCGGCACAAACCGAGCGAGCAGGGCCAGCGCGGCGACCGCATTCGCCTTCGTGAGTGGCCGCAGCGCCGCGACCACAACGACGCTATCGCTGAATATAGTGATCGAGAACTGGTCTCGCCCGTCGAGCCCCGAAGAACAGAGAAGCCATGTGATGGTCTCGCGCACCCGATCGATTACATCGTCCATCGACCCAGAGAAGTCGACCGCAAGCTCCAGGTTGATTGCGCAGCGGGCATCCTCGACAACGGGCGCCGAGATAGTGAGGCCGAAGAGGTTTGATTTATCAGGGTGAGCGCCGGGCACAAGACGCTGGACCGCATCGAAGCCGAATTGGGCCGTGAGCAAGAGCTCACTCGCACCGGGCGCTAGTGCTAGCGACATTGCTTATACCCAGCATATTATGGCTTCAGTTTTACACAAAACTGAAATAGTGCTCGATTAATTATAACACAGTCTAGATGGCGCTGAGCGCGCTCAGCAGCTGGTTCCAGTCATTTGGGCTTGGCGGAGACACTACGAGCGCCTCCGCTGGCGCCCCTACGGTGCCGCCGCCAGTCTACGGTGCAAACTACTTGGCAACTCGACCGGCTGTGGCGGCCGGTGTGGCCGACCCCGCGGGATCACCAGCTCTCAGCGCCGATGCGATACTGTACGCGCGCGTCTCAACCCCCGACCAGGACATGTCGGCGCAGCTCTTCCGGCTGCGGCAATATGCGGCCGACGAGAACCTCCGGGTGGTCCGAGAGGTCCTCGACCGCGGCTCCGCGTGGGCGTCGCCCCAGCTTCTCCAGCTGGAGGGTGTGCTGGAGGCGGCCCGCGACATTAATCTCATCGTGCACGACGAGACCCGGTTCAGCCGCGACACTGTGTACGGGGCGCAGCTCATCCGGACCTGCATGCGCAACCGGATCGCCGTCCACGTCGTGGGCGTCGATGATCCCTACATCTGTACGGGGCGCGCAATCTCGGGGCGCGCGAACTGGGCGCGGCTGCGCGCGGGTGTCGACGACGCCGAGACCGAGAGCAACATCCGGTCGGCGCGCGCCTCGGCCTTCCAGCGGAACCGCCGGGCGCAGCGGATCGCCGCCGGCTGGCGGCCGCCCGTCCGGCGGCAGCGGCCGCTGCCGCCCTTCGGCTGCCGGTACGTTAACCGAACTGGCCCTAGCCTTGAGCTGCAGCCTTGCGTCAGCGCGCGCGAGGCGATCGTGATCGAAATCGTCCGGCGGCTGATCTGTGGCAGCGAGATGTCTGCCTTCTACGAGCTGTTCAACCGGGTCGCGCCGTCGGCGGGGACGCCCGGCGCGCTGGGCGGTGACCGCGAGCGCCTCCATGACGACTACGGGCGCGAGTACACCGAGATCGGCGAAGGACACATCGGGCCGAAGTATATCTACACGCTGCTGAACCTATGGGAGATCCGCGCGCGCGGGGGGCACCGCTGGACACGGCGCGCGCTTGAGGAAGCGATTTCGCACCATCTGGGCGAGGATGTCCTAGCGATCGCGCGCGCGGCGGAAGTGTACACGGAAGAGGTGATGGAAGTGTACACGGAAGAGGTGATGGAAGACGAGTCGAAAGATGCAATGGACCAGTAATGTTGCTGTTATTTTTGAATAGCACTCCCATAATATATCCGGGTGTCATGCTGGCGCCGGCACCACACCCCCCGCGCGCGACCAATGTCTTGACTGTCCCGGCTAGCGAAGAGACCCGCCTGCGGGTGTTCGCGCTGCGCCGCCCAAAGCCGCCCGGCTACACGCTCGTCAACACAACAAGCCGGTCGACGAGCGAGGTCTGGCGGGGCCTCAGCCCATTCCTGCTCGGCCCGGTCGAGGTGCGGACGCCGCGGGGGGTGTTCGTCGCGGCGAACGTCGAGAACGCCTGGCAGTACTCGAAGGTCTACCGGGCGGGCCCGACCGGCGTGCTGTTTGTCGACACGGCGGGCGCGCCCACCGATGCCTACTACGCGTGGGCGCGCGCCGGCTGGGCGAACCCGCGCCCGGTGCGCTTCCCAATAGGGCGCGGCGCGCGCCCGCTCTACAGCCTGGGGCCGAACGGCGAACGGCTCTCCTACATAGAGGCGCGGCGAGTGCTCTACGCGCCCTGGTATGCGGGCGCAGTTGAGCAGAGCGCGGCGTTTGTGGCGCTGCGCGCGCTCTATGAAACGGGCGCCCGTGTTGGGCTTGTGGACTTTGACGGTTGGGACCACGTGGGCCAGAACTATAGTCTGCGGGCCGTGTTGAACTCGGCTAAGCCAAAAATGGGGCACGCGTTTGTATTGGCGGGGCTGTTGACGGGCGATCGCTTCTGGCAGGCGCCTGCGCAGGCGCCTGCGCAGGCGCGAGTGCAAGCACTTATGCAGGCGCAAGTGCCTATTCCCGATGATGATCCAATCTGGGTGGCGTTGGGTTTGTAGGTATGAAAAAATGCGTGGGGGGCGCACCAAACCGTGAGATTTAAACATAAACAAACACCAGAATCAACAACCAACACAACAAACGATAGATAACACAATACACAATAGATAGTCACAAATCACATCACCTCATCAATACCATTGATCAACCTCTTTGGGCTTTACAACTCACATAGTACCAAATCCGATCAAGAAACCTGAACCAAACATATTTACCCTCTTTTTAACATAAACAGATCAATAACAGAGACACACATACAACAAACACATTCACACTAAATTGTACTAGGCACCGGGGAGTGAGCAGACACGGGCTCAAACTCTCCGGGTAGTACAGGTTAGTGCTTCAGTAATTATCATACGTGCAACCAAGTATCAACTTGTCCACATCTTGAGAGGGTATGTCACTCACACAACACAACAACAATATTAAACTACACCAGGCGCAGGGGAGTGAGCAGACAGGGCTCGAACTCCAACAGGTGGTACAGGATAATTATGAAGTTGCCGTCATGATCACTAGACATGTTTGATTTTATCCACTGAATACATGTTAAACACCGATGATATGTAGACATCAACGCTTAGTCCCCCAATTTGTTGGCCAACCGGGCCAACGCGGGATTGGTCTGCAGAGACCAACTCGAGTGTGCATCTAAGGCAACACGCCCGCTACCTGCGTGTCGCCCGATTCACACGTACAGTGAGTCTCATCTTCCTCATCCTGAACAACACCGGTCGCCTGGATCAAATCATACAATACGTTTGCAGCCGGAGCAAGGTGATTGCAGAAGTGAGATGCGATAGCTACACAGGCGGCCCTCTGCTTCTCATATTCCTCTTGTTGAGAGGTAAGCTCTTGGGCGCGGACATCCAACGCTACTGCACGAGCTTGCACAGCGATGCATTCTTGACTCAACTCAACTTCGCGAAGAGCGATAGCACCTTCGCGAAGAGCGATAGCCAATTCACGGGCATGAAGGGCGTTGAGTTGCTCCGTATCCGGTTGGACATCAGAGGAGAATCCCTTAAAGACAATGACACCGTCATGGAACTGTTGGTTCCACGCTGTGCAGGTGTCCGTGGCTACCTTAGCGCGCTCTTCTGCAGCCGTAGCGCGCTCTTCTGCAGCCTTAGCGCGCTCTTCTGCAGCCGTAGCGCGCTCTTCCACTTCCTTAGCGCGCGCTTCTGCAGCCTTAGCGCGCTCTTCCACTTCCTTAGCGCGCGCTTCTGCAGCCTTAGCGCGCTCTTCTGCAGCCTTAGCGCGCTCTTCCACTTCCTTAGCGCGCGCTTCCACTTCCTTAGCGCGCGCTTCTGCAGCCTTAGCGCGCTCTTCTGCAGCCTTAGCGCGCTCTTCCACTTCCTTAGCGCGCGCTTCTGCAGCCTTAGCGCGCTCTTCCACTTCCTTAGCGCGCGCTTCTGCAGCCTTAGCGCGCTCTTCCACTTCCTTAGCGTGCGCTTCCAGACACACCACCGAGGCTGCGTACCCCGTCTGCTGCGCAACCAACTCAGCTCTCGCAGCTTGAAGGTTACCTTCAAGCTGCGAGAGCTGATTGTAGGCTGCAGTAACTTCTGCACGGGCGTGTTCCGCACCAGCTACCTGCGCACGAAGTCTCTCCAGCTCCTGATTGGCAGCCGCCAGCAAGGCGTGAAGAGTGGCCCGCTGCTGTCTTTCAGACTCATGGACAGCCTCCGACACCAGAAATCGCTCTACCAAGGCAACCGCGCGATTCATGGTCGTGCCTGCCGGCAATGCGCCCTTAATCAGATGACGAAGAACACGCAACTTGTTGCGGGTAACGACATATCTCTGCTGGATTTTTGAGGCCTCCTTCTCATCTTCTTCTTCATCGGATGGATCCAAGTCAGGTACCTCACTGGGAGATGGATGTGGCACCACTTTGGCGCCATCCGTGGGGGGCGCCGACGCCTTGGAGCTCCCCCCTACGAACGACTGCGGCTGGTTGGGTGGCGCCGGCGCATTGGCGCCCCCCTTGGGCGCCGGCGCATTGGCCGCCTGCTGGTTGGCGGGCGCCGGCACCTTGGCGCCGCCGCCCAGCATGGCCGCGTGCTGGTTGGTGGACGCCGGCGGTAACACATTGATGTCGACCGCCCGCATGGTGTCGGCCACCGGCATGGTGTCGGCCACCGGCGTGGCGCTGGCCACCAGCGTGGCGCTGGTGGCCACCAGCGTGGCGCTGGTGGCCGGCGCCACGCTGGTGGCCAGCGTGGCGCCCCTCTTGGGGCCTGCCGCGGTGAGCGCCTGCTGGTACGCCTGCTGGTACACATTGGTGAAGACCGGCGGGATGTCGCTGAGCTTGGGCGGGGGCACCAGCACCTTGGGCGAGGCCTTGGCGCCGAGCTTGGACAGGGGCTTGGTGCTGGCCGCCGGCGTGGCGCTGGGCGCCGACTTGGCGCCGACCGTCGACGGGGCGCCGACCGTCGACGTGGCGCCGACCGTCGACGTGGCGCTGGCCGTCGACTTGGCGCCGAGCTTGGACGGGGGCGTGGTGCTGGCCGCCGGCGTGGCGCTGGGCGCCGGCGTGGCGCCGACCGTCGACATGGCGCCGACCGTCGACGTGGCGCCGACCGTCGACGTGGCGCCGACCGTCGACGTGGCGCCGACCGTCGACGTGGCGCCGACCGTCGACGTGGCGCCGACCGTCGACGTGGCGCCGACCGTCGACGTGGCGCCGACCGTCGACGTGGCGCTGGCCGTCGACGTGGCGCCGACCGTCGACGTGGCGCTGAGCTTGGGCTTGGCGGCGGACGGCGCCATGGGCGGGGGCGGGGGCGGGGGCGCGCAGAGGGCCGCCGGCACCGACTTGGCGCCGTCCGCCGCCATGGGCGGGGGCGCGCAGAGGGGCGCCGGCACCGACTTGGCGCCGGCCGTCTTGTTGGCAGCCTCGCAGACTGCAATCAAGTTTGAGATACGATTGAATTGGGTTGACATTGCTGTTTGCTTTGAGATACTTTGAGATATGCTCGGGGGGGGGGTCGGATTTGAATTGGACTGCACAGTAGGATAAAAAATTCATTTTAAATCTCGAGGTTTTCTCGAAAAACTAGAAGAAATCTGCTTAAATGGTCAATGTATACTCTCGAAGGAGGTGTTTAGTGTCTACGTGCAGCTTATAACGAATAGCTGCTTCTGCATCTAACCTTAGGGTCTCGAGCTGTTTTCTGCACTCTTCCCATGGCAAATCCGCAGCATCTACTGCAGTAGATGCTGCACCTACGGCGACTATAGAACTGACGATCATTCTGTTGAATTCCAGACAGCCCTTTTGGTATCTCTGTTGAGCTATAGAAAGGTTGAATGCGGCCACCCGAGTCTCTAGAGCAGTTTTGTCAGTCTGACCCACTATCTGAATAGCACCAAAATGCACAGACTTTGGTTTCTTGACCGGGTCGCGAGTGCTTACGGCGGCCTGGGTCAGCTCCAGATGTGGCGGCTCTGCTGTAGCCTCTGTATAGGTGCGCTTTTTTAGCATAGGATAGCGTCTGCAGTCACTACTTATACTTAGCGCTAGATATACGGTGTGGCACCACTATCTATTTGTGATAAAAATGATTCTGTATAGAAGCTTTTATAAGTATGGCGAGCAGACCATCGATGGCGGCCCATACTGCTGACGATCAGCCAGTAGCTTCTATTGTGGATTTTACTGCCGCCATAGTTGCCGGATGTAGGCGGTCGCAACAAGAAGAGAGGCTGCGTCATATCTATGGGGGGCTGTTTGACCTGTTGGTCAATGCCTTTATCCGTTTCGATGTCGATGGTATGCTCGTTGGAGGTGCCGCATTCGGTGTAGCAACCCCGACGACCGATTTCGACATTATTGCGGATGCGCCCGCTGCAGTGATCTTTCGTATGCTTATCGATGAGAGGTTCATTAGCTGCTTGAGTCAGCTGATGGAGGTGAATGGCGCTGCGCACTCTCTAAGCCGAGTTAAGTCAGACAAGCTTGCACTAAAGCTAGATCCGAGCGAAGCCGTTCCAATAGCCACACTGGAAGCCATGAGTGGCAACATTGAGCAGTCGTATTATGCTCGGCGCGTCGCAGTCTATCTAGTCCACGTGCCTGATCGCAACCAGCATGCTGGGAGGGCGCGCCAACGGTATGCAACACGATGCCTGCTCATTGCTTCCCTGAATGCGCAGGGCGATCCCTGGGTTGTCGCGGATATTATCCCGAACGAGAGCGCCTCCCTAAATGTTTCGTGCCGGGCCTATTATGAGCGGATGCGGCCTGCTGCGCAGAGGCCCTACCCATATTACGCAGGGCGACAACTGATAGTGATGGGCGATCGGGAGCAGGCTCAGCTGATGTGCACAGTAGTGACAAGAAGCGTTTTCGAAAAACTGCAGGTTCTGATCGATAGCAAACTTAGCTGCCGCAGCGGTCCACAACACCCCCTCTTCAACAGGCTTATCGAACCCTTCTTGATTGTGCTTGGTAAGTTGCGGTCAATCTTCATTCGACTGGGCAGGCCATTTGACACTAGTATACTGAAGTTACTGATGACACATGAAATGGCATATGCACAGGCTATAGATTCGCAAAAAGAGGTACGGCTTGCTTCAGAGCGGCTTGCTTCAGAGCGGCTTGCTTCAGAGCAACTTGCTTCAGAGCAGCTTGCTGAAGAGCAGCTTGCTGAAGAGCGGCTTGCAGAAGAGCAGCTTGCTGAAGAGCGGCTTGCAGAAGAGCAGCGTGCTTCAGGGCAGCGTGCTGAAGAGCGGCGTGCAGAAGAGCGCCTTGCTGAAGAGCGCCGTGCTGAAGAGCGGCGTGCTGAAGAGCGACTTGCTTCAGAGCAGCATGCTGAAGAGCGGCGTGCTGAAGAGCGGCGTGCTGAAGAGCGGCGTGCAGAAGAGCGGCGTGCTGAAGAGCGGCGTGCAGCAGAGAGGCGAGCTGAAGAGCGGCGTGCAGAAGAGCGGCGTGCTGCTGAAAAGCGCCGGCAAGCTGACAAAGAGCGCGCTGCCGAAAAAGCGCGCAAGCGTGCCGCCGACGAAGCGCATGCTGCCGAAATAAGTCGCGCTGCCAAAGAGCGCGAACGTACCGTTGAAGAAGCGCGCCAACGGGATATTGCAGACAAGGCGCGCGCTGCCGAATTACAGCGAGCTGCCGAAGAGCGCCAGCGCGCCGCTGAGAGAGAGCGTGCAGTTGCTGCAAAACGCGCGGCAGCTGAGCAGCGCGCAGCGGCTGCAAAACGTGCAGCGGCTGAGAAACGTGCAGCTGCTGAGCAACGCGCGGCCGCTGAGCAACGCGCAGCTGCTGAGAGAGAGCGTGCTGCCGCTGCGCAGCGCGCGGCAGCTGCTGAGAGAGAGCGTGCTGCCGCTGCGCAGCGCGCGGCAGCTGCTGAGTCGCACCGTAGGGCATTGGCAGTAGCCCCCAAAGGTACACAAGCCCTCGCGACAGTGATCAGCGAAGAGTCTCTAGGGCAGGTCCTTAGTAACTGCAGCGACTCGCTGGTCAGAGCCGTCCACGATCTCGATAAGTTAGGCTCCCTTGCCGGCGAATCGCACACAGCTCCGGAAGAGCACGCCTCAAAATTGGCCCACATCTGCCTTAGTACGAGCGCCTCGATCGAGGAGGCACTGGTCAGCCTCAATCGCACAACAAAACATAATATGTGCCGTTGCCGCGATGCAAGAACGAGTCTGGATGCGGCGCTTGTCGAGATGCGCGAGAACAGACTCCCCGAGCTGCAGTGGTTTCTCCGGACACAGTGGTTTCGCCTGTTCCAGGCGGGAACCGAGGGCCTCTATCGGTTCTCTCTCTGCTTTGCGAAGATTATCTTTAATGGGAGGAGCGGCTACCACCTTATGACGGAGCGGGAACTCAATGGCCTGTGCAAGCTAGCCGCGCCTCTCATAGCAACGCTTGAAGAGATCTGTGGCACGATCGCCGACGGAATGCCTCCGCCGGCGATCGAACCTGAGCCGGAGCGCATGAACTCGCTTGCGCTGCCTCTTGTCATGCAGCTGGCCGCCGGCTGGTGCTCTGATGTCGGTCGGTTGCAGGATCGGCTCGCGGGCTGCTTCGCAGTCGAGCAGAGGCTGGTCACGGGCCGCATGCTTGAACTGCTCGAGGGCCTGCGCCGCACTGCATTTGACCAACAGCGCTGGGCAAAGTCTAAGAGTGCGGCACAGGCGGACCACGCCTTTCGTGTCTACTCGGCGCGCCGTTACACCGTAGCGGGGCTGCCCGAGTGCAATAACAGAACCCTCAGCGAATTCACAACAGACTTCAGGCGGGTGTGGCGTGCGCCACCCAGCTCGCAGGTCGAGTTGGCCAAGTGCGCGACCGAAGATGCGACTGCACATTCGAGCGCTCGCAGTGCGGCTGCATGGCATGCAAGGCAGTTTGCTGCTGCTCAGCTAAGAGGCATGGGTCCGCCAGAACCCAGCAATGGTTCGTCGTCGGGCGCGGCGCCGGCCACTGTTGGCTACACAGCCGATGGACTGGTCGTGTATGACATTGACCTTGAGCAACAGGTGGTCGAAGCCCTTGAGCGGCTCGAACTGATGACAACGCGCTCCTGGTTTGACAGTCCGCCGCCCAATATCAGAGTGCAGACACTCGACGACGACGAAGATGCGATGCGGATACTGTTGAAGATGGGACTCTCGCAGATGGCTGCTAAAGACTTTATGGAGGCGTCGGGCGCACGCCGCTCAGGGGGGACTGCCCGCAAACCATCCGGGTTTGCGCATCAAGAGGACTGTTGATCTGCATGTGTGCTTTTTACAGAAATGAATCCTATTCCAAGTCATGAACAGAGCAGTGCGGTTTTTTGCAAAATTGAAATCTCTACACTGCAGATACTCCCCAATGTCCAGCAAACTACGACATCGTTATCAGGCCGTGCCACTGCCCGGCAACTACCTCAGCGGCCCTGAACGCGATCAGGAAGAAGAAAAGGCCATAGCAGCTCTTCAACGTGCCAAAGACGAACTGGCGAGATGTACCGCAATCCTGCAAGAAGCGCGCAATATCTACCAACCATCCGGTCGCATAGCTGAAGAATCATATTATAAGGACCTTCCTCTATACTTCAAGCATAGTCGGCTTGAAGAGAAATATCTTGGCATTGCCCGTACTTACGGCCGGAAAATAGGGGGCTTGAAAAACTATATAGAAGAATGCAGAGAGGAGATTGAGAGAACCGCACAGGTCCAAATGATAGCCTGCCGGAACGCGGCGGTCTATGCGCTGCTGCTCCCGATGCTCTCATCCCCCGCCAGCGAATCGGAGTGGCTCGCCGTCCGGCAGTTCCTACGGATGATGTTCCTCATTACCGTTCGCCTGAGCCACCCGTACTCCGTCACGGCCCGGTGGGATGCGCGATGCTACACCTGGCTCATGTTGGGAGAGATCGCGCCGAGCGCGTACAGCGACCCGCCGGTCTGGGCCGTGTGCGGTAGCGTGGGCGCCGCGCTCGGGCTCGCCGCCGCAGACGACACGGCGGCGAGCAAGACTCGCCTGTTCAGAACCATCGGCGAGCATGCGTGCGCCGGCCTGTTCGCGGTCGACGTGGCGCCCCGAGCGTTGCACGGCGATTACCGCACGTTTCGCGACGATGGGGGCATTGTGGTTGTTGACCGGGCATGGGGCATTCTTCCGCTGCGCGGCGCTCCGGAACCGGCCGGCGTCCAGCTCGTCCACGTCGTGATAAGGGCCGCGCGGCTCGTTGGCCTTGGCGCCGCGGTCGAACCCGCCCACGCCAGCGAGCTCAAAATTACGCAAACCGAGGCTTGCAACGTATTTCCATTGCGGGTCGCCCCGGAAGAGACTGACGCGGATCTCCTGCGGCGCGTGGCCCGCTTTATAGATAGCCGCGACACTGTCACTCTCGGGACTTTCGTCGACGGTGAATTTGTAGAGTACTCGGATCCGGATTTAACCTCATACGGCTTACTTGGCCAGGCGCCAGCGGGTAGTCCTCCAGCGGACTGCCCGCTGGCGCCGGAGGACTACCCGGCGCCGGAGGAGACTACCGAGCCTGTTGACTGCCGGACGGCAATGGACCCGGCGCTGTTGATCTCGCGCCTACTAGCCGTGAGGGCGACGCCCGAATGGAATGCGGGCGAGTGGCCATTTACATCCCCGCGCTCGGCTTCGCCGTACGCAAGATCGCCGAGATCGCCTTAGAGTGCTTGCACCCACCGAGTGTCGGCTGCTTTTTACTATAGTAAAAAGCAGAACCTGTCTGGGCTACTGCGCCCGTGCTACTGTGAACAGCACGTGTAGGTGACGCCCGCCAGCGGGTTGCCGACGCAGCCGCCGCTCTGGTAGGTGCAGACGCCATCGGTGAAGTAGTAGGCGGGGCCGAGCAGGTCGGCGCAGTGCGCGCACATCCAGGCGCAGCCGGTGCCGGGGCCCACTGTGAATGCTATGCACTGGTTGGTCACCCGCGGCGACGGCGCAGATAGCGCCGAGCAATAACCGGAGGTGGGCGCAGCACACGCGGCGATTGCAATCAACAGAGTTAGTAGAAAATAGGTACGCATGATATTACCCATTCCGATATCCCTCTAGTTGCCGAGCATCCTCTTAAAAAGAGATTTTAGACAGCGCTCGCAATGACTGTCGTAAGGGATTCACTCGTTATACGTTCTAAGAACGCAAAGTTTTCGCACAAGCGGATACGTGCCACGGCGTGATCAACAGTCACTATATCCAGATCGTAATTGTCGATGTCGTCATGCTCCCTATCGGGCTGTTCAATCGCCCACGGTAGTTGTTGCGCCGCCGCGTTGAACGCACTGAGGGTGGCCGCCCTCGATTCTGTGAACTTCCACATCGCATCGGCAACCGCTAATGGGCTGTTCTGGTCGGCATGCATCATGTGGTAGAGCCATGCATTGCGCACCGCTCGTAGCGGGTGGGGTATGGTCGCGGGCCACCACTTGAAGAGAGCGAAGCCAGTGGGGAACTCGTCAGCGCCATTGGCATGAACAATCTGTGCGCGCTCCTCCGGCGCGAGCGCCAGTATGTGTGCAATGATTTTCTCTATAGCCTGACTGTAGTAGAGTTGGGCCCATCTATGTTTTTGGAGAGCGAGATTTCCCGGCTCCGGCAGGTAGGGCAGCACTGTGGTCAACATATCTGGTAACCTATATAACTTTTGCTAGAATTCATTTTTGTAAACACATTAGCAATTTGTTAAAAACTACCCGGAATACCGTGAGGCGACTTCGGTGGAGCAACGACACGCAGCTTTTTTAGAATAAATTTTGGCAGCGCCCCCTGTATGTCTTAAACCTACCCGATTGAACACTGCATTTTGTAAAATACAACTGCAATAATTGAATACAGGAATTAAGCCAATTATAACATGGCGATCAGAAACCCGCGCACCGAAGAGTTCGTTCCCGTAGCGGACCCGCTCGCCGTGCTCGAGCGCGACTGCGCGCATCGCCAAGATCTGCCGGACGGGGCCGGCAGCGACCTCTACACGATCGACCAGGCCCTAGCCCTGGCTATATCGCGAGCCCCCTCGTACCCGACGGTGGCGCCGGGCAATTGGGATGTCATGGCGAAACGGTCGCAAATGATGAGCTACAATTACGAACAGATACTCAATGATGTTAACAGGGCCATGCCGTCGGTGCATGTGATGCTCAACTCCTGTCCGGGCTTTGTCCTCGGCGGGAGCGCTGCGATCTACCCGTTGGCCTCCCGCAGCGCCCGGCCGCGCGATATTGACATCTATATGATTGACGCGCCGGCGGACGAGCCAGCGGACGAGCCGATTGGCGCGCCGGCAGACACGCCGGCGGACGCGCCGCCAGAGGCCGCGGCGCAAGCGCCTACGGACGCGCACCTCTGGCGGCGCCTGCACCGGGCGGTCAGCCGCTTCACCGCGGACGTGCGGCGCGACGGCGCCGAGATGGTGCGCTCCGTGCTGACGCCGGGCCTGCTCACCCTCCACATCGACTACGCGCGACCCGGCCGGCCGCGCGACGGGGTCCACATCATGCCGGCGCATCGTGTGAAAGTGCAGTTCGTGCTGCGCGCCTACCGCGGCATCTCTGCGCTGCTGCACGCCGTCGACGGGATCGCGCCGGTGGCCTACGACGGCCGCACCGCGTACACGACGACGCTGGGGGCGTACGAGCTCGCGCGCCGGCTCATCGTCGTCGACCCCAGCCTGCGCAGCGTCTCGTACGAGACGCGACTCCTCCGCTACTTCAACCGCGGGTTCGCGCTGCAGTTCCCCCACATGAACAAGCAGCGCTTCGGCGAGGGCGTCGCGGCCGGCCAGATATCGCTGGGGGTTTCCGAGCGCGACGCCCTCCAGCTCAAGTTCGTTCGGCAAACGGGGGGTGATGCGAGTGCGCTACTGGCGGTGGCCGAGCTGCGGCCGGACGATGGCCCCTCCGATTACGACCCGGAGCTCTCTATCGTGTCCTACTCGAACGGGGGCCAAACGGCCGGCGAAATGCACACGCGCCTCCTCAACAACTGGCGGCTGATTAGCACCGGCGCCACCTGTCTGCGCGCCCTCGCAGACAGGGACGCCCCGGCGGGCGAAGTGCTGCGGCGGATCGTCGCGGCCGTGCCGCCGGTCGCTAGTCAGCGCGCGGACGGCGCCGACGGCACAACTGGGCGGGTCGGCATGGCCATCGACGCGTGGGCGGACGGCGCGCCGCCGCCCACGCTGAAGGACCTCTTCAGTCGCGAGCGCTGCGCCAATATGATCGAGTGGGCGACAGACCAGTTCGCGAACGGCCTGAACGCCGCGCGGCTGGAGAACGCGCGCGACCTGTTTATGTGCGGCCGCGAAGCGTTGGCCAAGATCGCGCTCGACATCGTAGAGCACCTGACGGAGGGCCCCGCCCGCCGCCAGGCCGCCCGCGAGCGCGTCGTGGCCCTGCTAAACGCGCAGAGCGAGCAGTTGCTCGCCCGCTACGATGCGCTCGCCGCTATTCCAATCGATTGGTGGATCACGGTTGACCCGGGCCGGCAGTGGACCGCCGCCCACGACCCGCGGGCGGTCTCGCCCGCGGACTGGTACGGGCCGTTCTACGAGGCGGCCCCGGCCGCGGCCCCGGCCGCCGAACAGCTGGCCGCCCTCGAGTTCGCGATGCGCAACTGTTAAGGGGCGCGCTAATTTTTACAAGTCTGTAAGACATTTTCATTAATCGCCCGAGCCTTCCCCCGGTACGACACGGCACTCCCCAATGCAACGGCATGCCTGGTTGTGTTGCCGTTTAGCGCCCACTCGATGCCAGCGTGCGACATTGAGCAGCTAAGAATGGATATATCACTTCCGATCGATAGGGCGCAGTGGAGTGTCAATGGTGTGGATCCGCGCGAGCACAGTTTCATTGCCATGTTGGTAGAAAATAGCACAGATACTTTGCAAAAATAGGCCTAGAGAGCCTATGGCACTGCCGCCGGTGCTGGCACTGCAGACGCTGTCGCGACCGAATTCCGGAGAGCCTCTTTCGATCGATACCATAACTGATTGGCCTCGACGGTCGAGATGAACTTGAAGACTAGCCCGCCGTCGACCTGTTCAAGCACGCCACAGTTATGTGGGAAGTTAACTCTTTTATCGTACGGCTTGGTTGGAAGAGTCTTCTCAATCGCCTCGTCGTACTCTTTCAGAACCGTGGCGATGTCGACGCCAGTGGCGGTGGTAGCGCGAGCCGCCGCTGCCAGCGCGAGTGGGCTCTGCTGTTGAGTACCCGGCCAGTGGATAAGGGCCCCATCTTGCCACACAATAACTGGAGTGTCCGGAGGGATTACGGGCGCCACAGCACCGTCAACAGATGGGTGCCAGCACGCGAGAAAGATAGATAGCCCCTCGCGAAGGAATGTAAGATGCTCTCTCAACTGTTTCCGCGATCCAACATGGTCAGCATAGATCACTGTATGGGAATCGTCAAACTCGCCATCCCGATTATAGTAAATGACAGCGTGGTAATTGGGAAGACCAGCTCTACGTGCGCCAAATTGCTCCAGGATGCCGAGAGACCCCCTGTCAAATTCCTCTAGGACATGCAGTGATGCTTTGTCGCGCGACGATTTTTTGATTGCCAGTCTAAACTCTGCTAGCGCGTTGCATACGAGGCCCAGGGGGCTTACTGGCATTGTAGCGATGGGCCAGTTAATGATACCTGCCCATGCATTGATGAGTACTTCGTACGGCTGTTTGGCAACTACAAGAGCAAGGGCTGCGATGAACTCTTTGATTGCTATGGCAGACGCACCCGCAGCGGCTACGGCAGGTGCACCCACTGCGGGCGTCTCCACTGCGGCTGACGCACCCACGGCAGCGGGCATGGCTGCGGCAGCGGGCATGGCTGCGGCAGCGGGCATGGCTGCGGCAGCGGTTGCCTCCATGGCAACCGGAGTGAGTTCTTCAGGACCAATAGCGCGAATTCTGCGGGTGCTGCAGAGTTCATTATAAAGCGCATCAGAAAGGCGCTCAAAGGGGAGCGACTTCAAGTCAACCACACAGAGGGGCGTTTGCTTAATCGCACCTTCCAATACAGTCATAAACTCTTCTTTTGTGCCCGTGCGACCAGCGCACAACTCCTTGAGTTTTCCAAGAAACTCAAGGAACGCATTCACAGTGAGATCGACTGCAATCTGGTTTCCATGCTCAGTGCAATCGCCGCGGAGGAAGTACGCTGCGATAGCATCGAACGCGCCACCGCCGTCGGACAGGTTCCCATTTCCAGCAACTTCGCCAATATACAGAGCGTTGCCCATCGCGGTCGAATATTTTGCCCTTTTGAGCATTTCAATTTTGTAGCAACCGCGGATGGCAAGGGGAAACCAGCTAGTAAGAGCGGCCTAGAAGATAACCTTGCCTCTGCTGGCGCTGCCAGTTGAGCTTTCTGCGCAAACGTATGCGCAGCCATGCATTTGGTGGGGTAAATGCAGTGGGTTAGCTTTTGAAGTGTCAGTAGGGGCTTATTTTCGTATATACTTTGATCTGCACATTTTTAACCGGTAGGTTGCACATTTTCAACCAGGTAAATATAGCTCCAATAATTGAATTTGCCTCTGATGAGATAGACCCAATGAGTAGTACCGTGACCCTGTTAGATCTGTTAGCAGCACTGGGCAATGGCGCCCCGTTGCTCCCGTTCTTTACGACGAAAGATGCCGGAGACCTGATGCTAATCTGTAGGTTATTTGATTTGACCGTCAAATCATACCGGTGGCACGACAAAACGACCAGAGTGCACAATGTCGCACGCTGGCGAAAGTGCTTCCCCAATGCAACAGCATGCCTGGTTGCATTGGATGAACGCAAAGGCATGACAGCCGGCGACCTCATGCATCTGGCGAACATCAATTGGATCAAGTTTGTAACCATCCGTGGTAGGGTAGTTACTCCTTCCAATTTGCATATTCCGTTTGCCCTATCTAAGTGTATTTATCTCACTGATGCATATTGGAGTATAGATCCATTTAAGTTGCGCTGCGTGCGCGAGTTAGCGACCAATCGTTGTCAACTCACCGATGCCCATCTCGCACACCTGCGCGATGTGCTCGTGCTCCACGTGGGGGGCGATATGAAGGTTACGGATAGAGGGGTGCAGTGTCTCAAATCGGTGCGGTCGCTTGAGTTACGGAAGTCCTGGTGGCCTGATGGCCCCCCAGTTGACCCCCCGGTCCTTACAGACGCCGCGTTAGAAGGCCTGCCTATTCAGCACTTACGCCTTGATGGCATCAACTGCCAATTTACCCTGGCAGGGTTTGCGCAGTTGCCACTGCGATATCTAGCTCTGGTTGATCTTGACATAAGGATTCCCGTCGGCCAGCTGAAGGCGCTCGTCAACCTCAGCTTTCTGCAAATCAGTCGTTGCCCCCTTGTCGAACTCGGCGACGAAGACATTGTCTGCATGCAGAATCTCACACAGCTCGTAGTCGATGAGTGCCCAATGCGTATCACCGGCCGTGGCATACTCCAGCTTGTCATTGCACAGAACAAAAAATTCGACGGCAACAACTTTCTAGAACGGCTCGAGAGTGAACCTGGTCAGTATGATTTCTACGACCCGGACGCGTGGGACGACATGCGCCCACGCTGGTGGAGTTGGACCCCGCCCCCCCACTCGCTCTACAACAGGAAGGAATGGCGACGAATCGTGGACATGCGCAAAGCTCGCAACGACAGAAATCAGCCGTGCCTGTTCCAGGTCGGAATCGCACTACGACGCGCCGAAGGAATGGAGTGTACATTCGAAGAACGCAATAAGCTGTTACTCGTCGTACCATTTCTCGGCATCCCACCCCGCGTATTTGATCCCAATTGGGATGATAACTTACGCGCTGCTCACGATGGCTGGCCCAAAAATCTGCATCGACTCTGTGAACGCGTCGGTTGTGCCGGCGTTTATGACAGCGTCGCTTATGGCAGCGGCAGCGACAGCGATGGCGACGGCGCTGATGACGGCGACGACGACGTTTATGACGACGACGACGTTTATGACGACGACGACGTTTATGACGGCGACGGCGACGGCGACGGCGACGGCGACGGCGACGGCGCTGATGTCAGCGCTGACGACGGCGACGTCGTTTATGACGACGGCGTTTATGACGGCGACGTTTATGACGACGACGTTTATGACGGCGACGTTTATGACGACGGCGTTTATGACGACGACGTCGCCGTCGGCGTTTATGACGACGACGTCGCCGTCGGCGACGTCGTCGCCGACGGCGATGGCGACGGCGACGACGTCGCCGTCGGCGATGGCGTCGGCGATGGCGACGGCGATGGCGACGGCGATGGCGATGGCGATGGCGACGGCGATGGCGACGGCGACGGCGACGGCGATGGCGTCGCCGACGGCGGCGGCGGCAGCGACGGCGCGCCATAGAAATGACCGTATTCGCACATAGCTACCAAATGGCATCAAATCTCATTTGCACCGGGTGTTTTTTTAGCCATAAAATAGTGAGCACCGGCGCCTACGACTTGCTCCACCGCGTTTTTCGCACGCCCGGTTTTGCATACACCCCCCAGAATTGCCGGGAAGCACCCATGCTGTTCTTTAGCTGCGGGTAGATGTAATCGGCATCGATGCACTCGAGCGTGCCTTTGAAGTGTTCATCCCACCCGTAGTAGTTGCTATAGCGATGGATCTTAAATGCGCGTTCAGCCTGGGCATCTGTATTCTTACGGTCCCATGTGTGGTGGTAGAGCTGGTGCTCGATGTCGACGATCATCGCATCAACCGCGTCCCAGCAGTCGTGGTCGGCGATGTATAGAACGCCATCCGGTGTGAGGATGCGTCCAATCTCGTGGATCATGGCGCGGACGTCTTCGACGTGGTGCAGCACCATATTGACGATGATTATGTCCATCGACGCGTCGTCGTAGGGCAACCGTGTCGAGCCCCCTATCTGTTTGTACTGTATGCCTGAGTCATTTGCCGCTTGAAAGTCAGCGCCGTGCGCTTCCACGTTGAGCAGGCGCCCCAGCGCAGCGGTGACGTAGCCGGCGCCGCACCCGATGTCGAGGAGTGTCTTGGGGCTGTGCACATGGCGCTTGATCGACGCGTATATTGTACTCGCCTTTGCACTATAGACCCGCTGCGCAGCCTCGCTCGAGTGGTTGGGCAGACTGCGCCAGTGTTTGGCGATAATGGCGTACGCATCACTATCGCTGTGCTGCGTCAGTGCGAGGAGCTCCTCGCGTGACCCGTGCCAGAACCTGCGTAGAAGAGTGAGCAGGCGTCCGTAATCCTCTATGGACCCGTGCTGCACCACTGCCCGAATCTGACCGTTCGACTCGGGCGGCGCATAAAACTGGGTAAGACTGCGGTGGGTCCTCTCTGCGCCCGTCTCCGTGTCTACGTAGGTGTACTCTTTCGGGAACTCCAGCAGCGTCGGGATCGAGACAGTCGTAAACTGACCCCCGCCGTGTACGGCGTCGAAATGAGCTGCGCAGAGGCACCCGGCGCACAGTAGCGCCATGATTAACAACAGCAGCAGTAGCAGTACGATGAGGTGCTTCATCTTATAAGAGTTTGCACAAACATAACACCCACAGAATTGAGCGAGAATATTTGGTCTTCCGCATAGTTCTGATGAGAACTCTCCCACTACGCGCCCTCTCGCAGGGGGCTTTAGCGATCCTGTCGTAAGTATCCCCGCGGCGCCGACATACACGGTTGCTGAGCGGCCTGCAAAAGGCAGGCACGCATATCTGTTACCGACAACGGCATTCGAGACGGTTACGCATATGCATGGCTGCGCCGTGGTGAAGTTGACTTGGCGCAGCCCATTGCGTATACGACCTCCACCGGCGCAGTTTACGAGGGGTATATGGTTTACAACAAAGGGCGGCTCACCGAGCATGGGCCGGGCACCTGGTGGGGCTGAGTTTACCGCGGTGTTTCAAATGGGTAATATCATCACGGCGCGGCCAATTACATATGTAATGCGCGGCTTGTGGCCGTGAGAGCGCCACTATGTACGAGGGGTTCGTTGCCACACAGGACTTTAAGACGCACAGTCGCGGCCGGTTGACCTATCGCGATGGCACCGTTGTTCAGGGCGAGTTCGTTCAGGGCGAGTTCGTTCAGGGCGAGTTCGTTCGGGGCGAGTTGCGTGTGCCCTAACGGCAGTAACTTATCGTTGCACTACGCGTGTGGTGACTGTTTTTTGCTAAAAATGGGGTATGCAGTTGTGCCGAGCACAACCAAATCGCGAATAAAATATTCTCTGCACCCATAATACTATCAGATGCGGTTTGAATCCATTAAAAAACTCATATTAGAGCATCTTGGGGCTGCCCTGGTTATCGCTGGACTTATCGTGGTTGTTCTACTCATCATATTGAACATGCGCACGTGCAAACCGTGCAGCACGTGCAGCGGCGACGGCTGTGCCGCAACCTGTATTGACGGCGAGTGCCTCGGCTGCGTGTCCGACTCCGAGTGCGCGCCCGAGGCGCTGCCCCGCGTGCTGCGCAAAAAGGTCGGCGGCTACCTTATTGAGCCAACCGATCCCGCCAAAATGCCGCAGTTTGAGAATGTACTCGCAGGTGCCGTAGACGAGTGTATCGGCGCAACGAAGAGACTCGGCGGCGTCTGCGCGCTGTTCGACGGGAATCAGAAAGTCTGCACAGTGTTCAAGAGCACAGATGGAATTGTTGCAAACTACTATGATAAGCCGGCCGCCGGCTTTACTAGCATCGTGGTCTCGGAATCGCCACCACTCCGCAATTAAGAGTCCGCGGCACGGCGTCGATAAATCAGTCCCGAGCCGGCGGCGTTCGGCGAGCCGCCTTTGAGAAGTTCTGCTTGGCTGCAGGTGGCGGGCGCGCCACGGACGGGTGGTAAGTGATGTATAATAGCACTTAGCAACTGCTGCGCGCGCTGATCCACAGCTAGATGTTTACGCCGCCGAGCTCGGGATTGCTAATTTATGTTAGCTAATCCTGTTGATTATTTTTATTAATATACCAATTACGTACTTGGATGGAGGCTAACTGATTACATAGACAGCATTAAGCGCCGTATCCTCGAGGATAAACAATCCCCGATCGACTGTCTTAAAAATCATGGGGCAGCCAATGTCACGCTAACACACTACGTAGGTCCCTGGAATAGCATTTCAGCAGATTACCGGTTTAAAAACCCCCCTACGTCTGAGGTTGATGCAGCTGCAAAGGTGCATGACATGGAGTATGCCGATATTGCCATGAAATACTTAGATGGCACATATACGTTAACACAGGCTGCAGACTATGGTAAACAGAGTGATGAAAAACTACTGTATAGACTTGAGCAGCATAAGAGCAAGGACAGGTGGGCGGCAGTACTAGCACAAATTGGCATCGGCAGTAGCAGATACTTCAAAGAGTTGGGCATCCTCGACCACCTTGTATTTATTACAGAAACGCCAGATGCTGCAGGTCGTAAAAATTATCTATATACCCCTAATGCAGCTGAATTACATAAAAAAGCAGAGATTGTAGAAAAGCTTACATTAGTTGAATTTACTGATGACTGCATGAGCCAAGAGAAAGAGAAAGAGTGGGCTTCGGTAGCAGATGCCGAGGGGCGCACGCCCAGCCCCTTGGCAGATAGCCCCTCGGCAGACCCTGGATTCTTAGCTAGATGGTTTCCTAGTATATTTGGCAACGCGAAAGATAGTGAACTCTCTCCTTTGATACAGAGAGACCGCGAGCATTTGTAAGATGTCATTTGGCTAACTACCGACTAAAGCATGCAAAGCGGCGCCCTGGTCTTCCGCGACGCGGCCGCGCACCGACTGTCGCCAGATGATGCGCACAACAATTCCGGGCAGTCACGTCACCCACAAATTGTTGAGGGGGCCCTGTTTTTTCGGCATTTACCTTTTGAAAAAAGATCCCTCTATAAAAAGCATGACACGGGCCCCTGTCATGGTATGGGACATGAGCCGCGACAAACAGGATAGCCCATATCCTGCCTATGACTTTATCCGACGGTATGCAGCTGGTCGCCGTAAAATCGTATGGACTTCCAACACGATCGACGCGCATGGGGACGCAACGTGGTTGACAAGGGCCTGCCACACGATGACCCACTTGCCCAGGGCCCTACTGTGTACGCTGCATGTGTACACGACACAGTTGTTTGTGGTGGTCACAGAGGCACTACGCAATCCGTCCCACCCGCAACAGTTGTATGATACAGCATCGTGGGAGAGCCACGCCCAAAATGTGTTACAAAAATGTCCCATTCTCCCCCCGCACCCGCAACTCGCACCGGTGCGCGACTGTCTGGCGGCATTTCAGGTACTGCGAAAAGAGAAACCTCACAGCGCGTTTGACGCGTGGAATGAAAAACGCACGGCCCTCGATAAACAATTTGAGCAGGCCCTCACAGCGGCCCGGCCCTATTTGTCCTTGGACCATGCCATTGAGCACGAACGATTCAAGTGCAGTCCAGGAATTGTTTTGTACTCCCAAGCGCGTGCCTTGTTCCGGGGACAGCCGTCCAAATACGCCACCGTCGTGCAAGCCGTCAACAAGTTGGCGCATTACCGGCAGATCATGCCATACATCACCTCGGCCGGCTGGAAGCGGCTGGTCACCCTGTTCATCCAAGACCTGGACAGGGTGTTTCAAAAAATGCCACCGTCCCCCACGATGTTCTTGTATCGGGGCACCAAAGACTTGAATCTGTCGCGTATGCGCAACGACCCATCGTACTTGTCAACCACCCTTTCCAAAAAGGTTGCCATCGAATTCACAGACAACGAGACACACAGCTGTGTGACACGTATTACCGTGAAACGGGGGAGCCAGGTCCTACCTTTGCTTGCAGTCACCCGATACCACGGCGAGCTCGAGGTGCTCTTGCCGCGCAAGGGTCGCACCTGTTCATTCCAAACGATGAAGAAGAAAAACACTGAATCTGAACACAAATAAAACGAGTAGCGTATAGTCAGGCGCGCCACTGAGTGAGCTGCACTGCTTGACTTTTGCTCGGCTGTTGTCAGCGGGCGCGCCGCGCGCAGGGGGGGGTAAGCAAAAAGATAAGGATAGTCAAATGTCATTTTAGCTATCAGATTGCCATTTAACTAGATCTAATAAGTTTAAAAAGTAACTAAGTTGGTACATTGCACAGCAATACTACAGCCTCAGATGATACACTTATCTTTTTGCTGTGTAGAATAATTAGCAGAAATCTTTTATCTCAGCAAAAAGATAAGAAGGATGCACAGCTGTGCTCGGTGTGGAATGGCCTTTGCGCAGGCACAGGGTCTTGCCCGCCACATGTCACGAAAGTTTCCATGTATTGAGCGAGGGGCTGCGCCAGCAACCACTCACGCAATGTGCAATCGCTGTACACTGTGTGGCCAGGTGTACAGCACAGCCGGAAACCTTGAGCGACATAAGAGAAAAGTGTGCGCTCGGAAACAGATAGCCACAGCGGACGTTACAGCACCAATTGCAGTAGATTCATTTGTGGAGATGCAGGCACGGATTGCGGCGTTGGAGCGAATGATAGAGGGGCAACAGCAGCCGGGGGCAAACTATGCTATCGGCACAACCGGAATTGCTGCAAATAGTAGCATGATTGTCAATAATATCGGTGGGACGGTGTCAAATGTCGTAAATGTCACAATTGCACCCTGGGGCTCGCCCCTCCAGCTCACGGACGCCGATGTCGAAGCGGCGCTCGCCACCGTGCCTGGCATCGCGGGGACGCCGGCGATTCCCGAGGTTGTCGCGGCGCTGATGGAGCTGGTGAAACGTGCGCACGTAGCGCCGGCCGCGCGCAACATCCACCTGAACCCGAAGCGGACCGACCAGGCGCTCGCGCTGACGCCCGGCGGCTGGGCGGCGCTGCCGCTCGAGGAGGCGACGGCAGCGCTGTTCGACGGGGCGTCGGCCAGCATAGCAGCGGCACGCACGCCTAGCGTACGGCAGACGGTTCGTATGTCGATCCCCGTCCAGTACAGGACTGAGCGGGCCGCCTCGGTGGCACTGGGCCTGCGGCCGATGGGTGCGCACCTGCTGAACGTGGCGCCCGGCGGCCCCGGTCCCCTGCTGATAGAGGCGATCGCAACCGCAGCGGCAAATGCAGTAGTACCCACGACAGCCGCGCCCACGACAGCCGTAACACAACCTCTTGATCCAGCCCGCGCCGTCGCACTGCTAAAAGAGGTCCCAGTGCGCTACAGCGCGGCCGGCGCGATCGAGCCCGCCTGGCTCACCGAAATCACGGCGGCCGCCGGCGTGAGCACCGGCGAGCTCGTCCTGGCGCTGCGGCAGGCATCAGCCGTCGGCGCCTGCGGCATGGCCGAATGGCAGGAGATGATGCGATTTCGCAAATGAACGCCGCATTATCTGCCCACTACAATACGAATATCTGAAATCACAATCGTACTCGACAACGGCGCGGGCCCCTCAGACCCTTCGTAAGCGGCGCGCCTGTGAAAATGAGGGCTCACCATCTACTGACCAGGGAAGAACTTCTTTTTAAACTCGACCATACTCATCGCCTGCATACTTTTATTGCACTTTGAGCAGATCGGGCGCAGGTTGTCTAGCGTCGTGGTGCCCCCCCGCGCCTCGGCGACGATGTGCCCGCAGTCGAACGCCAGCTGCGTGATCTCGTGCACGTTGCAGCAGGGGCATGGCACGGCGCCCACGTCCTTCCCGATATATGTGATCCACACCGAAGATTTTAGGGCTTTGGGGATGGCCTTCTTTCTCGGCTTCGGCGGGGCTGCCGCGCCTGTCGCCGCCTCGGCCGCCGCCGCCTCGGCCGCTGCCGCCTCGGCCGCTGCCGCCTCGGCCGCTGCCGCCTCGGCCGCCGCGCAGTCCAGTAGCAACCCCAAGCGCGCCGCCGTCGGCTCGGCGGCGCGGAGGTGGTCGATATACGTGTATGAGCACGGCTTTGGTTCGCAGTACTTCCCGCCGGTGTAGTGCCCCTTGTACATGAGCGGGTGTATCTCGGTAAGCTCAAGCGCCCGCAGCAGCTCTGCCTTTTCGGCCGGTGGCGCCGCGTTGTAGTGCGCAACGCGGGCGACGTATGCCGGCAAGGGCCGATGGTAGTGGACGGCTGCGGCCGCCTGGGCCGCATCAAACACGGCGGCAAGAATTGGCCGCCCCTCGTGGTATGGCAATTGCGGTTGGCCGCGAGCAAACCACGAGATTGGGAGCAGGTCTGTGTACGAGTCCGCGGCGGCCATTATATTATACCCACTCAGTCCGGGCTTCAAATTCGGCGGGCTATAAAAAAATAGGCAGCTTCTGTGTTACATGCACCGACAGGCGCTGGCGTGGCCGTCGGCGACGACCGCGTGGTCGTCACCGAGCACACCGACAATGCCATTGGCGCCATCCGCGCCGAGTTGCAACTCGATCTGGTCCAGGCGATCATCGATCTGGTCCAGGCGATCAGCGATCTGGTCCAGGCGATCATCGAACCGGTCCAGGCGATCATCGAACCGGTCCAGGCGGGTAGCGAGCTGTGCGACTTCCAGCGCCGTGGCTAGGGAATCGAGGTGTTTGGGATTTGCTTCGGATTGCGCCGCCCATTTGGCATGCTCGCGCTCCGTGTGCGCGAGCAGCACGCTGTTCACACCCTTGATGACTGCGGTGTCGGATGAATCCGCCAGCCAATCTCGGCGCGCGCCCGCGTCAAGCATGTCAGCGCGCTGTTTACTCTCGTACCCGATACACCACTGGCGGTACGATTCGTACGTTGGGGGGTTTGCATTCCACCTAGGGTTACCTGGATTACACGAGTGTCTCGACTGCAACTCAAGGACCTCGCGCTCGTTGAGCACCCGCGGAATATCCTCAGTACTCTGCTGGCATGCTGTAGCGCGTTGCGTACGCATCGATTCCGAAATCCCCGACGGCACCGCCCCCCATGCAGCGCAGCGCGCGGCGAGCGGCGCTGCGCTCGCTTGGCGCACAAGTCGCACTCGTGTATCCATCCGCTCGACCCAGTCCAATTTGCCATACCAGCCGTCCCCCCCATCTAAATAAGGAATTTTTGGATCTCGTCGTTCATTGGAAACGAATGCCCGCCACATGATGAACCATTCGGGGATACGTGCGTCCCACGATTGATGCGCGTCCATTGTATAAGTCACAGGCAACCGTTTCAGTTTTAATTTACTCAGATGATCTATCTGCGATGGAGATGCTAAAATTAATTTGCTGTAGTAATTGCATGCAAGGACGAGTTCCGAACCAGGCACAACATTGATGGATCCCGGGGTTGAATGTGTGGCGGATGTCGCCGCATTGCAGCGCGAGATTGCTGCCTTGAAGTTGCAGCGCGCCGGCGACACCCAGTGCGAGTCGGACCGGCGACACCCAGTGCGAGTCGGACCGGCGACACCCAGTGCGAGTCGGACCGGCGACACCCAGTGCGCCAACCACGACCTCGTCAACGAGTCCGGCCGCGTCGACTGAACGTGGCTCCTCCCACTGAGTAATTTGTTAAAATTGATTTTTAATAACTAGCCATACTCTTGCAATTATGGACCCAGTAGCGCTTGTAGCGCTTGTTGCGCTTGTTGCACTCGTTGCGGTTGTTGCACTCAAGGCACCCGCTGCGATTGTTGCACTCAAGGCACCCGCTGCGATTGTTGCACCCGCTGCGGTTGTTGCACCCGCTGCACCCGCAGCACTCAAGTATTTCGACATCCTCCCCGACGACGTGCTATGTTACCTGTCAAGATTTCTTGCGCAAATCGATCTCGCCAGCGTCCGGCGCGTCTGCAAACGGGCCTCCAGGGTCGCGGCCCGCGCTATCGAACAACAGTTTCAATGCCAGCTTGCCAGACCACTCACGCCGATCTCGTTGTTGACCTGGCTAGGATTGCAGCACCCCCCCCCTGTGCCGTATATGTTCGCCCGTGACCCATCGATCCAGTGGCCAAGCGAAATCGATTGGGCCCTAATGGTCACCCAGGCAATCTCGATACGGTACGGCCTAGGCGTTCTTCAAGTACAAGTGGAGCATGAAGGGCCCCACCCCTATTTCAATGCTCAGATGATGAGAGCACGGTCCTACGGCACGTTTCAGACCACGTGCCCGGAGCGCGTCCCCTGCATTATGGATCCGGATCTGAATACATTCCTCCAGCGCATGCTCACGCAAGAGCCCTTTCGGGCCGATGGGTTCAAGGTTGCCCAGACGCCGCAGCCGCCGCTGAGCGCCGAAGACTACTACATCATCGCCTGGCATGCCGGAGACGGACGGCTCACCGTCTGTGCATTTCAGCTCGATGGCGACGTCGTGGCGCTGCGATCAGTGCGCCAGCTGAAGCGCGCCTGGGTTGAAGAATACCCGGGCGCGCTTCAGCTGGGCCAGGGCCGCTCCTACTCTATCTGCGCGCTGGCCATGCTGGTAGCATTCCTGCTTGATGGGGCGGTTCTGGCGTTTGTGCGGAATGGCTATGTCCAATTAGGAAGGGGCAACAGGAACAACAGCGCGATACCAATTGGCGAACCCAAACCCGTATCTGCGATAGTGTCAAATCGTAACCTTGATTGGTTACCCGTTCCTGATGTTAGGGAGGATGGCACTCTCTATATTGCGATTCCTCTGTACGATAGGCCCTGTAACTCCCCCATACTGATAGAGGAGTTCACCTCGCCCGACAGCGGAGATCGGTTAGACGTGGGTGCCTTGAGCGCCGCCCTTCTGCCGTTCTCTAAAGGCGCCCCGTGAACTGTATCTGTTTTTTGTCGACAACAATGAATTCTATAACAGTACTCGATATACCTGAATACTGCATGCTTTGGGCGCAAAAACAGCCCATTCTCCACCGCGGAAATCACATCACGCTACAGCAGTGCTTGATGCTGCTGTCGATCCCGGCCATCTTCTCGTCGACGGTTCGCTGCGTGGCCGCAGCGACGTCGTCGAGCGAACCGTCGACGCCATCGATCACGGCGTCGATCTTTTTGCCGACGCCATTGGTGACAGCGGCCGCCATCTCGTCGATCTTCTGGTCGACGCCCGCCACCACCTGGTCGACCTTTGCCACGATCTGGCCAACAAGTCCCCGCACCAACCGCTCGACCTTCTGTTCGACTTTGCTATTTATCGTACTGATCTTTGCTTCGATAGTGCCGCTCAGCCCTTCAATGGTGCCGCTGAGCCTCTTTTCAAAGCCAACCCCGATGCTATCGATTTTTGCTGTGATTCTTGCAAGCACCTCATCAATACTGGGCGGAGTTCTGGCTACGTCAGCGGGCGCGTCAGCAGGCACGTCAGCGGGCACGTCAGCGGGCGCGTCAGCGGGCGCGTCAGCGGGCACGTCAGCGGGCGCGTCAGCGGGCGCGTCGGCGGGCACGTCGGCGGGCACGTCAGCGGGCGCGTCAACGGGCGCGTCAGCGGGCGCGTCAGCGGGCACGTCGGCGGGCACGTCAGCGGGCGCGTCAGCGGGCGCGTCAGCGGGCGCGTCAGCGGGCGCGTCCACAGGTACGTCCGCAGATTCAGACATGCTATGTATAGTCTATCAAAAAGCTCGGTAAACATCAGCAGTAATATATAATACCGATTAAGAGTGCGATGACCCCCAGCGCGGGTTCAATAACTAGTAGTGCACTCAATGCGCATACGATAACCCCTAGTACTGTTACCAACAGCGCATTGCCAAGTACCAGCATTTGAGCAAGCATTTGTGCAAGCACTTGTGCAAGCATTCAATGTTGAATGCGCGTCTGTTATACAACAGGCGACCTCGTATCTAACGTGATGGCGGAGCCATCGGGCGCAACTGAGAGGGCCGTCTGTGGCGAGTGCGGCGTCTCGTTCCGGGCACCGGCGCTGCTGCGCCGCCACCTCGCGCGCTACCGTATCGACGCGGACTCCGCGATCCGGCTGCGATTCGGCGACCCGCACACGCACGGCCCCGAGATTGTCGGCTGCGAACTCTGTCAGCGCACGTTCTCGTCGACGCATCTTCTGAAAACCCACCAGCGACTCTGCCGGAGCAAACGCGGCGTTGAAAAAACGACCAGCCAATTATGACGTAAACAGCTGGTACCACGTAACACCGTTGCAGACCAACATTGTCTGCCACTTATTCGTGCCGAGTGTAACCGAAGAACTTACACCCCCGCTGTCCGAGACCATCTGGTTTGCTGATGATTCAATAATAATTGAAGCATTGGCAACTCCCATCCGGCGAAATATCACAGTGTGTCCTGTTTCTTTTGGACCCACCGACGGTAGTGTAATTGTGATATTACCGCTGGCAGTGTATATCTGAGCAAGAGGGAGAGCTAGAGTCGTACTCACTATGAGTGTATTGGGAAAGAATCGCAGGTTCAGGCCGCCCTGTATATAGAGGCTCGCGGAGGGTAGGCCCAGCACCACCTGGTTGTCGCCGATGGCGCCGATGGCGCCGCTCGCGCTCACGCCCGCGCCGATGATGATGCAGCCGCTGCCGGTCCAGGTGGAGTTGTTGCGCGCGGCGTCGTGGCCGATGATGACATTGTTGTTGCCGTTCGTGTTCAACGCGGTCGTGTTCAGCGCGTCCGTCCCGATGACGACGTTGTTCGCGCCCGTTGTCATCGTGGCGCCCGCCGATGACCCGATTAGGGTGTTGCCGGAGCCCGTCGTCAGCGCGGCGCCGGCCGACGCCCCCATCGCAGTGTTGTCGGTGCCGGCGACCGTCAGCGCCGACAGCGCATTGTGGCCGACGGCGACACCCGAGACTGTGAGAGCAAGCGGGGTTGTGGGGGTGCTCAGGCCGAGCGAAGTGAACAAGGACGTGTAGCCTGTAAGTGTGCCAGGCGCAACCGTCTGCCAGGTGGGTGAGGCTGCGGCGCCCGCGCTGGTCAACACCTGGCCGGTGGTACCTGGGCCGGCGCCAGTGAGTGTTAATTGTCCGGTGATGGTCAGGCCACCGCCCACAGTGAGGCTGCCCGCATTGTATGTGCTGCTCGCAGCGCGTCCGATTGATATCTGATCACTCCCCATGGAGTCTAATAAAGTTGCGCCATACCCCAATAACATATTACGATTACCCTGAATTTCTGCCATGCCTGAAAGAATTACGTGTATAGACCAATGCAAACTCTAAAATTTATCGGAAATGGCATCCTACGTAAATTGAACTTCTTACCAGTTGATCAGCAGCGATCAATTAACATGTCTGGAAAGTTCGTCCGCCGCAACCGCAATCAAAATGGTTCTCGATTTCAAAAACCTCAAAAGTATGCTGAAACGTCTGACGATGACACGTTGTTCCCACCACCCGTCCCTACCCTAACACTTTCAAGAAATCCTGCAGAGGCTCTTGACAATCTAGATATGGGGCGCACTCTGCTTGAAACAATTACGCCAGAGACCTCTGTTTCTGCGGCAGCTGCCATCTACCATCGGTCGCCGCGCCGTGATGTTTTCGATGAGCGGTCGCGCAAAGCACTCACTGAGCACCTACTCAGATTGCTGGGGGGTGGCGAGCCCTTAACGGCGGAGAGCATTATTACGATTAACCACTGTTATGATCTGATTCGAAGAGCTCTTACGACCCTCTCTCAATGCCAGATGAGCAGTAAATGGGAGGAGAGGGTTGAAGCAGCAATTATTCCGGTCTTTGAACAGATGATTACCGCTATCCAATCAGTACTGCCGGCACCCCCCTCCACTGCTGCTAATGCGGGTCCGATTAAGCTGGATGATATGGCGTCGCTCTGTAAGCTCTGCTGGGAGCAGATTTGGCGCACCGAAGGCTTCCGCAAAACCTATGTCGTTGATGGGCAGGTCGTCGTTAACGCACAGCTAGAGTTCCTAGTTATGATGATCCCAATCGCGAATATCGTCAGCCTCTACCAGCTGGCGGTCGTTCTCCCGAACAACCACCTCAATATGGAGCTGCTCGCGATTGCGATCGAGCACCGCATTGGGAAAGAGGAGGAGTCCACGCCGGGGAGTTCGCACGCGCTGAATCAGGAGCTCTGTCGAGTCCTCAGCATGCTGCTGGACACTCGCGGCCTCAGCATGCTACAGATATCTCCGGTCGTCGACGCGTTGACGCGTCGCTGTCGCGTTGTGTTACCTCTGGTAGAGAGTGGCAAATACTCCCTCTCTCGCTCGGTCAGATACCTCCTGCAGCGGGGCCTGCCGGCTCCGCTCCTATCGAGCCTGGTGCGTCCCCCAATGTCTGATGCACAGAGGATTGAGAGCGCGAAGACAGCCATCGCGCCTCCGCCCACTCGTATCATCCCAGCACTTGACTGGGGTGTAATTAACTTCTTAGGGGTTGCAGACCAGGCGGCACTACACGCAATGTGGAATAGTGAAATACATGCAAAGACGTCTGGGTCAACCTTGTCAAATCACTTAGGTAAGCGCTGTCTTGCACTGCTTAGTGGCGCCGACGATGAAGGTGACGCTGGCGATGAAGGTGACGCCGACGATGAAGGTGACGCCGACGCTGAAGGCGACGCTGATGGACGACCCACTAAGCGCCGCAAACCCAACTCCTTTATGTAGTTGCCGCAAGCCCAAGAGTTGTGCTACACCCATTCTCGTAACTTTGCAGTAGCGAAGTTATTTTTGGCTAAAAATACTTAATTGGTCAATTAAGGAAATGTAGCTAGTGAAATAATGGACGCGCGCGATTGGGCCATGGCTAGCCGCGGCGGCCTCATCGAGTACAAGGCGGCTTGGCGCCCAGACGGCAGCGCGGACGAGCCGGTGCCGACGCTCTTCGTCGGCCGGTACGGCTGCCCGCTGACTGTCGGCGGCGAACTCCGCGGGCACTATATCGAGCCACTTCTCGTGGAGGCGGGCGCGCCATTCGTGAGCGGCGGCGCATGGCTCACGTTCACGCACCCGAAGCCGCCGCGCAAGTACTTCCAGTACCCGCATCTGCTCGAGTGCTGGGCCGGCGCCGGGGGCAACCACGTGGTGGCGGGCCTCGCTGCCACCGCGCGCCCGATCCAGGAACTGCCACAGGCGTGCGGGTCCTACGCGACCGCGCACAATGAACAGTGGCGGTGAATCCATTCACGGGTGTTGGTATCAAAAATACGCGAGCATCGTTCGACTACCCAACCGACCTCTTTTTCAGTCCATCAACCGTTTTATAATTAAACCCAGGGGTCGTAGGCCCACTGCAGCAGCGCCTGCCGCTGGCGCGCGCGGTGGCGCCGCTTCTCCTCGTGCGTGGCCGGCACCGGCTTGCCCTCTTCGCGCAGCCGCCGGTAGCTCGCGACGATCTGCCCACGGTGGCGCGCGAACGCCCGCCACCGCGCGATCTGCACCGCGTCGATCTCGGGGAGGCGCCGCCCGATCCAGTAGCGGCAGTACCAGTGGAACCAGCCGCGCGGGTCCGGCGCGCGGATCCAGCCGTTGTGCAGCCACTCGCCGAGGCTCAGCCGCGACTTCACGCCGAAGGCATTCGCCAACGGGTCGGCGACCGCGCGCAGGCGGCCGGCGCGCAGGCCGCCCTCGAACCACTCGCGCGGGAACTCGCTCCAGCTGTCGTTCAGGTACTTCCCCTCGAAGGCGCCGGCACGCAGCATCTGCCCGGGCGACAGCGCCGGCCGGAAGTCGGCCGCGAACTCTTTGCCGGGCGGCGCCGACAGCACGTACGCGTAGGTCGAGTTGGCCGCCTGCACCCGGCGCCCCGGCCGGTACCATGTGAGCGGGTGCGCCCGCTTAAGATTGCGGGCAAGCTCAGGGGGCTCGACCATTCTATACTTTAAAACAGTAGTTTATTATACAACTTTTATAGGCTAATATAATGTCTACTCCAGCAATTACTGGTAATAGAAATACCCTAATAGGGTATCAGGCGGCGATTCCCAGCCCCAGTGGCAGTAACCAAGTTGCCATCGGTTCTGTGAATGACACAACCTATCTGGGTGGAACCAATGCGATCATCGCAAATAGCGGTCTGCTTACGCTGGGGCCTATGACAGGGCTTACGGTAGGAGGTTCTACGACCCTCAATATGCTTAACGTGACTAACGGTACGGTTCTCAAAGATTTAACAGTTAACGGGCAGTTCTCAGCAACTAATATCGTAATCGAAGGATTCTATGTCTCTGGCTTCATCACAGTGAGCGGGATCGCTGTCGAAAACTCGGCTTCAGTCTCGGGTCAGCTCACAACTAGCGGGCTTAACGTAGTTCATAATGCGAGCATCTCGGGTCTGCTCACCACGATCGGCCTCGCCGTTCAAAATTCGGCCAGTGTGAGCGGCACGCTCACGGCGGTGGGTCCGCTCACGGCGTGCGGACTGCTCACGGCCAGCGGCCTCACCGTGCAGAACGCAGCGAGCGTTGGCGGCTCTCTTACAACAGTCGGTGCTCTCACTGCGTGCGGCGCGCTCACCGCGAGCGGCCTCACTGTCCAGAACTCGGCGAGCGTTGGTGGCAACCTCACCATTCAACATGCGGCGAACGTCGGCAGTAGCCTCACCGTGGCCGGCACGGGGGCCGGCCTTTCGCTCGACGTCACCGGCTCCGGCATCGTCCGCGGCAACCTGACGGTCTGCGGCACGTTCACGACGATCAACAGCATTGAGTACACCGAGACCGTCTGCGGCCCCTCTACGATCTGGGGCAACCTGACCGTCTGCGGCACGTCGACGTTGCTCAGCCTGCTCACCGCGAGCGGCCTCGCCGTAGTGAACTCGGCGAGCGTGGGCGGCTCACTCACAGCAGTAGGGCCGCTCACTGCCTGCGGTCTGCTCACCGCTAGCGGCCTCTCTGTGCAGAACTCGGCCAGCGTGGGTGGAGCTCTCAGCGTGGCTGGCGCGCTTACGGCGGTTGGCGATCTCACTGCATGCGGACTGCTCACCGCCAGCGGCCTCACCGTGCAGAACTCGGCCAGCGTGGGTGGCACGCTCAGCGTGACTGGCGCACTCACAGCGCTCGGGCCGCTTACGGCGATCGGACCACTTACGGCATGCGGCCAGCTCACCGCCAGCGGCCTCACCGTGCAGAACTCGGCCAGAGTCGACGGCCCGCTCACAGCATGCGGACTGCTCACCGCAAGTGGCTTTGCCGTTCAGAATGCCGCCAGCGTGGGCGGCTCGCTCGCGGTGGCTGGTAGCATTTCTGGGAGTGCGCTCGTGGTCACGGGTTCTGGCATAATCTACGGCAACCTGACCGTGTGCGGCATCACGACCACGAACAGCACGGTCGAGCAATCCCTTACGATATGCGGTTTGCTCACCGCGAGCGGCCTCGCCGTTCAGAATGCAGCTAGTGTGGGCGGTGCTCTCACTGCGGTGGGCGCTCTCACAGCATGCGGACTGCTCACCGCAAGTGGCTTTGCTGTTCAGAATGCTGCCAGCGTGGGCGGCGCGCTTACTACGGTGGGAGCTCTCACTGCATGCGGCTTGCTCACCGCGAGCGGCCTCGCCGTGCAGAACTCGGCAAGCGTGGGTGGCTCGCTCGCGGTGGCTGGTAGCATTTCTGGGAGTGCGCTCGTGGTCACGGGTTCTGGCATAATCTACGGCAACCTGACCGTGTGCGGCATCACGACAACAAACAGTACAGTCGAGCAATCCCTTACGATATGCGGCCTGCTCACGGCAAGTGGCTTTGCTGTTCAGAATGCAGCTAGTGTGGGCGGTGCTCTCACTGCGGTGGGCGCTCTCACAGCATGCGGCCAGCTCACCGCAAGTGGCTTTGCCGTTCAGAATGCCGCCAGCGTGGGCGGCTCGCTTACTACGGTGGGAGCTCTCACAGCATGCGGGCTGCTCACCGCAAGTGGCTTTGCTGTTCAGAATGCTGCCAGCGTGGGCGGCACTCTCACATCGGTAGGAGCTCTCACGGCATGCGGCCAGCTCACCGCAAGTGGCTTTGCCGTTCAGAATGCCGCCAGCGTGGGCGGCTCGCTAGCGGTGGCTGGTAGCATTTCTGGGAGTGCGCTCGTGGTCACGGGTTCTGGCATAATCTACGGCAACCTGACCGTGTGCGGCATCACGACCACGAACAGCACGGTCGAGCAATCTCTCACGATATGCGGCCTGCTCACCGCCAGCGGCCTCTCTGTGCAGAATGCAGCCAACGTGGGCGGCTCTCTCACTGCGGTGGGAGCTCTCACGGCATGTGGCCTGCTCACGGCCAGCAGCCTCTCCATACAGAATGCTGCCAACGTGGGCGGCTCTCTCACAGCGGTGGGCGCTCTCACTGCATGCGGACTGCTCACGGCCAGCGGCCTCTCCATACAGAATGCGGCCAACGTGAATGGCGCGCTTACGGCGGTTGGCGATCTCACGGCATGTGGACAGCTCACCGCAAGTGGCTTTGCTGTTCAGAATGCTGCCAGTGTGGGCGGCTCTCTCACAACGGTGGGAGCTCTCACGGCATGTGGCCTGCTCACCGCTAGCGGCCTTACTGTTCAGAATGCTGCCAGAGTGAACGGCACGCTTACGGCAGTTGGCGATCTCACAGCATGCGGTTTGCTCACTGCAAGTGGCCTTACTGTTCAGAATGCTGCCAGAGTGAACGGCACGCTTACGGCAGTTGGCGATCTCACTGCATGCGGACAGCTCACAGCAAGTGGCTTTGCTGTTCAGAATGCTGCCAGCGTGGGCGGCTCTCTTACTACGGTGGGAGCTCTCACTGCATGCGGACAGCTCACCGCAAGTGGCTTTGCCGTTCAGAATGCTGCCAGCGTGGGAGGCTCGCTCGCGGTGGCTGGTAGCATTTCTGGGAGTGCACTCATGGTCACGGGTTCTGGCATAATCTACGGCAACCTGACCGTGTGCGGCATCACGACCACAAACAGTACAGTCGAGCAATCCCTTACGATTTGCGGCCTGCTCACGGCCAGCGGCCTCTCTGTGCAGAATGCTGCCAGCGTGGGCGGCTCTCTCACAGCGGTGGGAGCTCTCACGGCATGCGGCCAGCTCACCGCAAGTGGCTTTGCTGTTCAGAATGCTGCCAGCGTGGGCGGCTCGCTTACTACGGTAGGAGCTCTCACTGCATGCGGGCTGCTCACCGCAAGTGGCTTTGCTGTTCAGAATGCTGCCAGCGTGGGCGGCTCTCTCACATCGGTAGGAGCTCTCACGGCATGCGGCCAGCTCACCGCAAGTGGCTTTGCTGTTCAGAATGCTGCCAGCGTGGGCGGCTCGCTTACTACGGTGGGAGCTCTCACTGCATGCGGACAGCTCACCGCAAGTGGCTTTGCTGTTCAGAATGCCGCCAGCGTGGGAGGCTCGCTTGCTGTGGCTGGTAGCATTTCTGGGAGTGCGCTCGTGGTCACGGGTTCTGGTATAATCTACGGTAACCTGACCGTGTGCGGCATCACGACCACGAACAGCACAGTCGAGCAATCTCTCACGATATGCGGTCTGCTCACGGCTAGCGGCCTCTCTGTGCAGAACTCGGCCAGCGTGGGCGGCTCTCTCACAGCGGTGGGCGCTCTCACGGCATGTGGCCTGCTCACCGCTAGCGGCCTCTCCGTGCAGCATGCTGCCAGCGTGGGCGGCGCGCTTACGGCGGTTGGCGATCTCACTGCATGCGGCCTGCTCACCGCAAGTGGCTTTGCTGTTCAGAATGCTGCCAGCGTGGGCGGCTCTCTCACATCGGTAGGAGCTCTTACGGCATGCGGCCTGCTCACCGCTAGCGGCCTTACTGTACAAAATGCTGCCAGCGTGGGCGGCGCGCTTACGGCGGTTGGCGATCTCACTGCATGCGGCCTGCTCACCGCAAGTGGCTTTGCTGTTCAGAATGCTGCCAGCGTGGGCGGCTCTCTCACAACGGTAGGAGCTCTTACGGCATGCGGCCTGCTCACCGCTAGCGGCCTTATTGTACAAAATGCTGCCAGAGTGAACGGCACGCTTACGGCAGTTGGCGATCTCACAGCATGCGGCCAGCTCACCGCTAGCGGCTTTGCTGTTCAGAATGCTGCCAGCGTGGGCGGCTCTCTCACTGCGGTGGGCGCTCTCACAGCATGCGGCCAGCTCACCGCAAGTGGCTTTGCCGTTCAGAATGCCGCCAGCGTGGGCGGCTCGCTTACTACGGTGGGAGCTCTCACAGCATGCGGGCTGCTCACCGCAAGTGGCTTTGCTGTTCAGAATGCTGCCAGCGTGGGCGGCGCGCTTACGGCGGTGGGCGCTCTCACGGCATGCGGACAGCTCACCGCAAGTGGCTTTGCTGTTCAGAATGCTGCCAGCGTGGGCGGCTCGCTAGCGGTGGCTGGTAGCATTTCTGGGAGTGCGCTCGTGGTCACGGGTTCTGGCATAATCTACGGCAACCTGACCGTGTGCGGCATCACGACCACGAACAGCACAGTCGAGCAATCTCTCACGATTTGCGGCCTGCTCACGGCCAGCGGCCTCTCCGTGCAGAACTCGGCCAACGTGGGCGGCTCTCTCACAACGGTGGGCGCTCTCACGGCATGCGGCCAGCTCACCGCTAGCAGCCTTATCGTACAAAATGCTGCCAGAGTTGATGGTCCGCTCACGGCATGCGGTCTACTCACCGCAAGTGGCTTTGCTGTTCAGAATGCCGCCAGCGTGGGTGGCTCGCTAGCGGTGGCTGGTAGCATTTCTGGGAGTGCGCTCGTGATCACGGGTTCTGGCATAATCTACGGCAACCTGACCGTGTGCGGCATCACGACCACGAACAGCACAGTCGAGCAATCTCTCACGATATGCGGCCTGCTCACAGCCAGCGGCCTCTCTGTGCAGAATGCTGCCAACGTGGGCGGTGCTCTCACAGCGGTAGGTCCTCTCACAGCATGCGGACAGCTCACCGCTAGCGGCCTTACTGTACAGAACTCGGCCAGAGTAGACGGTCCGCTTACTGCATGCGGTCTGCTCACCGCCAGCGGTCTCTCCGTGCAGAACTCAGCCAGCGTGGGCGGCTCGCTGGCGGTGGCTGGTAGCATTTCTGGGAGTGCACTCATGGTCACGGGTTCTGGCATAATCTACGGTAACCTGACCGTGTGCGGCATCACGACCACGAACAGCACAGTCGAGCAATCTCTCACGATATGCGGCCTGCTCACGGCAAGCGGCCTCTCTGTGCAGAATGCGGCTAGTGTGGGCGGCTCTCTCACATCGGTAGGAGCTCTCACAGCATGCGGACAGCTCACCGCTAGCGGCCTTACTGTACAAAATGCTGCCAGAGTGAACGGCACGCTTACGGCGGTTGGTGATCTCACAGCATGCGGTCTGCTCACCGCAAGTGGCTTTGCTGTTCAGAACTCGGCCAGCGTGGGCGGCTCGCTGGCGGTGGCTGGTAGCATTTCTGGGAGTGCACTCATGGTCACGGGTTCTGGCATAATCTACGGTAACCTGACCGTGTGCGGCATCACGACCACGAACAGCACAGTCGAGCAATCTCTCACGATATGCGGCCTGCTCACGGCAAGCGGCCTCTCTGTGCAGAATGCGGCTAGTGTGGGCGGCTCTCTCACATCAGTAGGTGCTCTCACGGCATGCGGACAGCTCACGGCCAGCGGCCTCACCGTGCAACATGCGGCCAGTGTGGGCGGCGGCCTCACGGCGGTGGGTCCTCTCACGGCATGTGGCCAGCTCACCGCAAGCGGCCTCACTGTCCAGAACTCGGCGAGCATTGGCGGCGGCCTCGCCGTGCAACATGCGGCTAGCGTTGGCGGCAATCTCACCGTGGCTGGCACGGGTGCCGGATTTTCGCTCGACATCACCGGCTCCGGCATCGTCCGCGGCAACCTGACGGTCTGCGGCACGTTCACGACGATCAACAGCATCGAGTACACCGAGACCGTCTGCGGCCCCTCCACGGTCTGGGGCAACCTGACCGTCTGCGGCACATCAACGATGCTCAGCCTGCTCACCGCGAGCGGCCTCGCCGTAGCGAACTCGGCGAGCGTGAGCGGCTCACTCACAGCGGTTGGGCCACTCACCGCATGTGGACAGCTCACCGCTAGCGGCCTCTCCATACAGAATGCTGCCAACGTGGGCGGCGCTCTTACTACGGTGGGAGCTCTCACGGCATGCGGACAGCTCACCGCAAGTGGCTTTGCTGTTCAGAATGCCGCCAGCGTGGGCGGCTCGCTCGCGGTGGCTGGTAGCATTTCTGGGAGTGCGCTCATAGTCACGGGTTCTGGCATAATCTACGGCAACCTGACCGTGTGCGGCATCACGACCACGAACAGCACGGTCGAGCAATCCCTTACGATATGCGGTTTGCTCACCGCGAGCGGCCTCTCCGTGCAGAACTCGGCCAGCGTGGGCGGTGCTCTCACAACGGTAGGTCCTCTCACGGCATGCGGACTGATCACCGCAAGTGGCTTTGCTGTTCAGAATGCTGCCAGCGTGGGCGGTGCGCTTACTACGGTGGGAGCTCTCACAGCATGCGGACTGCTCACCGCAAGTGGCTTTGCTGTTCAGAACTCGGCAAGCGTGGGCGGCTCGCTCGCGGTGGCTGGTAGCATTTCTGGGAGTGCGCTCGTGGTCACGGGTTCTGGCATAATCTACGGCAACCTGACCGTGTGCGGCATCACGACCACGAACAGCACGGTCGAGCAATCTCTCACGATATGCGGCCTGCTCACAGCCAGCGGCCTCTCTGTGCAGAATGCTGCCAACGTGGGCGGATCCCTCACAACGGTGGGTGCTCTCACAGCATGCGGACAGCTCACCGCTAGCGGCCTCTCTGTGCAGAACTCGGCTAGTGTGGGTGGCTCACTCACATCAGTAGGTCTTCTCACGGCATGCGGCCAGCTCACCGCCAGTGGCCTTACCGTACAGAACTCGGCCAACGTGGGCGGATCTCTCACAACGGTGGGTGCTCTCACTGCCTGCGGACAGCTCACCGCGAGCGGCCTCGCCGTGCAGAACTCGGCGAGCGTCGGTGGCAACCTCATCGTGGCCGGCACGGGCTCCGGCCTCTCGCTCGACATCACTGGCTCTGGCATCGTCCGCGGCAACCTGACGGTCTGCGGCACGTTCACGACGATCAACAGCATCGAGTACACCGAGACCGTCTGCGGCCCCTCCACGGTCTGGGGAAACCTGACGGTCTGCGGCACGTCGACGATGCTCAGCCTGCTCACCGCGAGCGGCCTCGCCGTAGCAAACTCAGCGAGCGTGAGCGGCTCACTCAGCGTGGTAGGTCCACTTACGGCATGTGGTCTGCTCACTGCTAGTGGCTTTGCTGTTCAGAATGCTGCCAGCGTGGGCGGCGCTCTCACAGCGGTTGGTCCTCTCACAGCATGCGGGCTGCTCACCGCAAGTGGCTTTGCTGTACAAAATGCTGCCAGCGTGGGTGGGGCACTCAGCGTGGGCGGCGCGCTCACATCGGTGGGCGCCCTCACGGCATGCGGACTGCTCACCGCAAGTGGCTTTGCTGTTCAGAACTCGGCCAGCGTCGGCGGCTCGCTCGCGGTGGCTGGTAGCATTTCTGGGAGTGCGCTCGTGGTCACGGGTTCTGGCATAATCTACGGCAACCTGACCGTGTGCGGCATCACGACCACGAATAGCACTGTCGAGCAATCCCTTACGATATGCGGTTTGCTCACCGCGAGCGGCCTCGCCGTGCAGAACTCAGCCAACGTGGGCGGATCTCTCACAACGGTGGGCACTCTCACGGCATGCGGACAGCTCACCGCGAGCGGCCTTTCCTTGCAGAACTCGGCCAGCGTGGGAGGCGCACTTACAGCAGTTGGCGCCCTCACGGCATGCGGCTTGCTCACCGCGAGCGGCCTCGCCGTGCAGAACTCGGCAAGCGTGGGTGGCTCGCTTGCGGTGGCTGGTAGCATTTCTGGGAGTGCGCTCATGGTCACGGGTTCTGGCATAATCTACGGCAACCTGACCGTGTGCGGCATAACGACCACGAACAGCACTATTGAGCAATCTCTCACGATATGCGGCGAGCTCACGGCGAGCGGTCTCACTGTTCAGCGCAGCACAACACTACTGGGCACGTTATCCGCTGCAAACGGCGCGGGTGCGCAGGGCACTGTGCTCACGACCAGTGGCGGGCTGCCCTACTGGATAGCACCAATCACCGGTTTCACAAACTCAGGACGCATGATAACCGCAGTGGGGGATGGCGCATTGGCTGCCATAAATAGTGCCCCAAGGCCCACTGGTGGTAACTTAAATACAGCTGTTGGGTTTAATGCACTGTATGCGATACCCTCAGCAACAATTGGAAACACTGCTATTGGTGCAAATGCAGGATTGGCGCAATCTAGTGGCAACTTAAATACATATGTCGGAGCATTTGCGGGGGCTCTTGTGGCAGCTGGTGGATCGCAAAATACGATAATTGGCTATAATGCACAACCACTGCGGACTGGTGATTCAAACACTGTCGTGATCGGCACGGCCGCCGAGACCACTTACATACCGGGTGGCCTCGTTGTGTCGGGCGCGCTTACGGCCTGTGGCCTGCTCACGGCGAGCGGCCTGCTGGTGCAGAACTCGGCGAGCGTGGGTGGCGCGCTCACTGTGGCCGGCTCGGCCACCGGCCTTTCGCTCGATGTGACCGGCTCTGGCATCGTCCGCGGCAACCTGACGGTCTGCGGCACGTTCACGACGATCAACAGCATCGAGTACACCGAGACTGTCTGCGGCCCCTCCACGGTCTGGGGAAACCTGACGGTCTGCGGCACGTCGACGATGCTCAGCCTGCTCACGGCGAGCGGCCTGCTGGTGGAGAACGCAACCACGGCAATCGGACCGCTCACCGCCTGCGGCCTGCTCACGGCGAGCGGCCTGCTGGTGCAGAACGCAACCACGGCTATCGGCGCGCTCACCGCCATCGGACCGCTCACGGCCTGCGGCCTGCTCACGGCGAGCGGCCTGCTGGTGCAGAATGCAACCACCGCCATTGGACCGCTCACCGCCTGCGGCCTGCTCACGGCGAGCGGCCTGCTGGTGCAGAATGCAACCACCGCCATTGGACCGCTCACGGCCTGCGGCCTGCTCACGGCGAGCGGCCTCTCTGTGCAGAACACAACCACGGCCATCGGCGCGCTCACCGCCTGCGGCCTGCTCACAGCGAGCGGCCTGCTGGTGCAGAATGCAACCACGGCCATCGGCTCGCTCACGGCCATCGGCCCGCTCACCGCCTGCGGCCTGCTCACGGCGAGCGGCCTGCTGGTGCAGAACGCGCTCACCGCCATCGGCCCGCTCACCGCATGTGGCCTGCTCACGGCGAGCGGCCTGCTGGTGCAGAACGCGCTCACCGCCATCGGCCCGCTCACCGCATGTGGCCTGCTCACGGCGAGCGGCCTGCTGGTGCAGAGCGCGCTCACCGCCATCGGCCCGCTCACCGCATGTGGCCTGCTCACGGCGAGCGGCCTGCTGGTGCAGAACGCGCTCACCGCCATCGGCCCGCTCACCGCATGTGGCCTGCTCACGGCGAGCGGCCTGCTGGTGCAGAATGCAACCACGGCCATCGGCGCGCTCACCGCCATCGGCGCGCTCACCGCCTGCGGCCTGCTCACGGCGAGCGGCCTGCTTGTGCAGAATGCAACCACGGCCATCGGCCCGCTCACCGCCTGCGGCCTGCTCACGGCGAGCGGCCTGCTGGTGCAGAACGCGCTCACCGCCATCGGCCCGCTCACCGCCATCGGCCCGCTCACCGCCTGCGGCCTGCTCACTGCAAGCGGCCTGCTGGTGCAGAATGCGCTCACCGCCATCGGACCGCTCACCGCCTGCGGCCTGCTCACGGCGAGCGGCCTGCTGGTGCAGAATGCAACCACGGCCATCGGCCCGCTCACCGCCTGCGGTCTGCTCACGGCGAGCGGCCTGCTGGTGCAGAACTCGGCGAGCGTTGGCGCGCTCACCGTGGCCGGCTCGGCCACCGGCCTTTCGCTCGACGTCACCGGCTCCGGCATCGTCCGCGGCAATCTGACGGTCTGCGGCACGTTCACGACGATCAACAGCATCGAGTACACCGAGACTGTCTGCGGCCCCTCCACGGTCTGGGGCAACCTGACCGTCTGCGGCACATCGACGGCGATCGGCGCGCTGACAGCCTGCGGCCTGCTCACGGCGAGCGGCCTGCTGGTGCAGAACACAGCCACGGCCATCGGACCGCTCACCGCCTGCGGCCTGCTCACGGCGAGCGGCCTGCTGGTGCAGAACACAACCACAGCGATCGGCCCGCTCACGATCTGTGGGCAACTTATTGCGGCGGGCAGTGCCGGGGGCATCAGCCAGGTGCTTGCGAGCACAACTACTGGCGTCCGCTGGGTCGACGACTGGACGGTGCGTGGGGGCTACCTCTCGACATCGGGGGGCACGATCACGGGTAACCTTACAGTCTGTGGGCTGCTGACGACACTTAGCGGGATCACCGCGGTCGGCGCAGTCAGCATTAGCGGGCCGCTCACGGTCAGCGGAACAACCGCCCTCCTCGGGACAGCGACCGCGCCCACACCAGTCTTGGGCGATAACAGCACAAAGATTGCGACAACGGAATTTGTGACAAGAGCGGTGACTGCTAGCGGTGGCGGCGGTGGGGGGACGTCCATATCCGGAACCGTGTACGGCCCGGTGGTCTTTGCCGACGCGGTCACGATGTCGGGCGCGCTCACGCTGAGCGGCGCCGTTATTGCAGCGAGCGCCGCCGACGCAGCGGGCAGCGTCGGGACCGCCGGCCAGGTGCTGACGAGCGCGGGCGCCGCGCCCGTCTACTGGTCGACGCCGCTCATCGGCCGGACGTCGGCGGCCTACGGCAACACCGCGCTGGGGCCGGGCGCGACCGCCGCCGACGCCACGGTCAACTCGATCCGCAACACCGCGATCGGCTACAACGCGGCGCTACCGTACCCAGCGCGCGGCGGCCAGATCGTGCTCGGCACCGCGAACGAGACCGTCTACGTGCAGGGCGGGTTCGCGCTCAACGTCGGCGGCAACATCGCCGACCCGCTACCGGCCTACCTGTTCCAGCGGCCGCTGGCGCAGTTCTACACGGTAACGGCGACCAATCCGAACTACTCCGGCACGATCCAGCTGCCGACGCCGCAAAACGCCGTGGGGGCCGCAGTGACCTTCCGGTTCGTCACCCCGGCCAACGGCCGCGTCGGTTTCGACGCGGCCGGTGGCAGCTTCTACACGACGGTGCCGTTCACAACGGGCGCCGCCGCCGGCGTAACGACGCTATTCACGCCCAGCGGCATCTATGTCGTGCAGTTGATTTCGGACGGCGCCAACTGGTACCAGACGCAGTAGTCAGAATAACATAAAATTAGAATCTGCAGATTCTACCAATACTATTTTTGTTCTATAATATAGATACGATGGCATCCACATCAGGCACATTCACATACGTGACCGTTACCGGTCCGAGCGGTCTACAGGTCCTCGCGGGCCCGACGACGCTCAGCGGCGGCCTGACAGTCACAAACACTGTCGCTCCAACGCAGCCCGCGCTCAGTGTCAGCGGCACATCCAATTTCAGCTCGCTCGCCAGTTTTGCTGGCGGAATCACGGTCTCAAACGCGCTGGGCGGCAACGCTCTCAACGTGCTGGGCAGCACCGTGCTCGGCAACGGATTCACTGTCACGGGCTCGGCGGTCCTCGGCGGGTCGACGACGGTGCAGGGCGCTCTCAACGTCTACGGCGTGACCAACTTTTATGGCGGCCAGTCGCTCTCGGGGTCGACCACGCTCTCCGCACTCACAGTTTGCGGGGCCACTCAGCTCAACACGCTGTCGGCAAGCGGGGGCACTACGCTGGGCTCTACGCTCACAGTCACCGACGCAACTACTGTGTGCGGCCTGCTTACGGCAAGCGGCGCCGCGGTCCAGCGCAATCTGACAGTCGGCGGCACTATTAACGGCATAACAGTTAGCCAGGGCCCTTCCGCCCTGGCGAGTAACACAGTCGTTGGTAATAGCAGCCTTACCTCTGTAACCACAGGTACCAACAACAGCGTGTTCGGCCAGGGGGCGGCCAGTAATATAATAACTGGCGCCAGCAATAGCGTGTTCGGCCAGGGGGCGGCCATTTACACGAACGGTTCAAGCAACAGCATATTTGGTGCGACCGCTGCCCTAAATATGGGTATTGGTTCCAACAACAGCGTATTTGGTGCGGCCGCTGCCATAAATATAAATAATGGCTCCAACAACAGCATATTTGGGGCGGGGGCCGCTCCGTCGCTGGGTAGTAGTGTCGGTTCGAATACGATCGTAGGTCAGCAATCTGGTCAGGTGTTGCAAACCGGCGGGCAGAATACCTATTTGGGTGCAGGTACGCAAGCGAGCTCAGGAACTGCCGCCAACGAGATCGTCATCGGCTACAACGCAGCCGGCGCGGGCTCGAACACGGCGACTATCGGCAATGCATCAACAACGCTGATCGCCGTGCCGCCGTTGATTGCTGCTATTGGGGGAGGCGCGCTCACTATCAGCGGCGCACTCACCGTCAGCGGCCTGCTCACTGCGAGCGGCGCACTCACTGTCAGCGGCCTGCTCACTGCGAGCGGCCTCGCCGTGCAGAGATCGGCGAGCGTCGGCGGCAACCTCACCGTGGCCGGCTCGGCCACCGGCCTTTCGCTCGACGTCACCGGCTCCGGCATCATCCGCGGCAACCTGACGGTCTGCGGCACGTTCACGACGATCAACAGCATCGAGTACACTGAGACCGTCTGCGGCTCCTCTACGATCTGGGGAAACCTGACCGTCTGCGGCACGTCGACGATGCTCAGCCTGCTCACGACGAGCGGCCTACTGGTGCAGAATGCGACCACGGCCATTGGCCCGCTCACTGCCTGCGGCCTGCTTACTGCAAGCGGTCTGCTGGTGCAGAATGCGACCACGGCCATTGGCGGCATTACCACACCGGCGATCACGTCGACGGGCGCGCTTGCAGTCACTGCGCCGGCAAGCACAATCTCGCTCACGGCGGCGAGCGGCGTCCTCATGAACACGCAGACGGCCGCGCTGTCGAGCGCGCTGACGCTGTCGGGCAACACCGCCTTTGGCGTAAGTGGCCTCTTCTCGATCGTGACGGGGACGGGTGCGCACGAAAACACGGCCGTTGGCTTCCGCGCACTCGCCCTGAACACAACCGGCTACCACAACACGGCCGTGGGCGCTAATGTGCTCGATGAGCTGACGACCGGCTACGGCAACTCGGCAGTCGGCAACAATGCGGCGACAAAGGTGACGACCGGCTACCAAAATAGCGCGATCGGGACCAGCGCGCTCGGCGTGGCGACGACCGGCTACCAGAACGTGGCCGTCGGGACTTTGGCGCTTAATGCGACGGCCACCGGCTACCAGAATTCGGCGGTCGGGATGAACGCGCTGACGGCGCTGACGGGCGGGATACAAAATGTGGCGGTTGGCGCAGCGGCGGCCAGCAGTATGCTGACGGGCAGCGGCGGCATCTTCATCGGCTACAACGCGCAGGCGCTGGCGACGACGGTCTCGAACGAGATCGTGATCGGCACGAACGCGGTCGGTTTCGGCAACAACACTGTGACGCTGGGCAACAGTGGCGCGCTCACGCTCTACGCGCCGCCGACGATCGCGTCGGCCGGCGCGCTCACGGTGAGCGCAACGACGGGCTCGCTGGCGCTCGCGGCACCCACCAGCATCACGCTCAACGGGCAGACAGCCGCGCTAACGACGGCGCTGACGGCATCGGGCAACACCGCATTTGGCGTGAGCGGCCTCTTCGCACTCGTGCCGGCGACCGGCGGCGCTAACAACACAGCCGTGGGCAGTCGCGCGCTGGTGGCAACGACGAGCGGCTACCAGAACGTGGCGGTCGGCGCGCAGACGGCAAGTGGACTGACGACGGGCTTCAACAATGTCTACGTCGGTTTCAATGCGGGCCAATCCGCGGCGACGGTCTCGAACGAGATCGTGATCGGCTCGGGGGCGACCGGCGCCGGCAGCAATACGGTGACGCTCGGCAACACGAGCGCGCTCACGCTCTACGCGCCACCAACTATACGTAGTGCGACCGCAGCGCTCACGATCAACAGCCAGGGGGGAGATATGTCACTCCAGCAGGGCGGGGTGACCCGCAGCAGCGTCACCAGCACGGGGCTGATCGGCGTAAAACGCCCAACTGTAACGGGGTTCGGGGTGGGAGTGACTTCCTACACGCCGCCAGCTGGAGCGGTTTGGCTTAAGGTGCAGATCTGGGGCGGAGGTGGCAGCGGCGCCTGGGCAACCAATCAGAAGAATAGCGGCAACGCCGGCCCCTTCCCGGGCACTAACGGCGGGAGCTCAACATTTGTCAATAACGGAATAACTTACATGACGGCTGGTGGTGGTGGTGGCGCGGGCACGGGGCTCAACCAGACATATGTCTGGTCGGGTGGGCAACCCGGCAGCAATGCCGGAAATGCGTCTATTGACTTTATAAGCATACCGGGTGGGTATGGTATGACTGGTTTTCAACAGCAAACAGGAATCTACGGATTTGCCGGCGGTATGGGTGGCATCAGTTTTGGCGGGAGCCCCAGTGTGCTGGCTAATGGAAACACATTTGGGGGAAATGGATACAGCTCCCCAGCAACTTTCGGGAGCGGAGGTGCTGGAGGCAATACTGCTATATCAGCGGGCGGTAATGTTTGGTCGGGGGGGGGCGGAGCGGCTGGAGGGTATATGGAGGCCTGGATTCCCGTTTCTCATCTGTCAGGCACCTCCACAATCACCCTGGGCGCCGGGGGCACGTACACCCCGGGTACGGCTAGTCCAGGAAACTCACTCGAGGGCACCTCTGGTGCAAATGGGGCGTGCTATATTCAGGCATTTTACTAGAGTCACTAAATTGATCTTCAGGAACCGAATGCCCCCTAAAGATCAATTTAGAAGTTTTGGTCAAGACCAAAATAGAGAATAAAGAGTTAATTTTGTGCAGTACAGATAGCACCTCAAATTTGCACAAGTGTGAGATGAAGTGCGCGATAGTCCTCAACAATACGATTGTAAATTTGATTATAGTCGACGAAGCAGCGGCGGGTAACCTCCAGCAGTTTGCCGATGCGGCCGGCCCAGGACACACTGCAGAACCTCTAACGGCTGAGCAAGCCCTGACCGCCTGGATCGGCGCCACTCGCACATCTAATGGCTGGTCAGACCCCATTCCAGTGGTTCTGCCTGTACCAAGTACTGCTGAACTCGAAGCTCAAGCTCTAGAGCAAAAACAAGGTTCAGATTTAAAAGCTGTAGTTGCTCAACAGGCAAAAGAGCTTGACGAGATTCGTATGCAGATTGCAAAGATCATAGCTGGAACCTCTGCACCCTAAATCGGTTACCCCTCCGGGCGGCATGAAAAACTTTTCAAAAATCAAACGCATCGCCCTTAACTTTGAACCCTTTCCAACAAACATTATAGATGGTTATTGACCCCAAAACAGCACGCCCCTGTGCGCGTTGCATGACCCCCGGTGCCCCCTACGGCATGCACGCGGGTAAAGTGTGCGGCGCGCTCTACTCACCCATCGCTAGTAACTTTCTCATCAGTGCTGATGAGTTTGACAAAATTAAGGCTAAATCATATAACTGGAAGCTCCCATTTTGTTAGATAGTCATGCACCCTAAGTCTAGAACACATAAAAACAGAATTTTTAACATGTTGATTTCAATGTGTTAAAATCAACTAATGTTACTCACATAGGCTATGATATTATAATAGTAGTGGGCGCCAGGAGATGCCTCATTGACTGCAACAATGAACAACCCCTTGCTGTCATTAACATCCGCGGCCCACTGAGTGTTTCTGATGAGTCTTCAGCGGAACCGCCAACATCGCTGAGTCTACATAGGGGGCGACCCCATCACAGAGAGATGTGCGAGGGCATGAAAGCATACTTACAAGGGAGAAGTCCGATGCGCGCAGTCACCTGTATTTTTGGCTGAGGCGGAAAGCGCCATCGGCCCGGGGGAGGAGACCCATAGCGACAAGAGAGGCGCGGCGCGAGAAGCCGATAGAGTCGCCGCGGCGCAACGCCGCGAGGGCAGCGCGCACAGCGGCGGGGTCCTTAAAGGGGCGCGCGCGGGCGATGCGCGAAGCATTCAGTGCGTAGGGCTTGCGGCGGTCGGGCATGTGGTCGGGCATTCTCACCTATATTATGTGAAGAAAATGGCGGGTTGCCGACCCTATTTTTGAATCCTTTCCAACAGACATTATAAGATGTCGATCGACCCCAAGACGGCGCGCCTCTGCGAACGCTGCGCGACCCCCGGCGTCCCCTACGGTATGCACACCTGTCGAGAGTGCCGCGCGCTCTACTGCACGCCCGCCTGCGCGGTCGCCGACTGGCGCAGTGGCGGCCATCGCGGCTCCTGCGCGGCCGCCGCAGATGCAGAGCACTTCATCGCCGAGCGCTTCGTCGCCGCCGTCGCCTACGGCCTGCGCGCCTCCCACCTCACTGCGTGTGTGCTCTGCAGCTGTGGCGGCCGCAAGCCCAATCTCGACCCGCGCCTGCGCGCGCTCGGGCTCGAGCCGGTCTCGGTCGTGCAGGCGTGCGCCGGCACACGCGCGCCGACGCAGGCGTGCGCTGGCGCAATTTCCGTAGCCGCCGACCGCGCGCCGCCGACCGCGCGCGCCGCGGCGATCGCGGCCGCGATCGCCGCGGAGACAGACCGCCGCGCCGAGCGCGATGCGCGCGAGTTCGAGGCGCTGTTTGACCAGCTGTCGCGCGCGATCCGCAGCGGCTCGATTAACGTCGACGCCGCGGCGGTCCAGCGGTTCTGGAAGGTCTGCCGCTTGCTCTTCAAATCACTTATTAGAATGCCTTCAGGCGATCACGCTTGCTCGCATGCATCTACGGGCGATCACGCTTGCTCGCATGCATCTACGGGCGATCATGCTTGCTCGCATGCATCTACGGGCGATCATGCTTGCTCGCATGCATGCGCGAATGCAAGCGCAAACGACCATGCAAGCGCAAACGCGCACACAGACGCGCACGCAAGCGCGCACGCAAGCGCAGTCCGCGACGACCTATTGGCAATCCTGCGCAAGTGGGCCGATGTAGGGCAGAAGTGCGCAGATATGTTTGCAGAATCGAACACGCCCGCGGCCATTAACGGCATCGACTACCAGCTGGTGTTCCGCGCACTCCAAGAGTCGATCAGGGAGCTCTGAAAAGAGTTTGCACTCTTCTTTTTGGACCCAAAAGCACGAACTATATAAGGGATGTCGGAGCGCCTCGAGGCGCTGCTTGCGGTGCGAACAATCATCTTCGGCTTTGTCGGCTCTTATGCGGACGTCGTCGAGCTCGCGTGCGTCTGCAGAGCATTCCAGCGAGCCGTCAAGCAGTTCCCGTGGGCCCTCGACCAGGATATCACGATGATCAGTCGGCGCCGAGTGCGCCCCGCCTACGAGTTCGTCGAGCGCTGGCGGCGGCTCTGCCCGCGCGCAGTCGGCTGCACCGTCCAGCTGGGGCACCTGCTCCAGGGCGACGCGGCGCACTTCGCGGGCCTGCGCGAGCTTACGCTGCGCAGCTGCGGGCAGGTCGGCCGGCGGATCCACAACCTAGACGAGGCGCTGGCGCACGCGCGCGGCCTGCGCGCGCTGACGATCTCGAACCACAGGAGCTGGGTTGCCGAGCAGATCGTCGCGAGCAACATGGCGTTCGCAGCGCAGGGGGTGCTGCGCCGCCTAGTCATTCTCGGCCCCGTCCACGGGGCGCAGAACCGCATACTCCATCAGCTGCTTGCGCCACTGCTCGCGCTTGAAGAGCTTCAGCTCAGCGACCTGACCCAGACGCTAAGTTCAGGCGCAAGCGCAAGTTCGGGCGCAAGCGCAAGTTCGGGCGCAAGCGCAAGTTCGGGCGCAAGCGCAAGTTCGGGCGCTCTCGCCTGCGCAAGCGCAGTTACAACCGCAGAGCCCCCGCTCTGGTGCCTGGGCGCGCTGCCAGCCCCGTCGCGGCTCCGGCGCCTCGCGCTAACGAACTGCTCGCGGCTGCAGCTCGACGATAGCGCGCTGCAGCAGCTCACCGGTCTTACTGAGCTGACGCTGGTCGGCTGCCCCGAGATCACGCTAACGCCGCGCGCGTTAGCGGCGAACACGCAACTCGAAACCCTCCGCATCGACGGCTGCGCGCGGGTCGCGCTCGACGACAGCTCGTTCATAGGGCTCACGCGGCTCAGGACGCTGGAGCTGACAAACTGCCCACATATTTCTAGGTCAATTGCGAATAGAATTGAATCTATAGTGCCGAGAATATCTGACCGTAGAGATGGAGAGGGTCGAAAAGATTATTGAGGAAATATTACGTGCCGGCCCACAGGAGCCTGATCCATACAATGAGGAGAAATACAACTTAATGGACCCGCCACTGTTGGCAGCTCTGCGTTGGTTGATGGGTATGCCCCACCGGAATAATATTTGGTACTCGAGTTTACGTAATGCATGCAACAAAAGCCGTTCTCCGTGGCATTATAGCGGCTCGGTGCTGGGCAGTGACGGCAAACAACTATTTGCAATCACTAGTGTTAAATGTCTGGGCGGCATACCTCATGTTGACCCCCTGCAGGACCTATTCAAACTGTTCTTTAACAGACTCTACTCAAGCCTGCGTAGAAAATGCCCGCCATCGGACTTATGCGCCTGCTGCAAGCAGATAAACGAGCGCCAGTCCGAATATCTCGAGGAGGGATACCCAGAGTTGTTAGAAATGGACATGTGCGCGACGGCGCATTTGTACCCGTACAGTGCAATACTGCTCAAAGGATACGACCATGATATCTACCCGGCGATGGTCTGTAGCGGTGCAGCTGCCCTCAAACGGGCTATTATGCCACCATTTATTGATTCGCCTACGCGAGAATCTCTTTACCGGGGTCAAGGTGCACGTATGTACGGACCTGGTGGTGATCCTGACCCGTTTACGACAACCTGGCATGTATCCTCTGACATCATTAAGGCCTACGCCAGGGCCGATCTTATCAGCAGGTCAGTCCATGGCATCAATATTGAAATGGCGCAGCTTGATCGTTCGCGGTGCTGTCCAGCGGACATAGCCATTCAGTCTCTCTGGCACGAGTTCTTCGTTGGCCCCCCGGGGGCGCCCTCGAAATTCGAAGAGTTTCTGGCCGACCCCAGTACGAGTACGGCTGGCACTGTCTTGTCGGCAGGCCTCGCAGCAGTGCTCTATATTCAGCCCGCGCGGGCCGCCGCGGCGGCGGCTGCTCAGGCCGCGGCTGCTCAGACCGCCGCGGCCGCCGCCGCCGCGGCTACCGCGCAAGCCACCGCCGCGGCGGACGCCAACGAGGGCAACCGGGCAGTGATCCTGTTCGGGGCGCAACGGTTTGGATCCGGATGCAACGTGTTACCCTTCCTGCGCGAGCACGAGCACCGCGCAATTGGGGGTGTGTGCAGCAAGGTCGCGGTTGCAGTGGCCCGCCAGCCCCCCTGGCCCTCGCTACACGCGCTCGCTGAAGAGCTGTGCGAGTCCGACGATTTGCGAACGCGGCTGCTCGCGCGGCTGCTGCTCGCGCTGACTTGCAGCTAGCGCGGGTCTGCGACCTTTTTTAACACATGACGCGGCTTAGGCCACTGGCTATCGCAAATAGCGCGGCACGACCTACAGACGCTGCGCCGACGCCTCACATCTGCGCTGGAGCTGACACACTGCCCACATATTTCTAGGTCAATTTCGAATAGAATTGAATCTATAGCGACGAAGGTACCTGACCGCAGAAATGGCCGTCAATGAGGCGCAGCTGCTGCAGCTGCTGTTGATGGCAGACCCGGTTGTTCCAGACTTCAGTATACAGAATCGCCTCCAACAGATCTTTGCACCATTCTGTGGGGCTCTAGTCAAAGACCTCAAAGAGATACGAGCGCCCATAGTGGACTTTGCCAGCAGTCCTGCTGACGTTATAGACGCCCCGTTCGGCATCGGGTTTGCTCAAGTCGCCAACTTGAGCGCCACCGACCCGAGCGCCGACCCGAGCGCCACCGCCGCCCCGAGCGCCGCCGACCCACAGCACGACTGGTGGCTGACAACGCTCTGCAGAGCCATATTCGATAGGCGGGAAATGCCACTACCCATGATCGAGCGGTTACGCAAAACGCTGTTCGGTTCAACCGACCTGCAGGGCGTCGAAATCCTCATTACCCTGATACGGGACACGCTCAATCACAACCCCCACGAGAAGGGCTGCTGCTGCGCCGTCTGCAGCATGGGTGAGATGGAACCCCGGTCTATGGTCGGTCAAACTACTGGCTATCGGTTACTCGAGAACGTGCTCAAAACGGGGTTCAGGAACTTCAAAGTCGACGAATGGTTTCCAAAAATGTGGGTCATGCGCGTGCTCTACTGCGAAAACTGCCTTGAGCCCAGCGCCGTCCTGCTCGCGCTCCACGTCCTCAGGGATCTAAAAACCATGGAGCGACCCCTGATGCGGATCGGTCAACAGCACCGCGCGGACGCGGCGCAGTATGCGCTCGAGATTCTGCTGGCGTTCCTCGAAACCGATAGCCTGCCGCCCAACGCCTGGGAGCTCGCGCAGATGCTATTCGATATCATCGGCGACGCCCGCATGGAGAACCGGACAACCCAACTCGCCGCGGACCTCTTGATGCACCCGCAATTCTCGCTGCAGGGAGAGAGTTTAGAAGACCCCGCCTATACGGCGCCTGAACTGGTCGACTACGCCCGGGGCGCCCTGCTATCGGCGTTGGAGCGCCGCGACGTGGACCCGGCATGGCTCCTCGCATTCGCTCGGCTCTTCCGCCACATATCGAGGATCAATGAACAGCTCGAGGCGCCGCGCGCGATCAGCCCGGCGGAGCTCGGCGCGAGCGACCAGTTCGCGCGGGTGGTCAAACACCTCAAAAAGGCCGATGATGTGCTCGCAGCGCACATGGCGCTCCTGCATATCGAGTTCCCAGGGTCCTCGCGCGAGCTTCCGAAAGCGGAGTACACAGACAGATCGCTAGATGCGACCCTGCTCCCGGAATCGGATCGGGCCGCCAGGATCCTGATAGCCGCCGCGCGCGCGGCGCTTGGTGCGCTGTGGGCGCGCATGGTAGCATGCGCTGACCCCATCGTAGACCCGGCGGCTATCAGGAAGGCGCTTGAGTTACTGGATGGGCGCTTCGACCGTTATGAGATTTCTGAGCAGGCCCTGCCCGGATACATGCTCCAACTGCTCTGCGCGATCGAACCGGGCGACGCATCGCGGCCGCGGGTCGACCCGGTGGCGGTGGTGGCGACGCTGCAAAAAGTCCACGACTCGCTATCCCGGGTGCGGCGCCCAATCGACAACGGCGTCCGCATCCACATGGGCCCCCCCCGGGCGGCTGTGCGGTGTTTCTACCCAGATGGTACAGTGCCACTCATTCACATCGGGTCGACTGGAGAGCTCTGCCCCAGTAGGCATACCACCGTCCGTGGGCAGTGCGTTTGCAAAAAAGACCACAGCCAGACGGACGATGAATCTACCGAGTGGGACCCCGACAGTTACTGTGCGGAATGCAATTTCCGCTTGTATTTGCCGGTTCTGTGCGATGTTGACTTCCGAGAGTACATTGGAGAGCCGCGTCACCCGTGGCGGGGCCACTTACTTCCACGGACACGCGCAAAAGGCGCATGGTCAGGCCCGTGCGTTCTCGGCCTGGTGGCGACGTTTCTGACCGAGGAAGAGCTTCCGGCGCTCGAGGCGCGGCCCGGCGGTCGAGTCTACATCGCGTTTCATGCCGCAATGGCCCCCTGGCACCAGCGCCACATTCCATACGATCTGCCTCCGGTATTCACGCCGATGATGGTGCGCACAATTCGCACAGCCGCGCTCGCTGCGCTTGCCGCGTTCAAGGCGATCGCAGCCAAGCCCTCATCCGATATCGACATAGCAATTGGCTTCCTCAATGGCGAGCTGGCCGAATTTCCTCTCGATCCGGATGTCCGGGATTCCTTCATGTGGCGGCTGCTGATTACTCTGTGCGGATCGCCGTCGACCAGACCGCTGTTCGACCCGCTAGCGTTTATCAACGCGGTGTGTGACATCAATTCGGTGTTGTCTCACGTTATGGTGAAAGAGCTGATGGGGTGTGTTGATGTCCACTTGGGGAGTGATGGCGATGCTGTTGCTTTATCGAGGTTGGGCTTTCCCTATATACACATCTTCGCTGCACCGGGAAAACATCTACGTCTGGCGACCGCCGGGGAAACCCCAGTGCTGTTTGAGGGCACTCTTGATGGACTTGACCAACAACGAGTTGAACAACTCGTTGAACAACTCAAATCAACAATTCTGCTCACCTACCCGCCAATTGGTCACATTCACCATCCTGTCATCCGTACTTTCGTCCCAGGCAGTACTACTAGATCCTTGCAGGAGGACGCAGCCGCGCTGCATCGACTCACGCGGTTGATGCAGCGCGGCTGCGGGTTTGGCAATCTGATCCTGCGTGGCCTGGAGGGGCCGGAGCACAAAGCATTTGCCAGCGTCGATTGGTCGTCGCTGCTGGCCGTTCGGCACCATTACAATCGGCGAATTGTAGAGTTCTCACATTTGCTGCTCTTGACACTGGGCTAGTATCGTGTCTTTTTGTAAAAAAAAACTGATACCGCATTAGGGGAGGGGGAATGCCCGGTTCTGGCTCACGATATACCAAGTAGTCGCGCTGCTAATAAACTCAGCAACATCTCCCGCGCTCATCGATATAGAGGACACTGGACCAATTCCCTGGGTTATAGTTCCAGACCCGGCAACATTAATAGTAGCACTGGATCTTGCTTTGATAACTAGAGAATTACCGATGAAACTACTACCAGCGCCAAGTGCCGGCAGAGTCAACACAACATGATCGAGTGAGTTAATCACGTATAACCCCGCCACAGGTGAGTTGATAGTGGTAGTACTCCTTACGGTAACTGGAATGGGCTGCCAATATGGCGGGAGATCGGGTCCGTTACTGACCAGAGGCAGCCCCGCTGAACCCTCAGAAAAGTTAACAATTAAGGGACCGGCCGCCGGTAGCTGGACCCCGGTCGCCTGGTTGACAATCAGACCCGCTGTCCCGCCGATATAGACCGTATCGGCGGCGCTGCCGACAACGACCTGGTTGTCGGCCCCCGGGTTCGGCAGCACCGCGCCGTAGCCGATTAATGTATTGCGGCTACCGGTTAAAGACATTATAGAGTATGCACACAATAGATCAAGAGTGTTGACACCCGACGGAGCTAACCGAAAAGTCCTTTCACTATATACCAGTTTGTCCCATCGGAGATGAAAGAGCGCTTTCCGCGCGATGCTACTGTCACCGTGCTAACTACGGCTACGCTCCCCGCATCGATAATTGTGCCGGCTACGCTCCCCGCATCGATAATTGTGCCGGCTAGCGTAATATTGCCAATTGCTCCATTTAGGATATTGCCGCGCGCGCCGGGCAGACCCGGCGGCAACGTTAGTGTCGTTTCGGGCGTGATGAACACGTAGAGGCTCGTTTGGGCGGGCGAGTAGGTGACTGATGTGTCAAACACCACCGGCGGCTGGAGCCAGTCGGGCGCCGCCACCCTGCCATTGCTGAGCAGGCAGCCGCCGGCGCCGGATGAGGGCGCCGCGGCGCCCGTGATCAGCGGAATCGCCGGTAAGCGGGTGCCGGCATGATAGCCGGCAGTTGCGGCAGTCACCACGATGAGGGCGCCCAGCCGGACAAGGCCGGCGGACCCGATGGCGAGTTGACAACTATTGGCCGAATTGGGGAGCGCCGATGCGTTGCCAAACTGCATGTTGCGGGTGCCCGCACTCGTGTACGTGTACGTGGCTGTCGCCGTGCCCGTTGCCGTACTGACTACGAGCGGCACCGGGCCCGCGCTCGCTGGTCCAGGCGCCGTTAGATCTAGTTTTGTGTCACTGTAGACAATGTAGGATGTTGCCGGAGTCCCGCCCACAGTGATCCCAGTGACGCTGGCAAACCCGCTTCCAAGCACAGTCACGGTGTTGCCGCCAGCAGTAGGCCCCGCGGCCGGTGACAGCACTGTGATCGTAGGGCCCACAACATATGTATAGGTAACGTTGTTGCTGTCGCCCGCAGTGCCCGTTGCGTAGACAGTAACAGGACCGGGTGAGCCCGCCGGCGCGGCCGCTGTTATGTTGTTTGCATCAATCACATTGGCCGAGACGAGAACCAGTGACCCAAAGTAGACCCCGGTTACGTTAGAGAGTAGTTCACCCGTAAACGTTACCAGGTTTCCTCCGGCAGTAGAACCGGTGCTGGGGCTGATCGTGGCGATGTAGGGGGCGGTTCGCGAGTATGTGTAGTTCACGTCGGTGTTGCTAGCGCCCGCCGTGGTCGTAACAATTACGGCGGCGGCGCCGGGCGCCCCGGCGGGCGCATAGGAACTGAACGACGTGTCCGTCGTTGGGTAGGTGGGGTCGCTAGTGATAACGGTCGCGCCTGTTCCGCCGAACGTTACGCCGGTGACAGAGAAATTGCCGCCAGCGTCATTGAAGTTGGAACCGTAGATCTTTACAACCGTCCCACTGGTGACTGGCCCCCCCGCGGGGTCGGTGCTAGTAACAATGGGGAGGGCCGCCGTCGACGTGACTGTAAAGGCGGCGGGGGCGCTACTGCCACCGGCGACCGTGCTAACGACAATGCTAGTCGGCCCGGGCGCTAAGCCCGTCGGCACCGTGAAAGAGAGATCGAGAAGAAACGACACGGTCGCCGAGATGCCACCAACCGTAACCGTCGGGGTTTCGCTCCCAGCGCCGGCGAAATAACTACCAGTAAGCGTGACCGAGGTTCCAATAGCACCACTGGGAGTCGACACAGTGGCAATAACGGGTGGTCCTGCGATACCCAGAGGTTTTATAACCAAACCCCCAGTTGTCTCCACCGAAACCGAGACACTGGTAAGCCCATGCACACTGGGCACTACTGCAGTAAAACTGTTAACCGTAAGCGACCCCGGCGTGACCGAAGTTCCATTGATCGAGACCACCGGATTTTCAGCACCCGCTCCCCGAAAGTTCATACCTGTTACGGTAATCGTGCCACCAACCAGCGCGGGATTGGATATTATGCTGGCGATAGCGGGCGGGGCTGGCGGCGGCGTGTCCGTGACCGTAAACGGGGATCCATTACTACTACCAGCAGTGGTCGATACAATAATAATATAACCTCCAGGAGACAGCGGAGGGATTCTCACGGCAACCGCACTGATTATTGTAGGTCCAAAGATCTCCAATGTAATTGGAGTTCCACCACCATCGGCGGTTAGCGTGACAGTCGGCAACTCAACCACTGGTGGTACACCTATAGTAATATACTGGCCATTGATAATAACCGAGCTGATCCCATCAGGCAGACTAAATGATGGATTTGTGCTCAGAATCTTTGGTGGTCCATGAACAATCACCACTTGAGTGGACGTACCACCAGTTGTCTCCACCGAAACCGAGACACTGGTGAGCCCACCAACATCCGGCATAGTAGTGGTGAACTGATTGCCATCGATCGCCGCAGTAACGACACCCCCATTGATTCGTACTGTCATATCCGGCTGGAAGTTGGTCCCTATCGCGTTAATTGTACCGCCCACCAGGTTGTCGTAAGTGATCGCCCCGAGCACTGGAGCTGGTGTTGCGTACGTAAACGGTGTGGATGCGGAGCCGAGCCCATCGCCAGACCGCACGTAGACGAACACTTCGCCGTTGGCATGAGACGGCGCATTTGCAGTAATCGACGTACCATCGCCATTTATTACGATACTGCCGGCGGTCGTTGTGTCGAATAGGACCGTGCAGCCTAGAAACCCCACCCCGGTAATAGATACGCCGGCCCCCACAGCCCCCGCGCTGGGCTCTATTGACGTTATCGACGGGTTGTACACATAGCCACCAATACTCGTCGCAGTAGCGCTGCTTGCCGAAGTTACAACCACATCTACTGCCCCCGCACGCTGTGTTGCGGGGGCAGTACACGTGATCTGCACGTCTGTTGTAGCGGTGACGGTCGCAGCAATACCGCCGAACGTAACCGTGCAGCCAGCGAGCCCTGTGCCTGCGATAAGTACATCTCCACCGCCACCCGCAGCAGTTCCGCTCGCGGGCAAAATCGACGTGATTACCGGCGCAGACATACTCTATTACCTCAAAAAATAAACCGCTCTCTACGGTATTCCGCAGACGGCCACCGCGCCCAGCGCCGCCAGCCGATTGATCAGCTGCATGCTGTCGTCGAGCGAGCGCTTCAGGTCCCACACGCTACCGAGGAGGTGAGCGTGCGCGCCGTCGACCGCCGCCATGTCGACGCTGTGTTTGGATTGCCGCACAAGATCTTTGAGGCAACGTACGTTCACGGCTGCGGTTAAAACGATATCGTGGGGGGCCAGCGTCGCATGCGCGACGAACGACGGCTCGCTCGGCAGTCGATAGACGATCCTGATGTAGTCGAGCATCTGGCGGAGGAACTCATTGGCACAATCAAGCTGCTGATTTAACTTGCGCGTGCGATCCGCCACAGCCTCCATGCGCGCGAGCGTGTCGTTGATTGTCCGGCAGATTTCGTCCGCCTGCACGCTAGCTCCAGTGCCCATATGTGAGTAAGCTATGCGCTATTATTTTCAATTCTACTCAGCAATCGGGGTTCTTTTTAGACGCTTTTCGAGCTGCACGATGCGGGCGCGCAGCCGCCGGTTTGACCGCACGCACCAGATTGCGACAAGAAGCAGCGTGATTACGACCGCCAGCACAAGCGCAATAGTGCAGGTGGGTATGCGCTCGCGCCATGTGAGAAACTCTAGACCGCTGAGCGCCTGCGCCCGGGAGAGTGATTGAAAGCGTTGCACGCCCTCAGCTGTCTCTTCATCCATGACTATAAGGGCAGAATAGAACTGGTCAAATCTGCCAAATTTGATTTTTTTATTAGATGATTATCAGTGAGAATGGACGCAGAAACTCAAGGCCAAGAGGCGCCCAGCAGCGCGCCACTGCCCAGCAGCGCGCCACCGCCCAGCAGCGTGCTACCACATGCAATTGCACTCTCACAGCTCACAAAGCGGGCAAAGATTGTCTTCGATGGGGTCCTCCGTCTGGTAGGCACCGACACGAGCGCCACAACAGTGGCGGCGCTACACGAACGGGTGCGGGTAGCGGCGGGCAGTATTGACAGCGCGCATACCGCCACACTGCACCGGCTAAGGGAAGAGGTGGTCGCGGACCGCATGCCACAATTCTCACCGGGGGTGGTGCATAACACAAGACTGTCGCTGTGTTATGCGACGCCCGATACGCCACCCGCCACGCCAGAAGAGATTGCCATTGCGACTACAGCACTCAACGACATCGAGGCCGAGATCACACGTGTATTAGTTGTGGGGGTACACACCCCCACAATCGAGTGTGGCGGCCCCCATCACATCGATGTGCGCGCGCCGACCGACTGCCAACGGATACCCGTGCACTCATCACACGTGTGCGGCCTCCCCGATACCGTCCTGCGGGAGGTCTTCAGATACCTCCCGCTTATCGATCTCGCATGCGCGCGGCGCGTCTGCCGGCAGTTCATTGCGACAGCGCACAGTGCCAGCATGAGCGCCTGGATGGTCATGGCGCAAGAGCCCAGGTCGCTAGACTATGTGCGGGGATGTCTCGGGAAGCGCGAGCGGGCCAACCCGCTCGCGCCTATTCGGAAACGCTACCCGGGGCCGCCCCCGGGCGAGTTGGATTACCTATTCGACGCGACCCTCAGAATCTCGATGATGATCGGCACGGGCTCGCAACATGTCGGGCGCATCCCTCTCCTCTACACACACACGATGAGGGCGCCATTCGTCACGCCAGCGATACTGGAAGGGCTCGGTTCCGGCACATTCCAGCTGGCGGACCCGAGGCGCCCCCACTTCATCCGTGACGCGTCGCTCCCGCTCTGCCTCCTCCGGGTTACCTGCGCCGAACCCTGCCTCGCCCTCTCGTACAAAGTATTACAGAGCTCGGCGGACTTCGCCTGGCTGCAGAGGATGGCTCAATGTGCGCTCGAGCCGGCCGCAGCATATGTGGTATCCTGGAACGACAAAGGCAAGCACTACATCACGGTGCACCAGATCGCAGATGGCTTAGCCGAACTGAAAACGGCGATCGCTATCACCGACCACAGTTGGGTGCGACTCTACCCCGGCCTTATCGACGGTGCGCTGCCATCAATGGGTCGGTTTGAGTGCATATTCACTCTCAGTAGGATGGTTGCGGCGATCTGTTGCGGGTGCACGCTGCGCGCCGAACAGAACCCGTATGCCAGAATCACGAACCCCTTGCCGCAATCGACGGATGTGATCCAACTCGGCCAGTGCGACACCTGCCAAACGGTGGCGGCAATGCGGTCAACGGCGCACTGGATGTGCGACAACGCTACGGCGGAGGGCGCTGGCGAACCCTTCGCCGAAACATACGCTGACAAGCTTGCCGAAGAAGCACTCGCTACGGCATTTATCGAATGCGAGTTCACATCGCCATCAGCGTCATTCATTACCCCACCAGCCGACGCTGCGGGCGACCCCCTCGAGGTAGATGCGCTTTACCGCGCCCTTGGCTGTTAATGGCTATTTTTCTGCATAACTGAATATGCGATACGTCTCTCAATATAACTGAGGGCGTTACCTACCATGGGTCTCGAGGAGCTTATCGGCGTAGTTGACAGCATTATCAGCTCAACCACTGAGCTGGACTCGTCGGCGAGGGTCCTCGCCGACGATAGAGCCGCGAGACCGCTAAAAATACTGTTTGCAGAGACCGTACAGGGTGACGCCAGGCGCGCGCTGGATTACTGCCGGAACCGCGACCGCTCACCGGCCGCCCACTACTATACGATATGGCTTCTCCGAACCATCAATGAGATACTGTCTCTGCTCTGCAGCGGGCGGTACCGTTTGGGCTTAACCGACCAGATCGCGGCACTGCGCAACTGCGCCGGCGCCATCGAGGGGGCGGTCCGCTTCAGCCAGCTGGTCGACCAGCGGACGGGCGTCG
>Ga0214921_10000240_pt1 | contig 109255 bp, 171 predicted proteins | sample LL1505_MetaG_FD_177992 | JGI IMG/M metagenome (GOLD analysis project Ga0214921, IMG submission 177992) | Freshwater microbial communities from Lake Lanier, Atlanta, Georgia, United States - LL-1505 | ecosystem: Environmental > Aquatic > Freshwater > Lake | place: USA: Georgia | collected... | reverse complement strand
TTCTCCTTGAATTCCCTGTATGCCTTGGATACCTTGTTCACCTTGTGGCCCAGCTGGTCCAGTTGCGCCAGTTGCACCAGTATTTCCTGTATCTCCTTTATCGCCTTTAAGTCCTTGAATACCTTGTATTCCTTGATCTCCTTGTGGACCTCTTATTGTTCCAACATTTATCCAAGAAGATGTTGATTGTGACCAAACATATAAATCATTATTAATTAAATATGCATCTGCACGACTTCCAGTAGGATGTGCTGCTTGTAGTGCTGTTAAGTTTGCATAAGAGCCAAGTATATTAACGCCAGTTCCCTGTTCTCCTTGAATTCCCTGTATGCCTTGGATACCTTGTTCACCTTGTGGCCCAGCTGGTCCAGTTGCGCCAGTTGCACCAGTATTTCCTGTATCTCCTTTATCGCCTTTAAGTCCTTGAATACCTTGTTCGCCTTGAATACCTTGTACACCTTGAATGCCTTGTTCGCCAGTTGCGCCAGTTGCACCAGTATTTCCACGAGGAATTGTAAAACTTATTGTTTGGCTTGGCGATGTGCCCGCAATTGTAACTGAAGCTGATGACCCTGCATTTCCAGTTGTTACTGTGCCTACAGATAAAACGTTTGATGGCCCCGCTGCGCCAGTTGCACCTCTTGCGCCAGCTGGACCAGGATTAGCATCTATGTATGTAGAAATATCTGCAGCTAAATAAGAAATATCTCTTGGGATATCTGGGGAGTCTGTGTAATCTGGAAATCTCCAGTTTTTACCATTTGAAATAGTGGCCATTTTTAAATTATACCACCTTGTTGGTTTTACGCCAAAATCCAGGAGACATATATTTAATTCCAGAAATAACTGGTAATGACTGATGGTAGTAAGGCTCTACGGATGGAAATATTACAATGCTTCCTGCTTCTGGCTTTATTGTTACATCCTGATTTGGAAAATTAATTTCTCCACCTTCGTAATTATCATTAAGATATAGTACTACTGATATATTGGGATCTTCTCCATTATTATAATCATCAACATGCGGACCCATTGATTTTCCAGTTGAATATTTACTAATTGATAGTGGCATCAAAGAGCCAATATCTATATTATAAAACTTTGAATAATCAAAAGAAGCATTATTAATTGCATTTTTTAATATATTATTAATTTTTTGAATGTCAATATTGTTATCAGTATCTACGTTTTGATTAAATCTTTTTTGATATCCAAATAAATATGGTTCATCTCCGCTTGCAAACCATTTATTCCATTTTGGAATACCAGTTGCGTCTGTTAGATTTTTGTCTGACGATTCAATTAAATCAATTAATTCTTTAGGATTATCAATAACATTTTTATAGTAATGTATTTTTTCAAATCTTTCAAGATTATGCATACTTATTGCCTTTTTTCCACTCTTCTCTTTGCTCTGCTTGTTTTCGTCTTACTTCTTTTTCTTCTTCTTCCCAAGCATCTAAAGTTTCTTGACTATAATTTGCATCAGCATAATCCCAAAATGAAACCATTGTGTATCTAGTTCCTTTTGTAATTTCACTTACTCCATGAATATTTTCTACTCCTCCTGGAAAAACATAAAAAGAATAAGCATTTGGCTTAAAAGATAAATATGTTTTAAATTCAGGAACTGGTTTACCGTCTGCGTCTACTCCTCCACCTTGTGCATTTATTTCTTTACAAAAATATAATTCTCCGCCTTCATAGTCATCATTTAAATATAAAATTCCTACATATTTATTTATTTGAAAAGAATTTGGTATTCCTTGAAAATCAGAATTATCTGAATGTGGCGCTGCAAATCCACCTACGTCCCATTTTTGTGCATGAGATGTATTTGGCTTAACTTCTCTTCCAAAAACTGTTTTTACAGATTCTTGATATTTATCTTTTAATTTATCAAAAAATTGATCTGGAAGTTCAAACTTTTCCATAGTCGCTGAGTCGGTTAGTATGCCTTTTCCAGAAGAACCATAAAATGCAATGTCTCCCCATTCTACATCACAATTTTCAAAAAAATTAATCATTTTAGAAACAATATCTGGATCTATGAAATTTGGTATTTCTACAATTTTGTCAGTTAGTATTCCTAAAGATCCTCTTTTATTTTCTGGAATTTCTCTGTCTTGTAAAACAACAAATTTACTTGGATCTATTATATCAATTATTCCATTTTTCATATTTGACTCTCTCTTTTTTTTATGGGTCCCATCACAATATGGATAAATTGCAGATCTTCCGCATACACATTGTTTCATTTATATAACTCATTATCTCTACCAAAAAATTTATGTAATGATTCTGCATCTATTTGATTGGCAAATGTATTTTCTTTAATTCTATCCTTTTCCATTTTTGCCCAAACCTCTTTACCATATTTTTTTTCATTCTCTATCCACTTTTCAGAACCTTCGTAATTAAACTCCCAAAATGATCTAATCATATATCTATCTGCTCCAGTGGATTTTCTAACAGCATGGTAGTATGGCAAACTTGATGGAAATACTATTACATCACCTTTAGTTGGTTTATATGAAATATAACTATCATTAATTTTAAAACATATTTCTCCATTTAAATAATTATCATTTAAATAAAAAGTTGTTGTAATTCCAAATTTATTTCCTGGCATATCTTTTTCTGTTTGAACAAAATCTGTGTGATAGTTCATTGCATAATTTGAAGATATGCCAGCTCCATTTGTATACTTATTAACAGATGCTGGTTTTTTTTCCCAATTTAACAATGAAACATCATTATATTTGTTTATAAAATGACTTGTAACATCATAAAAAATTTCTCCAAGTTCTTTAGTTAATCCTGCTCTTAGTTTACTATTGTCATCATCACTTTGCCAATGTCTTGCTGCCATATACTCTTCTTTAGATGGAAATAAATTAAATTTAATTGGATATTCTTGAAGTGCTAACATTTCTCCAAATGTATACCACTGTTCCCATCCAATACATTTTTTTGATTGTTCTAAAAATTTATCAACATCATTAAATACATTTTTATAAACAATTATTTTGGGGTAAATTATTTCAAATTCTAATTCTTTTATCATGGTTAATTTTTTTCAGTGTGTTTTAAGATTGTCCAAAAAAATGGAATTACATATCTAATGCCACTAGTAATTTCTTTGACTCCATGGCTATATCCAATATCTCCTGGGAAAAAATATGCTGCCCCTGGCTTTGGTTTAAATTCAATGCCTTGATTTTTAAAATATAATTCTCCACCTTCATAATCGTCATTTAAATAAAATAATCCAGCTAAATCGTACCAAGGGAAATCATTTGGCTCCCCATTTTGTAATTGCTTATCAGCGTGAGGCTCTTGTTTATATCCTGGCATCCATCTAACTATTGCTGGGCTAGTGGGTTTAGCATCTACATTAAAAAAATTGTCTACTTCTACTTTAAGTCTTGCTACAAGTTTTTCAATTACTAAAGAAATTTCTGGATCTATTTTATCTAGTATGGGACGGGATGCAACTCTATTATCCCAATATGATGCATCATATATTACAACTCCGTCATCATTATAATGTGTTTCTGTTTTATCCCAAGTATCAATTGATTTTGCTGCATTCAATAAAAATAATTTTTCTTCATCAGTCATAAAATTTTCTCTTTCCTGAATTTGATCTACTGATGTGCCAAAAAATCCAGGTGGGGTTATTGAAATTCTATTGTCCGAGTGACTTCTATCGTTTGCCAATAATTCATCCATATATTTATTATACCACCCTACTCATAATTTCTTTTAGACCATATGTTATTTTTATAAAATCCGCCATCTTTAATTCTATATGTATTACTATTATCTTGATTTTTTTTATTTATTTTTTTTATATCTTCTACAATAATTTCAGATTCCCAATCTTCTCTTTTAAATGGAATAATTTGAGCATAGGGAGTTCCTGCTGATATAGTTCCTTCGAATCCCTTAGCAATGAAAAATGGCATAGTTCCAGGCAAATTAACTTTATCATTATCAATAATACCAATAGTCATAAAAAATGGTAAATCAAATCTATTTAATGGATGAGTATATAATGCACTATATCCTTCTGGAAGTTCTACTGCCCAATCTGGGTACCAGGCAAAATGTTCTTGGTAGTATCCTTGTGGGTGAACAAACTGTGGCATAAATGGTCTTTCAGTACAAAAATCTTTATATTTAGGGTCAGAAACTTCTACTGTTATTTTTGAATTTTTTAAATAAAATTTTAAATCACATGGTGTTCTTAAAACATATCCCGTAGTTAATACATCAAATAACGCTGGGCAGGCTTTCCATGTTGGAATCTTTCCGCCTTCTTGATCTAACCAATAATCTTTTGTCATAGGATTTATGGCAAACCTATCTGCTTTTCTAAACCATTCTGGCATTTCTTTAATAGTTGGAGATGGTGCCGATACACTATCTTTTTTTAACCACGGTCTATTTGAAACAAATTTAATTTTATTAATCATTATTATTTCCTAGAATTATCTATTATTTTTAATTTTAAAGCTTTAGTTTCATGCTCTCCGATAGAGTTTCCATTTTCATCAATAGCATCTCTGTACCAATCTGTCCACTGTCCAGATTGATTTATAATTTGAGCAGCATCACCATAGCTTTTTAATTTAGCATCGTAATCTTCTGGTTTAATAAAATCTTCTATTTCTACAGATTCATCTTTTAATAAAGTAAGAGAAATTGGAATAATAGTAGCAATAGGAGTTCCAGCTTTTATAGTAATTTCTTTATTTGGAACCTTAGCTTTAATTGCTAATGGAAAATCAACATCAAAAAAAGATGTACTTATTAATGATGACATTACTTCAAAATCTTCATAAAAATAATTTTGTGGAGTAATACTTAATACACTTATATTTTTTTCTGATTTTAAAATAAGTCCCGTATTAAAACTTACTGAGCCTTGTCCTCTTCCAGTATAACAATACTCCTGACCAGATAAAATTTTAACCCTATCTGGTGTTGTATCTATTTGACCATCCCATATAAACGATACATCAACTGGACATGCCAATGTCCATCCTATTGTATTTGCCATTGTTACTGGAAAACATCTGTAAGCGTGTCCGTCTGGTGTGGCGTCCATCCAATCTCTTTTAACTGGTATGGGTTCAATTATAAAAGAATTTTGATGTCTTTTATATGCTTTTAATATAGACACTAGTTGCCAGTATCTTCATACATTGCTTGGGTATGGAATTTTGCGCTATAGTCTAGCATCGTAACTAAAGAATATTTAGTTCCAGATTTAACTACTTTAGCTTGATGTGGGTACATATATGTTGAAGGGAATATGTATAAATCTCCAGCTTTTGGCTTAATGTTTAAATTTTGTAATCTAAAATATAATTCTCCACCCTCATAATCATCATTAATATAACCAACTAAAGAAACTGTACAGTTGTACGAAAATCCATGGTCGTGGTGCTCCATAAAATGGTGACCAGGGACATATTTAATAAAATTAAAAGCTTCCCAATATTGTAATTTATGTATGTTATGCTTTTTGCAATAATCTTCTACTGCTGGCGCTTGTCTGTCATAACAATCTTGCCATAGTTCTTGCATTCTTAATGAAATTTCAGATTTATCTTGTTCAATGTCTGTTTTTTTAAATTTAAAATCAACACATTCTCTGTACTCTGGCATTCTTTCTTGATAGCCCACATATGCTGGTTGCCATGTCCAACCTGGAACTTTTCCGTCTAAATTTGATTCTAATCTATTAATAATATCTAAATCTTTTGTTAAAACATCTCTATACACCCAAATCCCTGATCCCAAATCTTCTGCGCTTGACCAAGTTTGTTTATTCATTAATTATTCTCCTTATGTCCTAATAGGTTAATATCCATCATTACTACAACAGAATATTTATCTCCAGAAATCATTGGTTCCGAAGAATGTTCATATATATAGTTTGATGGGAATATTACTACGTCACCACGTTTTGGCTTGTATACTAATTTATCTAATCTTGGAAATGCTATTTCTCCACCTTCATAATCGTCATTTAAATAAATAACTGCTGATACTGTGCAATTATAATGTGGACCATGATCTGCATGAACTCTAAAGTGTTGTCCTGGACTACTGTACTTTACAAAATTAAATGCTTCGTAATATACGACACCAATTCCCCAATATTCACAATAATCATCTATACAGCTTTTTAATATATCATATATTGATTTATGCATATCAAGAAGTTCTGCGTTGTTTTCATTTCGTGGTCCAAGATTTTCTGGCTTAAACTTGAAGTCAACGCAATCTCTTGCAGATTTTACTGGTTTGTCCGAGGTAGTAACTTGTGCCTCTGACCATTTATATAATTTACCATTAGTTAATTTATCCTCTAATGTTTTAATTGATTTTTCGCAAATATTATTTGGAACAGCTGCTTCATAAATATTTAACCCAATTCCTGGATTTAAAACTTTAATATCTTTAAAGAATCTATTAACTCTAAAAGAAGTTGATTCCGACCTATCTTTTGTAAACCAAGGATTATTGTCTATATCATAAATATCTGACATTTTATTCTTTCTGCTAGAAATATATTATATATAATTATATATATATTGTCAAGAATATCAAAACCCCCTTTCGGGGGCTTTGATTATTAATTTATTACTTATTATGCGTTAGTATATTACCAGCAAAGTACCAGTTATATGGATCGCAACTAAATGTGTAGACATCTTTTGGATTATCTAAGGTTTCTTTAGTTACAGATGTTACTGTTATTTCAGAAACTGCATCTTGTGTTATAGCAAATTCATGTAATTTGTCTGGATCTATAATTATAATTACATCTCCTTCTGTAACACTTGACGCCTCTACTACACGATATACTGAATTTCTCTTTATAAATATTGGGTGAGTGTCAGTAAATTTATTTGCATGATCATTATTAAAATATACTCTGTCTGCTTTTTGAGCAACAATTATATTTGTAATTTCTGTCATTACAAATTTTGAATTTATATTCAAGTCTGTAGTGTTCAAGTCAAATGTACCTTGGCCTGATTCTAATGCTTGAACATCAACTGTTAGTAGTGAATCTCCCATTTTTATATTTTTAGCAGAAGTTAATCCATTGCTAGTTAATATTAATGTGTCTTCGTCTACGCATCTAGTAAAATACGGACCAAACCTTGGTGGGAAGAATGGTGGGAAGTACGGGAAGAACGGGAAGAACGGTGGGAAGTACGGTGGGAAGTACGGGAAGAACGGGAAGAACGGTGGGAAGTACGGTGGGAAGAATGGTGGGAAATACGGGAAGAATGGTGGGAAATACGGGAAGAACGGGAAGAACGGTGGGAAGAATGGGAAGAATGGTGGGAAATACGGGAAGAATGGTGGGAAAAATGGTGCTGTAGTTGTTACAGAGTTTGTAGTTTCTCCTTCTGATGTTCCATTATCATTGATTGCATAAATAGTATAAGTTTGTGATGTATTAGCTGTTTCAGAAATTGTTGCTGGTGATGTTTGATTTGAATATGACGGACCATCTGATGAAACAATTGTATAACTTGTAATTGATTTACCGCCATCAGCACCAGCTGACCATGTAACTACGTCTTGATCTGCATTTGGTGAAGATGCGCTTACTGAAATAGGTTTAGCTGGAACAGTAGTAACGCTTGTTGAACTTGATTGAGTAGCAGCTGAGGTTCCTGCTCCATTTGATCCAGTTACTAAAAATGTATATGATGTAGCAGATAAACCTGTTACTTGATATGAAGTATCAGATGTTGTATATGTTGATGTGCTAGGATTTGTTGTAATTGAGTAAGAAGTTGCAGCTGGTGAACCTGCTGGTAATTCCCAAGAAAGGTCTACCGCACCATTATTAAATGCTCTATTTGTTCCAACATCTGTAGCTGTTAAATTTACTACTGGTTTTGGTTCTAAAAAGTCATTTGCTGACTGTGAATGTCTACCAACTTTTTTACTCATTTATTTATCTCCTTAAGACTTCAAGTCTCCATATACTACCCAAGAATTTGTATTTCTCTTGAATAAAGTACATGATGACCATTGTGTACGTAATTTTAATCCTGGGGTAGCATTTACAGTTACACCAGTATCTCCTGCAATTGTAATTAATCCTGTATTAACTCCAAGTATATCTAATGTTGTTCCAATTGGATAAGCAACTGCATCATTTGTTGGAATTGTAATTGTTACAGGGTCTGTAGAGTTTACCTCGATTAATGAGTCTCTCTCAGATGCTGCAGACAATGTGTAGTCTGCAGTTTTTGAAATAATTGGAGTTCTTGAAGGAACGCCTTCTTTTGTCTGAGTTCCATCTGTAAATGCTACACCTGCTGCTGCAACTGTTACTGTTCCAGTAAATGTTGGTGAAGCAAGTGGGGCTTTTAATGCAATGCTGTTTGTAAGTGTTGTGCTTAAGTTTGCATCATTTCCAAGAGCGGTTGCAATTTCTCCAAGAGTATCAAGTGTTGAACCTGCACTATTTACAAGTGCTGCAACTTCTGCACGAACAAATTCTGTAGTAGCAATTTGTGTGGTATTAGTTGCTGCTGCTGCAGTAGGTGCTGTTGGGACTCCAGTAAGTGCTGGTGAGGCTAACGGCGCCTTAAGGTCAAGAGCTGTTTGTGTCGCTGATGATATTGGTTTATTGGCATCTGTAGTATTGTCAACATTTCCAAGTCCAACATCTCCTTTTACTAATCCAAGAGGTGTAGTAATTGTTTTATTTGTAAGTGTTTGTGAGCCAGTTAAAGTAGCAACTGTTGAATCTATTGCAACTGTTACTGCTGAGCTACCATTATAAGATGTACCAGTTAAACCAGTTCCAATTGTTAATGCATCTAAATTAGTTCCAAGTGCTTTTCCTGAAATTGTTGAATTAGAAAGCTTATTATTAGCAATTGATCCAGCAAGCATTGCATTTGTTACTGTTCCAGTATCTGCTTGTGTTACCGCAGTTCCTGAAATCTTATTAGCAGCAATAGCTGCTCCAGATTTAATATTTGCGTTATCAATTTGATCTGTATTTTTTGCAAAATATGTTGTACCAGCATCAGTCTTTGATAAATATGTTGTTCCTGCATCTGTTTTTGATAAATAATCAGATGTTGCATCTGTTTTAGCTAAATAAGTTGATGATGCTGCAGATTGTGTTAAATATCCTGAGCTTGCATTTGCTTGAGTCAAATATATTGTGCCAGCATTTGCTTGAGTTAAATATGTTTCTTGTGCTGAACTTACTGAAAGGAAAGCAGTATTATCTACAGAAATTGTGTCTCCTGTTATATTAATTCCAGTTCCTTGAACTAATGTTGCTGTTCCTGAAGACTGAACGAATTCTATGGAGTCTATTCCTATTTTAACGGTCTTATCTGTATTAGTACCTTCATTTTTTTGTGCAAATTGCTTTAATTTATTAGAAGTTCCATCGGTTACAAAAACAACGTCACCTTGAGCAATTGATCCTGGTGTTTGAACTAATGAGTTATTATAGTCTGCAGATCTTGTAAGAACTGCTGCTACTGATGGTGTTCCTAGGGTTGTTAATTCATAAATACCATTATGCAAGAAATTTGATTGATTTTTTACTAATACCCTGTCATATATTGCAACTGTGTATCCATCAATTACAAGTACTCCATTAGAATTTAATGTTAATTTAGCACCAATACCTGTGCCACTATGTTGATCTGAAGTGCCTGCTGTATATGTAGCAGAAAGTTGTTGTGTTGTTGCAACTGCTACTGCTTCGTGAACATTTAATGAAGCGACAACAGAATTAAGGGCTACTGTTGTTGCATAAGGTGTAAGGTCAGATGTTAAAGCTACTGTTCCTGTAGCGTTTGGTAAAGTAATTGTTCTATCTGCTGTTGGATCACCAGCAGTAAGAGTCGTTTCAAAAGCATTTTCGGTAGTTCCTTCAAAAACTAAACTTTGAGCAACTCCTAATTCTAGTCCTGTTACTTGCCCTGAAAAAGTTGGATCTGAAATGGTCGGACTTGTTAAAGTCTTATTTGTAAGTGTTTCTGTTCCAGCAAGTGTGGCAAAGTCGGCATCAGTAACTGCTGTATTGAATTGTGCAATTGTTCCTGATACTGTGTTTGAACCTAAAGCAACTATCTTATTTGATAATGTTTCTGAACCTGCAAGAGAGGCTACATCAGCATCACTAATTGCAGTATTTAACTGAGCAAGAGTTGATGTAACTGTGTTTGAGCCAAGAGAAATTGATTTATTAGTTAAGGTATCTGCAGTTGCACGTCCTACTAATGTATCTGTTGCATCTGGTAAAGTTAATGTTCTATCTGCTGTTGGATTTGTTACTGTAAGGGTTGTTTCAAAAGCATCTGCTGATGATCCCTCTAAAATAATACTTGATTTTGGAACAAGTAAATTACCGTCAACATCTAATTTTGCTGGTCCGCCTGCGTTACCTACATCTGCTAACAATACATAATCTGCAGCTGCTGCGTTGTCTAGTCCAGTTATTTGATCGTCTACGTATGACTTAAGTGCAACTACTGTGCTATCTATTCCAAGGGAAATTGTATTTGCACCGTCATTGTAAGATTTTGTAAGACCTGAGCCCATAGAAAGAGCTTGATCAATTGCATCTTGTGCAATTTCTGTAATTCCTGGTGCATCTGACGCTATGTATGCAAGGCTAGTCCATGCTGTGCTACCAGTTCCAACTTTAATTTTTCTGGTGTCTGTTTCAACACCCATTTCACCTGCGGCTAATGTAGGATTTGCTGAGGTCCATTCTGATGCTGTTCCTCGTCTTACTTGAATTCTTACTGTTGACATATTTATTACCCCTTATTTGCTAATTATAGCATTTATTTTTTACTAACCTATAACTCCAGAATCAAATGTTAACCCATATGTTGAAGTTGATGGGGCTCCACCGTCTGCGAATTTAGTTGCTGTTGTACTTACTCCGTTTGCCTGAACTGTATAGATTGGAAGACCATTGTAGTCAATAGCCAGTCCAATGTCCATAAATCCTATTTCTGTTGCTGGATCTGGAATGTCTGCCACAAACGCAATTGGGCTCCAGGTTCCATTTAATTGGATCTGTAGTTTATTTGTTGTTGTGTCAAATCTAAGGGGGGTTTCGCCTAATATAACGCTAGAGTCAAATGTTGCATTTCCTGCGACATTTAATCCATTCTTAACTTTAAAGTTTTTATTCTCTGTTGCCATTTAAGTTCACATATCCCCTAATTGTTTTTTGTAGGGAGATTCAGGCTCTCCCCTGGCCTTTTATTTAATTATACTAACAGTGTACCAGTGATTAATACTTCGGTATTGTTATTTGCAGGTGTTACACGAATTCTTACATCTGTTCCGCTTACATCTGCTGAAACTGTTTGAAGTGCAACTCCACTTGTTGATGACATTCCATATTCTGTGATATAGACGTTATCTGAAGAGTCTAGGGTTACCATAATTTTTGCAATTTCTGTATGGCTTCCATTCTTTGCCTTAATAAGGAATTCTCCGCTTCGGTATGAAGCCTTTGCCCATGCATAAGCTGTAGTTGCGGCTGCGGTAACAATATTACCTGTGGTTGCAGCAATTTGCTTGGCTACTGAGTTAACATTTACTGCTGTAAACGCTGTGGTTCCTGCAGTTACTCCAGAAAGAGCAGATGCTGCTGTGGCTTCTGCTGCTGACTGTGCTGCGTCGGCTTCTGCCTTAGCAAATGCTGTAGTAGCAATCTGAGTTGTATTAGTGTCTGCTGCTGCAGTAGGTGCTGTTGGAGTGCCAGTAAGTGCTGGTGAGGCCAACGGAGCCTTTAGATCAAGAGCTGTCTGTGCTGCTGTAGATACTGGCTTATTAGCATCTGACGTATTGTCAACGTTTGCTAATCCAACATCTGACTTTGTAATTCCAGTAGGTGTATTAATTACTGGTGAAGTTAAAGTCTTGTTAGTTAAAGTTTGTGTTCCAGTTAATGTTACTACGGTTGAATCAATATCAAGAGTGTTTCCAGTCTTGTCTAATCCTGTGCCAGCAATAATTTGTCCAAGACCAGTAAACTGTGTGAAGACAAGTGCTGTAGTACCAATTGTAACCGCACCGTTATTTGTTAGTGTAAATCCTGAGTCAGCGTTTACTGTTCCTTGCTCTACAAATACCGCAAAGTTTGCAGTAACTTCTGCACCTGTATCTGCATCTGTAGAACGATCTGGAGCACCAGATGATTTAACTATATAGATACCGTTTTCTGAGCCAGTTGCCTGATCCTTAACAAGAACACGATCTCCAGTTGAAAGATTTACACCATCAAGAGTGTCTCCATTTTCAAGATCAGATGCAAGTGTTACGGCACCAGTTGTTGCTGCCTTTACAGATGCCTTCCAGTCAATTCCTTGAACTGTTGAATCTACATAAGCCTTTGTTGCTGCATCTTGTGCAGATGTTGGATCTCCAAGACCTGTGATCTTGTTTGTACCCATTGCAATTGCGCCAGACATTGTTCCGCCAGCTTTTGGAAGCTTAGCGTCAAGATCTGTGGTTAAATTTGAAATCTTAGATTGTGCGATTGCTGCTGCCGAATTAATATCAGCATCTACGATTGTATCGTTAGCAATCTTTGCTGAGGTTACTGCACCGTCTGCAATCTTTGCTGTTTCAACAGAGTCTGAAGCAAGTTTAGCAGCGGTTACGTTAGCATCTGCAATCTTTGCTGTAGTTACTGCGCTTGAAGCAATTTCTGCTGTGTCAACAGAATTGTCTGCCATCATTGCATTTGTAATTGTATTATTAGGTAATGTTACTGTACCTGTAAATGTTGGAGAAGCAAGTGGTGCCTTATCATTTAATTGTGTCTGAATTGCTGAAGTAACACCATCTAGGTATCCAATTTCAGTGTCAGATACATTTGCAACACGAGCCTGAATTGTGGCTGTGTCAACAGATATTGCACCTGTTGTATCGTTGTATGAAAGTCCAGTTCCTACTGCATTACCGACGGCATCTTGTGCTTGTTCGTCTGTGTATGTTACTGCGCCAGTTAAACTAATTGTTCCAGTAGTGTCATTATAACTTACTGAAATATTTGTATGTGTTCCGCCTGTGAGTTGTGCTGCTGCGGTATCTTGAAGAAATTCTACTGAGTTTTCAGTAAGGATATTAGATCCATTTACTGTAGCTGTTGATCCCTCAACAACTAAACCATTCTTAATTCTAAAGTTTTTATCTACTGTTGCCATTTTTTTGTTTCCCCTTACGCCTTAAATCTTTAAGGCGGTTCTATAATATCTAGCGGTTATAGATCCACTTGTCGGTGTTACTTTCAAACTAATTATACCTGCATTTTCTTCTAATTGCACAGTATAAAGAGAAGTATTTGTGTTTGATGATATTTCATATCTATTCATATGTAAGTCTGTTCCATCATTGACTATATCTAGTTGATCAGAAACAAACAGGCTACCTCTTTTTATTTGTAGTGTATATCTTATTGTTGAATATAGAGATTTAGCAAAACTGTCTACTGTTGTTTTGTTCTCTATTCCACTTATTGTTAAATCATTATTTCCTTCAAGACCTAACAAAAGTTCTGCTACTGAGGTGCTGTTTTCTATGTTGGTTAAAGTTGTTTGTATTGCTGCAACCTTGTACTGAATAGAGTTTGAATCATTAGAGCCATTTGCTCCAATTTTTGCTTCTATTGCCTCAACAGCATCATTAAGATTTATATGCTGTTCAGAGTGCGATGGACTAGATAATGGATCCGTTGAATTAGGATTTACCAATGTATCTAATGAGTTTGGAAAATTTGTTGCCACATTATACCTCTTAATTATGACTTAAGATAATTATATCATCTGTTATTTATAATTGCCTAAAATATTAAGCTTTTCCGCCATCTAACAGTGATAGTTCTAAGAAGCTAGGATCTTCAACAATATCTGAAGGTTGGCCTCCATCAAATCCTGTTATTTTAGGAATATTTTCTAAAACACTTGCGACATTATTTATCTCTTTAAATGTTATTGGGTTTTCAATATCAATTGTATGTATTGCTCCATCGTATGTATGAGTGTGTAAATAAAATGGTGCTGGGTCTGTATTACTTGCTATTGTTACCCATATTGCTCCGTTATGAATCTTTAAAGCCTTTTCTGTTGTATTAAAAAAGACATCGCCTTCCGACCCCGCAGGGTCGGATGCTAATGTTGCTAAATTTAATAAAGACTTTAGTTTCAATTTGTTATCCTATAACTACTACTTTATATGCTCCAGATGATGGTGCGGTTGCAAATTTAATTGTTACCGCTGAGTCTGATGTAAGTTCTACATCTGTCTCGACCTTAGAATATGGAGATGCTACTTCTGAAACTTGAACTAACACATCGGCGGATCCTAAATTATGAGTTACTGTGTAGGATGTTGCAGAGGTTGAAAGAGTTTCTACATACTTTCTAGTAATAGCATGATAGTTGGTTCCGTCATTTGTAAGTGTCCATTTGTCATTTGTTTCGTTCCAAATAATTGATGTATTTGCAGAGGTTCCACGCTCTACTTCAATTCCAGCATTTGCTGCTGGAGAACCTGTGACATTGCTATTTAAAACAACTACGTTATCTTCAATTGTTACTTGTTCAGTATTTAATGAAGTTAATGTTCCATTAACTGTTAAATTTCCACCAACTGTTAAATCGTTGGTAATTGTTACGCTATCTGGAAGTCCAATTGTTACTGCTGAATTTTCAGATCCAGAGCCAGAAACCTCAATTTCATTAGCTGTTCCAGCAATTGTTGCAATGTAGTTTCCAGTTGTATCTGTTCCAAGCTCTACTGAGTTTGGCTGAATTGTAGCTGCAAAACTTACGTTGCCAAGATTGGTTACTGTTCCAGAACCTGTTACATCTCCTGTAAGGGTGATGTTAAAGTCATTTGTATCAAAATCAAGCTTCCCATTTGTATCATCATATGTTACTGAAATGCCTGACTCTGTATTTGTGCTGACCATCCCACCAACTACATCTTGAACGGCTTCTGTAAAGTCGTTTACCTGTGTAGATGGAATTGAAATATTTTGCTCTGAGGCAGAAGTTAACTGTCCTTGGGCATTGACTGCAACTGTTGTAGTTTTGGTTGCAGATCCATATGTTCCTGCAGACACAGAAGTATTTGCAATACTAATTGTTTCTGTATTTCCAGCGTCATCATATGTCGCTGTAATTCCAGTTCCCCCTGCGACCAATCCACCGACGATATCTTGAACACGTTCAGCGTTTAATGTTACTGCTCCAGATGTTACTGTAAAATCTGTTGAATTAAAGCTGGCAACACCCTTGTTTGATGAGGTTGCATCTTCTGCTGAAACTGTAATTGTGTTGTTTGTTACAGCAACGTCAATTCCTTCTCCACCTGCAACAGTTAGTGTGTCAGTTAATAAATTAACTGTGTCTGTTCCAGTATCTCCAGCAATTGAAAGATTGGTTGCTACGTTTACTGTTCCTGCTGCAGTCAAACGACCTTGTGCGTCTACTGTAAATGTAGGAATTGCTGTTGTAGATCCATATGATCCAGCTGTTACTGCTGTATTATCTAAATCAATTGTTGTAGTGCCTGTTGAGTCACTATATGTCGCTGTTAGGCCAGTGCCACCAGAAACGTATGCCCCAATAGCATCTTGAATTACTTCTAAGGATCCAGATGTAGAAATCCAGTTTGTTCCGTCATAAAAGTATACAATTTTATCTACTGTGTTAAAATATATTTGACCTTCTACTGGGCTTGAAGGCGCAGTACTAAGGTTTTGAATTCGAGCATTTTGTAATTCATTTTTGTTAAGGTCTAAGCTAACTAAAAATTTTCTTGCCATTTTGTTTCTCCTTTATGACAGGTATGCTGTCCCTGAAAATGGTTGAGCCATTGTCAGCCTTATTCTATTTATATCTAAATAGTCCAGTCCAGTTTCAACTGTTTCTCCAGAGCTATCTTTTGTTGTTACATTTGGAAAAAATCCAAGATTATGTGTTAGGGTTACTGAATATACTTTATTAGTTGGTCCTACAACTTGAGCAATTTCCCATGAAGATGAATATGCATAATCTGAACCTTCTTGAATAAATTTAATAACAGTTGCGCCAGACCAACTTAAATCTGTAAGTTTAGGTCCGTAAAAATCTGTTGTAATTGTGTTATAGTAAAAATCTCCAGTAACTCCAAGATTATTTGATGGTGCAGAGATTCCATTTAATATAGTTCTTCCAGCAGGGCCTTGTGGTCCTGGTGATTTTATAATTACTTTATTTTTTACTTCTGTTACTATTACTTTTTCTGTTGACATTATATAGTTACCGATCTACTGAGAGTTAAAAACCCTTCAAGGAGTTTTATTTTATTCCCGTTAGAATCGACAACCATAATGTCATAAGAAGATTTTGGATAAAAGAGTTTATTTGTCTGGGTAGGTGTCATTTTAACGGTTAGTGTTCCAGTTGCGCCATTAATTGTTATACCACCAGAGGGTGATGTTAGTGTAAATGCTAGTTTGGATCCACCTTTAGTATCACGTACTTGCATCTTTGCAGTTGCATTTACTAAACTTATTGGTGTGACTTCATCCTCTAAGGTGTATTGAACCTCAAAGGTAAATGTAGCATTTTGATCTACTTCAAAATTCTTTTGTACTGCCATTTTCAAAATCTCCTAAAATAGGAAAACTCCTATGCTTATTTTAGCACAGGAGCCTTCTTAATTCAGTTTACTAAATTACTTAGCTGACTTGAAACCAAACTCTTGATTGCTTGGTGAAAGAGCCTTTAAAATTACTGGGGCTATTGCTGCAATTCCACCCATCAAAAGGTCCTTTGGATTTGTATTACCAGTCATGTACAAAGCGATAGCTGCTGAAAGAAATGCACGAGCATAAGTTCCAACCGCTGCTAGGATTTGTTCTGTCATTGTTATTACTCCATTGTTATTTAGATCTTTTTTCATTAAGATCCTCCTATTTCTGAGCCTTGTGCCCAGGAATTTTGGGGGTTACCCAATACTAATATAATACCACTATGCAGAAATATCTACAAGTTCACAATTTCCGTCAGACGTACATGCAAGCGTAGCGTTTGTAGAAGTTCCATCTTCTGTTTCATAAAAAGACAAATCTTCCCAACGAATAGATTTTGGCATCTTTGATAATAAGTCTTCGTATTCTTCTTTTGTTATTTCTTGATACGGTGCTTGCTTGTATGAATGATCAGAAGAAGGTAAAAATGAAATTCCAGAAACCTCATCAAAGTTTTTATATACCCAGGCACCAACTTCCATCCATTCATCTTCTTTTACTGAGACGGTGATAGATGGTTTATGTTCACACCATGCTCTTTGATAAACAAGCCATGTGTTTAAATGATCTATAGCGGTTAAATCGTTTCTAACAATTGCATCTTCTGGAGACTTTACTGGAAAAGAAAATACGTAGGTTTCTTTTGGCTTCATAACGTCATCTTCTACTGGTATGCCTACTTCTTTTAAGAAAACAGAGATTGGATCTGTTTTTGATCCACGAACTGTTCTAATGTAATGTTTAGAGTGCCATGGGTGCATTCCAGAAGAAACACCAACTAACTGTGAAACTGTACCTGATGGCTTAACGCAAGTAATTGCTGCTGACTCTTGAATTCCAATTTTTTTAGCCTCTTCAGCATTTACCTTTCTTGCTGATTCACGAAGAGATACAAGAGTTTGTTCTAGTTTGTCTAAACCTTCTTTTCCAGAAAAAAATTTATGTCCAAATTGTCCTGTTAAAGATACCCCAAGTAGTCTTTCTTCTTCTGTGTTGTCTTTCCAAATTTTACGCAAATATTTAAAATCTGTTAATGTAGATTGCCATGTTCCTAAAATAGTAGCAAGTTTTACTTTATTCTTAACATCATCAATTGTATCTTTTTCACGTAATACGACTTCTGAAAGGTTACAAAACTGATAAGGACGCAAAATAATTTCTGAGCAAGGGTTTGTCCCATAGTGTATTTCAGGATCCCGCCTTCCATATCTAGCTGCCTGTGCTTGTGCAGCGGCAACATTATAAATTCCACGTTCTCCAGATTTTGAGTCATAAAGATTTTTCCATTCTGCTATAAATTGTGCCATTTCTGGTTTTCTAGAATAAGCAACTGAGTTATTTGACAATGCTCTTTGTGGACTATTTTCCCACCAATTACCTGACTTGGCTGCTGCCATTTCAATATCATTAATATTAGAAAGAGATATCATTGCAGATCTACGAACTCCACCAACTACAACAACCTCTCCAATTTTACACATAAGGTCATGACATTCAATTGGCTTTAAGTTTCTTCCAACTGCATTTTTAAATATCTTAATTGTAAAATCAAAAAGATTTACTAATGGCTGTGGTCCAGAAGATCTTCCACCCATAGTTTTAAGTCTTGCGCCTGCGGGTCTAAGTTTAGTTACATCAACTGCTGGAATCTGTCCAGACCAAAGTAATGCTAATAGTTCACGATATGCTTTTGCCCAACCTTGTTTTGAATCTTCTACTGTAATTACTGTAGTTGATTTTTCTAAAGATTCTGGGACGGCAGGAAGTTTATTAATATACTTATACTCAACAGAAAACCCTACGCCAGTGCCACACATAAGAATATACATTGTTTCATCAAATGAACGTGGTGAATCAACTGGAACAAATGAACAATTGTATCCAGCAACATGATCTCTTTCTAATGCTGGGCCAGAAGTCATTACTGCTCTCATTGATGGCATAACGTTTCTGTCTAAAACTGCTTGTTTTAATTCTGATATTAATTTTGCTGAAGGTTCGTATGAGTATTCTTTAAATAAATGATCTAGCATAAAAGAAAAGTATCTATCTACAGTTTCTTGCCAATTTTCTCTGCGGTTTTCTTCTGGAACCCACTTTGCATATCTAGATAATGCAATAAAATTTTCATATGGGTTTTCAATTGTAAATGACATTTATATACGACCTTTTCTCCGCCAACGCAGTTTTAAAATTTGATTGAAGTCTAAGTGTACCAAACTTTATTTTATTGGTCTAGGTTTAATTAAGTTTTTTTAAAATTTTATCAAATGAATTCTTAGTCAACTGTTTCCAATTATAATCTTTATGTATTTTAGTTGACTGAGCAAAATAATATCCTGAATATGCATTAAAGTTTATTGAAACGTCTCTCATAAGTTCAAGTAGGTGTTGATAGTTTGGCTCAAAAACTTTTCCTTCGTGTGGGAATGGCCAAGGTGAATCTATTAGTTCTGATTTTAATTTTAATGGACCTAAATATTTTTCATAATGTGCCCAGCCGCTTGTACAAATTGTTGGCATGCCAGTTGCTAGTGCTTGCAGTGGAATAAATCCAAATCCTTCTCCATGGCTTGGATATACTAAAACATCATGAGACTGATACAGGCTTACAAGTTCTTTGTCATTTAAAACATTTGTAATTACAGACACATTGTTATAATATTTATCTGGAACACCTAAAATATTTTTATCTAGATAATTGTTATATACTCTAGTTGTATTTATTTGATCTGCTTTAATGGTTAATGAATATCCTTCTTTATTTCCAAACAAACTACCAAATGCATCTAGTACCATTTGTCCAGCTTTTCTTGGTGCTGGTTCTCCTATATGCAAAAATTTAATTACACCGTCTTCTTTTCTTCTATTTGGTATCCACATAGGATCAATGCCGTGTGGATATACATTAGAAACTTTAAAACCATTATCTTCAAATACATTTGCACACCAATCTGAAGTTACCCAGACTTCGTCGCATGCATCCATATAATATTTCCAATCTTCTGGAATTACGGTAGATTCCCATGGTGTATAACTAATTTGATATTGATTTTTATGTAATTTAAAATGTGATGGTTGTGAAAAATTTAATTGTAATTTAGATTTTGGATCTTGAAATGGAGTGAAGTGTCCTAGATTATTTAAAGATTTTATTATATTTTTGCTTGCATATCCGTATCCATTATTAGTTCTTAGGTTAACTATAGGCGTAGAAAATGAAATATTCATAAATTCTTTCTGGTCAACTGAGTTGACACGCTTAAGTAATTAATGCTACTATTATAGTTCGTTATCTCTAAAGGAGGAATGCCAATGGAGAGAATCAAACAAAGTTTGAGCGATGTAGTTCATAATTGGACTGTTATTATAATGATAACATTATTTTTATTTACAGTCCAGCCTGGACCTACAGTTAGCCAAGCTTTAACAACTGCGCCTGAGAAGGTACAAAAAACCGAAAAACAACTAAAGAGAGAAATAATAAATAAGTTCAGCAATGAAACTTATAAGCATTCTGAAATGCTTGCAGCCGAAGATTTAAAAGATTTATTATGGGCTGTAGGATTTGAAGGAATTGCTTTAAAAACAGCTTGGGCTGTTGCTATGGTAGAGTCTAACGGGAGACCGCTTGCTCTAAACGACAACAAATCAACTGGTGATAAATCTTACGGGATTTTTCAAATTAATATGCTTGGAGAACTAGGCATAGATAGATTAGAAAAATTTAATTTAGTTTCAAATAAGGAATTATTTGACCCAGTAACAAACGCAGAGATAACGTATTATATGACCAATGGCGGAAAAGATTGGTCGTCATGGCCTAACTCAATAGGAAAGGCCAAGGAGTTGATTAATCAATTCCCTAAAGCTTAAGGAGCAATTTTGCGACGGATACAATATGTATCTCAATATATAGCTTTATCAGAAGATGGTCTTGTGCCTAGGCTTGAGTGCCCAATGGACCAAGGCCTTCTTCAATCTAATTTAGATTTGGAAGACAATATATACTTATATTGTTTATCATGCTCCTATAAAAAATTTATTGGAGAAAAATTGTATAACGATATGAAAGAAAGAGTTGGTAAAAATGTCTGACAATAACAAGCAAGCCAAAGATCTTGAAGATAATTTGCCTATGGTAAATTATATAATGCTACATAGAATATACGATGTTTTAACGTTATTAGCAAAATACTCATCAAAGGATGATGGAGATGAGGTGGCTAAACTGATAGAGTATCATGAAAAGGGATTTTTATTAGGCCCAGCCCCTGCATTTACAACAGAAGGTGGAGACTCAAATGAATAAAGAAGAAATTATTAAATTAATGCTAGATGGATTTATTGAGGATATGAAATATATGTATTCTAATAGCGGAATTTCTGAAGAGGAATCTACTAATCATATTGAACAAGGTAAATTTAGTTTTGAATTAATTTGTACAAATACATATCAAAGATTATTAGAAAAAGGTTTGATAAAAGAATAAAGTTTTATAATATCTATAAGCCCTGGTCTATTGACTAGGGCTTATTTTTTTGAGTAAATTTAAAATTACTCTGGTTTTGATTTATGAGGATTTTCACATGTACATGCTTCACAGCATTTAATTGATACCTCGTTTGTATTTTCGGTCATTTTCCTATTATATCATATAGATGATATAATATTGATATAAAAAAGGAGGAATGTTATATGTTTTATGATGACCCAAGATGCACAAAATTAGCCGATAGAATTTTTATATACAAAAACATCATTCCTAAAGATATTTTAGAGGATCTTCAAAAAGACCTTAATGATTTTAAAATAGATAGGGATGAAAATTATTGGAGTGTTAGAAATTGGTATAAAGATAAAATGACTAAGCCATATCCTAGTACATTTAAATTATGGAAATTTATGTCAGAATTAATTTATCCAGAAATTGTTTTGCATCCAGTAAGAAATTTTATGGTTTCTCAACCTGATGACGACGGCATGTTTGTTCATACTGACAGTCCTGGAAAAGATAAATGTGATTTATTGCTTGAAATAGACCAATGGTCAACATGTTGTGATCTTGAATATGGAATGATTGCATACACTGGTGAATTTACTGGTGGTGCTTTATATTACCCCAATATAAATCCAGATGGTACTGAAAAAACTGGGGATATGCGTATTGATGCAAAAAAACTTTATGAACCTTGTTTTGAAGTCCAACCAGAACCAGGAGATATAGTATTACATGGTGCTTGTGTGCCATATGATCATGGTGTTAGAGAAGTAAATAGTGGTATTCGATTTGCCTTTTCTTGTTTTTCATTACTAGCAAAAGATAATCCAGGAACTTTTTATAATTATAAAAGTCCAGAATGGTATCAACAAATAGGAAATATTGAAAATCCAAACGATGAACAATTAAATGAATGGAATACGCCATTAAAGTTAAATCCACAATTTATAGATGAAATAGATAAAAGAACAAAATTATTAAATGAAAGTAAAGGCTGGGATCAATAAATCTGTTGACTTTGAAAAATAATAATTATACAATTATTTTGTAAGTCGAGCTTAGGCTCCTTACGTAGCTACAATAAGTAGCAAAACCCAATCGGATCCGCCTCTGATTGGGTTTTATACTATATTGGTGTATAATTATATTATGAGTCCAAGACACTTTTCTAAGCAAATATTTAGTCCTTATTTTCAATCAGACCATTACAAAAATGAAAGTAATGAGCTTAAAATGCAAAATAAACTTGAAGCATTTCTTAAAAAAATATTGTTTTGGAATAAGTTATTTAAAAACTAAAAATTTTCTTCTAGGGTATGGCTTAATACCTTCAACCTCAACATTTGGCATATCTAAAAATGCTTTAAAATAAACCTTTTTATAATTACATAAAGTTTCTATTTGATCAAAATATGAATGATCATGAACATCTCTAGAGTATTCTATTACTGCTATTTTTGACTTTTTAAATAATTGAATAAAAGCATCCCATTGATCTTGTCCACCTTCTATGGCTAACCCTAAGCAAGATAATGAAAAATTAATTGGATTAACTTCTTGCAAGAAGGTTTTAACGTCTTTATTGTATCCTCCTGCAAATGTATTAAGTGGGTCTATAGATATCAATTCACCTTTAACATTAAGCGGAACCTTATAAGCTCCTATATCTACTACTAAGAGTTCGTCTGCTAAAAAATATTCAGCCATTCTTTGTCTAATAGTATATGGTTCTTCATTTAAATATTCCCAGAGGGGCTCATCTCCTCTAATATATTGTTCCATAGTTATAGGATACTAAATCCTCTCAATTAGTGCAATTGCAAAAATTTCAGTGCGTCGAAAGTAGAGAACCCATACTTACCCCTAGCTATATACCCAGAAAATCGGGATATAGGCCTTAGAAGGCTTTTAAAGGCTATTTTAAATTTAGGCTAAGATGTAAGCAAATGCTATATATGCCATCATAATGATTAAAGAACTTGCTACTAATTTCTGATAAATAGATCTCATATATGTATTATATATCTGATATATATCTTAGTCAACTAGAATATATATGTAGATTATATACTCCACCATATAGCTGGAGGATTGGGACCAACTACGTATGTATGGACCTTATGGCATCTATTAATGTATTCCCAATCAGTCTCATGATCTACTGGTATTGGTCTGAGATCAAAGTCCCAAATTTTTATTTCCCCGCTTTTTAAATCTTTCATATCTTAAGTATATCTTTATATTATTATAATCTATTATATTATGTTCTTTTAATTGGATACTTCCAGATTTGGAGCATACAACCCCTACACCCCTTTTTTTGTAAAAGGACCCCGAAATTGTCTTTTAAGGTTGTAAGCCTGCAATTCATCGGTTGAATAATCTATGGATTAGATCATCAGACTAATAACTTCCGTCATTGTCGCACTTGGAGTTTAACCCCTTGATATTATCTCCGAAAACTGTCCAAGGCTAAGATTGTAGCATTTAAAAAATTAGTCTGTCAAGCGGTATTTCTTCTTCAGGTTTTAAATGATCTCCATGATCTATTGCATTAAGTGTAAATGCTATATCATCTCTAAGTATAACTTCTGCGCCAAAAGTTAAATTATTAATTATAAATTTAGCTCTACTCAATTTTTGCTCATCAGTTAAAGATGAATCTTCCAAATTTAATGGTTTTAAAAATTTATCTAAAATAGATTTTAAAAAGTTTGATCCTTTTGGAGCTATAAAATTAGAATTATTAGATCCAATTTTTTTATGCTGAGGATCATTTGTACAAATTATACTGTAGTCCATTTTAAGATCATCAGCCTCTATGACAGCCCTATTTAAACAATTTGGGACCACAGGAATAGAATCAAGATCAGCGTAAGATCCACCATTTTTCCATATTATTGCAGCCCTCCAGATTTCAGACTGAGTTACTCCATGCAAATGATCGTATCTATCTTCTCCAGACAAATTTTTAATAAATCCATTATTAACTAAAAATTGTTTTCTTTCTTCCGCATTATGATATACATATTGCCAATCTAAATTCCTAGATTTCCATAAAAAAACATTTTCTTTATACTCTTCTGGAAGGTTATCAAAATTATGGTTATGGGTTTGCCAAATAATTTTAGATATACTCATATTGTTATTATATCAAATGTAGCTCCAACGGGAATCGAACCCGTCTTACCGCCGTGAAAGGGCGATGTCCTAACCGATAGACGATGAAGCCAAAACTAAGATGCTATAACAATAGAAAGAATAACTATTACTGCCAAAAATGCGCCAATTATTATTGCGCCTTCTGGTGTTAATTTATTATGCTCCATAATTACCTCCTTGTAATATATGCTGGTCCACCAGGGCTCGAACCTGGGACATCAGAGTTAACAGCTCTGCGCTCTGCCAGCTGAGCTATGGACCAATTAGACCAGTATACTAAATACAGAGCAAAATTAAAAGTGAATTGCGGAAAAAAGTGCGACGGCGGAAATAAGAGACTAATTTATACCCAATGCTCCATATATTTCTTGCATAAGCATATTATATATACTAACCCTATATTTATAGAGTAATCTATCAGTATTTTTTTCAATATGATTCATAGTAAATTCATTTAATCCAGTTGACTGATATATTTGTTGTTGAGTAATAGTGGGACCTAGACCCAATCGTAATGAATGTTTTTGAAGAGATTCACAAAGTTTTTTATTTTCAATTTCTCTTAATTCGTAACTATATTCTGGTAGACCTTCTTCTTTTCTTACTATTGTTTCAACAAACTGAGGATGTGGCTCAATTATACGTATCTTAGATTCTGGAAAATTTTCTTTTAAATTTTTAATATATCTAATAACCATTTGATCTACAATGGTGTTATATTTAGGTAAATAATTTTTTACGTCAATATAGCCAAACCAACATAATATTAACCCGTCATCTTTTATATCTTTAAATGATAGTAATTTAGGCCATGATTCTGGTAAACCACTTTCAAAATTATATGATATAGTATCACTTGATTTATAACCTAAAGCATCAAAATTAAATATATTAGCTCCGCCCACTCCCCAAACCTGAAAATTAATATTGCTATTTTTAAAATTATGACATTCAGCAATTCTAAGAACATTACAATCACCAATTAAATATACATTTTGCATATCTCTATTATATAATATAAATATTCTAGTCGACTAATATATTCATATTTACCAAAATGTTAATATAGATTTTATTTGTATGATCCAGGGTTTTAAAATGTCCGATTTGTCCAGATAGAGCGACCATATGTGATTAACCTCACACGATTATTCTAAAATAATTCTAGAAATGTCCGACATGTCCGATTTGTGATAGGCATAATGTCAGTCCCCCATGTTAGGATTATAGTATAACAAATTAAATAAAGAATAAAAAATTAGAGCGTGAGCCTAGCAAATAATCCCGAAAGGGTGAGCCTAGCAAATAACCGCTCAACCTAACGAAAGGAAATAAAATGAACGAATACCTTAACTATCTAGATGAGGTCTATGATGACCTAGTGTCTGAATATGGTGAGGGCATAACATTTGCCTACCATGTCGCTAATGAAAAGGAGATGTGAGGCAACTCACACTCTACCCGTCAGCGTGTCGGCTTGATAATGTCGGACGCTAATGATAGTCTTACCTTAATGAACAACCTAACGAAAGAAGGACAGAAAATGGATAAACTAAACGAGGCACTAGAAGCCTTACAACAAGCAAACAAGATGTTTGCTGAAATGTTTGACATAGATGAGAGCGAGGCTAACTAATGAAAATAACAATAACATACTCACTATGGCAAGGTGGCAGTTTGCTATCAGTAGGAAACAAGGCTGAAAGTGCTGATGACTTATTAGCAGTAATGGCTGAATTAAATAAACTTGGTAATGGTTTTACTTACAACATTAGAGAGGTAGAGGTCAAATAAATAATGATGACTAAATGGGACACTATTCAAGCGGATATAGCAGACGCTTATGCCTACTTAGATGAGGCAGAAAAGTTAGACAAGCATAACGAGGAAAGCCTATTTGATGAGGACATGATTAGCATGGACGAGGTAATCGAAAAGGGTTTAACACTAGATTGGGAGGAATACGAATAATGAACTTAGAATTATTATTTGATAGCGAATACTTTTCGCTATACATTAACGGGCTATGGCCTAATGGTGTCGGTATAGATATCCCGACATGGTTACTAGTTGGCTCTATTGCTTTTATTTATTCCATTATACTAATTAGGAGAGATAAATGAAATCACAATTCGAAAAGGATTTGGAATTAAAGGAAAGTTTCTGCCAGATGTTAGATGAGATTTATCCTACTTATAAAATCGGTCATTCTACTTTCACCGCCAGCGAAATCTTAGAGTGTTGCGATCCGATTGCGTTCTCTATTGGTTTAATAGAGCATGAAGATTATTTAAAAGAAACGGAAAATTAAAAATGGAAAATCCCGCAGAAAAGTTAGCTAACCAATTTAAAAATTCGGTTGAGGTAGATCACCTAACCGAATTACAATTAAAAATGGTTGAAGAAATTTTATTAAATAAATTTAATAAAAAAATAAAATAAATAACGGCGTGTTGCCTTGACAAAAGGCGGAAGCGCCCACAAAAGCTGTGGGGGCAAAATGTGATTTAAGACACATTTAAAAAAAACCCTGAAATCTGTGGATAACTTTCGGGCGTGTCGTGGCGTGTCGGGCGTGTCGTCCACAGGCTAAATGTGATTAAGAACACACAAATTGAGCGTCTCAAAATATGGAATTACTCACAAGTAATATGAAAATTGTCAGTAGGTTAGAGTATAATATCGGCTATAACGAAAGGAAGTGGCTAACAATGGCTAACTTATACACAATAGAAAACCTTTTACAAGGTAAAGAATATCGCTCTAATTCTCTTAATGGAGAAATTATTAACGGCGAAAAAACCGACCATTGGTTTGGTAATGATAAAGAAGCGTATCGTGTTTTAATTCGCACACCGCATTCTTATAAAGACCACTATCGCATTATTGCGGTTAAGGTAGGTGAATAATAATGGGATATATTGAGATATTTAGAATGAATGATGAGGGTGCTGGCTGGGTAGATTTAGACGAAGCCACCCCCGATGAATTATTTAATATCAAAATTGGTTTATTAAATGAAGGGGCGTTTGACTAATTGTCAGACCCCTACGCTATAATTACCAATAACAACAACGAAAGGAAAACTATAAATGGGAAATATACTAGAGATACTTGCCGTAGAATGCGATGAATGCGGTGGCGCAGGATTTGTATTTTGGGGCGATGAAAACAATTATGATGTAGAGAGTTGCGATTGCTCTTTAGATAAGTGGGTAATTTAATGTATAGACTAGATACTTGGTATGATGGTGAATTAGAATTCACACACAAATTCTCTGACGCATTAACAGCGTTTGAGGCTTTCGCAAAATGTTATGATGTTGGATTTGCTAATGAATTCGCAACATATAATTTATCAATGCCTGATGGCAAAATGTATACTAAAAACTTTAGTAGATTAGGATTGGTATCTATAAAATGATGACCCGTAAAGATTATATTGCTACTGCTGAAATTATGAAATATGTTTCAGATAAAACTCACCCTGCTTTATTTTCTAAAGTAATTGTGGATTTTGCTTTAATGTTTGCTAAAGATAATCCTAAATTTGACGCAAACAAATTTTATGAAGCAAGCGGTTATCATGTTCCCCAATTTAATTCTAGATAAAGTAAAACGAATACAAGAATTGCGCCGTAGTAATGCGGCGCAACCTATTCGCAATAAAAAAAAATATAATAGAAAATTAAAACATAAAAAAGCTTTAGATTAACTATTCGAACAAATGTTCGGCGCCCACAAATACCTGTGGGGGCATTTTGTGATTTAAGACACATGCACAAAATCCCCTGGATTTTGTGGCGTGTCGATTAGGTAATGTCGTAGGTCTCTGTTATAATTCTTATTCACCCAACGAAAGGTCAACTTATGAACGATGTAAACTCATGTTACTGCACTAACCATTCTATTTGCACAATTTGTGCCCGTGGTTATTCTACCGAAGGAATGGCCGTCTATGATCGGGATTTAGCTCAAGATTGGGCTATGTCAAGAATGGCCGATGCAGAAATGGGGGATTTATAATGTCGGCCCCAACTGCTATAATTCCCCTTATGCTAAAAAGATCTAATGATCGTAAGGTTACTAACCTTGTATCTAAAAATGGTAAGACTTCTGCCATTGCTAATACTTTCGGCCTGCCTGCGGGTAAGGCATTCTCATGCCCTGGCGCTACTAGCATATGCGAAAGCGTATGTTATGCGGGTAAGTTAGAAAAAGTATATAAGGGCGTTAGAGACGTGCTCATTCACAATTGGAATTTACTTAAAGACGCCGACGAGCCCACTATGGTGGACTTAATAGAAAATATGATTAATGATTTTAGAAAAGATTGTGAAAAGAAAAATGCTAAGTTATTATTCCGCATTCATTGGGACGGAGATTTTTTTAATGATACCTATGCACGTGCATGGCAATATGTTATTTTAAATAATACCGATATTCAATTTTGGGTGTATACACGAGTTAAGTCTGCAGCGCTTATCCTAGACGGTATTGAAAACTTATCTCTTTATTATTCAACGGATGATGAGAATAAAGATATTGCTCATGATCTGCGTAAGACTGGTACTAAAATTAGATTGGCTTATTTAGGAAAAACTTTTGCCGTTACCGAAAGTACTATGAAAGAATTAATTGGTAAGCCTGGCGCTAAATGTCCTGAAAATAATAAAAGCATTCCGCTAATTTCTGCTAACGGTTCCGCTTGCGTGTCATGCGGATTGTGTGTTTATGGTAAAGCAGATATAAGATTTTCTGCTACTAAGAAATAAATGCCCATGGATTTTTTGTTAGGTGAAATAATTGGAGCAATTTTATCAATTGCAATAATTGCTCCATTTATTATTTTTCTTTTTGTTTTATTGTATTCTAAACCTGATATAGATCAAGACGGGCTTAGCGGATAAAAGGCGCCCACATAGCTGCGGGGTCGGGCGTGTCTTTAAGGGTGTGATACAAATCACCCTGGAAAATATGGGCGTGTCTTAAAAAATGTCAGTTAAATCTGCTATAATTCCAATCTAACGAAAGGAAAACAATGGGATATAACACAGCGTCAGACTTAGCAGAGAGTTTTGACTTAGACCAAGCAATTTTAATTCATCTACGGGGTAATCATTACCCACCCGTTCCATCATCTATGGTAGCACCATGTATTGATGCTATTGATGCTTATTATGCTGATGAACTTAATAAGTTAATCAAACTGCCTGAAGGCATATATTGGAAAGGTAAGCCTGAAGCCCCTGCCTATGCGATTATAGAGGCTCATCACCTAGAAGCGTGGCTACCTGAAACCGACTACTAATTGTCGGTGGCTGGTGCTATAATAAACCCCTAACGAAAGGAAACAAATGAACCAAACACTAGAGGTCGGACAGACCTATACAACTACAACAAGTAATGTTGTAGGTATCATTAAAGCAATAGACAACCACCCAAGCGGTGTAAGTCGTATCTTGCTTGATGTAGAAGGCAAAGAGCGTTGGACAAGTCTAACTAACTAAGCACAGGTTGGATACCGCTTGTCGGTGGTATCCGCTATAATAAACCCACCTAACGAAAGGAAATACAAATGGCAAGAAGCAAACCAATTAGCGTGAAAATCGCTACTACTAAGGTTATCAAAGCCTTAGAAACAAGATTAGCCAAACTAGAGGCTGATTACACAAAGCAAGACGAAAACGAAGCCAAATACCAAAAGGCTTTAGAGAAGTGGCGTAAGGAAATTGGCAAGTGGGCTATTGCTAATTTTGCTAAATCAGAAAACCTACGCACCAACTATCGCAACTGGAATAAAACTCTCAATGTTGATTTTGATATAATCGTTGATGAGAAAGACTTTCCTGCCGAGCCAACTAAGGACTACGAGCAACTACATCAGCACTCTTATCGTGAGATGAAAGATGAGATGGAAAATGCTATCCGTATCCTTAAAATGACAGACGAGGAAGTAGTTAGCGCAAGCACCTACAACGCTATTGCTCGTTATCTTTAATTAGATAATCATAAGGGTGGGTGCGTGGGCGATAGACAACACCTACCCCTTATGGTATAATTTTTATCCCTACTAACAAAGGAACACAATGCGGTATCGTGTAGAAATCTATGATGCTAATAAAGCTCATGATCTAACAATTTATTCTGCAAACAGTTATAATCGTGATTCATTAACTAAATTGGTTAAACCTAATTTAAAAAAATTTCAAGGTAATGTTAAAGTGTATGTTGTTGATACACAAGAAAACAAAAAAGTATTTGCAGCATTCTTTCCAGAAGAAATTCATAACTTAATCTAATAAACTTGGGCCAGATTAGTCCCCTGGCCCATTTCTCCTGCCCTCAATAGCTGGGGACTTATCCACAGCCTTACGGCACCCTGTGGAAAACCCCCGCAAATTCATGTCAAATAAGATAGACAATGTCAGTCGTGTATGTTAGAATAAGCATTCAACCAAACGAAAGGATAAAATGGCTCATAATCTCGAAGAGCAAGATGGTCAAGTAGCATTTGCATTGCGTGGTGCACCTGCTTGGCATAATCTTGCAAATCGCATTTTCGCTCAAGATGAAAATGTAACTACCGCAACAATGCTTGAAGAAGCAAAGTTGAATAACTGGAATGTCCGCTTGTCAGATGTTGCAGATCATATCCCAAACACATGGAGAAATACATCAGATAATTTCTATGTGATTAGAGATAACCCGTTTGATCAAGGCACTGATGTTTTATCAGTAGTTGGCAAGCGATACAAAACTGTTCAGAATGAAGAGTTATTTGCATTCGCTGATAATGTATTAGACAACGATTCTGCTAAATGGGAATCTGCTGGCTCAATCAAGAAGGGCAAAGTTGTATTTGGCTCATTGGATATACCTAGAGAGATCGTATTAGACCCACAAGGTATTAACGATAGAACTAAGTTATATCTAATTGTATGGACATCTCACGACGGTTCAGTTGCAGTTCAAGCAGCAATCACACCCGTTCGCGTTGTATGCCAAAACACTCTTAATCTTGCAATGAAGGGCGCTAAGCAATCATTCAAGATTCGTCATACACAAACTGCTGAAGGCAGAATTGTGCAAGCCCGTCAAGCATTGGGATTAACATTTGCATATGCAGATGCATTCCAAAAGGAAGCGGACGAATTGTTTAAGCAATCAATTACCGATAAGCAATTTTCGGATTTGATTCGCAATCTATATCCAAAGCCTGAAGCAGATGTTAAAGGCGCATTAAAGAAGTGGGAGAACAAGGTTGTTTTAATTGATGACCTTTATCATAACTCACCAACTAATAACACAATTAAAGGCACTGCTTGGGGTGCGTTTAATGCATTGACTGAGCGTTTAGATTATTACCGTACCGCCCGTACTGGTAATACTGAATCGCTAAATGCTGGTGCAAGTGGATTTGACCCAATCATTACCGCAGAAAAGAATAAAATTCTCAAAGCGGTCAAGGCGTTAGCCTAATCAACTGGGGCCCGAAAGGGCCCCACATCTAGGTCCATTAGCTCAGTTGGTTAGAGCGCTACCCTGTCACGGTAGAGGTCGACGGTTCAAGTCCGTTATGGATCGCAAAGCCCCCAGAGGTGAAGGCCATTTAGCTCTCTTACGGCATGTATATAAAAAGCCCCGAAATCCTTGATAATGTCAGTTGACTCTGCTACAATTGCGCTAATTAACGAAAGGAATAATATGCCTAACTGGGTGTATAACACATTAACAATCCAAGGACCTAAGTCTGAGATAGATTTTATCAAAGATAAACTTAACGAGCCATTTATGGTATGGCACGATAGTTGGAATATGGAAACTATGAAAATGGAAGTAACAGAATCAACTTACTCTAATCCTGTCTTTGCATTTTGGAATATACATTCTCCACTACAAGACGGTATTACAATGCAAGAATATGTTCAACAGCCTACACGACTAGGAACAGACACGAGTGCACCTGACTGGTTTGCTAAAGAGGTAGCACATGCTAAAACTCAGAAAGATTGGTATTCATGGAATACATCTAACTGGGGAACAAAATGGGATGTCGCCGTAGCAGACAAAGATGAATATCCTGATACTGAATTACTTGAGTATACATCAGAGGGTGATGATAACTGGCTAGTATATAAATATAACACTGCTTGGTCACCTGCTGTAACTATATTAACTAAACTAAGTAATCTTATTCCTAACTCTTTACTAACCCTTGAATTTGAGGAAGAGACAGGTTGGGGTGGAGAATATGAGATTGTCCGTGGTGAAGTTAAAGAGAATCTAGAATATACCAATATGTGCTATGCCTGCCAATCCTATGACACAATAGATTATTGTGAAGAGGGATGTGGGGAATTCTGTTCATCTTGCAACGAGGGTAGTTGGAGAGATGATAAGGCTATGGCAGAATGTCAGACCCATAAGATATACTTAGCCACTACCGAAACGAAAGGGAACTAATGTCAATAGAAACATATAATCCTAATCTACTTGTAACTTACAAGAAGATTGCAGGAACCTATGCAGCACCTGAAGAGCCTGAATATATTACAGATAAAGTAGTACAAATTGAATGGGATCTAGATCAAGCCCGTCGAGTTGTAGAAAACTTTAATAATCTTAAAGGTAAAGTTAGCCAATTGGAAGATCTTCTAATTGAATTGTATAATCCTAATTATACAAAAGAAGAAGCGCTTCAACAAATAGCAGAACTGTTTGACTTTGAACTATCAAAGACTGTTACTGTAACTGGAACTATTGAATTCGAAGTAACAGTTCAGGTTCCACTTGATGACGTAGAAAACTTTGACGCTCATTACAAACTTGGTGATGAACTTTCATTAACAGCATATGGCGACGATGTTGAAATAAATACTTGGTCAATCCAAGACACAGATGTGGATTGGGACTAATGTTTTATAAATTAAAAGCAGATTCATCCAGGGCGTTCCATTTTTCTATATGGGACGCCGAGGTTGGTGGATTAGATCCTGATTCATACAACAAAGAAACATTGACTTTCGAAATAGGAACTGGTAACATTGAGAAGGTAACTAGATTAATATCTAAGCATCAACTTAAGGTTTTAGTCGAAAGTAAATATGCTGATAACGAATTGGCATATAGATATGATAGGATGTTAAATGTCTGATTATAAAGATGGATTCCAAGAAGGCTATAAGTTTGCCCGTGAAGAAATGATTGAGAAGTTACGGGAGATTGATATCGCTGACATTGATTCATGGTTATTAGATAGACTATCAGACATGATTGAAAGTAATAAACTATGAGCGAATGGGTTAAATGCGATTCTTGTCCAGCTCAGGCTAAATGGATAATCAGATTTGTTAATAAGTCAGATGTAGATACAGTGGGAGGGCTTACATCAAATGAGCTCAGCTTCTGTAGCCACCATTTAAACAAGAATAAACAGGCTCTTGACAAAGTAACACTAGAAATAGTAGAATTAAATAAAAAGGAAAAAGTCCCTCAACTAGAAAAGGCGGTTTAAAATGGGAGATAGAGCAAACTACGTATTCGTAGACGGAGCAGGCGATACCATATGTCTATACGGACACTGGGCTGGATATAACATGTTAGGTAAATTGGCGGATGCTGTCATTGCTGCCCGTCCCCGTTGGACAGATGAATCATATGCTACACGCATTGCGATCAGTCAATTAATTGGAGACCAATGGAATATGGAAACAGGCTGGGGTCTTCAAGTAAATTCAATCGGAGATAACGAGCACAAGATTGCTGTTATCAACTGGAAAGATCAAACGTTCTCGCTACACGAGCAAGACGATCACCGAAACCTTGAAAACAAAGTTCTTGGTATGAAGAATGAAGCAATCTTTACCATGGACCTATCGGCATTTTGTGAGAAGTATGCATTGGAAAGACTACTCGTTTAATATGATATAATTTGAATAGGCCCTGTGCCTATTTATATAAATGGTGCATCTCCTCTAGATGCTAAGTAAGGCAGGTTTTCCCTTTCGTTGAGGTCCTAGCAGCCATTTATCTTAGCCCCCGTGATCCCATACACGGGGGCTTCTCTTTTGCGCTCACGGGTGAGGGTAGCATATGTTGTTTACGAGAGTCAAATATATTTCCTGGAAATCTCAAAGCTTGGACATGTGGTGTGAAACACACCTATATTCTATATACAATGTCAGTGGCATGTTATATAATTAAGCCATACTAACGAAAGGATTAAAATGGCAGAAGTATCATTTCTTGAAAATGAGAATCAAATGGTAATTGACGCAGAACTGCAAGCAATTGCAGAACAATTACTAGATGACTGGATGAATGAAAATCTAAATGAAGGTACATTCTATGCTGATTGGTGTATTGCTGATAGGGTAGATAGTAATTACTTGAAAGGTAGATTTAATAAACATTATAATTTAACATCTACAGATGAACATTATATTGAATATGATGAGGAGAAATAATGTTAGGTTATACATATAAGGATATACAAGCATTTGGTAATAGTTTAACTTGGGCTATTGATACCGCCAAAATCCAGGGGGATGAGCAAAACTATAAACAATTACTAATAGTATGGGACTTCTTTGAGGGCCTACTAGCAGAAGGGTACATAGATGAAAACACATTCTATGGATAAGTTAATTGAATATATGAAAATACACTTAATTAGTCTTAATCAAGATAGAGACCCATTAGATAAAAGCCCTGAAGATATTATATTTATAGAAGGAAAAATACATGCAACTGAACATTTAATGTCAGTGGCTACTGATATAATGAATGATGATTTCCAAGGGAAAGGTTATTAATGATTAATATTAATGGCAAACTTGAACCCCGTCTTCAAAAGCTTGTAGACATGGGTGAGACAGGTACAGACATCATGCATGGACATATGAAGAATCTAATGTATGAATGTGAAACTAAACTATTAGAAATAGGTGATTCTGATAATATTGCAGATAAATTCTATTTTGAAGGACGTATGGACGCATTGACAGAAATATACATTATGACGTATAATTTATCATTCGCTATCAACGAAAGGGCTAAACAACGTGGATAATGCACAACATGACCGTAGTGTCAAGATTAGAATGCAATTGGACCAAATTGTAAATACTTTAAATGGCATAGATGTTCCAATGTCATTAGTATGGCTTTGGGTATGGGATGTTATCAGAGATAAGTATACAACTTATGAAACTACATCTGAATGGAATGATTTTGTAATTACTGAAGGTATTACTCTGGATAATATCTGGGAGAAACTCTGGGAAAACCCGCCTTCCGAATTTACCCTTGAATATGGGGCAGAGTATGTTGATGAGGCTATAACAGATTGGATGTTAGAAAACGGCTTCCTTGCCGTGCTAGACGATGACGGCTGGCTAAATGACGAGGATTCTGATGATGAATCAGATAACACAACTGAATATGGAACGCAAGAAGCAGACTTCAAGGCGGAGCCTGTAGTATTAGAAGGGTCAACACAATGACAACAAAGCGTGAATATCTAAAAACCAAGGGCATTACAGTGGGCAAGCGTGGTCGCTTCTCAGGTGCTGCTAAGCAAGCTCTGTCAGAGGCAGAGAAGAACGGCGTCAAGTTTACTGCAGAAGTTAAACTAACTAAGTAAACAATAAATATTGGAGAGGGTTGACGAGCCCCCAAATCGTTGACCTTCTCCAACCTTTTTGGTATAATCTTTATGAAAGGCGGACATGGCTAAAAAAACAGATGAAGAAAAAATCGCAGAACAATTAGCAAAAGTGTTAGACAACCATTGGTTTAATCCAATGATATGCGCTAACATAATTGTAAATAACTTTCCTCTATATACCCAAGATAGACTTATGGAGTTGATGAAGGAAATTATTAGATATCAGGCTGGCAACTTTGAACCTTATTGGGCCGAAGGCATTACCTCTGAGGCTCTTATGCTATCGAGCCACCTTGCTGAGGTTATAGAATTGCATGAGCCTACCGCATGACCAAATCTACGGGATCATCTCAACGTAAGCCGAAGAAATGGGAGGACACAAAGCGGGGTAGAGATAAGAATCATGCCCTAACCGCTTTCCGTAAATGGAAGAAAATAGAGAAGGCAAAAAAGCTGGCGGAACAAGATAGATACAATACCCTATGTGGTCCAGTAACCGTAACACGTATAACTAAATAACAAAACATATTGGGACAGTATGTCCGATTTGTACTATATGTACATCTTGGATATATATGTCCCATTTGTTATATCTGAGTAAGGGCAGAATATCTCCTTTACGACAAGCTATAAAAAATCCCTGAAAATCTAGGATAATTTAATATAAATGTATATTAATCTTATTAAACATATATAGAATATAACAAAATATATATAAAATATGGCAGAATATGTGGGCAAATATATGCCTTTACGAGACATGTTTATATATCCTGGAACACATTTATATAACATATATATAACATATGGTCCAAAGCTCTTGACAATATGGGTAATATATGCCATGTGCCCTACATGTGGAGCATTATGGGGAGTTGTGGGGATCGCTCAATAACATGTATATATATCTGAGTATATATCAATAGTATTTACTAATAAATTAATAGTATTTACTTTCATAGAATACTGATAGATATGGCTCTAAAAAGGCTTTAAAGGGGGTTTAGAGAGATGTATATGAAAGGGGGGAAGCTAGGATATGGAGCATATTTTAGCCATTAGTATGGAGTTTCTCCAGACTCTTTGGCTATGGCTATTTGCTCTATTTGCCATGTATGTAGTATATCGATCTGATTCTGAGTATATAGACATGAACTACATAGTGAATATATGAGATCCCTTTTACTATATAGATATAGTTCCTTATTGAGATTACATACGTTACAGTTCACTTCAGTTCCCACCTTATTTACAACTATTGCAGTAATTTACTGCTCTTATGCTTTCTTGACTAAGGATCATTTGTCTTGAACAGCCAAAGCAATTAGCTTTAATTAGGCTTGACTCACCAATAATTTTTTTAAATCTATCAGTGTAATAAAGCATAGTGATAAGCCATGTAATACCTATTAGTAGTAGTTCTATCATTGTTCCCGCCTTTCAACAATTATGAGTGCATCCACAATCTGGACACTCTCCCCCTGGAGCAGCATTACAATCATCACACCAATCTGGTGGATTTTGCTTATATCCTGGGACTTTTACTTCAGTCATATAATATATTATACTATATCTATATTATTCTAGTCAACTGCTTTATACATGCATTTAGGACAGCTTTTATTTCTCTTATACTTCTTAAATGTTGTATTAAACCTTACACCACAATTTTGGCATAATATACTCAGTGTTGCATTGAACTTATATTCCCAGTATATAGGGCTTCTAAATTTAATCATGAAGGCTCTGACTCCTTATCTATCTCTTCCTCAAAGTCTAGCCATGCCTCTAAATTGTCTAAAAATCCCATGCTCATCCTTATCTAATTGGTCCTCTAAATGGAGTTATTCTACTTTGTCTAGGATCTCTATATCCCATATCAAAGTCTTTTAATTCATCATACCCGTATCCTGTTTTTTGCTCATCATTACATTTACAGGTCATATATCCATTATACTATATTGTCAGGCCAGGTACTGGCTTGGGGGTTCTACTTTTCGCCGCACTTTTTCTCGTCTATATTATGCATAATACTCTATAGTTTCTATGTATGGACCATTAGTCAATTTTCTGTTATATGTTCTATCTTTATGGCAATTAGCACAAACTATTTCACATTTGTCTATTTCAGCCTGTATGTCCTCTATGCACTTATCTCTACTTATGTTGTGCTGGCCAATAGTAAATTTTTTATCTGTGCCTGGAAGGTGATCAAATTCTAATATCCAATGAGGATAGTCTTCCCTACAATCAGCGCATTTCTTGCCATTCTTGGCTAATCTAATATAATTTGTTACTTTATGGCGATCTTGCTTCCTACGATCCATAGCTTTTTCTTTTACACCAGCACCAAGATGATAAGAGATTGTTCCTTTTGAAAACCCAGTGGCCTCTTGTATTTGTCTATAAGACTTACCCTCACTATACAATTTAAAAATTATTTCTTTTTTAGTCATAATTCATTATTCTTTCTCATGTAGTGCTCTATGTCTAATTGAACTATTACACATTTTCTACATAGGGCGTATATAAAACTATCATCCATAACATGTAAAAATAACTTAGCAGACTTCTGGCACCCATGGCAGGTTAATTTGTTCATGGCCTAGAGATTCTTCTTATCTCATATAGACAAACATTGCATTCGCCAATATATAGGTAGTTGCCAGATTCTAGTACGGTTACTGCAGTAGTATTTCCTTCAACTACCTGTTCACAATATCTACAATAAGCTTTAAATTCCTTCATTAGCCTCTTGAGTAATTTGATTTTCCCATAATCCCATAATAGATTCATTACCTATGTCATCAAAATAGTATCTATTTGTGTCTCTATTATAGGTCCAGCCTTTCCATACACCGTCTTCATCCCATGTTAAATTAGATGATTGTTCATTTCTTTCAGACTCTGCCAATGCCATTAAAAATTCATGATTATTTTTAATTACTTCTTTCATCGCTTTTCTAAGTTTAAAATACCTTATCATTCTTCCTCAATATCTTCAATTAAGGCCTCTATATCTTCATCGATTAGTGGCTTAAACTTTTTATAAAATGTATTAGACAGTGACTCTAATTCATTTATAATCCAGTACAGCTCCTCATTTGTAAAATCATCTATATGATCTAATATAAAATCATCTATTAAATTAAGAGTTTCATTTCTAAGGTCTGGTATCATTTTATTTTATGCTGATAGTACCCTAGACACCGAATTTATTACCGCTGCAATTCTTCCAATATCTCTTAGTTGTTCTACTGTGTACCCTTCTTGCTTTAAGGTCTCATAATGAGCCTTTACACAAAAATGACATTTACCTATAATAGACGCTACTAAAGAATAAGCTTCAAACTTACCTTTAGTTGTTCCACCATGTGATGATATTGCATTCATTCTAAGTTGCGCTGGCAATCCTTTAAGACTTTGATCGTCTGCCATTTCAAGATATGGGTACCAAATATTATTTTGAGCCATAATTGAGGCAGCAGTTAGGGCTGCATTTTTTTCAACCTCATCAGTTAAATTAGATGAAATATAAACTACAAGTTTACTATTGCCAGTAGCAAATGCTGCTGCCAGAGCCAAATAAGATGCTTGTTCTACATCAATAGTTGATCTATTAATTACTGCATCTAAATTTAATTTAGTATCTTTAGCATAATCTGGAATTGTATCTTTTAAACTATCTACCCAAGACATTAAATATTCCTCCATTTTTTACCAGACCATTCATACTGAGTTTTGCATTCACATTCCCAAATAGATCCAGAATGTCTTTTTTGTAAGTGTGTTGCTGCCATACCTGGCTCATCAACTGACCAAGGAAGATCACACTTATGTCCATTATCTTCTCCATTTAAAACAATCCATTTTCCATTAGACATTATAGAGTTTCTCCGCCTAGTGGACGATTACATGCACAAAGCTCACCAGTTTGTAGAGCGTCAAGAACACGTAATGCCTCATCGGCATTTCTACCGACATCAAGATTATTTACAGTAATATGTTGAATTGTATTATCAGGATCAATAATAAATGTGGCACGAAGAGCAACACCTTGAGGAGTAATAACTCCAAGATCACCAGATAATTCACGATTAGTATCAGCAAAAGACCAAGAATTAGTTTTTTTAAGATCATCATGTGCATTTCGCCATGCAAGTTTACAAAATTCATTGTCTGTAGATCCAGTCATTAAAACTGCATCCCTATCGTTAAAATCATTAACTAATTTATCATATGCAACAATTTCTGTTGGGCAAACAAATGTAAAATCTTTTGGGTAAAATGCAATAATTTTCCATTTTCCAGGAAATGAGTCTTGATTAATTACTTCAAATGAAGAATCATCAGGAGCAAGGGCTCCAGGTTTTACTCCCATTATATTAAAATTACCTAATTTATCACCTACGGTTTTCATTAATTTCCATTCTACTAGTAGGTGTTTATTATACTATATTTATATTAATTTAGTCAATACTAATTAGCAGGTTTCGTTTGTGCTTGGTATGGGAAATTCTTTATTCCAAGAGGCTCCGTACAGCGTGTGTCTCCAGTTTCCAGATGTTATTTTAGTTACTCTATGTGTAAATTCTTTTGTTACTGGAACTAGAACAAGCATACCAGCTTTTGGTTTAATTTTATATGGTTTATGCTTAAATTCTAAAATTCCGCCTTCAAAATCATCATTTAAGTAAAGAGATAAGGATCTATTGAACGGGGGAACTGTGCTTCCATCACCATATTCATTATGCCAATTCATAGCCCAATCTACCTTGCTTACATCTAAAGGTATTGTTCCTTTTAATGTTAAATCATTTCTGTCTCTTTCACTCAAATCTCTTGCAATTTCTTCATCTGTACAATATTTAAATGTTTGCAAAGCAGCATGTGGATTATATATTGGTGGCATAACTTGTGTTAGCCTATCAAGTACTCCCCCTGCATCATTTAATATTGGATGGTATATTCCAGAGTATTCTGATGTTGCAACATCAGTACTTCCATCTGCTTTTCTGGGCATATCATTTTGAATAAATTTATTTAATATATTTCTATAACTAGATCTCATTGTTGTATACCATCCTTCATGATCATCCATGAAAGGTTTAAAAAAATCTAATTCTTCTTGAGTTAAAAAATTGTCAATATATTGAAGATCTCCTTCAATTGTAATTAATTCCATATTGTGTTTCATTATTTTTTCTCCCTGTCTTTAATCCTTAGCCATTTACCATATTGATTTGGAGCCGCCTGTCCTATATATTCTTGACCAGTTTCCATATCAATTAATTTCCATTTTTCTGGAGCTTTTGTATGTATCGTTAAATCAATTGGGGTATTGTAGGACTCAATTTCTGTGCCATCAATTAATTTACGCATAAATTAAATTATACCATAAATGATATAATAGTAGTATGGATATAAAAATATTAAATAAATTTATGGATAAATCAGAAACACAAATATTGATAAATTATATAGATTCTAATTTAAACAAATTTCAATCTTTTCAAGACAACAAGTATCATATATTACAATTTGGTAAAGACAATTATCATACACTTAGCAGTAATTTTGATATACAAGAAAATAGAGAATTAATAATAAAATATTTTGAAAAGTGTGTTAATAAAATAAAAAATGAATATAAATATGATTCTGAATTATTTATAAATTCATTTTGGCTTACTAAGCAAACTAATGGTGCTTATTTACAACTTCATGGCGATAATGATTTAGGAAAAAATACTCAATTTGTGTATAGCTGCGGTATATATTTAAATGATGTTTTAAAAGATGGGGCACTACATTTTCCAAATTTAAAATACGTCTACCAACCAAATTGTGGAGATCTTATATGTTGGCCATCACAAAATTTAAATTATGATCATGAAATAAATAAAATTAGTGATGACAGGTACGCAATGTTAATTTGGCTAACAAATGATAAAAATTACGCTTTAGAATATTAAACTATAATTTATTCCAAGGTTCTAATTTACCAAACATTCCCTCTAATTTTCTTTCATTTTTATTAAAACCACCACTGACTGCATGTGCTAATTTAAATAAATCTGTAATTAGTAGATCACCCTTTTGCCAGGTATGTTGTATTCTAATATTTTCATTAAAATTAATCTCTGAAGATATATGTTTACATAAACTATTAAATTTAATTATTTCTAAATTTGATGGTGGCTTTCCTTCTACTTCAAATAATTCTATAACCTCGTTATCAAAATAAGTTCTTAGAACCCTTTCCCCAGTTATCCAATGTAATGATACTAAGTCATAAAAAACAAAATTATCTTCTAGTTTTACTTTTGCCCTACATTTATTTAAAAAAAATTTATCTTCTTCTGGCAAATTTTTATAAAATTTGGCCATATCAACAAAATAGGTTTTTCCAGTATCTGGACTGCAATTAAATAATGTCATATTCCATAATCCACTTACAAATGCACCATTATTGCTGGCAACATGTTCTTGATGCCAACCTAACATTATAGAGTTTTTTGTAGCAATATTATTGCTATTCATATGCTTATGGTGATCTTCTATATAGTCAGAAGGATTTTGAATAGATGAATTTGGATACCAATTTAGATTGTCCCCAAGTAAATTCATTATTTGAGTTTGCATATTAAAATCAATATTTGCATTTCTAAATGCAATTATTTGTTCATTTAAAAATATATCTTTATATATATTAAAATTATTTTTTAAATTTTCATATCCAGGAAAATCAATAGTTTTTACCGTAAACATTAATTTACAATTTTGTGAGTTGTTACCATTGTTTCTGGATTTGGAATTATGCCTTTTTCCCAGTCTTGTTTCTGTTTTTCACGAATTCCATCGTATTGGGATTTAAGTTTGTTAAAATCTTTATCATAAGTATTTTCAATATAATCATAAGATCCAAGCATTGTGTATCTTTGACCAGAAACTACTTCAGTAACTGCGTGTACGTTATTAATTCCTACGTCAAACACAATTACGCTTCCAGTTTTTGGCTTAAATGCTAAATTATGATCTCTAAAAGTAAGATGTCCACCTTCAAAATCATCATTTAAGTAAATCATTGTTACTAATTTATTCTCTTCCCATGCATTAGGAGTTCCATCTAGTTCTGCATTGTCCGCATGATCAGCTGCAAATGAACCTGGGTCCCATCTATGTGCGCTTAAACTAACGCCCCTTAATTTTCTATTAAATACTTTTTCTGCTAACTTATGTGAAGTAAGTTGAATTTCTCTTAATTTTGGTCCCGCTTCTATTCTTTTAAGGTCTAATTCTGGTGGCTTTCTTCCAGATATTGTATATGAATTATAAAAACAAGACAGCATCCAGTCATCTAAAGTATTCCAATAGTCAATTATATAATCACATTGTTCTTTTGTAAATACATTTTGATATTCAACAATATCAGCTTTATGTACTATTTCTTTAATTTCTGAATTAAATATAACCTCTGACAATTGATCTTCTGTAACCTGTTGTATCATAATACTCCTATGTTCTCAAATTTATCCATCTGATCGTCTATGCTATTTAAAATATCAATATCTAGATCCGAAGAACTAGATATTGATCTTGTGCACATAAACTATACTTTCTTTGGTCTGCCTGTTTTTTTAGGACCCATATTGGTTTCTCTACGAATCCCATGTTTATTACGGTCAACTCTTGTTAATGATCTTTGATTTGCAATTCCAGATCTAAATTTACCTTGACTTGGATTTTTACGAGTAGCTTCTTGAGAAGTTACTGCGCCTGCTGGTTCATTGTTTGGCGGTGTCGCCATACCTGTGCCATTTTCACTCATTAATAAATTGTCTTGTCTGCTCAGGTGTTGAAGTCATGTTTAGTGTTAAACCTGCTTCTCCATCTCTTGTAACATCAAGAATTGAAACTGATGCAATACCAGTTTCACTTCCTACAGATTCACAGCCGCATTCGTAACACATAATTACATATCCGATTCGTCTGCGCCAGAAATTGGAAGTGAACTAGAAGATCCTTCTCCATTTAATCCTGCATTGCCTTGTGATGACATATCTTTTGAAGCAAAAGCTGATCCTGGATTTGCTGCATATCCTGCATCAATATTATTTGATCCTGATTGCTCACCTGTCTCATTAAATCCTGTTAAGTTAATACCGTTTGTCATTTTATTTCTCCTATAGGTTGTTGTATTTAGATGGGTCTAGAAATCCATCTATCCCTATATTATAGCATTTAAGAAATTACTAACCCAAAACAGTATCTAGGCCACGATATTCTATAGGCCAAAAAAATGATATTATTACGTTTCTATGCCCTTTTTCAATTTTTGACACCTGATGTGGTAAATCATGATCCCCTTTAAAAAAAATAAAGGTTCCAGGTTTTGGTTTTATTGAAAAATTTTCTTGGGGAAACTCTAAAAGCCCACCCTCATAATTATCGTTAAGATAAAGAAGCCCAGACCAATCGTCTTTTGAATTTTTTCTAATACTTTCTGGGTCATTAGGTGTAATGTAATTATCTGTATGCATCTTCATTTCAGAACCCTCTAGCATTAACCCATAAAACATTGTTTTAATATCCATTTTTGTATCTAAAAAGTCTGAAATTGTGTTTGACATTGAATTACATAACATTGTCAAAATGTCTATTCCAATATTGTAATTATTATCATCTTGGTAGCTTTTAATAGGATTACCACATTTAAAAGTATATCCATTTTCTGGGCTTAAAGATGGACCACCTTTTATCTGGTAATCTGGTGCATCTAATGTAGTACTATTAAATGTTTCTGTTAAAAAATCTGATGTACTTTTAGATATATATTCTTCAATTATATAAATTTTATTATTTATATTTTTTATCAAGGCCTATATTTTCCATAGCATTCTTCACATACCCAGGTGTAAAGATTTAAATCTTTAATAATTCTTGTTGCTTTATTTTGACAATCATTTTTTTCACACATGCTATGAACTAATGGATTTTCTGATTTTATTACTGAACTCACTTTACTCTTTTTCCAAATTTTTCCCACGCTCTTTCGTGTAAGAAAAAGCCAATCATTTCACATGCTGTATAAATTATTGCAAATGAACCAGCATATTCCCAATGTGCTTCGCCAGTAATAGCTTTTTCAAATAAATATACTAATGTACCAACAAACAAAATATGTACTGCTGGCCAAGTAATTGATTTATAAATACTTCTTTTTTTACTACTCATTAATTTTACCTCTACTTAATTTATTATATATATAATTAATTACTTCGTTAGGTTTCCATTCATATGGTAACTCTAAATATTTAATTTCTTTTAATATTTTTTCTCTTATTTGATCTTCAATGTACTCCACATATATATTCTACCATTTAAATAAAAAAAGGGCAAGGTTTCCCTTGCCCTTAATTTTATAATTTACTTTTTTAAAACAACCTTCTTTTTAGGAAATGCCTTATTCCAGGCTGTAGCTAATTTATTATAATCAGCCTTTTCCTTAATTACTGCTGCATCAGCAATAATTTTTGCTGCTGTTGCGGAATCAATAACTAATTGTTTTGAAGCAGCATCAGCTTTTGCTGAATTTAAATCTGCTGACAATGAACTAATTTGAGATTGAAGTTGTGCAATTGTGCCATTCAAATCGGTAACTGTGTATGACGCAACTACGGCTTTTACTGGAACTTTTAGTCCAGTGACTGCTGTTGCTGTTGTCGCACCAGTTACTGCAATTGTTACATTACCAATTGTTGCAACTGAAGTATTTTCTTTTTTAGATCCTAAAATTAATGTAGAATCCGCTGTAACCTGAGCTGCAGTAGATGTTACAATCTGTTTAGAAATTGAGCCATCTGCCCAAGTTCCACCAATTAGTGTTGCTGTTACAGTGTCAGAAACTGCGTTTCCAAATACATCTGTTGTGGTTACTGTAATTGCTGGAATAGTGCCTACTGCTACTGCAGTTGGTACTGAAACTCCAACGTTTGATACAGATCCAGCAATTCCTTTAACAAAAACAACTGTTGAATAAGATCCATTTACAATTGTAACTGAACCAGTTGCTGTCGATGTTGTAAATGCATAAACAGTCACTGCAGATCCTGCAGAAGTTACTGAGTACGTGGTTGAACCTGCAGAAGAATTAACTACTGCATTTGTTGCGCTTAAAGCTGTGACTAACTTAACGCCACCTGTTGCTGTAAATGTAACTACAGTTCCAGTATCTGCTGTTGCTGCTAGAGCAATGGCATCTGCTGAATCTACTGTGTTGTCGGCTGGAACGTTCGCAGTCGCAGGCGCTGTAGATGTTGTAGAATTTGCTGAACCAGCAACTGTTATTACTAACGGTGCTGCTGATGCATTAATTGATTGAATGCCTAGTAATGCTAGGGCTGCAGCCGAAGCAACGGCAATCTTTTTTAATGACTTCATATTTTTTATTTCTCCTTTTTATCCATTTTTTTACAAAATGGAATTCTATTTTGGGTGTACACCCATATATATAAACGTTTAACCAAGCAATTTGTTGTCTTTATTGATCCCAAAGTTTTACATGAAAGCTACAAGGATCTCCGCCTTCATCCCACTCTTCCATCTCCTCATCGGAAAGTGGTGGTCCTTCATGTGTGTCGCAAAATACCTCTGATACCCAATTTTTTTCACGACCATACTCATACCAAGATTGAACATCTAAAAAATCTATAGCCATTTACTTAACTCCTCAATCATTTGATGTTTAGGTTTTGCGCCAAGTATTTTTTTAACCTCTTTACCATTTTCAAATATAATTGTTGTTGGAACTGAGGTTATGTTGTATTTTGAAGCCTGTATTGGATTTTGATCTACATCTATTTTGGCAATCCAAATATTATTTTCTTTAGAAATTTCTTCTAAAATAGGAGAAAACATTTTACATGGCCTGCACCATGTTGCCCAAAAATCAACAACTAAAACATTGTGAAGAGTTAATGTTTTATCAAAATTTTGGTCATTGATCTCCAGCATTATTTGTCTTTTAGTTCCTCTGCTGCTGCATTAAATTTATTCATAAATGTTTGAACTACCCAAAATGTTGTTTCTCCAGCATTTATAGCCATAGCTTTAGAAGATTCTTCTGTTCTATCTTCTACTGCAAGGGCGTTGTACCATTTCTGGTACAACTCCTCACCGATTTCTTTGATAATTTCTTCCAACACTGTCATGTTAGCCATTTATTTTTTTAGCCCACTCCAATTTAATTGCAGCCAGTTTATCTGCAGCCAGTTTAACTTCAGCCTCGTATTTTGCTTCCGCTTCTGAAATTGCTTTGTTAGCCTCAATTGTAAGAGCAGCCTTTGCTTCGGCAGCCAATTGCTCTGCAGTTTTAGTTACTGGAGCGACTGGTTTTGTCACTACTGGGGTACTTGGTGCAATTACAGTAGGGTTACTAGAGATAAGTTTACCATATTGACCCCTAGCGCCACGGATTGGTTTTGAAGCACTGTTTAACATATCTAAAACTTGTTGATAGGTTAAAGAAGGATTTGAGTTTTTAATTCCAGCCCATGTAGCAGCAGCAACTTGCGTAGAAATTGATGATCCTGCTGCATTTTTTACAGAACCTCCTGGGAATGCAACTTGCATATTTCCAAGAGCATAAAAGTCTAATCTATCTTTATCAAAGTTAGAAAGGTTATCTATTTGCTCATACTGGTCTGCCATTCCAATTGATATTGAATCATTAATACATGCTGGCCAAGATATTCTTGAAAGGTCTCTCATGTTTCCTGCTGCAAAAAATACAGGAGTTCCAGAAGAAACTAATGATGATATTACTCCACGAAGCATTGGTGTTGCTGGGCAGTAATCTGTTAAAGTTGTTAAAATTGCATGATTAGATTGAGACATTGCAACACTCTGTATATTAAAACGAGACTTATTATCTAATACCCATTTTAATGCTAAAGAAACACCAGTTTCTCCAGTTGCTTGTCTTGAACCAGATGGATCATTTCCAATTATTCTTACAAAAACAATTTTGATATTTGGATTAGTTGCTACTGCAACTGATGCCATTTGTGTTCCGTGATCAAAACCATTTTTAGAAATAATATCAAATGGAAGTACAGTAGATCCTGGACCTTCCATAAACTTTTGTCCATTTGGACATGAGGCCAATTCTAAAACACAAACTTCATATGCAATTTTATCTTTAAAAATTGGCAAAGAAGTGTCTAATGCAGTGTCTAGAATTGCTATTGTTGAGGGTACTTGATTAGCTTTCGCCTCTACAGCAATAAATGTAGTAGATAGTGTTAGTGATAGTATTGATATTGCAGTTATTAGTTTTTTATTCATAGGTACATTTTACTAAAACATACCCAAATCTGTCAAGAGTTTCTATCTATTCGTCTCTGATACCACTTACCAGCGTCTAATTGAGGTTGTGGTAAGTTGTTTGCCTCTAATAATGCGGCAAGCATGTTGTTTAATAAATCTATCTCAAACTCTAGTTTGATTATTTGCATTTCTAGCAATCGCAATCTTTCTGATTTTCTCATTTTTACCTGTCTGTTGGGGTGGGAGCCGTTGCTAGACTACCACAGTTTGCACATTCCATGTCTAAAAAATATGTTGCAATATCAAAATCTTCAAAGATTACTTTTAGATTCCATATAAAACATCCACAAGGACAAACATGAGTTGGTGTTCCTCTTAAATCCATAGCCATGTTATAATTTTCTGGCTTAAGATTATTAATGTCCATATATTTAATTATACTCTAAATTTCAATTATTGTAAATGGTGCTCTGACTGCCATGTTGAATTTTGCAGCCGCTTCTAGGGCCATCCTGACCCGTTTACGGGGTGTTTTAATAGATGATGTTGAGTATAGTGATCCTAAAGATAACTCTTGCCCAGCGCCTTCTGCCATGTATTGAATGTCTGCTTCTCCTATATGGAAATCACTATCCATAGTAAATATTCTACCTGCACCCTGAACTGCTATTAAAAAAACTCCGCCTTCATCGCCATCTTCTGTAGAGCCTGCGGTTTGATTACCATACCCTTGTTCTTTAAATGCTTCTTTAATTGATTCAACAAACTTAGTACGCATAAATTTTTCTAAATTTTTAAATCCTGCTGTTGGTTTATAAATTGGTGGCGTCCAGTTATATTGAAGAATTTGTCCCATTCTAAAGCTATCAACAAATGCAATTCCAAACTGACCTACTCTAAAAACTTTTGGGTCTGTGCGTGAAAAAATTAATCCTGTTTTATCATCGGATGCAGCAGAATCTCCTCCTAGAAGGACTTTATTTTCATGAATAAGGGCTACCACTGCTGTCATACAGACTAGTATACTAAATTAAAAATTATCTGTCCAAAACCTCGTTTGAATCCATTTCTGAAAGGCTTCTCAGGGCATCTTCTAGCTCAGATTTAATTAAAATTAATTCCTGAATAGCACTATAATATTTATCTTTCCATTCAGTTAATTCTTTTTCTATTTTATACAATTCAATTTTTAGGTCTTTTACTTCTAATTTTAAATGGTCCTGCTCACGTTCTTGTTTTCTATTTTTTTCTCTTTTATTTTCGTTCAGACCAGCAATAATTGCCGTCCCCATGCCAGACAATATCGCAGCAGATATTGCAATAATTATAGAGTTCAGATCCAGATTCATTATATATCATATTATACCGTAAAATGTATACTAAATTAATAACTCAGAAGCAGAAATTTCATCTCCAACATATTTCTTTTTTAAAACAAACTCTCTAACGCTTTCTGGCCCGTTTTGTCTACCAGTAATGATTACTAACCACCTTGGTTCAAATTTTGATTCTATACATCCATCACACATAAATAAATTTATTGGAAGCAACGTAGACTTTTTAAGATTTAACTTATTTTTAGTTTTATTACAACAATAGCAAAGAACTTTATCCATTATATTCCTCTTCTACATGTGAAAATACAATTTCATCCATAATTGAAAATTCTGAATTATCTATCATTTCTTCGTACTCCATTTCATCTTTTTTATATTTTACTATAGAGGCAAATGCTCCTAGTTTTTCTGTAGTTCCATAAACTCCTAGATCATGAATAAATACAATTAATACTCTATCGTAGTATTCTTTCACTAGGCACTCCTTCCAGCTCACATCTTACTCCATATGACTCAAGTAACTTTTTTACTTTTGCTACATAATCTATGACCATTTCTTTTTTAACGCCTTCAAATTGTACAAAGTTGTCTTCATATAATCTTATTGCTAAAAATTCTGGATACTTTACTATATCCATTTGTAAGTTGTTTGCTGGTTTGGTAATTCCTCTTATTGCTTTTGACATTTCTGGTGTATAAAATACTGGCTTGTTAGGATCTCCAGTCCATTGATTAATGCCATGTTTAAAATGATTTTTATCTTTATCAATAAACATTTTTCTTTTTCAATCTTTTCCATGTATCGTTTGTCTTATGTAAATTTCTAGTTTTATCAATTGTTCCAGAGTTTAAATAAACTCCGCCCCATACGCCATACTCATCGCCGTCAGATCCAGATTTATAACACATTGCTATAACTGGACAGGCTAGACATGCTTCGTCAACATTTTTTGCAATTTTAGGATCATTTTCATATTTATCATAAAATAGGTTAGTGTCCATGCCTCTACAAACTGCAAGGTGCCACCAGTCTAAGTCGTCTTTATCTACCCCTAAATTATTTAAAATATTTGACATATTGTTTAGGTAGAACCCACATTCCTTTATTATCTACAGATACTCTATCTGCCATTCCCCAAGTTTTATTAAATATTCCTTTTATATTAAAAAATGCATTGTTATTTTTTTTCCAAATAATTAAATCATAGTTGTTCCAATATGCATCATTGGTAATTGATTTATATTTATTTATAAATACGTCTACACCACGTTCATTTAAATGTAACATTTTTCCTTAAATATAAAAGGCGAATCCCTGTATACTATTATACAGGGATCTTTTAAGCCTTGTCAACTGATTTTATTGTTTATTTTTAGGTACTAACGTTTGAGGTCCATCTGTGCCAAATAAAGACTTTTTAATTGGTACACAATTAGGTACTCGTCTTCCGCCTTTATCTTTCATTCCAACCTGCTTATATCCAGACCAGCAAGCCTTTTCCATATTATCCCATTTATCTTCATCTTCATTATCTGATTCGTAAGACTTTGAAATTTCTTCGTCTGAAAGATCTTCAGATTTATACATATTATCATGGCCTTTGCACATTTCCATATCGCATCCGCCTGCTGCTTTGCATTCTATACATCCATTACATTTACAGCCTTTAGTATCTTTCATGCCTTCAGCTTTTTCTACATCATCTTCAATTTCAATTACCTCGGTAATTGGTTCTACTACATTTTTTAAAATGTCTTTAATCTCTTCTACAAATTCATTTAATTCTACTGACTTTTTCATATTTTTCTCCTTATTAACTATTTTTCGGGACCAAGAGAATCCTGCGTCTCCACCCCATGCTAACCACATAATTTTTCCATTAGATGGATTTTCAGCATTATTAAAGTCTTTACCTTTTTTATCTACTTCATGACGGGAAAAAAATGAATACATTCTTTTAACCGTAGATAAACTTAGAGCCTCGCCTCTTGCTAGTTGTCCTGCACGAGTCCAACCAACCATTGTTCCTGCGCCTTTAGCCTTGCCTTGCTCTTTTAATTTAATAGCACGACGTGCTGCTGATTGCATTCCTGACGTTGGCTTATATCCTTCTTTTGCCATTATTTCTCCTTAACGTTAATTATTTTAATGTTTTTTATTTCGTCATCAGTTCCAAAAATATCATTTATATAATCTTTTGCATCGTCTTCATTAAAAGCATTTATTTCTATTTCAACTTCTAACTTAGCTTTATAAACATTCATTATTTTTTAAAAACAGGTCTTCCAAATCCAACTATTGAAATTTGTATACCTTTTTTATTTTTTCTAAATGCACGAAGTTTTTTGGCTACTTCTCCACCATTTCTTTGGCTACCTTTAGGGTTACCAGAAGTATTTCCTTCAATACACCAAACTGTGCCGTCTTCGTTATCTTTAACAACAATTCCGACATGGCTAATACGATCTACACCATCTGCTGGAAAATCAAAATATGCAATATCTCCTGCATCTGGATCTGCTAAGTCTCCATCAATCCATGCATTAGCTTTTTTAAATGCCGCTGCACCAGTTGGAGTGTGAACGGTATTTGGAACTTTTACTCCTGCTTGATTAGCACACCACATAACAAATGAACCACACCATGGAGCAAAATCTACTTTGGTAAATTTACCGTATTTAGTTTCATTGTCTTTAGGACCTTCAATTGTTCCTACTTCTTGCTCTGCAACTTCAATTAATTTTGCTGCTGTACCTAATGAAGCCATAATTATTTTTTATTCCAATCATCATCAATTGGGTGCTCTGGTGGAACTTGTGCAGGATCTTTTGCTAATCTACGAGCTGCTGCTTCATCAATTTCTGCTTCTAATTTTTTATCAGCCAATGTATTTTTAGCATCAACTTCTTTGTTTGCTATTTGAGCTGCCATAACATCTTTTGCACCACTTTGACCAATTAATAATCCAGCAAGAGTACCTGTAATGAATGTTGCTACGCTGCCCAATACATTAAAAAACATTTTATCGTTTTCTGATTGCGCTCCTATTGGCTGTGTTACAAATAACAATCCGTATAAAATTCCTAATGCTGTGCACAATAAAATTGTTCCAAGGGTGATTCCTAAAATAAATTTTAATCTAGCGTCTAAATCTTGTGGAGATAATCTTTCTTTAGCCATTATTTGTTCCCTTTGTAGTTGTTTGTTGTGTTTTAGTAGTTTTAATTAAATCTTTTGTGCATGTACCAGATGCCTCACAAATAGGAGGATTACATTCTTCAATCTTCCAATTTGCTGGATCTTGGCATTTATAACGATAACCACCATCATAACCACAACCTGTTAATGATATCATTAATAACATAGATATGGCAATAGTAGTAATTTTTTTCATACTACTATTATAGCATTTAGTCTTCTTTTTCCGCTTTTTCCCTAATTCCTATGGTCATAAACCATATGGCTACAGAGGCTAAAGTTACATATCCTACTACTGTTTTAGCGCTTCCTTCAAGGACAACCCAGGCTACAAAAAATCCTAGGAATGTAAAGTTTTCATTTAAGGCGGCAAAGCCCCATTTTTTTAACCAGTTCATATTCATATTATACCTTTCTTCTATATGCTGTGCCAAGAACTATCTGGCCAGCTATTATTGTTACAACTACGATATCTTTTGCTTTTTCACGTTCTGGAATAGACATATCAGCACCTATGCTAAGTAGTGCTTTGCCTAATTCACATTTTTGTTCTTCTGTTAAACCTTCAATTGCTTCATCTGGATTAAAGCAAGTAGCAATTGCGTTCACTAATGCCGCTGGGCTTTCTAATACAAGTAATGCTGATGCTACTTCTGCAGTAATAACAACAGGATTACCGTTTATATCTTCTCTTACCTCTACTGGAATTGTAGAAGGAAGATCACGATATTCAAGTCCCGCTGCTTCTATGTTGACAGCAGTTATAGGTGCTCCTTCTGCTGATTCTATCAATACATCTGCAACTAAATCTTTTTCTACTAAAGTAAACTTACCATCTTTAGTTAAAGCCTCTGATAAATTAACAACTTCAGCAGTAGTTATTTCTCCATCTGCAGAAAGCATTTCTGTAATAAACTCTGCTTCTGCTTCTGTTAGTCCTCCCTCTGATAAAGATTCAGATATTTCAGCAGCAATCTCTGCAGATACTTCTCCGCCCTCAGCAATTGCTTCCAGTACGGCAGAAATCTCAGATGCATCTAAACTACTATCGTTAATTAAATCAGTAACAACGTCTTGAATATCTTCTACAGAAAGATTTGCACCACTTTCTGATATTTCTTCAATAGCTACTTCGTTTTCTTCAAATACAGCCTCTACTTCTTCTGCAAGAGTATCGACAGGATCTGTATCTACTGGATCCGTATCCACAGGATCTGTATCTACTGGAGTTGTATCTACTGGAGTTGTATCTACTGGTTCTGTATCTACAGGGTTTGTGTCAACAGGAGTTGTATCTATTGGAGTTGTATCTATTGGAGTTGTATCTATTGGGGAACTATTGCCACCAGTAGTTAAATTAGAGCCTTGTGGTGCGGGTACAGAAATAACAGTCTCAGTATATTGACTTACAGGTCCAGACCAGTTAGCAACTCTAACTGTATAGGTAGCACCTTCTGTCAAACCACTTAACTGAATAGACGCAGGAGCACCATCTGTATTATATGTTCCACCAGCATATGGATTATCTGCATCTGGATCATCTGTTACTACTTGATAAAACCAAGTGTTTGCTGTGTATCCTTCAGGTAAAGACGGTGTAATAGTTGCAGTAGTTCCTGCAACAATTGGAGTTAAAATTATTGGGGCAGGGGTTGGAATGTTGTTACTAATTGCAGTAACTAATTGACTTGATTTAGTATTTAGTGTTGATTGCAAAGATGTCTTTGTTGATATTGCCGAGTTTACAGTATTGGTTAAAGATGTTGTGTTAATTGCATTTATATTAGATGTGTTTGTAGTATTTTGAGCAACTACTGGAGTAAGGCTTGAGTTTAATTGTGCAATAGTTGCATTTGCTTCATCAACCGCTGCCTGAACTGTTGAAGTATTTGGATCTACATAAGGTGTAAAAGCAGGACCTTGACTTATTTGTCCAGTAAATCCAGCACCAGAATTAGTGTCTGTAATATTAATTACTGCGCCACCAGTTGTTTGTCTGTAATTAAATCTTGCTTGGTTTGGAATTGGTCCATTAGCAGTTACATCTGCAATCCATGCACCATTACTTGGGTTTACATCAGCATTAAATCTTACTTGAACCATTTGTGTTGAAGCATCCTGTTGTGGATAAGGTCTAAGATCCCATGCAATATCTAAACTTGTTCCAGTAGTTGCATAAGTAATACCTGTTCCTGTGCTCCATGTTGTCCAGTCCCATCCAGCAATAGATACGGATGGAGCATTTGGAGTTGAATAGTAATTTGATCCTTCATTTACTCCAAATGTTATTGTTGCATTAGAGCCTACATAAACATTGTTATAAACAGTGCCACCCATTTGCATTCCGAACGGAAGATTCATTTGAACCCCAGCATCATCTACTCCAGCCAAAACATTTGTGCTAGTTCCAATAGTGGCTTGTAAATTGTTGACTGCTGTTTGGGCAGCATCAATAGCAAGGTTTGCTTGAGTTAATTCGGTTTGTGCGGTGGCTTGTGCTGTTGTTGCCGTTGTTTTTGCTGCAACGGCTTCAGATATTTGTACCTGTGCAGTTGATGTGTCAATATTATTTATAGAATTTTGTGCTGTTGTAATTGTATTTTTTGCATCTGCAATTACCTGCGAACTTTGATCTATTGGTGTGACGGCTAAATTTATGTTATTAATTGTAGCGGTGGCAGTGTCTACTAAAGCTACATTTGATTGCGCTACTGTTACTGCGGATGTTACTATGTTTACCGCTTCTTGAGCTTCTACTCTTTCAGCAACTGCTGTTACTACTGTAGCGGTGGCGGTATCTGTGGCTGCGATAGCCTGTTGAACTTCTGTGGTGGCTGTTGCAAGGGCTGAATTAACTGCTTGTTGGGCAGGGCTTACAACAACTTGTTCTTGTCCGCCATTGTCTGTTGCCCATGCATAACTTGGACCAATAAAAAATAGCCAACCTGTTACAAAAAGGCTAGCTAAAAATAGTTTTAACTTTCTATGCAATTGGATCTCCAAGTAACAAAATTTTTGTTACTTAGTAATTATAGCAGAGTTTAGTTTAAGATAATGCGCCAGTCTTAGTTAAAAACAAACCATACTCATTATTATTGGTAAGACCAGATGAGATAGCATTATAAGCAGTAGAATCATATGTTAAGTTCCAAATTTCTTTACTTGGAGCAACGTTTTCTACGTTTGGAAAAGGGACACCTAGTGTCAAAGTAAAACTTGCATGTGTTCCAAAAGATTTAAATTTCCAAGACTGTGGAACACCTGCTGTTACAGCGTAATTCATATAAGCATCTACTTGTGGAGTTCTTGCAATTGCGATGGCATTTCCATATGTAGCGTGACTAAAGAACTCATAGTTAACTGCGTAGTTACTTGCTTCTTGAAATGATTTTAATGGCAAGTATGCAGGAAGACCTGCAACTACAAGTCCATTTGTATACTCTGTCCAAGATGGAGTTCCTGGTGGATAGCCTGGATTTCCTGGATTAGTAGATCTTATAAATAGTTGTCCTGGATTTCCATAAGGGCTTCCTACTGGGATACTTACAATTCCGCCGATTGGATATGAAGCACCGTTGTTGTATTCTCCTAAGTAGTTTGGGTACTGGCCATCTTGTCCTGCTGGGCCAGATCCTCCTGAAGAACTGAGTGATCCATCACCCATTAAAAATTGAGAGGAGTTTCCTGGAAAGGTTATTCCACCTGTTGATGTAAATGTAAATGGCATCTTAGCGCTCCAATATTAAAACAGAGACTGTTGATGTTCCAACTGCATAAATTTTATCATATGCATTTAAATCTGCACTCCAGATTTGACCAGCAGATAATTTAATTCCATAGATAGAAGATGTTACTGATGCATTGCCAATATATAATGGAGCAGATGCATCTGTATTTTGTACTGATATAGTATTTGGTGTATCAATAGAGTCGTCAATTGTTAACTCTTGAGCTGTTGATGTTAAAGTTAAATTCCGTGTGCGTAGCATGTTTACTCCTAATGTTGGGGGATTACCACATATAAATTATATCCTATTTTGGATTATCTGTCTTATAAAACCCATTTCCTTTAAATTGTATACCAAAAGATCCGTAAACTCTATTCATTGGATACCCGCACTTTTCACAGACCTCCGCAGAATCTGTTTCAGAAAAAGGTTTTACGACTTCTTTATCTAAGTCGCACTCTATACATGCATATTCATAGGTTGGCATTTTAATCCTTTGTTAGTGAGCATTTTACAGTCATACTCAGGACTATGAACAGGTATTTAATGTCGCTGTCTCCCCCGACGAATCTGCGACTCCCCGATGAAGGGGTGCAGATCTTTATTATACTATTATTTCTTTTTAGCCCTTACTTTAGCAAGCGCTTCAAAGTCTTTTACCTTGGTATCTCCTAGGTATCCCCAAGCATATCCTTCGTTAATCATTTTTTGATTTATTGAAACTTCTGATCCATCTAAAAATACCCAACCAAGAATGCGTCCGTATTTTTCTGACGAATCCATCTTTTCTGTTTTAATTACAACAGATTTAGAAGAATCAATTGCTTTCTTTAAATATTCTTTACATTCAAGTCCTAATGCTTTTTCCATTTTGTCGGTGGTGCGACTTTCAGGAGTGTCAATTCCTGCTAGTCTTACTCTTGAGCTAAATGAAATATCAAAACCAAGATCAATGTCTACATCAATTGTATCTCCGTCAACAACTTTACTTACTTTTTTAACATAATACTCAAACATAAATCTCCTATTATTAATGAGCAGTTTGCGGACATGCTCAGGTCCATACTTCGGGTAGCAACCCGAATAGCCTGCGACGCCCCAGTGACGGGGTGCAGACTTATATTATATCATTCGTTTATATCTTTTATCTTAAATGTTTTTGGTTTTTGATCTTCTGGGGTGTTTCTAAACAAAGAAACAGCCAAAATACCATTCATCCATGTAACATGCTTAATCTCAATATTTTCTGCAAGAGAAAAAGTTCTTGTAAAGCTTCTGGTTGCAATACCCTTATGAATATAAGATTCTTGACCATCCTCTTCAATATTTCCCTTGATAGTTAAATTATTTTTTTCTTGAGATACCTCAATGTCATCTTTTGAAAATCCAGCCAATGCTAGTTCAATCATATAGGTATCATCAGTAAATTTGATTAAGTTATATGGTGGATAGTTTGATGTGTTTTTTGGAAGGCTTTCAATTTCTTTAAAAAAAGAATCCCAACCAATAAAAAATGGATCTTTAAAAAGATCCATAGAGAATGTACTTACCATTTTATTCCTCCTTCAAGCGAATAAGTTAAATTAGGCCCCATTTGGCGACCTATGTATATTATACCATTTTTAATCAAGTGGCATAATTCCTTTATCTTCAATAATTTTTTGAGCTTGTTTTGTAAGACTTATTGTTGCTTGTAGATTTTCATCATACTCAACAGATATTAAATCTTTGCTGTATAGTTCTAGTAATGTATCGTCTACGTAGTCTGCATGCGCCTTCCATAACTCTGGAGCTAGGTCTTTTGCTTTATCCGTAACTTTAAAAACTATTTCACCAGACTCATCTAAGCCAGATAACTCTATGGCGCCAATTTCCATATAATAATCAAATAGATCATTATTTTCAGACTCTTCCATAGTATCTCCTTGTGCAACAGGTAGGACTTGAACCTACGATTACCGAATTATGAGTTCGGGGCTTTAACCAACTAAGCTACTGTTGCTCATAATAATATATTATATATATTATATCTGAGACGGTCAATAGCTTAAAACTTATTATTTTTATAAAAATCTTTAGTGTGAATAAATCCAGGAAGAACGTATCTCATTGGACCAGCCTCTGGTGCTTTTACCCCATGCCTAAATTCTTCTGTTCCAGGAAATATTAAAAGTGAGCCAGGTTTTGGCTTTATTTGAAATTCTTTGTGCACAAAATAAAATTCTCCACCATTATAGTTATCATTTAAATAAATAATAGATGCATATTGTATTGATGGATCTGTGTGTACATCTGTGTGTTCTTTTAATGGAACCCCATCATATTGTCTTTGAATACTTCCAAATCCTGGGATATCTAGCTCTGGAAGATCTTTTAAAACATCTTTAAGTCTTTGAGTAATTACATGCCTTTCATCTAAAGAGTTTGTACTTATTATTTTATCTGCCCAATTATCTGTTACTTCAAATTTGCCCTCTTTAACTAAATTATCTACATCATCTCTACCAAATTTTGTTAAACAAAATCTTTTTAAATTTGCTAAATACTCTACTCTCCACCCATCATCATCAGTAGATTCAGCAACTTTAAGCAAACTTTCTATTTCTTCTTTTTTTAAAAAATCATCTACTAGTATTACTTCATCTATTACATATCTAGCACTATAGCCATTTTCAATAAATTTAGATAACATTTTTACTCCCAGAAATATTTGCTTCTACAATTTGCTGGACATATTCAGAAAAATGTTTTCTAACATTTCCAGGTGGTCTTGATCCAATTGCATTCCATATTCTTGTATATTCTATTATATTTGAAAATGTTGTTGGACAAACCATAAGACCATTATACTCTTTTAAAACTGTTGGTAGAGGAACATGCTTTCCACAACATTTACACTCTTTAGCTTTTTCTTGATATATACTCATATTACCATCATCCTATCCATTGCGTCTTTAAGTTCATTTGGCATTCTTGGTGCCCTTATCATATTTACTGAAGATACGTCTGGGTTATCCTTACTAAAATCATTATCATAAGACATTGATTCGTATGTATGTATGTTAATTTCTTCATTTGAATCAAATTTAGTTCCACGTATTGCATTAAATATTGATCCACAAACAGCATCTGCCAGGTCTTTTGATCCTTTTCTTGGGTGGTCTACCTTATCTCTCATAATTTTTAATTGCAATAATTCATCTATAAGTAAAGGAATGTGTGGCCCTTTTAGTCTTTCTTCTAAAACTATCATCGCCATATCGTCGTAGTGTTTTTTAGCGACAGATAGAATTTCTGTATTGATGCCGTATTGTTTTAGTTGTTGCATCATATCGTGAGAATTCCATCTGTCAAAAGTACATAGTCTTATTTTAAATCCTTTTGTTCTTAAAGACAATATGTAATCTTTTACTTCTGTAAAGTCTACAGACTTATCTGGTGTTGGAGTCCAAAACCTTACCGCATCTACTTCTACTATTGGCGCTGGCTGCGTGTAGGTATCGCTTACCTTTACGTTAACCCATTTTTGAACATGTGCTAAAGAAACTGCACAATGATCATGCTTTTGTGCAAGGTCTACGTGTATAAAATATTCTTTATCTGGGTCTGGTGCAAACCAATTTTCAAATCTTCCAAATTGATCAATAGCAACTGCTGTGTTATTAAATGCTGTTTCTATTTTTTCTCTTGATTTAAAAAATGCATCTACTGCGTCTGACGGCATGCAAGCAAACCTTCCTAATGCATCCATAGAGTTTTTATAAAATGCTACTTTAAAATCATCAATGCTTCTAGTTGGATTAATTTCCCAGGTTGGACGTTTTAATGCATATACTTTTGGAATAGAATAAGAAAGAATATGGTCTTCTTCCCATTCAACTACAAACTCATTACCTTCAGTTCCGTCTGGGAGATCGAGATCCATTTTAAAATTATGGCTTCTTACTATAGTTTCTTTTTCAGCAATAACAGATTCATAAAATTTTTGTATAGGATCATTTTTAAATCTTGGAAAAGAAAGTAATATTACTTTGCCAAAATCTGGGAAACGTGAGTCTACTGATGCTCTGTACATTTCGTATATAGCATCTGCAGTTTTAGCTTGATCATGTCCAGTTGTATTCTCTGTAGCAAAACCTGAAATCTCATCAAGGATAACAACAATAACGTTATACCCTTCCCAAGCTTCACGCTCAGAGTGACCAGAATGAACTGTAATAGATTTATCAAATTTCATTTCAGAAGCTTTGTCTGTGTATTTTCCAGTAAACCATGGTGATTTTTCAATACGTGTTTTAAAACCTTTAAAAAAAACATTGTTTGCCTGTTGTGCGTTAATAGCAATATTTAAAATATCAATTGCATCTCCTGGTGGCTTACCGTAATATGATGCTGGGTCTTTTAAGCATAACAATAAATACACAATATAAGCTGTTGCAATTGTTGAGCAGTAGTCTTTACCAGAACCTTTACCAAGTTGAGCAATTACTTCGTTGGCGGTTTGTTTAAATATTCTAGAGCCTTCTTCTTCTCCAAATAATTTAATTAATGTAGACTCTTTATATATTTGAGATGACTTTTCAATTAGTGTATATTGATAATTTGAAAGTGGTGGTAAAGCTAAGTAATTAGGGCTTGTAACAAAAGTTTGTAGGTCTACTGGTCTTTCTTCAAACTCTTCGTTGTCTAAAATATCTATTATATCGGAAAAATTAAATGACATTGTGTCCCTTTGGAACTTTTATATAATTATATAAATTGCTTGAATGTGAATACCTTATTTCGCTTTTTACTTCTTTTACTCCATGCAAACAGTGTTCTTCTGCACTATGGATAAGCAAGTCTCCTTTTTTTGGCTTATATTCTATATTTTGATTTGGGTAATATACTTCGCCACCCTCAAAATCATTAAAGTATATTATCAATCCATATAAAGTGTTTTGCTCAAAATTAAAAACATCACCTTCTTTATATAATAAAGCTTTTTTTCTTAACTCTAAAAAAATATGATTGTCTGCGTGTAGGCTCCAAGATTGACCTTTTTGCATTCTTATTAATCCATCATTTTCATTTAAAAAAATATTATTATTTAGTATAATATTTAATCTTTTTTTTATTTCAGAAACAGTGGTTATAGAATTATTTGAGTATTGGTGAGTAACATTATCGTTCCATTCATTTTCTTTTATTAAACCGCAATAGTGAGTTATTCTATTGCATTCATCTTCTGTTGCAAAATTATGATATACATATATGTCTTCTCCAAGTTTTTCAAAATTGGTTTTATCAAACATCAAACCACCTCTTCGGAGTTTATTACAACTGGTTCTATAATTCCTGTAATTTGTGATAACCTTCTTGCTACATCCATTTTACATTTAGAACAAGAAGCTGTTACTTCTTTTAATATTTTGACCAGTATGTCTTGCTTGTGTTCGGTCTCGGCAATTTGTGCTGCCATCTCAGCATTGTCTAAAAGACCCACTTCTTTAAGCATGGTAATTCTTTTTGTTTCAATATCTGAAATTAATTTTAGGGCATTAGCTTTAACGTTTAATTGACCTGCTTGGTCAGCATCCTCTACGGTTTTCCATGCTTCTTTAATTAACATAGAGTAATGTTGATCAGCTCCTGAGATAGCCTCTTTGGCCCGTTCCTTAGAGCTTGTATCGTTGTATACAACAGTTTTCCACTCGTCTATAAGTTCTACTACGTCTGACCGCTTATAGCCCGTCAGAGAGGCAATCTGGGTCGGATTATTGCCCTTTAAAAGTTCGGCAACAACTTTATTCATGCGATCAAAATGATCTGATAATTCAATTTCCATATATGTGTATTATAATTCTAGTTGACTAAAAAGTCAATTAGATTTGGCTATTTTATATAATATTAGATAACCTATTAAATCATCTATATCATTATCTCCAGCAAATCCTTTATTATTCTTTACCCTATTTAATTTATCATCAATTCTTACCTTTAATTGCTCTGTTGAGTCCGCCGTTGAAAATATTCTAATTGGCTCTAGGGCTGAATTTCCATATGATATATTTTTTTCAATTAACATTTGAGCAATTTCTAAACAAGAATTTAATATTTTATTTCCCGCTGGGGCACTGACTGCATGTAAGTATAGGTCTTCATATCTAAATTCTTTTACATCTTTAAATACTGGCTTTAGCATTATAGATCCATTCTAATAGTTCATGTTTTGGTTCCCAGCCAAAATCATTTTTTGCTTTGTTGTTATCCGCCAACGTCTCTTTAACTTCACCTGGCCTATCTTCTATGTATTGTACATTATTGCATATAGTTTTGGCAATATCTAATATAGATATATTTTTACCAGTACCAATATTATATGTTTCCCCAAATATAGATTGATTGTCAGAGTTAGCTGCTAATATATTAGCCTCTACTGCATCTTTAATATATGTAAAATCTCTTTTTTGAGTTCCATCTCCAACTATAGTTAATGGTAATCCTTCTTTAAATTGTTTTAAAAATAAACCAACTACTGGGGCATACTGTCCTTTTAGTGGATGTCTTTCTCCGTATACATTAAAATATCTTAAAGAAATAGTTTCTAACCCATACAGATTAAAGTATACCTTCATTAAATTTTCTCCAAATATTTTAGCTGATGAATAAGTAGTTAGTGGGTCTGGGTTTTGAGATTCAATATTTGGTAAGATGTTTTTCTTTCCATATGAAGATGATGTGCTTGAATAAATAACACGTTTTACATTGTTTTCTCTAGATGCCTCTAAAATATTAAATGTTCCAACAGCATTAATGTGCATTGATTTTCTTGGATTTTGTATAGCAATTTGAATTCTAGCATCTGAAGCTAAATGGAATACACAGTCTACATTTTTAAACAATGGCTCAATTAAATTATAATCGCATATATCATATTTATAGTTATTTGCTTTGTTATTCCAATAAAACTTTTCATTTGATACAGCACTTTCATTATCTATGCATACAACCTCATGCCCTAGATCTAGTAACCTATCAACAATATGAGATCCTATAAATCCAGCACCTCCAGTAACTAATGATTTCATTTAACATTACGCATCCATTTCTTTATATAATTGTTTTAATCCTCTTAGCGTTCCAATATCCATATACTGTCCGCCTGGTCTTACCGCCTTAATATTAGAACCCCTAGATATCCATTCCTTTAATTGTTTTCCTGGATGATCTAGTGTTGTATCTATGTATCTTATCATATTCTTTTGGAATAACATAGTGCCCCACATATCTGGGTAATCACAATTATCTACCTTATCTTCTGAACCAATTACTTTATCTTGGGATACTAAAACTTGACCGACACGTCCCTTTAACACTTCTCCGCATTCCCAAATTCCTAGAATAAGGTCGGCGGTATTATCTTTAAATAAAGGTCTGTATATATTTCCAGGTGCGTTTAATATATATGTGTCTGGCATTCCAATAAGCACTGTATCGTTATACTCTCCCACAATAAACTTTACCGCATCTGACATTGTTGAAGGCTCACGAACAATTAGTTTAATATTCATGTCCATATTTTGAATAATTGGAACCCACTCAGCTCTTGTGGAGACCCTAACCTCATCACACACTTCAAGCATTTGCTCTACGTGCCATTGTAAAAGAGATCTTTCATCTGATATAGGTAAACAAAATTTAGGAATGCCACCAATTCTAGAAGCTTTTCCAGATGCTGGCAATACTCCTATAACACTCATTCTTTTTCCCATTCATGAGGATTAAATCCATTAGGATAAGATTCATTTACACGAGGATCTTTTTTCCAAGCAATCCATCCTGCTTCTCTGTCATCTCCCCAATAAAGATGGACTACATCTTTATCTAATAGCCTTCTGGCTTCTTCTCCACAAAGAATTTTTACTTTATTTTCTTTTAGAAAATCCATTTCCATAAGTTCTGGGGCCCACTCATTGATATGTTTTTGATAAGGCTCAACTCCTAATTTTTTATATAGTGCATCTGTAAACATTTGAACATCAGTATAGTAATGAACCATATGATTATGTTGAATAATTCCTTCAGAACATCTTTCAACACAAAGGTCTATGGCTGCTTTTAGTAGCGGATGCCCAGCTTTAGCGGCAATTGTTTGAGTTGCTAGCCATGGGGTATCTTTTTCGATATCTAAAATCATATCGTATTCAGGGCTTAACCAAGTATCTACTGGAGTCTTGCAGTGTGTGTCCATGTCTGTATATATCCCACCGTGAATATAAAGAATAGCAAATCTCCATAAGCCAGCCTTCATTACTCCTAAAGGCAGGTTTACATAGGTCTCATATGTTTTTGAGTCGAAGTGTTCCTTAAAGAAGTTTTCCCTGTCTTGTCCACTCATGTAGCCATAAGCCCATCCTGGATTTTGATGAGTCCATGTCCCTACGCTTTCTTTAGCGTAAATTGGCAATTCATCAAAAATTGTTTCGTAAGTCTGCCAGATCTTTTTTTCTATACTCATATTATCTCCTTTTAATTAATCCAAACTGATCTAAATATCTTTGTATTGTCATAGCAGAAACACTACATTCTATAGCAATTTCAGTAACAGTTTTCTTTTGAACAATATATCTACGATATAGCCAGTCTTTGCTTTGATATAGCTTCATCGTTTAGTTAACACTTCATTTGAATAATGTGCGATGCCAAATGCATCTGCTACGTCAAAATCTGTTAATGATAATTTATATTTATTATTAAAATAATCTACAGTTCTTTGTTTACGCATATTGCGTAATTGATTCTTATACCAAGAATCTGCATAACCAGGATTTTTTAATCTTATTGCAGACTTTTCATCTTTCGTTGGATTTTTGTTGCCAATGAACGCCTGCCACGAGGATGGGCTAATAGTAATAACCTTAGCACCAGTAGACATAAGCTCAGCAATAACAACTCCATATACATATGATAATTTTATCACAGCATCAGGTGATCTGACAAGGATTGCTCCTTCTACTACGATATAATCTGACTTTAAATTATCTAACATTGCTGCTACTTTAATCTTTGCATCATGTATTTTTTCATATATGTCTGCACCAGATAATTCAATTTTTCCCCATTTTAACGGAATATTATTTTCCATTAAACAAAACGCAACTGAGGTAGTAGATGCATCTATGCCTAGTACACGATATGCTTTTGTTTTAACCAGACTAGCTAAGTTCACCTAATATACCCCATATCATTTTTTTACTTTCATATGTTATATTTTTTTCACATGTAGCGCAAATATCATTTTGATTATATCTACTTAATTTTGTTTTACAAGATTTACAAGACCTAACTGCACCATTTTTAATAGCCTTTTTTTCGTAATACTTTTCCATAATTCTTTTGTTGGTTGCAATTCTGCAGCATTCGTCAGTACAATATTTTTGATTATGTGTTTTTGGATTGAAGTCTTTATTACATTCTTTATTTAAACAGATCATATTTTAGGAACCTCATATTGATCTATCTGTACTGTTCCTATTAGGCCTGAGTAGCATTCCTTTTTAATTGGACAATAGGTGCAAGGCATTTTAGATTTAGATGATCCTTTTGGGCGCATTGGTAGGTCTCCGTCTTTAAAATTATCCCAAACCTCACGCATCCATAAAAAAGTATCTTCAATAATTTTAGTATTTTTTTCATTCATGGAAACTGGTATTACTATAAGCTCTTGGGTGTTTTTGTTTTCATACAAAAAGAATCCTTCTTTAGCATTTTTTAATTTCATATAAGTTAACAGTTGAAGCAAATGATTTGCAGTCGGCTTCATCTCTGATTGTCTTCCATCCCAAACCTCTTGTTTGGCAGTTTTAATTTCACCAATTACTGTTTCATTATCGTATTCCATAATTAAATCTATAAAGCCACGGATTGGAGGATATTCATTTACTATCTCTTCTTCTTCCGCTCTCCATTCTGGCATTGTTTTAATTAAATTTTGTAGTCTTTCATGGGCTTGCGTACCTTGTGCCATGTTGGCAACTGCAACAGCATCGTTGTCGTCAATAAACATTGCGCCAGAAAAAGCCATGTACCAATATCTTGGGCAAGTTCCATGGCCATACCCTAAAGAACTTGGACTAAAAGACTTCTTTGTCATTTCTCCATCAGCACGTTTTGTATTTCTATATGATTCATCAAGCAATTGTGCAAATCGTTCTGGGTCAAAAAACTTGCCAGTATGCTTTTTAAACTTAAGATTCTTTACAATATCTCTACCCATTATGAGCTATACCTAACGACATACTTAAGTGCATCTACAAGTTTGTCTATAGACTCTTTTGCTGAATAATAAATATTTTTTTTATTGTTATTTACGGTTCCTGCTTTATCTTTTGCAATAGTAGAATATACTGACGCCATCATAGAAAATTTAGTTGACATGGCTTGAAGCTCTATAATTAAATATGGTGCTTTAGCAGATGGAACATCTGGGTTCATTAATAACTTTACTACAATAGCCAACGCTTTATCTAACTGCTCATCATTCATGTACTCATGAAGATCGTTAAACTCAGTAATAGAATTAATTAACTCTAATGTATTTTTATCTTCCACTATTTATCCTTTTTTACTTTATATGGACCAAGATCAGCTTTAATGCTGCCATCTTTTCTAATTCTTATAATTCTACCATTTTTAATAATTGTTTTATTAAAAGGTATTTTATTATTGCTTCCCATTTTTATCCTCCCAGCATTCTATTAGTTGTTCTAACAAAGCCCATTCAATTACTGCCAACCTGATTTTGCTACTAGATGGGCCAAGGATGAGTTTGAGTACTGGATTCTTATCCCTGCTAACTTTAAAAGTATCTGTACATATCTTAGCCCAAATACTTTTTGAAATAGAGATTGATTTTTCGTACTCTTTATAATCCACCACAAAATTTTTCCATTGAGCGTCACCCTTTTGATAATCACCACGTCCACTATTTTTTTGTTGTCTTGCGCCATCTCTTTTAGACTCTGATCTTTCTGACATTAGCCATTAACCTTAAATTGATTGTCGTGTCCATCTGGACATTTCCAAGAAATAGTAAATGTTGCTGGATCCCATAATGCTTTTTCTGCATCTTTATCACACTTAGAACATGGCTTTGTTCCAGGTATTTCTTCAATTCCATTTTTTTGTAAAATTTCAGGTTTATCAAAAAACTCTTTAAGATTTGGCATTTATATCCTTAACTAATTTATCAACAACCTTTGGATTTTCTTTTAAATACGCAACTGCTTTAGCACGACCTTGAAATCTTTCTCCATTAACTGTATACCAAGCGCCACCTTTTTCTACGATGCCACACATTTCTGCAACATCTAAAGATTCTCCTACTTGATCTACTCCTAAAGATTCTCCTTGGTAATAGAAATCGTATTGCCCAGACAAGTTTGGCGGACCAAGTTTATTATAATCAATAATCCAATTAACTGGCCTTCCTACTCTTTGTTCAATAATTTTATCTCCAACTTTAACGCCGTCTTTAATAGCGTTAGCCTCAGCTTCAGAAGACCAAAGCTTAATAACGGTAGAAGAAAAGAATTTTACTGCCATTCCTCCTGTTGGTATATGTGAAGCATGCATAGATCCAAATTGATTTCTTTGTTGAGAAATTAAAACAAGTAATGTATTTTTATTAGCATAGTTTAACATCTTAACTGCATGTGTCATATCTTTTGCTTCTGCACCTATTTGTTTTGTGTCCTGCAAATCTTTTAATTCGTTTCCATCTTTTTCAAAATAAATTGCTGGAAGTAAAGCTGATATAGAGTCTACAACAATAATGTCAACTTCTGCTTCCATTAATTTTGTTGCAACATCTACCATATCATTTACTGTTTTTGCGGATGAGTATATTAATTTAGATGAGTCTACCCCAAGTTTTTCTGCCCACGATTGATCATATGATGCCTCTGCATCTATCCATGCACAAGACTTGCCTTCTTTTTGCGCCATAGCAATCATTTGTAAACAAAACGAAGATTTACCAGCAGACTTATTGCCCCAAACCAATACCTGTCTACCAAAACCTAGTCCACCTTTTAACGCCATGTTTAAACCAATACTTGGAGTAAGTTGTTTTTCTACTTTTATATTTTGTGCTGACTGTACTCTTGCTCTTGTTTTTGGATCTAATTTTGATAATATATCATCTATTAAAATTGTCATTGATCTTCTCTCTACGTATACTCATTATATCATTAAAATAAGGATTTACTTCTTTATAGCAAAAGTCATTTGATCTATTATTTAAAATAGGAGTCAAAGGATCATCAATTTGATTCTGTAGCAACATCCTGATTATCAGTCGGTTGTTCAATTTTCTCCTTTAATTGAAATACAAATTCTTTTGTTTCTTCATTGTATTCAACATTTAAACCCTTTTCTTCGGCACCAGCATTAATAAAAATATCAATTGGTACATTAACTACTTTTTGATTTTCTAAAATAGCCAATAAAATTTTTGTAATATTCATAGATTGGAATATTTCATTTGGATTTTGTGTCATTTTACTTCCTTTATCATTAAGGTTCCATCTTCTAATTTTGATAGAACGGGTTTGCTTTTCATTCCTTCACGCATTCTTGCTAACACCTTAGCATACATTGCTGGGAATGCTATTGCTCGTGTGAGCTGTTTATTTTTATCTGTCATAACAATATGCGCCATTGTTTTGCCAGCTTTAGTTTTATATGGATTAAAGTTAATAACTAGTTGTTCATCATCTTCTAAGTCATATTCTTTTCTATATAAATAGTCTACAAAAAGATCTGACCCATTTGGATCTATGTCATTTACTTTAATATACCTTGCAATACGATTATCTCCAACAAGAATAAAATACATCTGCCCTGTTTCAATTTGAGTTTGCTCATTATGAAATAAACCTATTGATCCAGTTTCATCTACTAACTCTACTCTTGCCCACCCAGTACCACGCTTAATACTTTTAACCATTCCAAACATTGGGAATGATCCTAAATCATCAAAATCTTGAATTGGTTTTGCTTGAGCTTTAATTCTTGGTGGTATTGATTCTAAATTAAATGTAGGAATACCTAAGTATTCGTAGTAGCTTTCCTTTTCCTTACCGTCTCTAGGATTGTCCTCAAAAGCAGCACCGCCAATAGCATTAAGAGCAGATACAGCCCTACTGTTAATCCCGCTGCCTTTCGCAGAGGCTTTTTGTACGAAATCGGAATAATCGGCATATGGTCTTCTCTCTATAATTTTATTTGCAATACTGTCTGAGATAAATTTAACTTCAGCTAAACCAAATTGAATTGCTTTTTCTTTTAATGAAAAATATACATCTGACTCATTAATGTGTGGCAGCAATACTTTAAGATTTAATCTTTTAGCCTCAATTAAATATTCTGTTCTTTTGTCTTTATCGTTTTCGTTTTTAAGAATTGAAAAAATAAATTCAAGCGGGTAATAATGTTTAAGCCAAGCCGTATAATAACTAAGCATGGAATAAGCAACAGCGTGACTACGATTAAAAGAATAACCTGCGTGAGCTTCAAAATCATGCCATAGGGATTCCGCTTTCTTTTTAGAAATGTGTTTTGAAGCCCCATTAACAAATTGATCCTTGAACTGGTCGAACTCTTTTGCATCTTTCTTCTTTCCAATAATCTTGCGGACCTTGTCAGCCTCTGACCAAGACATACCACCTAAATGTACGCAAGCCTGCATAACCTGCTCTTGATATATGATAACACCATATGTATTCTCAGTAAAAGGTTTCATTATTTCATGAACATAGCTAACTGCTTCTAGGCCATGTTTTCTACTAATGTATGAGGCACCCACTGTATTCATTGCTCCTGGTCTAACTAAAGCGTTAGATGCAGCAAGGTCTTCAAATTTGTCTACTCCCATTTTAATTAATAGATTTGTATAGGGAGTTGCTTCAGCTTGAAATACTCCTTTTGTGTATCCTTCGCTCAATGTTTTATAAACATCTTTATCATCAAATGATAAACTAGATAAAACAATTTCTTTATTGTGTCTTTCTTTAACTGCTTTTATTGTATCTGAAATTACTGATAATGTCTTTAATCCTAGAGCATCTAATTTAATTAAACCAATATCTGCTACAGTATCCATGTCGTAAGCAACAACTGGTATTCTTCCTGAAACTTTATCTTGAGCATCCTCACGAGATTCAATAGGTGCAAAATTTCTTAAATCATCTTTTGCAACTACAACTCCAGCAGCATGAACTCCAACGCTTCTAATCTTTCCACGTAATCTTTCTGCAAGCCATACAACTTCTGGATACTTCATTCTAAATTCTTTTGTGTTAGGAGACTCTATAAAATCTTCAAATGTATCAATTGATTTCATGGCACGATTAACATCTGAAAGGGGGACCATGAATACACGAGCAGCGTCTCTAACAACACCCTTGTCTTTAAAATAAGTATAGGTTGAAATAGAGGCTACGTGCTTAAATTTCTTTTTAAGATAGTCTTTAACCTCTTTACGGCGACGATCTTCAAAGTCAGTATCAATATCTGGGAAGTCATTTCTTTCAGGGTTAATAAATCGGAAAAACAATAGGTCATATTCAATTGGATCTACATCGGTAATTCCTAGCGCATAACATACTAGTGAGCCTGCAGCAGATCCACGTCCAGGACCAACCATAATATCATTTTCTTTAGCCCAATTAATCATATCTGCCACAACTAAAAAATATGATGCAAAGGACTTGTTTCTAATTACTTCTAATTCTTCCATTAATCTTTGCTCATACACATCATTTCCTAGCCAGCCGTCTGTTAAACGTAGCCTTTCTAGGCCCTGGAAAGCCATCTCAGCCAGTTTCTGGTCGGCATTGGTCTTGGGTACTGGGAGCAGGTCTAAACCCCTGTTAAAATCGTATTCTCCAATTTTTTCAGATATCTCAATAGTATTATCATAAATGTCTGTTCGTTTAATATTACATTTATTAAAATCAAATTCTATCTCTTCTCTACTTTGAATAAATAGATTGTAATTTTGAAATGATATTCTTCTATCTGGATAAAGATAATTAAATCTATCTAACATATTATTCATATTTCTAGACATCTCAAAGTCTGCTTCTTTATCTGATTTAGGTGATGTAGACAATATAAGCATTGCCTCTTCTAATATTTTATCTTCACCCTTAGCATAATGAGCATCACCTGTTGCCACTGGCTTTATATCTAGTTTATCCGCTAATTCTAACAGCTTACTATTTATTTCTTCGGGGTTATGAGATTGAACTTCAATATAAAAATCTTTGCCAAAAGTTTTCTTAAAATCTTTAAGTATATTTTCCGCTTCCTCAAATTCTCCTTTTTCAATGCATTTACTAATAAGGCCGTTAAGGCATCCAGAAAGAACAATAATATCTTCTGCATATTCTTTTAGTACCTCCCTATCAATTCTAGGCTTGTGATAAAATCCTTCGTTCCAAGCCAACTCTTGAAGTATGTTTATATTCTTTAAACCGTTTTGATTTTTAGCTAATAAAATAATGTGATTGTATGCCTGAATACTTTTATCTGTTTTTGAAGATCTATCAAATCTATCTGTTGGGGATATGTATGCTTCTACGCCAAGTATTGGCTTAATGCCAATTTCTTTACAAGCCAATTGCATTTCTCTGTGTGAAGACATTGTACCATGATCTGTTATAGCAATAGATGTTTGGCCAGCATCTTTTGCAGCCTGTGCTAACTCTAGTGGAGAATTTAATCCATCCATAAGGCTGTAGTAGCTATGTACGTGAAGATGTGTAAAACTCATTAGTATCCGCCTAAACAAATATTTCTTGTGTGACTAAGCCTAGTTTTAGTTATTGTTTTTTTACTTGGAGCATGTAGTACATCTAGGCAAGTACTGCATTTGTAACTCCACTCTTTAGCAAAATAATCGTATATTGCTCCAGATAATTTAAGATTTCTATTTCTAACAAACTCCATAAATGGGTCTGGTATCTCGTAATTTTGCATGTATTGATTCTACTAAATAAAATAGGGGATGGCAATAGCCACCCCCCAGATTATTAAATTACCACTCTACGCTACCTGATGAGCCTTGAGTTTCTTCATTATTGCTATCTCCCATATAAAAAGCTTCTTGCTCTGCATACGGAACATGTCTTACGGCAGTTTTTTCAAGATCAAACAATTCAAGCGCTGCAAAATCAAAAGGTGTCTCATCTTTTGCTAACGGGATTATTGTATAACTTGTATCTGTCTTACTGCCATTTCTTTTAATACGCCACATTAAATTTGTAATGCTTCCCATTTCACCAGCATACTCAATAAGGGTAGGAGTAATTGTTTTTCCACTGGTTCCTTGAGATAGTATTGCAACGTATGGCTCGTTCTTTCCATCATCAACTAATACATTTATATAAATACGTGTTCTGGCTTTCCATCCAGCTTTTGGATCTTTACGATGTTGTTCGTTTGCCCAATCACGACCATCTGTTTCCATTGTGTCTAAAGCTTTACGTCTGTAATCTTTTGGGTTTGTGTGCTCTAATGCAATAAATCCGCATCCAAGTTTGTCATTATAGTTGGGAGAATCTGCATCCAACTCTTGAAGAAATCTAACTTTTACGCTTTCTCCGTCTTCAATTTTTAACCAACGACCTTTGTTGTCTTCTCCACCTGAATATACAGGTTTGTCTAACGCTTTGTTTAGGTCTTTTAGACCCTTTACTATACTCATTTTATCTCCTTTGGTGATGGTATATATCCATCTGTACGGTTATTATATCATTAATTCCAGGATTTGTATTCCACATCAGAAACTGCATTCTTGATACAAGATTGAATTTCTGCTTCGGTCATGTCTCCTGAATCTTTTGCGTCATGAGGATATATCTTACCATAAGTATAAGATGCCCACAAGATGTCTTTATTCTTTAATTTATTAGAAATTGATATTCCTAATTCTCTACCAGCCTGATCTGCGTCCGTCATGATTGTAATTTTATTAAAATATTTATTTAATAGATTAATGTTGTCTGGTGACATATGACCGCCAAGAGTGGCAACCACGTTTGGAAAACCAGATTGATGCACACGGATTGCATCAAAGCTTGATTCTACAATTATTACATGATCGCCAATTTTCTTAGCACGATGTATATTAAATAAAGTTTTATTTTTGGGAAGGTTGGTGCTATTCTTAAATCTTTTTTCTGTAATAGATCTTCCCACTAATCCAACTGGGGTGCCGTCTGGGCTATGAACTGGCACGGTTACCATACCTTGGGGTTCGGAATATCCTAAATTAAAATGAGACATTGAGTTATGATTAATTCCACGAGATTCAAAGTAGTCTCTTGCTTCTTTACTAAATGTAAGTCCTAAAGATAGATCTTCTAATTTTTTACTATCAAATTCTATAAACTCTGGTTTATCCTCAAACATCTTATTTAGAACTTCATCAAAGTCGTCTAATGCTTGTGACTCTTTTGAAGATACTAATCGAATTGCTTCAAAATCATTTTTGTTTGTAATTTTTTTAATTAGCTGAATTATGTTGCCAGTTTCTCCACAGGCTGGGTTAAAGCAAAGCCATGCTCCATTTTCTTCGCTAATATAAAAACTTGGACTATGTGTATTGTTATGAAATGGGCAATATACAACTAAGTTATTATTAGACTCACTAATTATCCTTAGACCAATTTCTTTTACTATTGATTTTATATGGTTAGGTGCATATTGCGTGGAACTAATTTGCCTTGTGTTATTCCCTCTGCTTGCCATGCTTTCCGCCTTCCCGTATATATTCCATGAAGAGTCATTAAAAACTTCCAAGTTGTACCCGTAAATTCTACCGAAAATGCGGTGTCTATGTCAAGTATCCTAGAGTACCCAATGTCTCTCATTTTATGAGTTAACATATTTTCATATTGATTTTTAAGTCTAATGATGTCTGAATCATCTTTAAACTCTACGTCAATTTGAAATCTTTTAATTGGTTTGTGGTGGTACATAATCATACAATTCTTTGATAATACCTCTGTTAATATCCCAATCTAAATGAAAATCAAACTCATGACCATGACGATTTTTTCTAGAAACAATTTCAATTAAATTAGTTCCTGGATATCTATGAACAGCCATAGCCATATCAGCATCATATTCAATAGCTTTAGACCATGCAACTTGACTCATCATTGGCGGATTGTCTTGATCAGAAATATCATCTGCCGTTGCTGCAGTAATATCTATGACTGGTATGTTATTTGTTACAGCCAATAATTTAAATTCACGAGATACGTTTCTATTTCTTTCTACTTCAGAATTGCTTCGCTTATTGTCATTAAACAATTGATGATAATCTAAAATAACTAAATCTGGTTTATGCTGATCAATCTTACCCTGAATAGTTGCTGGAGTTACGTCTCCAGCTCCTTCATTTGATACCAAAACAAAACTATTTTTACCTTCAAATTTTTTCTTGCCCCATGATTTAAAATCATCTATATTAATATCACCCCTTGATAAATCACTTGCTTTAAATAAACCTGATCCAAGCATTGTGTAAATACGATCACGCATATTTTCTGGAGACATTTCGAGAGAGATAATCATTGGCTTAAATCCTTGCTCCCATGCTTTACATGCAAGGTATGAAGTAAACCATGTCTTACCTTTTCCTGGCCAACCAATTGCAACAATTAAATGTCCTGGAGCCATGCCAGTTGGGTACGCTGTATCAATTGCTTGAAACCCTGTTTTAATTCCTGGACTTCCACCCATTGCTAATGATCTATCTTTAACAGACATAAAGTGTCTTTCTGCTGCATCTAAGTCTGTGACATCTAAGTCTCTTACATTGTTTGTAAATCTAGAAAGACTAGCAAGTTTGCTTTGCATGTCTGCCAATACTCTAGATGCTGCATCTTCTTTTAGTGCAGAGCCACCTTGAAGAATAATGTTTTTTAATCTTGCTGACAAATACTCATTTTTTAATTTATCTAAATAATATCCAGTTTCAGCTTTTGCATTTAAGTCTGGTTCTAGGTCTTTAAACTTTTCTTGCAGTACTCCAATTTCAGGAACTGCTTTAAACTTATAATAGTATGACTTTAAGCCTTCCCATATATCTCTATGTGAAGTAAATAGGTCATCAACGTTATCTGCAAGCAATGTGCTGATGTCTTTGTTTTTACATACTGCCGATATTAACGTTGCTTCTGTATTCATTCGTTTTCGCCTTCTACTAATTTTTTAGTTGCTTCTTGAAGAATGCGACGATTTGTTTTATCCTTCTTAATTTCTCTTTCCATTATATCAATTTTATCAAAGTTAAAAAAGAAAAACTGTAATGGATGTCCATTTTTCCCTGTAATAAAATAATACTCTATCAGCTCTTTTGCACGACTATATCCCACGCTATCAATTACATCTTGCATTGCCCATTTTTCTCTATATTTATTTAACGATGGCATCTTGCCATATTTGTTTTGATACATATTTTGATATATGCTTAATAGAATATAGGGCTCTTTGCTATTTGCCACTCTTTAACTCTTTCTCTATATCTTGAGTTTTTTCTATTAATTTATTTTCAACAAATTTATATACTCTTTCAGTAGCATCATTAACAGTTTCGCCATCTCTAACAGAGTCTTCTACTCCAACTCCAATTTTAATACTTTCAAAGTTACCAAGATTTCTAGTAAATGATAAATCTATTTTAACTACTGTTGTCATTTATGCTCCGCCTTTCTATGCCTGCTTAAAGTATCGCTTCCAAAAATAGCCCAGCGTAATTCTATTTCTTTGTTGCAAATATCACATACAACAAATCTATTAGACACTACTCCGCCTTCCATACTGGTACAAATCCAGAGTCGGTCTTAGTATACAATATAATATTGTTTTTGAGAAGTGCCCTTAGTTCTGTCTTAGAGGGTATATTTTTTGTATAACCAGCTTCTAATATATACTCATGTAATTTAAGTATGTCAGATTCACTAAGCATAAACTTAGACCACCTGCTACTTGGATTGCTTATTGGATATACTCTTTGAGGTTTTTGTATTTTACCCTGCAAAATATATTCTTCAATTGTTACTTTGTGTCTTCCCAATATTTGACCAACTTGTTTTATAGTATAAGCAGTTTCCATATTTTTTTCGGCATCGGAGTATGAGTACATTACCCTTTTTTTATCTGGGTAGCACCATGCAACAATTTCATTTTTAGCCCTAGACAACCTAATTACTTTATGTAATTTATTGTTTAAGAAGAAATAGAGAAATTTTTTGCGTACTCTCGATCTTTTTTTTCTAACCATTTTCCAAATCTATTCGTTTCTTTATTGATCATCCATCTTTTTCCGCATAGGAGACAAAAAAGCTCTACGTGCAATTTTTGGGAAAAAACTCTATCTACAAAAACTCTGCCGTTGCATTTTGCACACCACATTATAAAGTAAACAACTTTCCGTCAACAACACAAGTATACTCTGGAGATACGTGAATCATGTTAACGTGTGGATATTTGCTACCTTCAATATGTGCTATGGCAAATCCTTTTTGCCAATCGTGATGCTGGGTGTACTTCATTCCTGGTCCCTTTTCATCACACATGTGTCCAATTTCATAACCACGTAAAGTTTCTCCCTTGCCTTTATTTCTAAGTTCATATGTAACCATGTGTGAAGCAATTCTATGAGAATGACCTCTAATTAAAGACACCTGCATGTCTTCCATATCTTTTCTAACAGATCCTGTGGCTGCAATTGACATTCCGTGGTGAACATGGATATCTCCAAAACGGCGCTTAGGTAATTCGTTGTAATAAATGTAGTCATATCCTAATGAGTCTAAACTCCATAAAGCTTCTGGAGTAACATGCTTTGCATACTCAGGAATTTTTTTATCTAGATAATCAAAAATTCTAATATCATGATTTCCTAGTGCTGAAAACAGTTGTGCATTAGGAAGCATCTTCCTTGTTCTTTCATAAAATTCACGAGCACCACTTGCTTCAAACTTCATGTCTTTTAGCATTAGCTCTAAGTCATTTGTTACGTCATCATTCTTATACGCCTTTAAAAATTCTGTTGGTTTGCCATCAGTATATTTACTATAGCAAGCTTGATCATCTGTGTCGCCAAGATAGTCAACGACATCTGGCTTAAACCACTTCATAACCTTAAACCAAAGCTCAATCATTTTATCATCTTGATATGGAAACTGTTGATCTGAAGACAGCATCCATTTTAAGTCGTTAGACATTTAATATCCTTACATTAAAAAAGTCACGGTTTCGTGACTTTATTGAACATGCTATATTTTAACATATTCTTATAACCTGTCAAGCATTAAATAGTTTTAAGTTGAGTTGCTATCCAATTAACACTTATTGTTGAGGTAGTTGCTTTATTGCTTACCGCATATATTGTTCCGCCTGTTTTATCTGTATTTAAAACTGCCGATACGGATACATTTCCTGTTGTAGAAGTTAAAGCCTGTGCCATTGATGCAACAAATCCAGTATCTGTATCTGCTGTAAATGACGGAGTAAATGTTACTGATACGGATGCTGGAGTTGTGCCTTTTAATATTATTGATGCTGTGCCTTGATCTGTGACCGCTACTCTATTTTGACCGCTAGAGTCTTTTGTAGCATTTAATAAGCTTGTAGATTTTGTAAAAACATCTGTTAAATTATCTTGTAATTGATTTAAATCATTTGGGTCAAATGGGGCACCCTCATTAAATGTTACAACTTTCCAATTTGCTGCCATTATAAATTTTCTCCTAATTCATGTGAATTTATTTCTGATTCGCTTACTTCTACAATTTTAGACCTATTAAGTCCATATTTAGAAAATGAATCTGGGTTCACAATATGACGCTTTTTATTTTGCGATATTAAATACATTTTACCATCTGCAATGTTCTTGATCAAAGCGCCATCTCTAAACCCTAATTTACCAGACTGTTTAATTAAAGATAAGGCAGACTCTGTAGCATTTACTGTAGTAAAAGACCAAGACTCCTCTGCTCTTTTAGATATCAACTTGTATCTCTTTCCGTCTTTAATCCAGTAAGTACCCTTGTCTGTTTTAACAGCAATTCCTGAAGGGAAATCAGTTGGAGAGGTTATTAAGATGCTCTGAGTATTCTTCTTTTGCTTGATCTTTAGCATTTTCCTTTTCCACAAGTTGTGTAATCTCTGCACGTAATATTGCAATTTGAGTTTCATAATTTGATACCAATTCACCTATTCTTTGTTGCAACGCTGTAATAACTAAGCTTGCTTTATTCTCCTGGTTCATTTGTTACCTTTTCTAATTCGTTTTGTAATGCTTGTTTTTTTGCAAATGCATTTTCTAGCTGTAATTCTAAAGCATCTACTGAGTCTTGATTAATTGGAGTCACTGCAGACTCTTGAATAATTAACATATTTATATTAAAAATATTATTTACAATGCTTTTTAAGTGCACATTAATAATATCAATTTTTTCTTGTTTTTCTAAATCCATTAAATAACATCCTTAGTCTCTGTTACTGGTCCCCATTTTCCGAGAGGGCATCCAGCATGAGGAAGCTTTGCTTTTTCTGTCATAAAACATCCACACTTTTTGCAAGTTTTTGTTGCTTTAATTAATGACGGACAATTTAAACAATGATTTTCATATCTATATTTAAATGTATCATCATCTACTCTTCCAATTTTTGGATTTAATAAATCCCAGGGCCTAACTTTATCCCCAGCATTTTTTTCTTTCCATATTTGAAAAGGTGTTTTTTGTGACATTGCTATTCCGTTGGCTCTGTTATTTCTTCTGGCTTTGGACCAAATTCATTTGTTTCTGAATTGTAAGTAGATCCTACCTGAACAATTCCATCATCTGTAATTAATTTTCCAGTAACATTTTTAATAATTGGATTGCTTGTAAATATTGCACCTAATCTTTCATCTGTGTGCAAAATATCTATTACTTCTCCGTCAATAATAAATGCTATTTTAACTGGTGGTAATTCTGGCATAGTTCCTCCTTGTTTCTTATATTATACATAATCTATGTATATTTGTCTACAGCGATTAGGCTGAGAAATTGTCTAACGTACTACCTTGATTTTCTGTTGCTGTCATTGCAATTACTCCAACAGCTGTTCCCTTAGACCCTGAATAAGTATAATTTGCTGTTCCAGAAAGTCCTCCAACCCATCCAATTCCAGAAATTGAGTCTCCTAGGGTTGTTGCAGAAACTTTAGTTATTGGCACGTAGTATATTGTACTATATGCGGTTCCAGGTTGACCTGTAAATGTGGCTACCGTTTGTGATGAAATTAAAGTAGGAGTTCCGCTACTAAACTGGTACATTTTTACTTTTGAATTATATGTATATTTAAATGTATTAACTTCTTTTACTGCATTATAGTATTTTGTAGTTACTTGAGTTGTAATATCTTGTCTTACCTTATATTTATAAGTTATAGTTGTAACATCTTCATAAGCATTTGTTGACCATGTATATCCTTGTTGTCTAATTCCATAAGTATAGTATGTTATTGTCTGGTTTTCATAAGCATTGGTAGAATAAGTATAGCCTTGTACTCTAATTGAATAGCTATAGCTTGTTGTCGTAACTCTCTGAGAAGCATTTGTTGACCAACTATAGGTTGTTGTTGTTACACTTTGTCTTATAGCATAAGTATTTGTTGTAGTGCTATTTGCTTGACATATTGTATAGTTATATCTTAACCTATCTCCAGTTCCAGATGTTCCAGTAAATGAACATGCTAGACCTACTCTACTTGCGTTACAACTTCCCGTTGATTGTGTTGATGCAAATGTACCTGATCCAGTACATGAATAAGATGTTGAAGTGCTAGGAGAACATGCACCGCATCGGTCTCCAGCTTGTGGACCAGTGTCTGGACAAGATGTTGAGCTGGTAGAACCAGTACAAAGATTTGAAGTTGATGTAGATGAACTACATGATGAACATCTTTGCCCAACACTACTTCCAGTACCTGGACAAGATCCTCCAGAATCAGAACCAGAACAGGTTATTACATCGTAAGAATCTATATTTGTTGAACAGCCACCACATCTATCTCCTACGTTTGGTCCAGTATCTGGGCATGAACTAGTTGTAGTAGATCCACTACATATCGCAACAGAGTTACAAGCACCACATCTTTGTCCTACCGAACTTCCAGTGCCTGGACAAGAGCTCCCAGAGCTAGACCCAGAACAAGTTAATACTACAACTGTTTCTGGTTCTCCAGAACATGATCCACATCTATCTCCTACGTTTGGTCCATAATCTGGACATGATGTAGAAACCTGTGATCCAGTACATACTGCTGTGGAATTACAGGCGCTGCATCTTTGTCCAACACCACTTCCAGTGCCTGGACAAGAGCTCCCAGAGTCAGATCCAGAACAGGTTAATACCGAAGCTGTGCTTGAAACTTCTTGACATCCTGTACATCTGTCTCCACCTAATGACCCAAAATCTGGACAAGTTGAAGTAATAACATAAATTTCTCCAGTAGGACATTGACTAGTTGTTACATTTGTTGTTGATGTGGTACATGCACTACATCTTAATCCAACATCGTTAGATGTATATCCAGGAGATTGTGGATTTGAACCTAAAGTTGCTAAGGGTGGACAATCTTCTGTATCTGGATTTAACACATAAGTTATATTACTATCACACTCATAACTAAATGCCTGTTCAGATACATATTCATAATCTGGTACTACTGACCAAAAAGAAGAAGTTGAGTTTACCCATACTGCTACCCCTAACCCGCCACCAAAAGTATCAACAGAAACTGATTGATTACTGTTTACAGAATCAACCGTTTTCATAGGATAAGAAGATCCAGAATTATTTACTGCTCTACTTCCATTTACACTCCATGTAGCATTACTTCTTGACGGTCCACTGTAAATAAATCCACTACTTGCTGTACCTAAACCACTTGCAACAGTTCTATTAAAATTGTCTTCTAAAGATGGAAGGTTTGCTTCTATTGGTGGAGTGCTGTAATAATAGTATGTTTCATTATCTACTCCAAGCACTTCATCTCTTGCATAAAAATAATATTGTGGTGGGGTTGCGTCATACTGTGTAATTGTATATGGATTTGTAGCGGTTATATTACCACCGCTAGGATCAGTAGTCGATGCTGATACTTGTTCTGCAACTTCGGTTGTATAAAATATTCTAGTAATTAATGAATTATAATTGCTGTATGTTCCAGAAGATCTGGTTACTGTTGTACCAACCCTACCAGTTCCAGTTAGTGTAGGCTTAGTTATTTGTATTGGTTGATTTGAACCGCTAAATGTTTTTTTCCATAAAGTAGAAGTAACTTTAACATAAACATTATTTACCGCTTTCCATAATGTAGGAGTTACTTTAACGTATACTTTATTTACCTGTTTCCATAAACCACTGGTAACTTTAACATAAGCTTTTGCTGACATTAGGCCCAGCTAACCCATAGATCTCCAACAACCCCTGTTGATGCGGTAGGAACAGACGTTCTAGTTCCGTAATAAACTCCAAGGCCTCTTTTTAACATATTATCATTATACGGATCTGCAACAACCATTCTTTGTCTTGCAGCCGATCCATAACCTTTAGTGCCATCATAGTTAGCATATTGTGTAATGTTTGTACTTGGCACACCACTACTTCCATTTAATAAACTTGCCGTTGCTGTTACATAATTACCAAGAGTAGGAATATTATATATTCTAACTCCTTTTACTGAATTTCCAACTACTTGGCTAATTGTTTGAGCACCTAATACTATTTGTGACTCGCTTAAATATCCATTATATCCAGACCCATCTTCTTCACCACCAGTAATATCTGCTGGTAGTTGACCAGAAAACATGGTGATTTTTCCAGTTCCATAATCTGTTGATATATAACTATTAGCGTCTCCAACAATAAATTTTGTTGAATTCCATATATTATACGTACCACCTTCTTGTAATGTAAAAGAAGATCCTGTAATTGTTGAACCAGTTATATTTCCAGACATAGATAAATGTGAGTCTCCAGCTCCAGGAGATGCTGTTAATGTAAATTTACCAGTTGGAGATCCGCCATTATAATGAGATATAGAAGAGGGGGTTAGTCTAAAATGATACCCAGAACTACTTCCTAAAAATATATTTGGATCTGTTCCGCTATTTATCTTTAAAGTTCCTGTAGAGTTTTGTAAGTAAGACTCTCCTAAATTCCATCCACCAATATCCCCATATGTTGCTGTAATGTATCCGCTATTAGATACACGGAATGGAGCGCTTAAATAGTTAGCATTTCCTAACCAGATTCCAGTTGCTGGCACGGCTTTAAATATTGTGTTGCCTGATCCTATTTCTAAATCTCCAGTAAATGTTCCAGATCCTTTTATTGCAAGTGTCCCAGTAGTTCCAGATGTTAAATATTCTAATAATTTTGTAGTTCCGTCTGTTCCATAAATAATAAATGGAGAGGAGCTTCCAGATATAACAACTCTTTGACCTCCGCTAACTCCTGCTGTAATTGAGTTATCTGCAGTTAATGTACCAGTACTTATTTCGCTAGCTGGTAATTTTAATACAGTAATTGGATTACCATCTGCAGAAACTGGTTGCCCGTTTGCAACCCCATTAGCATTTATTGTGTCTATTTTAATATAATACGGAACTCCATATTGAAGAAGTGTTCCTAGTGTTTTATTAATAATAGTTCCAACACCTATTGAAACTTTATTTGATCCATTTGCAAAATTTAATGTGTGAACCCAGTTATCATTACTTGTAGTAAATCCTGATGTAGTTCCTATGAATACTTTTGCGCCAGCAAAACTTCCTTTAGTAAAGTCTACTGGGTCGCCATTTGTATCTAAACTTTTACCGCTCCATTCAACAATAACAGAAGCTAGTCCTGCAGTTACTATTGGTGTGTCTGGATCTTCTGGAGATAAAACAATTTCTCCAACTGCTGGAACTAATATTGACCTTGGTAAACTTACTGCAGATCTACTTCCATAATTTGATATAGCATATAATGCTACTGCATACTCTCCTGCTGGTGCTGCAATTGTTTGTGTGCCTGCAGCTTTAAAACTTCCTGCTGGCTTTGTTCCATCGAATGGAGAACCATCAATATATATATCAATTCTATCTATATTTGTAATTGCTCTGCCAGCTGCATCATTTCCGTTCCAAGTTATTTTAATTAAACCTGGCTCTGCAGTTACACTGCCAACTGGTAGGTCTGGAGTTCCTGGAAGAGTTTCTCCTGGAGTAGTTAAAACTTTTGATGCAGACCATAATCCAAATGTTCCATCTTTATATTTCCATCTAAGTTGAATTGGGTAGTTTGTATTTAATTCAAGATCTGTAATAGTTACGACAAAATAATTACCGTTTTCTACGGCAACTGAGGTGTCTTTTAATAAATCTTGATATGCTGCCATTTTAGTTCCAGTCTAGGTCTAGTTTATATTCTATATCCAAGGATCTACCAGCAATTTTTTTAATTCCATAAAAAGATCCACTACCAGATACTGTTGCAGTATTATTTTTTGAAAGAGTTACCGTGTTATTTAATATACTTGAAATTAATGCGCCAGACGCTATTCCAGTTCCAGAAACTGGTTGTCCTACAAATAAATTATTTATTGATCCAACCGTTATAGTATTTTGTCCAGATGTTCCAGATATTGATGTTGAATTAATAACAACAGATCTGCTAATTAATCCAAAGAATGGATCAAAAGTATCTTCATCGTTAATTCTTAATCCATCAAAGCCAACATATGTAGTAGAACTTCCAGATGGGGTTATTGTAATTCCAATTTTATTAATAGATGATTTATCTGGTGCCGACACGCTTGCCCCAGCAAAAATTAAAGACATTGGAATGTCGCTTGTAATGGTGTGTCCTAAACTAGATGGTGCGCTTATTTGATACTGAAAATATTGAGTAGGAGAACTATAAAGTCTAATCTTAATAGAACTTAGATTCGCATCTAATTTGTTATATGCTAATCTTAAAGTATCATTTGCACTGTACCCAGATAAATCAATTGGTGAAATGTTATAAAAATATTCATTTGATGCTGATCCGTCTGACTGCATTACTACTAAGTTATTTCCTATTCTTGGATTGTTAGTAGAAAAATCTGCTTTAAATAAATCCTCGTCAGTCCAATCTAAATAGCTAGAAAAATCTGTTAAAAACTTACTATCAAAATTATTTATAGAAGAACGAGTTGATGGATATAAACCTATTTCATTAATATGTCCCTCTACATCTTGTGGTATAGATGTTTTAAAAATTGCAGAATATGTAGATGCTCCTTCTACTGTCTGTATGTCAGATGATCCAAAAAATACTGGTACTCTGTAGAATTCAAATCCAAGTTTGGTGTCATTTTCTGTAGCAGGGTTATAATCAATTCCTACCGCTATATCTTTTTTTAAATTAGAGACATTACCAGCAATTGTATTTGTTAAAAATCTTTTACCAAATTTTGTAATAACGTTTGAAGAACGGGCAATTTCTTTTCCGTCTTGATAGTATATATATGTTCCTTTAATCATTTTTCTCCTAAATTGGTGTGGAATATGCAGAAGAATATTCCGTTCCATTTGTTCCTGTCACCACAGCTCTTACTCTAAGCCATCTAGATGAAGATGTTGCTAATGTGTCTCCGTCTCGTGAGTCTACCCTATAAGTTTTTATAACATTGCTACTTCCAATATTATTTGAATTTGTTGTAGAGTAAGTTTTTGATCCACTGTTTAAAGCAGTGGCGGATGATCCACTTGATGAACTTATTATCCAATCATATCTTACACTTGAATATGATCCAAGTCCAGAAACATTGTCCCATCCCCAAGAAATTCTTGTCCCATCTCTTTTAAAGTATACAGAAGGCACACTGGGGGTTGGAGTAATAAATGGAACAGATAAAGATGATTTGCTTGCAACTTGAACAATTGTAGTAGGATTTGATATTCTAACATCTACCCCATCTACATTAGTTTTATTTTGGCTTGAATTTCTAACTCTTAATATAGCTCTAACCTTTTGAACTTTTGTTGCAATGTCATAATATGGTTCATAAGTTATACTTTCTATATCTGAAAGCTCTGGTATATCCAATAGATCTTCTAGTGTTGGAGTGTCCGTTAATGTGCCACCATCTTCGTTTACATATCCTGATGCCCCAGATGAATACAAGTTTGCGGTTAAATATTTAGAGTAATCTATTCCGCTTCCCTTTAATATTAAATATGTGCCTGGAAATGCTAGTACTGTTTCTGGGCTGGAATCGGTAAGAACAAAGACTTGACCTCTATTAAGGTCACTTACACTTAGTCTTTTATTTGGAGTATTCATATCTTTTTATTATACCATTTTAAAACTATAAAGTTCTACAGGTAATTGATGTCTCCAATCCTTCAGAAAATGAATGTTTTATTTCTGTAACAATAAAATTCTCTGTTCCAGCAAGTCCTTGGTATGTATTTTTAATTGAGACTATATCTCCGACTGAAACTAAAGGGTTTCCAAAGATTGTCATATTGACAATTCTTCCTTTATTTATAACATTTGATTTAATCCAATTAGCAAGAGATTTTACATCTGATTCGTTTTGCAACCAACTAGAAATAAATACTGCTGGTTCTTTTGTTACATAATCATTTAGCTCATCTGTGACATACTCTAGATCTCCTGAACTACCTAAGCTGTTTCCTAATAAAAGAAATGATGCTTCTGCTCCATTTGATAGCGGAATTGTTTGTGAAGTATTATTCATAACAAATATTTGTGACCCAAAATTAGAAATCTTTTTGCCAAGTATTTTTGCAAAAGGATTTATTCCAGTACTCCACATTGTTGGATAAGCTGGCCTTTTATTAAAGGATACGTCTCTTTTAATAATTTCTCTTACCACTGTTCCAAATTCGTCTACGGCTACTGCCTTTTTGTTATTTGCTGCTATCTCGTCAGCTTGATAGTTACTCATATAAATTAAATCGCCATATGATGCATTTATTAAATCGTTATTAAATTGACCTTGATATATATTTAATTCTGAAAGCCTGTCGTTATACTGAAATGGCGTTAGGGTATTGGCATATGCATAGTCAAAGGCAACTTCACCTCTAGTGCAAACTAATGACATTTTTTTAGTAGGAGGTAAAATTGTGGATTTTGCTTCTACCTTATTATTTATTTTATATGTTGTATCAGTTACTGTAATACCGTATCCATTTATAAATGCTGTAATAGTAACAGATTGATTTTGTATTTTAACCTTAATATCAACATTATATGTTCTTCCGCCAAATATTCCTTCTATGGTAGATTCAGTTCTTGTTCCCACCTCTTTTAATGGTATTTTGTTACTTCCTATCCACTTTTCAATTCTTACAGATTTTTTATCTAAAATTGCAGCAGACGAGGAAGTTGATTCCATAATTATATAATAGCCACTTGTTGCTGATTCATTTAAAAAGAATCCTAGTCCTCCAGCATGTAATGTATTTTCTAAAGTATCTTTCATTATTAGACTTGTTCCAAAAGAAAAATACCCAGCATTATATGAATTTCCGTTAGTTGTTGAAACTGCTGACGTGGTTGGAATTGTTAATGAATCAAAATTTCTATAAAAAACAGCAGACTGTTTATTTTTATATTGGTCTGAAGTTACTGCTAATTGTAAATAAGATTTGCTAACTTTAAAATCTTGCCTTGTTGAAGAAACTGTTTGTCCCCCATAACTAGATGTAGTACTAAATTTCTTTGTCCAACGACCCCGTGGATCAAATACACCGTTTAAGGATGGAATAACAACAGCCTCATATGAAGTTCCAGCTATTAAATTGCTTACAGTAATTGGTTGTGAAGATACATTAAAATTTTGTACTTCTTCTTGACCCTGATCTAATTGTTTAATTATAATAACATTATAATTTGTAGGATTAGATAATCCTGGATATGTTGCTGCAGTAATAACTGCTCCAGTTTCGGAAGCCTCTACAACTAAATCAATAATTGCTGTATAGGTGCTCATCCTACTAAAACTCCTGTCCATGAATAACTTGAAGATGGTGCGCCACTATAATTGTGTGTAGCAGCCGTTGTTCCTAGAGCGCCTCTTGTTTTAATTCTATATCTACCATTTGGTTTTATATTTATTTGAATAGTTGTGCCTGTTGGTGGTTTTGATAAAGCAGTATATTTACTTAAATCAGATGCTGATTCTATCCATATGTTTACAGGGTTTGTTCCATTATTTAAAACAGTGCCGTTAATTGCATCTGTAACCGTGGTGTTTGTTGTTTCTGATGGTATGTACTGATACCCCATTGCATCATATTCAATAATTTCTGAGTCTACTAAAAAATATCCTTCAAAATTAAATCCAGATATTAATTTATTATATACGCTAGGTCCAGATAAATCAATTGCAATATTGCTATTACCAGAAGCATTTAGTGACTCTGTAAGTCCGCCAGCAATTATAAATGACTCTGAGGATTGCCACAGAGGGTCTGATGATTGTAAATACTCACTAGTTGTTGGAGTACTCCATCTTATTTTAACTTGATTAGCAGATGGCATTTCTTTTTTAGAAAAATCAATAATGTTTGGTAAAGCATTTCCTTCTTTTTCTTGATAAAAATTCCAATCTTTTGTTGTTCGTGAATACATATAGTTTCTACTATAAAATTGCAAAACATCATTTTCATCTACAATAGCATTCATTTGAATATCTCTACATAGCTCTTGCAGGTATTCCCATACTGTTTTTGATCCATCTGTCCAAAAATAATTAATTAATGGAATAGAAGAGTCTGCTCCAGTAGATAGATTAAATTTATAATTAGTGTATCCCACTGAATCTAGTAATCTTCTAATAATTGCAGTAACTGGGTAAGACTCACATAGTATGTCTGGGGATATAACTTCCATTAAATATTTTGCTGAATCCAGAGCTGTTAATGACACTTCGCCTTGACTAGAAATATTAAATTCATTTATATAAAAATCTCCTTGATTAATTTGATCATATTTTTCTGAACCGTCTACTATCAATCCATTTTCATGATATATTTTAAAAAATGGTATAAGTTTTGCATTTTTTATCATATAGGTTAAAGACGGATTTAAAGAAGATGTTCTGCTATATGAAACATATTCAAGTGTACTTGTATTATATCTATTTAATTCTAAATTAATACTATTTGCTGTTACTTTTCCTACTGGCAATAAATCTTCTGAGCTAGAGGATGACTCTTTACTTATTTCAAATGATACCAAGTCTGTTGAGATATCCTTTATCCACCTAGCAGATACTTCAGTTACTCCAATTATTCTGTTAGACCCAGCACTTGGTGTTGTAACTATTATTGATTTAATTGTTACTGGAGTTGCAAATAAATTTGATTCTACTGTTGACCACGATGTTCCATTATAATACAATTCAACTAATCCATTTGCTGGTGTTGTTAATGCATTAGCAATAGTTTCTTCTGTATTATTTGATTTAACTATTTTAATTGTGTATGTAGATGGAAGGCTGTGCGTGCTTTCAAATTTTAAAACTATTTTATTTGTTAGTGCATATTGAGTAAGATTAGTTAAATAATTAATAGTAATATTTACACCAGTATCTTTAGGTGTCACCCAATATTTATAATATGTGCTTTCCCCTGGATAATATATTCTAGGCTGATTTTCTGGATACGATACAGATCTATAGTTTGAGAAAGTGTTTTTTTGTATTTCTGTTGGTCCACCGTTTGCGACTGGTTTTTCTAAAATAAAATATTTGATTCCAGAAACTGTTGGTCTGAAAGGTTTGATAATTGAATCTACAGGAAATAATTTTTTATATGGATTTGGCCTACTGCTTGGCCAAATAGATTGACCAATGGCATCTACAATTTGTGAAGTATAAGATGTGTCTGCTATATTATTAGAGGCAGAAACTCCATCTAACATTGTGTTCATATTATATTCAATATAGCATCCAGAACCAATTTTGATATTGGTGCTATTGTATAATAAAGTTTTTAAATTTGCTGATCCCGCTATCATTTAAACCTCTACCAGGGTTAACGACACACTCCAAAATGGTTGAAGTCCTCTTTTTAATACAGAAAAATTGCAGTCTCCAAATACAACTGTATACTCTTCGTAACCAGAAGATTCTTGATTTGAACCATTTTTTGCTAAATTAACTCTTATATTAAAAGAAGATTGTCCTTCTGCACTATTATAAAATGATCTTAAATCTTCTGCTCCCCAAGCTCCATCTACAGTTAAAGTTCTATATGATGGTAGCATATCCCATGACAAAGAAAATGTTTTTTTATCTGCAATAAAAAATTTTCTTAATGATCCATTAGCCATTCTTGTGCTTTTTTCAATTCTTTCATTACTAACATCAAATGCAGATCTATTATGCTCTGTTACTTTATTATATTTAAAAGTTCCACTTCCACCATTTAAAGACAAGTCATATGCCTGTATCTGTAGTATGGATCCTCTTGGCATTGATACTATACTCATGCTATTACCCTACTTGGCCCTTGTTTTGATTGCATTCTTCTCATTCTTTGCTCTATTGTTCTTGCAACGTCGTCCGCCGTTAAATCTGTTCCATTAAGTGTAACATTTATATTGTATAAAGCATTTGATGTAGACGCCCTGCCACCATTAGACATATCAATTCGTCCGCCCATATTCATTCTAGGTACGCTGTATTTTGTTGCAATGCCACCTGCTGACATTCTATTAATTCCGTCTAAGAAAGAAGTTCCAACTGATTGAACTGCTGCTGCCCTTATTACATATTCTCCATTTGAAAGCATTACTGGGATAGAATCGGATGTTCCAGTTCCTGGTCCAGAAACAAAACCTGCTGTTGCATATTTTTTAATAATTCCGCCCATTGCTAATTTTTTAAGTGATGGACCTGCATTGTATCCTTTTACTCTATTGTTGATGTCTTCAGTTAATTCATATTCTACGCCATCTATTCCAGTAAACTTATCTCCCTTTTTTGAAATTCCAGCTTCTTTTAATTTTCCATAAGTTATAGTAAATTTTGCCTCTCCGCCTTTTCCATCTTTGCCAAGAAACATTGAGCCACCTTTTTGACCTAGACCACCTAAACCACTTGAATTCAATCCTGGTAATTTATCTAATATTTGTTTCAAAAGACTATTGGATGTATCTATTTTACCTGCAACTAAATTACTATTTGAACCCTTTTCTAAAGCAGCCTTTAATGAAGCATACTCTGCTGTTTGAGAAATATTTTGTTGGCCTACTACTGGACCGTATGGCCTGTCTTTAACATCTAGGTTTGCTGATTTTGGTGCCCCTAAATCTTGTAAATATTTTTGACCATTTGGTAATTTTTCTAATTGTAAAATTAAATCATTATATTGCTGTACTTGTTTTTCTGTTGCTACATTTCCACTCATATTAACATCTTTAAATAATTGATTTATAGCCTCATAAGTTGATTGTAATTTTGATTCTTTTGGCTTATTTGTAGATCCTGAAGAGGAAGCAATTGAAGATTTTTTATTCAATACATCTATTTGTGCTTGAAGAGCATCTATTTTAGATTGTACTGCCTTGTCTATTGCATCTTCTGCTACCTTTAATTGTTGTGCGCCCACAAGCCTTTGAATATTTATTTGTGCTTGTGCGGCACTTGACATGTCTCCTTTTGCAAGAGCTTGTTGATAATTTAATTGCTCTTGTTGTATTTGAAGCTTAATGTCTTCAGATTGTTGTTGATCTCTTAAAGCTTTCTTTCTAGCATCGCCTTCTTTTTTAATCTGTTCAATTTGTTTATTTTTTAAATCAATTTGGTTCTGTATAGCATCGGTAATTAATTTTTGAGCATTAACTTGTTTTTTATTCCAAGAATCAATTTCTTTTGCCATTGAACCAGTAAGAGCATTACTTTGTGCTTCTTTACTTGATACGTCTGCTATTTTACTGTAATAAGCTGCAATTTTTTCTGCGTACATTGAGTACTCTTTTAATTCATTATCATTTAAGGAAGATATATCTTTAGTTGCGCCTGCAAGATAAATTCTCCATTTTGCTAAAGTTGTAGCAATAGTGTCTGTTTGATCTAGCATTTCAGAAAGAACTGGGTTGGTCTTAGAAATTTCTACTATTTGATCTTGGGTTAAAGTTACATTCCTTTGATTAGATGTAGCAATTAAATCAAACTGTTCTTTTAATGCAACTGATTTATCTTTTGCATTACCTATATAATCACTCATTGAGCCTAATGCTTGCAGCATACCGCCTGATTTATCTTTGGCATTGTTTAATTTTGACAAAGCATTTATCATAGATAATATAGCAGTTTTTGCATCTGTAATTTCTGAAACACTAGAGCTTCCCAATACTACTCTAATTATTCCAGATTTTCCGCTCTCTGCTAACAATGCAGCAATTTTTGCATTTGCAATTTCAGCTGAATCTCCAGCAGCAATAAATTGAGATTTAATTCCAGCTGCTGCATCCATTAATTTTTTACCATCATTTTGTTTAAATAATTTAACTAATTCTGGATGAGTAGATTTTATTTTTTCTCTTAAATCAGAAAATTCTTTAATTGTTAAAGATATGCCTGGCAGACCAGCACTATTCATTTGTGCATGAAGTAGTTCTGCTGCAACTCTTGTGTTTTCAATATTTTTTATAACTTGCTTTAATTGAGAATCAAAATCTTTTATTGGTTTTACTCCGCCAGAAAACGCTAATCTATTTATTCTTGAAACTTCCTCTATATGTTTTTTATATTTTAATATTCCAGCAGTTATTCCAGCTATAGCGGCACCAGCTAATACATATGGATTTGCAAGCATTGGTCCAAATCTTCCAAGAGTGCTGGCTGTGCCAGAAGATGTTTTTCCTAAAAGATTCATCTTAGATATAACTTTATCTAGAATTGCTGGCATTAACATCATTCCAGCAAAACCTCCAGCCTGTCCGCCAAATTTACTTCCTAAAGAATATCCTCCCATAGATCCAGCCATGCCAATTAAATTTCCAGCTAACATTCCTCTTTGTCTTGGCATCTGTTCTTCTGGTTGCATTTGTGTTTGTGACTGTAATCCCATTTGTTGAATTAATGGTGGTTGATTTAATTCGCTAGTATTTAATCCTGGAATCATTCCGCCTTGGTTTACTCTAACATATCCTCTTCTACTTGCAGACTTCCATGCAGATAATCCAGCTTGTTTTAATCTATCAAGAAATGGTTGTGGATGTGCTGCATGTGCAAATAATGAGCCATTAGTTCCTCGTAATTGTCCAACTTTTATTTTTTTACCATCTGTTGTGGTTAATGTTTGTGCTAAATGACTTGTGCTTGCTCCGCTCCCACCAGCTTTTTCTGTAGTATCGCCAGTGTGAGCACTGATTCCTTGTGAAAATTGATTCCATAGGTGTGATACTTCTGAATTATTACCTACTTGAGTTCTTATTGCAGAATCTGCAAGTTGCCAATAATTATTAGTTTTATCGCTTACAAATGATGAGGGTTTTTCTAATATTTCTAAATATTTATTATATAAAAGATTTGATGTTCTTGATGCTTCCTCTGCAGATATTATTTTGTTGTTTGCCAAAGCATTTAAAAATTGTTCTGTAGATCCCCTACTTGAAGATCCTGATGCTTTTATTGCTGCTGCTAATAATCTACCTGGAACTTTTCCTGTTTTCATTTTATTATTAATACTTACTCTACTTATTTTTCCTTCTGCTTTTTGCTGTTCATCTCCAAACATACCAACAATACCTGGATCAGTTACATCTCCTATGTATAATCCGCCAGTTCCTTTTAATGTATAAAAATTACTTGTTCCTCTAAATCCAGGAATTACGCTAGACACTTGTGATGAACTTAATCCACTTGTTTGTGGTTGCCATCTATCATAAATTCCTTGATTTGATCCCTCTGAATACATTGGGCCATTAGATCCTGGTCCATTAATTGCTTGAAGTAATGGAAGATTTGCAGCAGTTGCTTTTTTATTTATAACAAATTCGCCAGGAGTTAACATTGCTGGAACTGTATCTTGATTTCCAGATCCTGGAACTAAATTACCAGTAGCAAACTTTTTAGGTATAGTTGTTTCAGTAGAATATCCTCCGCCTGAAGTTCTTACTCCAAGTGCTCTTGCAATTCTATCTATAATTTTTGATGATGGCCTATTTGGTCTAAAGATTTCTTTAATGTTTGCTTTACCTGTAGGTCCAACTATTGGCTGATTGATTAAAGGAACTTGTGTTAAATTAGCAGTTCTTCCAAGATCTGCAGCAACTTGAGTAGTTGTTTGCGCCATCATTGTTTCTAATTGTGCATTTATTGCAACAATCTTTGCACGAGCAGCATCTACTGTAAGTTTTCCTGCCTGTAATTGTTGAACAATTAATGCGGAGTCTGCTGCTGCATTACTTGTTAATTTTGTCATTGCTGGAAGTAATTGTCCGAATGTAGTATTTATTTCTGTACTGAATGTTCCAGTTCTAGCAATTTCTTTCTTTAAATCTGCAACCTCTCTCTTTGTCATCATAGACAATGTACCCATAAGAGAATGCCACTTAGCTGCTTCGCCAGCAACTATTCCTGTAGAAGCCCCGCCAGATGTTGTTAGGCCAGGAATTTTTGGTAAATCACCTTCAGTAAATATTTGTGGAACTGCACCTATTTTTTGATTTAATGGGATTGGAAGTGGTGTAAATGAGTGAATGGTTTGAGACTGTCTAGCTGTTTCACTCATTTGAGATCTAGGAATATGATGCCCTGCTGCTCTGGTTCCTTGTTTTCCTGCAAGTGGATTATTAGGATTTACTATTCTTTGTCCAGCAATAATATTTGTTCCACCCATGGTAGATACGCCTGGGTTTGTTTGAATTATTGCATTTGATGCATCTGCTGCTAATTTATTATATGAAGCAGACAGTCTAGATATTGCTTGATTTAATATATCTGCTGCTTTAGCATCACTATAAAATGTTTGCTCTGCAATTGATCCTGCTTTATTTGCTGCAAGTATCTCTGGAGTTAGTAGTTTCCATCCTTCTCCGCCTTTGAATAAAGATCTGAAGTGGGATGCACCTTTAATTATATATCCAAAAAAGTTTGCAAGAACACCTGTAAGCATGATAAGTGGTCCAGCTATTGCGGTAAGTCCAGCAAAAAATGTTAACATTGTTTTAATTGGTCCAGGCAACTTATTTACAAATTTTAATATACCGTCAACTATATTAATTAAATGTGTGTTAATTGTTAAAAATTGTTCTCCAACTCCTGCTAAATCTGCCTTTAATCCTTCAAGAGCTCTCCTGTACTTACCAGAAGCGGATTCTGTAACCATACTTAATTCTCGACCAGCAATGTTTGCTAAATCTTGAGAACTTGCTTTCATTAAATCCATTACTTGTAAGGTTTGGCTTCCTTGCCTTCCAAGGTTTTCAAATAAAGCATTCATACGAGCAAATTGGAATTTACCAAATAATTGTTCTAATGCCTGTTGTTTTTGTAATGGATCTAAGTTGTCTAATGCTGATTGTAATGCCAATAATGTATCTGTTGTGTTTCCAGCATTTTTTTGAACAATGTCAGTTAATGATATTCCAAACCCAGCAAACATTTCCTTTGCAACTTTAGTTGGATTAATAAGAGATGCAAGTCCTGATTTTAAGGCGTTAGCACCTTCCGATGCGTTGATTCCTCCTTCTCTCATTGCGGTTAAATATAATGCTAAATCTTCTATGCTTCCGCCAAGACCTTTAATAATTGGACCAGCTTTAGGAATTGCTTCTACTAAGTCATTAAGAGTTGTTGATGTCTGGTTTTCAACTGCGTTTAAAAAGTTAATTGATTCTGCTAGTTCACCAGTATTTTGTTTGAATGCAGATTGAATTGCTAATGTTGCCTTCATTGCATCTTGTCTATCTACTTCACCAAGGACTGCTAGACGAGTTGTTTCTTTAATTGAGCCTAATAATTCGTTACCTTGCTTTCCAGTTGCAGCAATGTCAGCACCTAATGCAATTGTTTCTTTAAATGAAGAACCGTATGCTTTAGATAATTCAGATGCAGTTTCAGTAACTTGTTTTCTTATTTTGCCTAAATCACTTGCTGATGTAGCAGCTAAACCACCATAAACCTTTGTTAAACGAGTTAACTCTTGATCGGCTTCTCGAAATGCTTTTGCAGATGCAGCCCCAAATGCTGCTAGTGGAACAGTTAATCCTACAGTTAATTGACGACCAGCCCACTGAGTATTCTTACCCCAATTAATTAATGAGTTTGCTCCTTCTTGAATTACACGATTCATAATTTGTAGCTCTTGTCTTGCTAAAGCTGTTTTACTTTTTACCTTATCAAGACCAGCTGGAATGTGAACATTGTACTGCATTAAACCTTCGGCATTTTTGCCAAGAGGTTGAAGAATTGCATTTTGTAGCTGAACTTGTTGTTGAGCTAATTGTCTAATTAATCCGCCATTAGTTTTTAAATGCCCTTGATATACTTGAAAAAATTGTTTTAACTTGATTTGACCTTTGTCTAATTGAGATCCAAATTTATCTACATCAGATGTTAAATTTACAAAGTGTGTGGAAAATTGTCCAGTGCTTCTAAGTGTGTCTGCAAAAGAACGATTCATTACAGCAACTTGTGCTGCTAAATTCTTATTTGTTGCGTTTAATTTTGTTTGAAGATTAGTTAAGGCTGAAGATACCTTACCGAGATCTGCGATAAGGTTTGAAAAGTCGGACGTGGCGACTATTCGGGTGACTATCTGTTCTTCAGCCATTTACTATAATTTTACTCCTTAGAGTATCCTAAACCTGCGTTTATTCCAAATCCTGCTTCTGAGGCAAAGCTTCCTTGTAATGATAGTACATCATCACCGCTTGCTTTTACTCCAAGAGCCCTTCTTCGTATATCATCAAATGTAGGACCTTCTTTTTCTTGTTCATCATTTAAGTTTACTCCTTGAAGAGATGCTAAGAATTTTCTTTTCTCATCTTCAGTTTTTTGCATTGCCTTAAATGTTTGTATCAGCTCTGGCATTGAGAGGCTTTCTTCTAATTCTTCGTAATTTTTCCAATTACCTAAAAGAAAAACTTCTCCTAATAAAGCGGCTAAATCTAGTTCTGACCAGCCAGAACCGCTGCCGCTAGAAGGTTTGGGTCGTCAAGTTTAATTCCACCACATACTTCTAGAATTCTATTAATGGTAGGCATGTCTAGTGCATCTTCCAGTTTATCTTTATCAGCTACCAATTCTGGTACCTGAGATTCAATTGCAATTCCGCATGCTGTAATTAGAATTGTAAGTGTTTCGTCTTCTCCTGACGAAGTTTCTGTTTTTTTAATTTCTGCCATGAACTTTCTTAAGGCTTTAATAGTCAATGGTTTTAGCTTTACCTTTGAGCCATTTTGAAGTTCAATTTCTTCTACGTCGTATACTGTTGTAGCCAATTTATCCTCCTAGGATTGTCTTAATTATTATAACATAATGGTATTATCACTACAAATAGAAAGGCCCCCAAATTAATGGGGGCCTCTATAATTTAAATTAATTAAATTTATTATGCTGATACTACAAGTACACGGTCAATAATCTTGCCGTATTCTGAGCCAGAATAGTTAGCATCTGGTAGAAGACGGAAAGTCACTGGGAATGTAGTTGGAGTTGTACGTGCAAGAGAGAATTGTGACTGTTGTACAGACAAAACTCTACGTGCATAATATACACGCTCTGATGCTGTTGAGCTAGCTGTTGGAGCTAGACCTACTGCAATTAGTTGGCGTTCTGTTGGTGATGCACCAAGTGCACCTGCCTCTAGACCAAGTACGTCTTTCTTTGTTAGTCCAGTTCCTGTTGTTGAAAGTGTATTTGAACCTTGTCCAAATACAGCTGCGATATTCTCGAGTGTACCTTCTGACATTTCGGTTGCAATCATAACCTCCATTGCAGACTTGAACAGCTTTGCTGTATCAAGTAACTGATCTACGGTTACTGAATCGTATGTTGGGTTGTATGTAATTTGAAGACCATTGTTAGTAAAACCAACGTTACGGTAACCAAAAAGTCCTGCTGTTTGGTTTACATCATTTAGTGAATCTGTGTATGAAACTCCTGATGCGAAAGCTGGAACTCCTACTGTTTTTGCGCCTGCTGAAATAGCGACGCCTGCTTCTGCGTTTGAGATGTAGTCTGCATCGTTTACGTCAATAGTTGACAAGAACAATGGAGATGCACCTACGAGAATATTTTTTGCATTACCTACGGATTGTGCCATAGTTTTGTTTCCTCCTATATTTCAATATATATATATTTAAATCTTAAATTCAAGCTGGCTAGGCTTCTTTCCTCATGTCCTATAATACGGCATAATGAGGTCTAAAGCAATTTAAAGAAATCTGCCTATACGGTCCGTTATTCTTGAATATTTAACCTCTAAAATAATGTCTGTAGAAAGAAATCCCTGTATTTCCTCAGACGGTTCTGTAGGAGAGATATCTGCTATAAAAATACTATGAAATTTAAATTTATTACTTAAAGACTGAAATCTATTTACGTCTCTGGCAGAGCCGTCCATTCTTCTAAATAGGTCAGTCATAAAATTTCTTATCTCATTGATTTCTGACACGTCTGTGGAGTACACGGTAAATAGAATTTGCTCACAGCATATTAGCCAATTGTCTTCGTATGAAAGACCTATCTTGTCATAAACTATATGTTTTTTGCCGCTTAAAAACTGGTTCATTTCTGGGGATTGCTGAACTGGGATGATAGGGATTATTGCACTTCCTACGTTATCGCTATAATAATCATCCTCATCAAATATCTTTGCCTTTAATAGTTCTGCCCATAAGAATTTTCTTATTTCTAGCATAGCGTCTAATTTAAAATTGGCTGTCATATCATTGACGCTCCAAATGCTTTTTCTGATGCTGCGTCCGCCATTGATCTAATTAAATTTGGAGAAAATGAGTACTTAACTGTTCTGATTGTGGCTGGAATTCTTAGAGCCCTTAGTGACTCTGAATTAAATAGTTCTTTAAATCCAGATTTTTTAATAGAGCTGTTTACTAATTCCCCGCTAAAGAATCTTGAATATTGTAATTTAAATTGATTCATTACACTAGTTCCTCCTGGCCTTTTAACGGTCACTGAGGCACCTTTAGGCATAAACACTGTATTACCATCAACTTCAAATACTAACCTCTCAGAATGGCGTGGAGCAATTTTAAGAGGCATGCCAGCTTCCATGATAGAAGCTTTTGCTGCAAATACATGTCTACGCTTACTATTTGATGATGGAACTAATGATTTAGATAGAAGAAATTCAAAATCAATTTTAAAAGATATTCCTTCAGAATCTATAGATGTTAATTTAAATAATCTAGCATTCTTATTTCCAGACTTTTTCCATTCATATACATGGTGAAATGATTTAGGCTTTGTTCTTGCCTGAGCATCTATATAATTTCCAAAATCTTTTTCTATTTGAGTAAATACTATTTTTTTAAAAGAATTTTTAAACTTTTTGCTATTGCTTAGTTTGGCTATTACATTAGCTTGGTAATATAAGGCTGCTGATATCTGGGCTACGTTGCTGTCATTAATAGCACCCTTGGGATTTTTATTATACATTAGTCTTTCAAGACCAGAGGCGGCTTGGAGAAGCATTACGTTAGATTCCAATTTGCTGATTCTCCGATCTCTTTAATGAACTATTATATCCAAGAATATTACCAAATGGATCTGAGATTGGAGTTGTTCCAATTACTTCAAATATTGTTGGGGTCTCTTGTGGATAATCTAATTCATTCCATATTGAGTTACCGTTAGAATCACAAACATTCCCAATTTTTTCTCTTGGAGTAAGTTTTTCTTTTGTTCTAACTTCAATATATTGTTCATTTAAATATTTATTTGAAAATGTTTGTCTATCTATATTTCTTGCAGTGCTTTTACTTATTACACCACGGGCATGACATGGCATTGTTTTATAGTACATAAATTGTCTTTTAATAACACCAGTATTGGCATCTTGCTCGTCCTGCTGTTTATATACGTCTAAAGCCATCGCCATAAACCCGTCTGTAATATCAAACATTAAACTATTACCATTTGTGTAACAACATAATCCAGAAGTAATTTATCAGAATATGCAGAACCAGTTCCACTAAAAGCGTCTGATGTATACTGAAAATCCCAATCTGTTGTTGATATTTTATTTACATACCTATCTCTCCACATTCGGTCTTTAGCAAAATAAGATTTCATAATTTCAATTGTTGCTTGCTCTACATCATCTGGGACATGTTCCCAACCAAATCTTGCATACACATCATAAGAATGTCCTCTTCTAAATATGTTTGGGTTTATATCGCTTATTGATGGAGGAAGCATTCCGTTTGCAACATATACGGTATTGTCTACAAAAGATGATTGATTTATTTTAATTCCAAATCCACTTGCTGTAGGCTCTAATGCATAGCCTAAATAATTAATATCATTTAAATTATCTATTAATAATTGATTATTAGCATGTAAAGTGTGTAAGCTATTTATTTTATAAGAAAGTGCAAGTGTGTCTGAATCATTTCCTATAATTGTAAATTTATCATCATGCAAATAAAATTTTTGTCCAGTATAATATTCAACTATTTTTCTAGCATATTTCTCTGCCATCCTTAGTTCATGGTATGTTTTATTATTTGGATCATTAGCATCGGATCCTAGAGATAAATCTTCTATTACCTCTTCAAGTGAAACATATGGAGTTACTACATCAACATATGTTGTATGTTGACCATTTAGTCCACCAATTTGATAACTCCATATAATTTTAAATTTTCTAGTTCTATTGGTATAGAATGTAGATAAAACTAATTGATATGACCCGTTATCAGTTTCAATTTTAGTAGCCGTTGATGAACTTATTGCAATTGTTGGGTTTATTGCTGGGACAACTGTTGGGTCTTCAGTTATATCATAAACAACTGCTTGTACTAAATCATTATCAGCATTTACAATTTCGCCACCCCAAAATATTTTGGTCTTTACTGGTGTTATTGTGTTTTTGTATATCTCGGCCATGTTATAGGCTTAGATTAGTTATAGAAGTCTTGAACTTCCTTTGGTGTGGCTAATCTAAAACCTTCCTCCTTATTAAAAATTTCTTGAGCCTGATCTTCAGACATTGCTACAAATGGGTGTGTACTTGTAAATGTAAATCCCATAGTGTCGTATCTATGATTTGCTCTTTCCATTCTAACTAAAACTGAATCTTTATCTTGATTCTTTTTAGCGTTAAGCCTTGGTAAAACTTCAATCTCTTCTGCAGCATCTTCTATGTCTTTAATGGTCTTTTGGTATATTGACCAAGTCACGCCTTCTTCAGCTAGCGATGCAATAATATCGTTCTTACTTTTTAGTGCTTGTATATCTACGCCAAAGTCTTCGGCTATTTTTTTAATCTCAGATAGTTTTAATGTCTCAAATGACATATATTCTCCTTAGTCTAGTTATTTAATTATATCATTACTAAATTCAAATGAAAAGCCCCCAAAATTAATTGGGGGCCTTTATTTAGATTAATTCCTAATTAGGAAGCAATCTTAACGTTCTTTACTACTACCCAAGCATCTGCTTGCTCAATTTGAACGCCAACACGAGTATACATTGTGTACTCGATTGAGTCCTTCTTTGGCCAGAAGAATCGGTATACAGTTACATCACGCTTGATACCAATAACTACGTTATTTGGGAATGTCAAGTGTACGTCACCGTGTGATCCTGTTGCTCCTGAGTATGAGCCAGTTTGTGTCTCACTTAGTAATGGAACTTCAACGATTGGAATACCAAATGCGTATGGAGCTACGTATCCAGCTGGGCCAGATACAGGTGCTACCTCACCACGGATAATGCCAGAGGCAATATCTTGTGGGTTAACGTTTTGGATATTTTGTGAAGTTGAGTATAAGTAATCTTGAATCAAGTTTGAACCTGACAAGAAGCGAAGGTCTGTACGACGTTGCTTGTACTTACGTGGAAGTGCTTTCAAAGCGCTGTTAAATACAGCACGAGTAATTGCAGCTCCACCAGCATCTACTACGTGACCGTTTGCTTTTGCAAGCTTAACTGTTCCGTCAAATGCCTTGTAAAGTTGATCAGATGATAGAGATGTGTTTCCGTTAAGAACCAAATCTTCAATATCGTTACCAGCCTGTGTTGCCATCAGACGTGCAATATGATCTTCTAGATCTGCACCTTCAATGTTGTCTTCTAGAGACTCAGTTGAAAGTTCCCAATCTAGGCGTAACTTCTTTGTTGTCAAAGAAATTTTTGAGAATGTCACAGCAGCGTTACCACTGTTTGCGTTATCTCCTTCTGTCGCAAGTTTCATAAGCTTTTCGCCTACGCCCATGCGATCAATTTCAGTTGTATCAGATTTCATTCTAACGGTACGTGCGACTTTACCAATTACGGTTGCGTCGAACATGTAGTCTAGAAATCGAGCTGATTGTTCTGGATTAAGTAATCCACCATTGCCATTTTCTGACCCTGTGTGAATTCCATCTCCTCCAGTTGTTGAAGCGAAAGTGCCTACGGCTGTTGTGCCAGTTGCAATTGCCTTTTCTAATAATTCATTGCTCATAATTTATTTACCTACCCTTTATTTAAATAGTTCGTTTACGGAACCGAGGAAAGAACCATTCCATTTTGATTTTTGGATTTTTACTTCCTGAGACCCGCCAAGGTCTGAGGACTTCTTAATTGCAGTCTCTGATTCTACTGCATCGACACGTTTTTCTACACCATCAATTGTGTTTTTGATGTTCTCAACAGTTTTGTTGAGTTCTGAGTGTTGTTCTGCCAACTCTGAGATTCTGGTTTCTACGCTCTTGCTAAAAGATTCAACTGTTTCTTTAATAGTTGTAACTTGTGCTGCATTTGCTTCTGAAGCCTTGCTTAGAGTTTCTGAAAAAAAGCCTTTTAGGTCACCTAACATTTTTGCAAAATCAGGTTCATCAACGACGACTTCTGAGACGTCTGCTGCTTTTTCAACGATTTCGGCAGAAGCATCTGCTACTACATCTTCTGTAACAGCTTTTTCAATTACTGCTTCTGCAGCGATTGAAACTTCTACTGGAGCAGTTTCTTCAACTGCTACTGTTTCTGTGTTTTCTGACACTTCATTACCTCCTTTTGCGTTTGCCTGTTTTGCTATTTGTGTTTCAGGCAACGTAAATCTTGACTTCTTAAATGAAGCAAGAATTTTATCTATTTCTTTTGCTTTGTTAACATCGTTAGTTTCTACCCAGCCAATTAAACTTGCTAGTTTGCCAGTTACTGGTGAGGTATAGGTTGCTTCTGTTGACATAAATACGGAATCACTATCTTCACAATAAAAAATATTTTCCGTAATGGTATCTGCTGCTATTCCTTTAAAAATTAATTGTCCATTCATTTTTTGAATAGATAAAATATTACATAATTCATTTGCTGGTGAATCTACAACTGATAGTTCTATCAATGAGTATTCTTTAATAAATCTTACTGGATTTCCTGTGGATTTATTTACTTCGTTTTCTGAATCTACAATCTTTCCGCCAATGGAAAATCCTTGAAGAGTTCCGTCTAAAACCTTTTCCCAGGTATCCTGTGCGCCTTTTGATATGTATGCATCTACATATACTCCATTATAAAATTCACCTGATTTTGTATCGTAATAAGTTTCTGGTTTAAATGAAACCATTTTACCAACTGCATTGGATGAATGCATTTCTCTGATATTGCCTCTAAAACCTTCAAAAGCTTTTAAGCTTGCCTCTGCGGTTACAACATCTCCTGTTTGATCAATGTTGTCTAGTGTTGCAAAACCAGAAACTGTTCTCTTTTCACGATTAACTTTTGTGAAAGGAATAGATAAACTAATATCATCGCCATTACTGGACCAATAAGATTTTTCGATATTCATATGCTTAATTTTATCTTTGTATACATAAAAAGGCAAATAACTAGTTGCCTAATAATTAAGCTGTGGTTCTACCCTCACCTTTTGGATTTCTGGCCTCCCCAGAAATATCGGGGGAATTTGCAGATCTCTCCTGAGTTCTTTGTCTTGAATTACCAGCCTGGGCTCTTTGCTCTGCCGCTCCCTGTGCTTTTAAATCAACGACATCATCTCCGCCATCCCTAGGAACCATGCCCTTTCTAATTCTAACTTCATTTGGGGTAATTACTTGCATTCTTAAATATCGCTCATCAATTTTAGATTGAGTATCTTCGTCGGTCAGAGTTAATTCATTAAATTTAAGAATTAAAGCATCTGTTTTTTCAGAAATAATTCTATTTAATTTCTTTTCTAAAATATCCTGCGCTGGGCGGCATACTTGTTCTTTAAACATTTTATCTGCATCTCTTGCTGATGCTAAACTAATTCCCTCTGGGACTCCTATTTTATTAATAGGAACTCTATGGGCTAATAATATTTCGTCTCTATTTGCTTTTCTATAGACATTAAATGAAGACTCTTGAGAGCTTGCCTCAATTGGTTCCATTTTAAATTCAACTTTTGAGTCTGGGCTGTCTGGTGGAAGAGGTACATATAAGGATCTATGATTCTTTCCTTTTAGTCCTACTTGAAAAAACTCAAGCAATTTACGCTCTGACTCTGGAGAAAGCTTTGCTCCCTTTACTGTAATAACATATCTTGGCACTGCTTTATTTTCAAAATAATCTAAGTTATATTTGCCAGCAAATTCGTTTCCAGCCATTGATGTTTGTGCTGCGACTATATCTGGTAAGCCATAATAGTTATTCATTGGGGTATATTTCTTTAAATGAATAATTTCATTTGGCCTGTCTGTTCCATCCGCTATTGGGTTAGGAGTTTCTTGATCTCCAAAGTTTCTAAAATATACAGCCTTGCCGTATAGTAATTGAATAAATCCATCACGCAAACGACGAACACGCATAGTCTTTGCTGGGATGTGTCCTATGTATCCTATGTTGCCTGCAGTAGTTCTACTAATTTCAATAAAACCATTTCCCGTAGCTTCTAGGTCTGTGTAGGCTTTAATTAATGTTTCTGTAAATGTTTCTTCTTCGTTTGTTTCTTCTAGCCAATAATCTAAATCTTGACGAAGTTTATTTAATTTTCTACGTGCCCTATCTAATTGCTTTTCATCTGAAATGTTGTCTAGTGCATCGTTTGCTTTTTTAGTTTCTACAAATGTGTATCCAAGACCTACAATATTTGCAACCTTTGCATTAATTGCTGCGTAATTATACGGTGATATTTCATAAATTTTTGAAAGGTATTCTAAGTTATAAACTGGTTCGACCAAGTCGAACATTGCATATCCAGTAACTGCTTGTTGCAATAAATTTTGTTGAGTTCCAGTTCCGTCTTGACCAATAAATCTTTTTGAAAACTCTCTAGACATTTTTCGTCTAAAATTAGTGCTAAGTCCATTAACCTTTTTTAATTCTGATTCTCCGATATTAAATGGGTCATTGTCTATTGCAGCTTCTTTGCTATTAAATCTTACCCAATCAGCAGAATTTGATATATCTATATTTTGAACAAACTCTGTGTCATCATTAATAAATTCCATTAAGGCTTTCCTCCATTTTTAATTGAATCTTTGTACACGCCAATGTCTAGTGGATCTGGTGTTAAGCCCCACTCTAATCTTTGTTTTTGGTGTTCAAACTCTTCGTCATCAATTTTACGTCTACCTGATAAAAATTTAGGCTGACCCTCATATATTCCAAATGATCTTACTTCTCTAGCCAACAAATCTATCTTTGATCGGTTACCTTTTTTAGCTGTTATTGATAAAAAGTTTCCATCGTCATCGCCAATCCATCTTCCGTCTGGCATTTCCCATACGTATATTCCTAGAGTTGTTTCCTCTATTACTTTTTGATTAACATTTTTAATATCCATTAGGTATTAATTCTACCATTACTTGTGGTTAAAGTCCATATTTTGTCAAGACAATTGACAGGATTATGAGTTTTGTATCACAAGCCAGTCATTATTATATAGGTTTACTGAATTTTCGGACAAGGTTATGGAAGATCCGCTGGTTTGATAGGACTGCCTAGAGGTATATAAATCATAATGATTAATAATCTTATTATAGTCTAGCAATTTTTTATAAAATGATATATATTGATATAAAGATTTAACTGATCCAGAGGATTTGTAATTTACTGTAACTGCCCCATATATTGGAGCTGTAAAATTAATAACGACATGGTGTATATCATTTACCTTAAATATATTAGATATTAGGGTTTGGGCAGATACATCTACCCCATTAACATATATAGAGGCTATATTTGTTTTATTAATTGACCCATTTGTATTCCATGAATATTCGCTAGCTGTCCCTGTCCCGCTTACAATAGAGCTAATAAGTAGGCTTTTGCTTAAAGAATAAGGGGTGTAAAAAAATTCTATAGACTGTTTTAATTCGGAAAGATTAATTTTAAATCCAGAGTTTTCTGGAACTAGCACTCCATTTCTTGGATCTCTGTTTACAATTGAATACGCATCTTTACCTAGATAAAAATCTAAGCCTTGAATTTTTGATAAATAGCTTGATCCATTTTTAGAATACATTATTTGATTATTATAAAAACTAATGTCTAAATTATATAATTTTGGTAGATATTTAGATATGTTTCCAGAAGACATTATTATTTTTATATTTAAAACCTTACTGCTACTAAATTGTGAACTTTTGTATTGTGGAATAGATTCTCCATTTACACATGTGCTATAGTTTATTCCGTCTGTGCTGGTTTGAACAGTTACCCCGTTATCCCCAAACCATTCTATTTTTGAAGAATCCATAATTGTCGCCGCTGGTAAATATATAGTATCTGTCAATATAACTGTTTTGCTATCAAAAGTTTCGCCTTTTTTAATTTGAATATACTTATTTGTTTGATCATAATATAAATCGTCTGTTATTAATTCTTCCCATGTTCTATTAAAAGGATAAGAATATGTAAAAACTTTACTTATATCGGTGTCATAAAATTCAAAGAATTCTCCATTATCTGTTTGAGATATTTGAGAAGGATTAGTATGGCTATGATTAGAATAGTGATCTAGTATTTTTACATAAGGCAGCCCGTATCTATATACCGCTACGTCATCTATTAAAAACTTATCGTCTGAGTCTGATGTAGGTCCAGAAGTTAATAATATTTCATTGTTTGTAAATGGATTAGATGATATTAATTTACTTACACAAAGATTACCATCTATGTATATGTGAGCTTCTGTGACTGAATACACGCAGGCTATGTGTATAGATTTATTAATAAATGTTAAGGTATGCTCTAAAACTTCTTGACCTAGCTTAAAAATTATGTTTCCATTTTCATAAAATATTCCAACATTTTTTGTACTGTCTCCCAATATTGTAGTTAAAGAGTCTGTGCTTATTTCTGGATACATCCAGCATTCTAGTGTAAAATCATTATCTCCATAATAAATTGTGCCAAATCCTCCAGGGGCATTGTTTTTGTAATAACTATTGACAATTGGAAATTCTATGCTTTTAGAGGATGTAATTTCTACAGAATGATTACCGCTTGGAGATAAAGGAAAATGTTTTGGATTATTATTAAAGTCTCCTGAGTATAAACCAAAATTAGAGCATCCAGAACTGTCTTCTGCTAAATAGTTAATGTTCCCATATTCTTCATACGCATCTAGAAGATCTTGGTATGTATCATATTTATCTAAAATATCAGTAAAGTCAAAAGTTGGATTTACCGCAACATCATCTAGTTGCCAGAATCCAACTGGATGGTCTTTTAATATTTTAATCTTATATGACATTTTACCGTTTATCCCCTGATTATTTATTGTGTGTTAATATATTTCCTGCAAAATACCAATTGTATGGATCGCAGCTAAATGTATAAACATCTTTTTCAAGATTTAAAGTGTTTTTATTTACCTTAGTAACTACTGTTTCTGATATAATTTTATTAATATCTAAATTTTCTAATAATTCATCTGGATTAATAGTTATTAAAAAATCTCCTTCTTGCACTGTGCTTGCTTCGACTACACGATACTCATTATTTCGCTTTACGAATATTGGGTGAGTTTCAGTAAATTGAGCTTCGCTGTTTCCATTGAAGTAAACTCTGTCTTGTTTATTTGAAGCTATTACATTTGTAACTTTAGTATGTACTAAATTATTTAACTTCAAATCTTGCACATTAATTTTTAATGGAGTTGCATTTGATTCTTTAGTTAATGATTCTAAATTAACTGTTAAAAGCACATCTTCAATTTTAATATCTCTAGCTTTTTTTGGACCATTGCTAGTTAGTATTAAGGTATCTCCATCTACGCATCTTGTAAAGTATGGACCAAATGATGGTGGGAAGAATGGAAAAAATGGAAAGTAAGGTGGTGCAAAATATGGAAAAAATGGAAAGAAAGGTGGTGCAAAATATGGAAAGAATGGAAATGCTGGTGGAAAGTATGGGAAGAATGGTGGGATTGGATCAAAGTTTGGGAAGTATGGAAAGAATGGAAAGAATGGAAAAAATGGCGGAAAGAATGGTGGGAAATACGGGAAGAATGGTGGGAAGAATGGTGGGACATAAACATAATACTGAAATGGTATAGATGTTCCAAGCGGTACTACTGATCCACTAGTTAATCCTTGTGAATATATTATTAAATTATTTAATTCTGTATTTGTATCTGTAGTTGTTTGTATGTATATAAATCCTAAATTTGTTAAATATGTCTGAGTAGTAGTATAAGATTCCCCAGTAATATTTGGAACTGATACTTTTCTTACTCCGTGTTTACCACGACTTGACTTTGGCATTTTAAGCGCTCAAATCGCCAAGCGCAACCCAAAGATTATTTCCTCTTTTTATTAAAGTTGCAGATGACCATTGTGCTCTTAATTTTAATCCAGGAGTAGAATTTATTGTTACTCCAGTATCTGCTGCAATTGTAACTTGAGATGAACCAGTTTGAACAATATCAACTGTTGATCCTACCGCAAATGTTTCTGAGTCTGTTGGTACGGTTACGGTTCCTCCGCTTGACATTTCTATTAGCTTTCCAAGATCTGAAGATATTAAAGTATAAGATGCAGATTTTTGTGCAATTGTAAATACCGAAACTAGATCTTGTCCAGCTGCGCCAGTTGCTCCCGTTGCGCCAGTTACTCCAATTTCTCCTTGAATTCCCTGTATGCCTTGGATACCTTGTTCACCTTGTGGCCCAGCTGGTCCAGTTGCGCCAGTTGCACCAGTATTTCCTGTATCTCCTTTATCGCCTTTAAGTCCTTGAATACCTTGT
>Ga0214921_10000239_pt1 | contig 109347 bp, 93 predicted proteins | sample LL1505_MetaG_FD_177992 | JGI IMG/M metagenome (GOLD analysis project Ga0214921, IMG submission 177992) | Freshwater microbial communities from Lake Lanier, Atlanta, Georgia, United States - LL-1505 | ecosystem: Environmental > Aquatic > Freshwater > Lake | place: USA: Georgia | collected... | reverse complement strand
AACGAAATTCATCCAACGCTGCGTGAAGAGGGGAAGGCGCCGGGAAAACCTCAATGTGCTTTACCTGTGCCATCATCTCGCGCTTGCGCGAATCATCACGAACCCCGCCCCGGAAGTAACTGTTGACGCGATGGTGAAGCGATGTCGCCTTGCCAACATAAAGGACGCGTCCGCGCGCATCGAAGAACCGGTACGTTCCCGGGACATCGGGCAAGGCAAGGCGCAAGATTCGTAATTCCTTTCCGGGACGGCCAGATTCACGTTCCAGGCACTGCAAACCTCGCCAGATCGCGATGGTGGCGTCAACGTGGGCTCCCGCGCGCTTCATTTCATCACACGGAGCGCCGAAATAACCTGCAACTGCCTTGAGGGAATAGGAATTGAGCTCAGGCAGCTGCTTGCGGGCGAGGTCGCGAGTACAAATGACCGGAACGGGAAACTCAATCCCGGGCCGGGCCAAAGCCCACAAGATGGACAGGAATGGACGTTCAAAAACAGCGTAATGAATGACAACACCAGCGAGTTGATGATCCTCAACAGCACTGGCGAAGGCGCTGGCCACTTCATCAATGTCCGGAGCTTTTGCCAATTCAACGGGACCGATGCCGCACAGCCGCGTAATCCTCGCCAGCGAAGATCGACCAAGGATGATTGCTGGCCTGACTACAGTTGCCGCGCCGGGAATCGTGCCTGCGCAAAAGCCATGAAGCGCCTCGGATTCTGAAAGAACCTTCCAGCATATCTCAAACAAGACGTCGGATCCTTCCGTCCCACAGGACTTCAGACCCTGACAATCGACAAACATCCATGAATTCCGTTGCGTCGCCATGGACGAGCTATTATCACACGCGGAGGCAGCGGCGGGACCAATTTTGAAGTCTTGCGTGAGCCGGAGGACCTGAGGCCGTGACTGCATTTTTTTCAACAAATACTCGTAATTGCTCGAACTTTTTGCCGTGCTCGCGGGCTTGTTGCTGGTCTCTACTGTGCAATCTCTTTGCCTGTTGCCTTTTGTGCGACACGGCGGGCGCCAACCCTGACCATCCTTTTGCTGAGCTATTTTGCGAGGGCTGGACGGCGAGCCTTCCCGGAATGACGATCCGGACACACGTCTTCAGCGAACCGCCGATTGTCCTGGTGGAACTTGCGGGACGCGCGCGACGGCAATCGGTCATCGTCAACGCAGAATCCTGGACGGTGTCCAGCTCGCATACAGACCCATCGTCATCAAAAACCCTTCTCCGCTTTGAATTTGACGGGGGCGCTCTGGAGCTTCCGAGGATTCAGGAGAACCAGATAACCGGTGGCGTACTGGTCTTGACTGGCAACGCTGCCAAAGACATCGCGTCGTCCGCGGTCGATGGTCCCTTCAGGGTCCCGATCCAATGCCGGGGCCTCCAGGATCCAGAGCTTGACCGCGGCTGATCAGGCTTTCGGCCTCAGCCTTCGCGTCAGGATCGGCCAACATGACGGTCCTGCCAAGGTTCCTGAGCAGGACTGGCTGCCTCGAGCATTTTTTCGCGCCGGATTCACAGAGGGTCAGCACGCGCCTGAGTAGATTCACTGCTTCATCTGGCTGCAGAGCGCCGAGCAATTTCTGAGACTCGACGATCGCATGGTCGGCAAGAGCGTCAATTTCACCAGCGCCACCGATATACTGATGAATTCGGTCATTATCCCCCAGCGTTGCCAGAAAGGATCCATACCAGATCTGCAAACCCTGGTGACGAGGATGGCGGCGCAGGGCCTCGCGGTAAGTGTCCAGAGCCTCATCCGGCTTTAGAGGGTCCTCGAAAAATTCAGCGCGAGCCAAACTCAACCAGGCGGCGCCAGACTCATCAATGAAAGCTGGCGCCGCGGCAACCACTTCGTCCGCCTCCCGGATTCGCCCCTCGGTTCCCAACAACCGGACCAGACGAACCCTCGCCTCCACATCTGCGGGATCGACTGCCAGAATCTGTCGCAAACCAGATGCGGCACGCTCCAACCAGACGGACCTCCCGGCGGGCTCCCGACCCGGAGCATTCGCAAGGCGTGCGGCCGCACGGACCTTGCCCATCCGTACCTGACGCAAGAAAAATCCCGCGCCATTACCAGCCGGTTCAAGTCTCGAAAATCCGTCATACGCACCGCTAAAGTCGCCACGGACCAGAGACATCCAAGACAACAGATAGGACGCCCGGAGGTCCTCACCCGGAAAATCCCGGGCCAACCGATTCACAACTTCCCCGGCCTCCTCGAATCTGCCTAGCATGACGAGGGCTAGACCGCGATGGTATAGCGCGTCCGCCTGCAACACGCCGGACCTGTCGAGCGAATCGTAAAATCCGAGAGCCTCTTGAAAACGTCCACCCCGAAGCAGGGCATTGCCTAAATTGAGCTGGGCGCGCGGGCTTGTTGGATCCGTCACCAGAACAGATCGCCACAACGTCTCTGGCGTTTCCCAAATCCTGTTGCGGAATTCTGTCAGGGAGGACATCACCGTCACAAACAAGACCGCCATCGCACCGGGAAGCCAGCGCCTGTGAGTGAACCACGGTTGGCCAGCGAGCGCGATCACCGCGGGCACGGACATCCAGACGAGACCAGCAAACGGAAGGTAAACGCGGTGCTCCATCATGAGGTCACGAATGGGAATCACGGAAGACTCAATGAGCAGCATGGTAAAAAACCAGATCACTCCGAAGGAAACCGCTTTCCTCGTTGGAGATGAATTACCGTTCGCGCAAATCCAGAAAGCCAAGGCGAGAATCAAAGCGATCAAGAACCATCCGGCCAACCCCGCGACGCCCGCTGCCGACCAGGGGTGTCGCGCCAGTTCAATCACATGGTCCACAGACTGGGCTGGCGGCCATACGATGATTCCAAGGTACTTCCAGATGACCCGACCCTGAGTCAGGAAATAGAGATCCCAATCCAACCCCGGGGCTCCGTGCGCATGAATCCGGTCCGTTATCGAACCAACAGCGAATCTCATCAAGACGGGAACGATCAGCAACGGCGGGAACCAGGCCAGACTTCCGCGGATTTTTTCCGGCCTGAAACACCATGCCGCGACAAGAACCATGACTGGCACCATCGCCGCATTCGGTTTCGATAACAAAGCGGTACACAGAGCCATGATTGACACCATCCGGAAAACATTCCGCCCGGTCGCCATCCACCGCAAAGCCGCCAGAAATGAAAGCAAACCGAAGAACGCCGCGAGGAGCGTGATCCGCTGGTAGATATACGTAACCGCCTGCGTTTGCACCGGATGCGCCGCAAAAATTGCTGTCGACACGAACATCGCCAGAGCTTCGCGACGCGCCGGAGCCTTCCCTCCGCTCAACCCGTACAACGCGACCCCTGAAGCACCTGCCAGAACGGACGTCATGATGTGGAGCAGCAAACTGAAGATACGGAAGGAACACGGGTCGGAGCCCGTCCATTTCCATGTCCAGGCAAAGGTGAGGAACGAGAGGATCCGTTCACCCGAAAACGCGAGAAGCTCTCCCAACGCTGGAAGGCCCAATTCGACGAACTTCTTCAACGCGACATTCGAGAGGATTCCAGGATAGTCGTCAAAAACAAATTCGTAGTGGCAAGTATCGCCATATCCCCAAAAAGTGATCATGGCTGCAACGATCACGGCGCTGCCGAGAACGCTGGCCCTCACTGGAAAAAAAAAGGGCAACTCCAGCTTTCCTTCGCCCCGGCTTTTCATTCGCGCATGGCCATGATCAGCATGACTTCCTTGGCCCTCTGGGAAACCGCGTTCAGGATCACACCGGTCGTGCCACAAAGCAAAGCCGACACCGTCAGGAATGATGCCGTGATGCCTGACCCGGAATTCCACGCCGCGATCGCCCCAAAAACCATTCCCGCGGAAATTGCGCCAAAGAAAGTGAACGGCTTGGAATCCTTCAGCAACCGGAAAATCATGAATGCGATAATGAAGCCGTCATGGAAGGTCCGCAACTTCGACTTGCTGCCGGGAGGGCGATTCGCGTAACGGGTCTGGACCTCCTCAACCGGCCATTTCATCTCGACAGCCTTTAACGTGATTTCCGTCTCTACCTCAAACCCGCCTGACTGCACCGGCATCGATTTGTACATTGATTTGGAGAAGGCCCTGTACCCCGTCAAAACGTCACGGACCGGCAGGTTGAAAAAACCACGCATGACGGCACTCAAAACCAGATTGCCCGCGTGATGCATCGACCTGAAAGCGCCGGCGTCAGCCTGGTCGAGCCGGCATCCCATGACCATGTCGGCATGGCCTGAGACGATAGGACTTGTGAGTTTTTCCCAGGCCTCGACCTCGTTGGTGTTGTCGCCATCAATCATGATCACGATGTCCGAATCGCAGTCCCGGAAAATGCGGCGCACCACGTGTCCCTTGCCTCGCCTGGACTCCCTCCGAACCTCTGCTCCCGCGGCCCGCGCGACCTCAACAGTCCGGTCTGTGGAGCCGTTGTCAAACACGATGACACGCCCCAGGGGGCATGATCTCCGGATGCGTTTCACAACGTCGCCTACGGCGATCTCCTCATTCAGGCACGGAATCGCCCAAGTCACAGTCAACTCGCGATGCTCGGCTTGCTTCATCGAACGACTCCACCAGGAAGTATCACAGAAAAGAGGCTGAGGTATTTCTGGACGCACACATCCCAACTCCAACGACTGACTGCGAAGTCGTGACGTCTCCGTCTGACCACAGGATCAAGCTCCATGTTCCGCCTCTGCAAAAACGCACGGACTGCTTGATCAAATGCGGGCAAGGTCAAATTTGCGACCATCAGGAAGTTGATCGCCCCGGGATCACCACTGGCAGTTTCCGGAGATACGAGCACCGGCAGTCCGCAACTGACCGCTTCCTGTACAACAAGAGGAAATCCCTCGCCGACAGAAGGAAGCACAAGCAAGTCGCAATCATGATACAGGGCAGCCATCGCCTGACGATCCAGCCTCCCCTTGACGTGTACGTTCTTCAACTGCCAACTCTCGGGATTCATCACTCCCCATCCGGCGAAGATCCAGTCGCACCCGGGAAAGTTCCTCGCGAGTTGGCGCAGCAAATCAAGACCCTTCCGCTCGACAAAACGGCCAGCGAACAAGATACGGGGGCGGGGAGCGAGCGAGGTCCGCTCGTCAGGACAGAACAGGGAAGTGTCCACACCATTTTGGATGATCGTCGTATTCTTCAACCACTTGAACCTGCGCGTGAAGTAGGCCGAAACCTTGTGGCTGCAGAACACAACGCGATCTGATCCTCCCAGGACAATACGGCCTGCGACACCGTATGCCGCATGCATGACAATACGAAGGAAAGTTGATTTGAAGGGAATCTCGTCAATATGCTGAAGCACGACGATTTTCTTGCCGCAGGCCCGGGCCAGCAGCCACGCAATAAAACTTGAAAAGTACAGGCAGTCGTTGATGAACACGATATCAGATCGACGAATGGCACGGGCGAGGGCAAGGATTCCCTTCAGATGCCAAAAAGGCATGGGCAGCCCGAAGCGATCCTCAATACCATTCCACGCCCGGACCCCGTGGTGACGAAGTCCCGGCAAAGATGGATTCGCCATGGGCGCGGGGCTCGAGGCGAACCAGTCAATCGTCACGCCGGCGGCAGCGAGCCTGGCCATCAGTTCGCCCACAACAATCTCGAGCCCCCCCTGATGGGCTGGAAAGAAATTGCTGACAGTTACGCATTTCATCCTTTCAGGTTAACTTACGGGAACCAAAAGAAAAACCCCGCCGGAATTCTCCAGCGGGGTTCTTTCTTGCGCGGCAAGCGCGACGTGACTCACGCAGTGGAAGATCTCAACCGGCTTTCTTGTGATGGTGCTGGTTGTTGTTGTGATCGTGCTTGTTGTGGTCACCGTGGGCTTCCTGATGCGGCGGGCCCCCTTCCGGACTGAACCGGTGCGTGTGGGACTCACGTACAGCCTGCTTCCGGGCCATTTCCGCGGCATGCTGCTTCTTCAATTTTTCCTTTTGTTTGGGATTCCTGTCACCCATGAGTACGTCCTCCTTCTTGAACTACATCGGGAGGAAAAAAATTGGCTTTACCGGAAATTGGTAAAGCCATGAATTTATTGATTTATTATAGTATTTTCGATGTGTTACGGGCGATCACAGGTTCAGGGAGCAGGCAAATTCCGACATGCATGATTCGACGCATTCATCGGTCTTGGCAACGCACTGGGTCGAACAATACCGTTCAGCTTCACGGCATTCGCTCGCGACTCCAGAGTTGGCATTGGCGATTTGCCCCGAATATTTGCTCTCGACGATGCGCCAACCGGCCAGTGCAGCTGTGGCGGCCACGCAAAGTATAACGATGGCCTCGACAATACGCGCGCTTCTCTTTGATGCTGAACCCATGGATACCCTCCCCGGCTTTTGATCAAGCAGAAGTTTGGCCTCAAACGTTGCGGCCAACCCGCAAACGGATGTCCGCTACAGCGGACATGAACGCCGCAACCCGCGATACCTCGACCGGAGCCGCTACGGATCCGCCGCGCTTGAATGCCGTACCGACAATCAATCCGTCCGCATGACGACAGATTGCGTCGATGTTGTCGATGGCTGCCCCGCTGCCGACCAGCACTGGATGATCTCCCGCTGCGGCCTTCGTCGCGCGCAGGGATTCAAGGTCAACCGCCTTGCCAGTTCCACTGCCGCTGACAATGACCCCGTCAGCCATGGCTCGCTTGCACAAGTCATCGACGTCCTGAGCCAGCGGAGCCTGCGCTCCGAGCGGTGTCGAATGTTTCACCTGAACATCCGCGAGGACCGCGATATGCCCGGCCCCGATCTGCTGGCGGTACCGCATGATCTCATGAGCCGCGCCCTGTATAACACCCTGGTCTGTTACCCGGGCACCAGACAACACGTTCACGCGAACAAAACCCGCCCCGGCCGCCAGCGCGATCGCCAGTGCCGAAATACCGTCATTCCTTAGCACGTTGATCCCGATTCTCTTGCCGGTCTCCCCACGGATCATCGCGGCGATTGAAGTCATCAAAGAGAGAACTTGAGGCGGGTTGGTTCCCGGAAAAAACGGCACATCCCCGAAGTTCTCAATCATGATCCCATCCACGCCGCCAGCCGCGAGGGCCTTGGCGTCCGCCACGACTGAAGATTGAATACGCGACCACGCCTTCTCGAACCCACCGCTCATGTCACAATGGGGCGATCCGGGCAATGCAGGCAGGTGAATCATGCCAATGACCGGCATGGTCACATCAAACAGGTTTCGGAAACAGTCCGCGCGACCTGACATTGAACGCATCCGATCATTCCTGATATGGTTTGTCCCGGTATCTGAGTTAAACATTTTACCACGAAACGGCTCTGCCCGGAAAACGCATGGCCGGGTACCATGAAGGAGGCACCATGTTCATTCCTGTGACTGTCAAGATTTTCGCGCGAGTCCTCGTATTCGGAATGCTTGCTTTCACTTCAACGGGCGCCCTTGCCAAGACCGCGACCAAGGTCATCTCCTTTGAAGCCAAATTGGAGAATGGCAAGAAGATATGGGCACCAGCTGAGATCAAGATTGAATCCGGCAAACTGGTTGAACTGAAAGTCCACAATTCCCTTCCGGAACCGCACGGTTTCACCATAGCCGGTTACATCGAGCCGCAGACGATCGGAGCAGGAGAAACCAGGACTTTCGCGATTACGCCCCGGAAAAGCGAAGATCTCAAGGTCGCCTGCCACCTGCATCCCGCTCATGTACCGGCTACCCTCAAGGTCAATTGAAATTAGTCCCGGGTACTGATGCCTGTCATTTCGCGAAAATGTTACCGCAGACCGGTCGTGGCGCACGGATTCGTGGCTGCGGCGGTCTGTCTTTCCATGTTTGCGGGATGCGCCAGTTTGACCAATCCTTCGAACTGGCTCGTCCCCGAATCGACTCGTTTTTTCTTGCCTGACGAAGGAACCCGCGAGTCCCGGGTTGCGTCCACGACAGATGCGAGGAAAGGAATCGTTGTCGCGGCACATCCGCTGGCTTCCGACGCCGGAATCGCGATGATGGAGGCGGGAGGCAACGCGATTGACGCGGCAGTCGCTGCCTCCTTCGTGATTTCGGTCGTACGCCCCCAGTCGACGGGAATTGGGGGGGGCGGATTCCTTCTTTCTCACAACGCGCTGGACGGCCATACCGAAGCCTTCGACTTCAGAGAACGCGCACCCTCGCGCGCAACCACGGAAAAATACCGGGGCTTGCCCGCCTCCGCCACTGTCGAGGGGCCACTTTCCATAGCAACGCCAGGACTCGTTTCCGGTCTCGCCGAAGTCCACAGGAAGGCCGGAAAGCTAAGTTGGAAGGAAGTTCTTCAACCCGCCATCCGCATTGCCCGCGAAGGCTTTCCAGTTTATCCACAACTTGCGACGGCACTTCACGACCGTGCCGGGGTTCTGATCAAGTATCCCGCCTCAACGCGAATCTTTTTCCGGGACGGTCGTCCTTTGCGCCTCGGCGAGACCCTGGTCCAAACTGACCTGGCGGCAACTCTCACGCGTGTGGCGATGAATGGGGCTACGGAATTCAAGAACGGACAGACCGCTCGCCTGATTGTCTCGTCGATCGGCAAGGCCGGAGGCTTGTTGCAGGAGTCTGATCTGCTCAACTACCGGGTGATAAAACGTCTGCCTGTCTCGGGGCAATTCGCCGGGCAAAAGGTGGTCTCGATGCCTCCACCGTCAAGTGGCGGGATTCACGCGATCGAGATCCTGAATATACTTCGCAACGATCAAGAATCCATTGTAAGAGCCGGATTTGCCTCATCAACGCATTGGCACCTGATGGCTGAAGCCATGCGTCGTGCGTTCGCGGATCGGGCGACTTTCATGGGTGACCCGGACTTTGTGGATGTCCCCGTCAATCGTCTGATTGGATTTGAACTTGCGGACAAATGGCGGAAGAGCATTGATCCACGGAAGGCAACCCCATCGAACTTCCTTGATATCAAGAACGCCACGGTGCTCCATGAATCTGATTCGACCACCCACATTTCAGTTCTCGATCCAGATGGCAACGCCGTCGCTACGACACAGACGGTGAATTTCACATTTGGATCATGCATGGTCGCCGAGGGGACTGGTGTTGTGCTCAATGACGAGATGGATGATTTTGCCCGGACGGATTCCCAACCAAACGCATTTGGCCTGATCGGCAATGCCGCGAATTCCGTAGCACCAGGGAAAACACCGTTGTCTTCCATGACACCGACCTTTGTCTTTGACTCAGCGGGAAAGATCCGCATGATCGCCGGATCGCCCGGCGGGCCGAGGATCATATCAGCAACCCTGCAAACGATCTTCAATCACCTGGCACTGAAAATGTCTCCGGCTGACGCCGTGCACGCCCCGCGGATCCACCATCAATGGATCCCGGACAAACTCTTTGTTGAGACAAAATGGGCTCCGGAGTCCACCGTGAGGGAACTGGCGTCCATGGGTCATGTTATTGAGCCAACCGAAAGAATTGGCGACGTTCAGGCGATTTTTACAGAGAGCACACGTTCGGGGCCGGTTTCACGGACCGGGGTCTCCGACACTCGCTCCGAGGGCCGCCCGCGCGTCATGCGTTGACTGGCGGGACATCACCCCTGTCGAGGCACCCTCGCGCAAAACAAAAAAACGCTCGGCGGACACATTCCGGGACTTCAATACCGTGATCAGTTCACGCACGGGGTCCTCATAACCTTCATCGGTCAGCTGGAACGTTCCCCAATGGACACCGAGTGAAGCCGCCGCGCGAAGCTCAAGATGCGCCTTCACGGCGTCGTCGGGGTTCATGTGCTGCTCTCGCATGAACCAGCGAGGCTCGTAGGCGCCAATCGGCAGGATTGCCAGATCGGGAGAACCGATCCTCTCGCGAATGGCTTTGAAGTGCCCACCAAATCCCGTATCACCTGAGTAATAGATGGATCCCCTGGTCCATCTGATGAAAAAACCGCCCCAAAGGCTCAGGTTCCGGTCAAAACTTGTCCGGCTTGACCAGTGTTGCGCAGGGACAAAGTGCACCTCCACCGGATCCCCGGGACCACGGACCTGGACCAGCCGTCTGTCCCACCAATCATTTTCAACGATCCTTTCTGCCGGAACGCCAGCGCTCCTGACCAGGTCCCTGTCGCCAAGGGCCACAAGAAATATCGGCTTGAAGGAGGCCTCAAGGCGGCTGATGGTCGGCAGGTCCATGTGATCGTAATGGTTGTGACTGATCATCACGACGTCAATCCGTGGCAGGCCATCGAACGGAATCCCGGCTGGGCGAAAACGTCGGGGTCCGGCCCATGAAACCGGAGATACCCGCTCGGACCAGACGGGATCGGTCAGCAGGTTCAAACCTGGTGATTCGATCAAGACAGTCGCATGGTTGATGAAAGAAACTTTTGCGAAATCTCTTGCGCCGTCAAACGACGCCGGGACAATTGCATCCGACGGCAGCGGCTTTCCATAGGCGGATGGATCCTCAGGCCAGTCCTTGGTCTGGCGGGTGAATTGCCACCTCAGAAACTCTGCGAATGTTCTTTCTGCGGCGTCGTCCGGATTGAAAAAACGCCTTCCATCAAAGTGGTCGGATTTCGAGCCCTGATACCTGGCAGTCACGCAACCTCCTGACAAGAACAGGATCGCAACAGCGCCGACGATGCCAACCGCGGCACAATTCATTTTCGCGCCGTGAATTTACGTTCCGCGGGGTCAACACGGAAAAACGACTGAACCAACTGCGTATTGAGCACTGGGCCAAGACGTGGCCATGGCGGCCAAAACAATTCAAGCCCCGGTTCAGATACCTTGCCGACGATGATACGCCCGTCATCAAGCCTCAGTGCAACCACGCCTGTGTAAAAATCGAACGTCCCGTCCTGAATCAGACGACGCTTCTGGACCTCGGCCCTTTCGCGTGCGTCTCCGAACATGCGCAGAGGATAGAAGTCCTCATCACGTTCCGAGACATTTGAAGCCACTTTTATGTCGAGCTGCCACTGCTCTCCAGAATAACCGCCACCGAGCCTTGGCATGAGCAACTTCTCGTCCGCCATAAGGGGGGGCATGGTGTCCTTGACCAGACTGACGGTTCCGATACGACCGTGAGTCTTCGAGTACCAAATTCCAGCCAACCCTTTTTCACCCATGGAAGTCAAAATGAGAAAGGTCTCCCCCGGTCCGTCTAGCAAGACTGGACCAGCCAAGAGGCGGGCAGGAACCGGGTCAAACCGGTAGGCGACAAACTCATTACCACTGGCCGGGCCGAAGTACAGGGCCGAAACCGCAGAGTATGTCGCCGTTGCGGCTTCGAAGGTCAAATTCATTGATGCAGCCTGGTATGCGTTGGTGCTCTCATGATGCAAGTACCCGTAGAAGCTGCCGGACATCATTGCCGGTTGCCGCTCAAGGTCAACACCAGAGCCAGTGTCAAAAACGGTCACGTCTGCCCGGGCGTATGTCGCCGGACTATCAGAATCCGTCCCGAGCAGAGGCCGGACGCGGGAATAACTGCAGGAATCACAATTCACCGCGCTACCGCTGACATGACACATCGTCTCACTAGTCGAAGAACGCAGGGCGAGCTGGCCGGTGAAAGGATCAAAAGTCCCTGCGCGAAAAATCTTTTGGACGCATCGAGAGGAATCGTCTGAACAGTTGTCCAGGGCAACGACTCCGAGGCGCCCGGTCAGGACGGCTCCGGGCAGAAAACCATTTGTCGTGTCCGGTGAAGGGCGGTGCCACCGGCTGAATTCAAGCTGCAGCACATACTGATGACCGTCGCAAAAAGCCGTATATTCACCCGACAAAGGTCCGATCGCTGGAACTTTCCCTCCGATCGTCAGAATGTCATCGATTACCGCGTCGCCGGGCCCGTACAACCGGGCTTCCACGTATCCGTTCCTTGATGTCTCGCCGACGGCATATGAGAGGCGCGCGGAAAAACGACCATCGACGATCCGGCCACCGTCCAGACTGATAGCCTGACTCCCATCATCGGGTCCGAAGAAACTCAGGGAGCCATCAAATCCGGACTCGATCCGCGGGAAATAAAATGAGGTAAACTCAGGCGAGCCAAAGCCCCCGAGATGCACGCGCATGATCGCACGCATCGATCCTGAGTGTGCCGCGGAAGTCTCTGGCACAACATCCATCACAATTGCCATCTTCGATTCGTCTGATATGCGGAGGAAACCAAGATATCGGCCGAATGGTCTTTCAAACGCGGACTTCACATGGTTCGCCATGGTGCCGGTCTGTTCTACGGACTCAAGCCCCGAAGTTCTTGAATACGTCGACTTGCAACCGGCTATACAAAGGCCAGCGGCAATGATGAACGGACATCCGAAGCGCGTTGTTGAGCTCATGGCACCTGTTACCGGTTCAATTCAAGCCGGCGATCCTGCCGGGCCGACGCTTCCCACCGTTCTCTGAATCGGCGGAAGACCGGAAACATTTAATGGAAAGTTAGCAGCTTAGATCGCTCGTGTTGGCTGCTGCTCGCTCGAGGACCAGGCTGGCAAAACATCGGGAATCGATTTCTCCAGTTGTTTCGCCCGCTTGAGCGGATCGGGATGAGTCGAAATGAATTCAGGAACACGCTGACCCGTGCCAGCCATTCGGAGCCACAGTGCTGGCGCCTCGACCGGGTCGTAACCTGCCTTGGCCATGTATAACAGACCGATTCTGTCGGCCTCTGCCTCGTGCAGTCGGCTGTACGGAAGCAGGACACCAAACTGGGCGCCGACACCAAGGGCGCCCACCGCAAGGCCACGGTATTTTGAGTCCTTCATCGCCTGATCGACAACTTGCATGCCAAATTGTGCGACGAGCCCTTGGCTCATGCGCTCGGCGCCATGGCGAGCGGTCGCGTGAGCGACTTCGTGCCCCAGGACAGCCGCCAATGCGGCTTCATTTTGCGCCACCGGCAAGATGCCCGTGTAGACAGCGATCTTTCCGCCAGGAAGACAAAAAGCATTCACAGTTTTCGGAGAATCGATGACGACGAATTCCCAGTCGTAATTCTGCCCGCTGGCGACAGCGATGCGGCGACCGACCCGGGAGATAATTTCGTTCAACCTTGGATCGCGTGAAATTTTTTCCTTCGCGAGCACCTCATGCCAGGCCTGCAACCCCAATTGATTCATTTGCGCGTCGGATACCAGGTTGAGGGCCTGCCGGTTGGTGACAGGCGTTGTCACACACGCGACAAAAATGGCGATCAGAACAACCGGAGCAGCCAAAACGAAACGCGGCATCGGTTACTTCCTCGCAGCACCCAGGGCCGCCTCAAGGATCCGCGCCTGCTCGGTCACATGCGCCTTGGACGATCCCTCGGCTGTCGTGCCGGAACTCTTGCGACCGACATATTCGAGCTTCGCGGATACCCCGTAAATTTCGCTGACGAGATCCTGCAACAACGGACGAACGAAATTCCAGGCGCCCATGTTCTGAGGTTCTTCCTGAACCCAGACAACTCGCTTTACATCCTTGTAATTCGCCAGAACCTTGCGAACAGCAGCATCCGGGAATGGCGCCAACTGCTCGATGCGAATCACCGGCACGCCGGCTGCAGGACCGGTCGCTTTCGCGCGGGCTTCAGCGAGTTCATAAAAGACTTTACCTGTGCACAGCACCAAGCGAGACGCCTTGCGGGCATCTGCCGGCTTCAAACCGGATTCGTCGATAACCTCACGGAACTCACCCGAGGCAAATTCGTCGATCGTTGAGATCACCGCCGGATGCCGCAGCAAGCTCTTCGGTGTCATCATCACCAGCGGTTTGCGGAACTTCCGGGCCAGCTGGCGCCGCAACGCGTGGAAATGCTGCGCTGGCGTCGTCAAATTGACCACTTGCATGTTGAGGTGTCCGCAAAGCTGCAGAAATCTTTCGGGGCGGGCGCTGGAGTGTTCAGGTCCCTGGCCCTCGTAGCCATGGGGCAACATCAGGACCAGACCGCTGGTTTGTTTCCACTTCGCCTCCGACGCGCTCAGGAACTGATCGATGATGATCTGCGCGCCGTTGCAGAAGTCCCCAAACTGCGCCTCCCAGATGACCAAGGCACCCGGATCGGCGACGGAATACCCGAATTCGAAACCCATCACGCCCGCCTCGCTGAGGGGGCTATTGATGAGTTCAACTTCGGCCTCGTCCTTGGACAGGTTTGCAAGCAGGTTCAAGGGCTTCCCGGTCTCGACATCGTGGATCACACCATGACGGCTGCTGAAAGTCCCGCGCTGACAGTCCTGACCGGAAAGTCGAACATGATGACCCTCTGTCGCCAGAGTGGCGAAAGCCAACAACTCGCCCACGGCCCAGTCCACCGCACCGGCGCCATCGAGCATCTTACGCCGCGTCTCCAGCAATCGAACGATCTTGGGGTGCGGATTGAAACCAGCCGGCACCGCGGTCATCTTCGCCCCGAGATCGCGGATCGCGGTGGCCGGAACGGATGTCTTCACCGGCTTCCAGAACTCGTTGTCGTCCACCATTTCGTGATTGACAGATCTTGCCATCGATTCAGGAGGCAACGGGTAAGCCGATTTCGGCAACTTACCCGCGCGCACCGTCTCAAAGGCTGACTGCATCGCAGATTTGTAGCTTTCGCTCATTCCGTCATATTCAGCTTGCTGAACGACGCCCGCGCCGGTGACCTCCGCGGCATACTTCGTCAAAACGGTCGGTTGCGCGGCGATCTTGCGGTACAGGACCGGCTGCGTGAACGCGGGTTCATCCGTCTCGTTGTGGCCATGGCGACGATATCCGATCAGGTCAATGACGATGTCTTGCTGGAATTTCTGGCGGAACTCCACGGCCAGCATTCCACACCAGATCACTGCTTCAGGATCATCGGCATTCACGTGAAGGACCGGCGCCCGGACGACCTTGGCGATACCCGACGCGTAGGTACATGAACGCGCGTCCTTCGGATCAGTGGTGAATCCAACCTGGTTGTTCGTGATGACATGAATCGTGCCACCGGTCTTGTAAGCGTCAAGTTGGGACAAGTTGAGCGTCTCGACAACAACGCCCTGCCCCATGAAGGCGGCGTCGCCATGTACGAGGACCGGCAGGATGCGCGACGCGTCATTTCCCGCGACCATGCGCTGACGCGCGCGGACAAATCCCTCAACCACCGGATTCACGATCTCGAGGTGACTCGGATTTGGCGACAAGTACATCCGGACTTTCTTGCCATCGACGGTCTGGACTTCGGACGCGAATCCCATGTGATACTTCACGTCCCCGTCAATGTCGTGCGCGCGGAACTCCGTCCCCTCGAACTCCTTGAGCATGAGCTCCTTGCTCTTGCCCATGATGTTGACCAGCGTATTCAGGCGACCACGGTGCGCCATGCCAATCGCGATCTCATCAACACCGGCATTTGCGCTGTCACGGATGATCACATCCATCAAGGGGACAAACGTATCGCAACCTTCCAGAGAGAAACGCTTCTGGCCCAGATAACGGGCCTGCAGGAATCGCTCAAAGCCTTCCGCTTCGATCAATTTTTGAAGGATGCGCTTGCGAACGCCTGGAGAGAATTGCGGCCGGTTCCGGCAAGTTTCCATCTTCTCCTGGAACCACCGGACCATGTCGATATCGTCAATCTCGCGGAATTCAGCGCCGATCCTTCCACAGTATGTCGCAACCATCAGCTCGCGGATCGAGCCAAAAGTCATGGCATCCGAACCAGGCAAATTGGCCGGATGAAAGACTTCCGAATCGCTCACATGGTCAAGGCCGTGAGCCTCCGCCTTCATGTCATCACGGAGGGCTGGCTTTTCAGCCAGGGGATTCAGGTCTGCCGAGAGATGACCAAGACGCCGGAACGCGTTGATCCAGGCCTCAACCTTGGCCTCGTCGTGCGAGCCTCCACCGGCGCCAGAGGAAATTCCCGGGCCGACGGCAAAGTCCACGCCTTCAAAAAACTTGCGCCAACCTTCATCGACGGACGCAGGATCTGATTTGTATCTTGCGTAAAGATCCTCGATGTATGCCGCATTTTCACCAGTCGCGTACGAAAACCGGCCCAGCCCGTCTTGTCCCAACGCCATGTCGATACCCTTCCGTCAGGTCAAATATGAATCGCGCGCTTGTCCACACTCAAGGCGGCTTCCTTGATGACTTCCGCCAAAGTCGGGTGCGCGTGCGTCGAACGCGCGAGGTCCTCGGCACTTCCGCCGAACTCGAACGCGATCGCCGCTTCCGCGATCAACTCGGACGCGTTTGGTCCGATCATGTGAAATCCAACCAACCGGTCCGTTTTCGCATCTGCGATGATTTTCACAAATCCATCGGTATTACCAAGGCACTTGGCACGCCCATTGGCAGCGAACGGGAATTGGCCCGCCTTGTACTCAATCCCCTTGGCCTTGCACTGTTCCTCGGTCATCCCGACCGAAGCCACTTCGGGCCACGTGTAAACGACATTGGGGATTGCCTCGTAATTCACGTGTCCATGCTTACCGGCAATATTCTCGGCGGCCGCGATGCCCTCATCCTCTGCCTTGTGGGCCAGCATCACACCATCAATGACATCACCGATGGCGTAGACTCCATCGGCCGGCGTTTGCAAGTGCGCGTCGACCGGCACACGACCGTTTGCCTGCAACGACAACCCGATTGTATCAAGCCCCAGCTTGAAGGTATTCGGACGGCGTCCCACCGCGACCAGGACCTTGTCCGCCGTGATTTCTTTTTTTTGTCCTTCGTGATCAAACGCGACCTTAACTTGGTTGCCTTCGACTTTCGTCCCGGTCAGCTTCGCGTTCAGGAGGAACTCAAGGCCCTGCTTGACGAGGATCTTCAGCATCGCTGCCGAGACCGCTCCGTCCATCGGCGGCAACACCCTGTCGGCCGCCTCAATCACAGTCACTTTAGCGCCCAGACGCGCCCAAACGCTGCCCATCTCGAGGCCAATCACTCCGGCGCCAATCACAACCAGGTGACCCGGAACCTTCTCCAGGGCCAGCGCGTCTGTCGAACTGATAACGAATTTGCCGTCAAACGGAGCGATGGATTTGAGCTCCACCGGCTCACTGCCCGTGGCGATGATGACCTTGCTCGCCGCATACGTCTTGCTCGTACCATCGGCCGCGTCCACCGCCACCTGGCCTTTGCCGGCAAAACGGCCGTGTCCCTGCAACCAGGTCACCTTGTTCTTTTTGAACAGACCTTCGACGCCACGCGTCAGGCCTTTTACAATCTCGTCCTTGCGTTTCATCATCTGGGGCAAATCAAGTGACACACCCGTAACCTTGACACCGTGCTCGGACACCTTGTGCCGCACTTCCGAGTATGCCTCGCTCGACTGCAGCAACGCCTTGCTCGGAATACACCCGACGTTGAGGCAGGTGCCGCCGAGGGTGCCGCGGGATTCGACGCACGCGGTCTTGAGCCCAAGCTGCGCCGCACGGATCGCTGCGACGTAGCCTCCCGGTCCGCCACCGATCACAACGAGGTCAAACTGCGTGTTGTCGCCATCAGCTGCCATGGATCAAACTCCCAGAAGGATCCTGGCCGGATCCTCAACGCATTCTTTCACTTTCACGAGGAACTGTACGGCTTCGCGACCATCGACGATGCGGTGATCGTAGCTCAGCGCGACATACATCATCGGGCGAATGACGATTTGGCCGTTCACAACCACCGCCCGCTCCTGGATCTTGTGCATGCCGAGGATTCCGCTCTGTGGCGGATTCAGGATCGGGGTCGACATCAAGGATCCGAAGACACCGCCGTTCGAGACCGTGAACGTACCGCCAGTGAGTTCGTCAACGGTGATCTTTCCATCGCGGGCGCGCTTTGCGTAAGCGCCGATCGCCGCTTCAGTCTCGGCAATAGACAGGTGGTCCGCGTCGCGAACAACCGGAACCACCAGACCGCGGTCACCGGATACGGCAACCCCGATGTCGTAATATTCGTGATAAACGATCTCATTGCCTTCGATCCAACCATTGATCGCAGGGAACGACTTTAGCGCCTCGATCACAGCCTTCACGAAAATGCCCATGAAACCCAGGGAGACACCGTATTTCTCCTTGAAGGAGTCCTTGTATTGGCTGCGCAAGGACATCACGGCGCTCATGTCGATTTCGTTGAACGTCGTCAGGATGGCGGCGGTCGACTGGGCTTCGACGAGGCGCTCCGCGATGCGGCGACGCAACATGCTCATCGGCTCGCGACGCTCTGTGCGCTTGCCAAGCGGTCGCGCGGCAGGAGCGAATGGCGCGGAAGGCGCTTTCGCAGGAGCAGCCGGGGCAGCGGCCTGGGTGCCGCCTGCAGTTGCGGCCAAGACATCGCCTTTGGTCAGGCGGCCACCGCGACCGGTACCTTCAACACTTGCCGGATCGATGCCGGTTTCCGCAACGATGCGACGGACCGCCGGGCTCATTGTCTGCGCCGCGTCGGCACGAGTTGCTGCTGCAGGCGCGGGAATTGGGGCTGCGGGAGCCGCAGGCGCCGCGGCTGCAGAGGCCGGGGCGGTCGCCGGGACTCCTCCAGCGGGCTTCGCAGCGGAAGTATCGATGCTTGCGATCACCTCACCAACGGCAACGGTGTCGCCTTGCTTGCGACCGAGCGTGACAACGCCCGCCGCTTCAGCGACGACTTCGACCGTGGCTTTGTCTGTCTCAAGTTCAACTAGGACCTGGTCACGCGCGACGTAGTCGCCACTCTTTACATGCCAGCGATGGATCATCCCTTCCTTGACGGACTCACCGACGGACGGGACCTTGACGTCAACAGCCATCCCTAACTCCCGAGAAAAAATCATGAAAAGCCGCAATCGGCCCTAGTGTCCTACCTCAATGGTCCGGTAATAACCAGAGGTTTGCAAGGATTCGCACGTATAGGGAAATACTTGCCCAGATGCCGCGTCAGCGGACCGAAGTGATCATGACGTCGAGGATTTGACGCAACTGGCGTGGACCGATCTTGTGACCGATTCCCGCTATCTCCTGAAAGGTCACTTTACATTCAGAGGCAGCCAGACCATCGCGAAAGGCATGCGCTTGATCATGGGGCGAAATCGTATCGTCTTTGCCGCGGAAAATAGCCACGCGTGCGGGCAATCCGTTCACGTCATAGCCGATGGAACGGATCTCGTACGCGACTTCACCTTCTTTGCCTGATGCTTTTTTGATCAGATCGACAAGCTGGCGATCATCAGATGTTCTGGCCACCTGCTCGAAATCAAACATTCCGCCACCCACGATCAACCACTGCAAATTGCCGGACTGCTTGGCGAAAAAAGACGCTGCGGTGGCTCCGGTCCCGTAACCGTACGACCCGGAGTAAGGGCCACTGATGCCCGCATTGGCCTTGAGAATCGCCTCGGCTGCGACCAGAGCGGCTTGTTGGGACTGCTTGCCCACGAGGTCTCGCTCCCCCGTTGAACTTTCGAACCCCGGCCGGTTGAATCCCGCGACATTGAGACCGGAAGCCAAAAAAGCCTGTGCTTCTGGAGTATTGCAAAAATCCTTGGAGTCGAATCCCGAATCCTCGTCATGGGCCATGAGAACAACCCCTCCAGCCTTTTCCAGCTGGCAGGTGAACCATTCAACAGACTGCTGCGTCTGACTTTTCAGGGACTTGGCGCCTTTTCTGGACTTCCCGTCGTGAGAATCGGAATCGTCAGGGGCAGCCACGGAATATGCCGCCAAGCCAGTTGTCTGCTTGAACGGGGCCACCTTCGGCGCATCGGGGCCGGGACTGTCAGAAATTTTCAGTGGCTCTTCCGGCCGAGGTCCTGCGCTGGTTGCGCAACCCTGAATCATGGACGACAGGCAGGCAGCAAAAATGACCACACTCACCCGAAGCACCGGCAGCCTCTGATGGCCCGGACAAGATTTCCAACCTGGCATACCCGCCCCCCCAAGGTGATTAGGTTATCAGGATTTTTTCTCAATCAACGACGGACAGCAATTCCAAACCACGACCGAGGAGATCCTCCGCCAATTCTCCCTTCGCCTTGGCATGATGACCAATGACCTCCCGCAGGGGAACCGTCCAATTCGAAGAGACCAATGCCGGACGCTGCGTCGCGATCTCAAGTAATTCCAGGCCAACCAGCCATTCATCGTGATGAATTTTGATGACGCTGTCCGCAAGGTCAGCCAATACCAAGGCATCCCTTACGTTCGTTTCGTTGTTTGCCCGGGTTGCCTTCGGGCCGATATGACGGCCACGAACCTCGCGGATCGTCGCGTAAGCCCTGAACATCTCTTGTTCGTGCTCTGTGAAGGGCGAGGAACGTCCCGGAGAACTGCTGACCTGACCGAGATCGTACTCGCCATAAGTCTGGCGTTCAGCCGGACCACCATGCACCGAGGCGATCTTGCTGCCGACGATCATGTCAAATTCGCCCCACGCCGGCTCAAAATAACGTTTGCCGCCGCGTGTAACCGTGCAGTCCGCGAAAGTCATGTAAAGGATTTTGTCCCCATCGCGAACGATCTTCCTCAGGATCCCTGCGACCTTGAACCCGGAGACAAAATCAACCGTGCATCGCGAGCCCGCGACAATACCGCCTGCCTTCAACTCGTCATCCCGAAGTTTGCAAGGGGCCTTTGACGGCGCAAACGCGAAGTACCCGATCGGGCTGCTGAACCCTTCGGGGTGACGATCACGACCCTGTCCCGGCAGTTGTTTTTCGCCGTAGGCGAGCTGCACAGGTCCCTTGAACTTGAGAAAGTCAATGCGTCCGTGTTTCGATTCCTCGACCACGTATGACTCGAGGATACCGCTGACCGACGCGCCTGATTCCATGACAACGGTATTGACGGCTTTCGAGATCAACGCCTGATGAAGTCCGGAAACCCCGCCTTTCCGGAATGACAGCGTTTCTTCAAGTTGCGCCAGGATACCCGGCAAGGACTCCAGCGACTCGGCCACGAACAACTGCGGCTGCGGTTCTGTGATGTCGTAACCTTGCTCGACGCAATCCACCGTCAACCGGATCTTGCGAACGTTGTCAGACAGGCAATGCTCACTTTCACCAACCGAAGAGAGCAATCCAGCCCCGTAAATCCTGGGATTTTTCAAATCACCGACCAGCCCGTACTCGGCCGTCCACCATGCCATGCGTCCCACTTTGGCCATTTCCGAGACATGAGAGATGCCGTCGTAGGCTTGCTTGAGCATCTCACTCGCGGCGTCGATTTCCGGCTTTGTCGCGTCGGGATTTTCCTTGATGTCAGAGAGCCAGCGGATCGCCTCATACAGCCGGACATCCTCGGACGAAATGATGGACTTGTTGGCCATGTTCGCGTAGCGCTGCAAATAGGCGCGATAGAGCGGATCGTAGAGAATCGGGATATGACCAGCCGCCTCATGGACGATATCGGGGGCCGGCGTGTACGCGACGTGCTCCAAACTTCGCATGTCCATCGCGATAGGCATGATGCTTCTCGTCTGGAAATCCAGGAACGCCGCCGGCGGGATGAAACCACTCACACCGATCGCGCCCCACCCGAATTGCTGCAAATGCGCATCGATCTCATCTATCTTCGGGATCCTGTCCATGTGCATCCCGGTTTTGGTGATACCGTCCACGTAGGCCGGCACCGCGTGACGCGAGAAAAAGTTCCGGGCCCGCCTCATGATGTAGCGCCAAGTGGCGTGTTCCACCGGAGTGTATCGATCGTAACGCTGGGGGACGACGTAGCGTTTCAAATAAGACGGGAGTGTATCCTGGGTGCGCATGATCCAGCCTCTTCCTAGCGGACAGCGATTCCCGGGTTCTCGTAGAACACGTAACTCGTGCTGAAGTCGCTGAACTCGAAATAGATCTTACGCTCGTTCTCGTCCTGGAGAAAGTTCTGATTCAAATCGAGAACACCATATCCATAACGGTATGGCCGGCTGGTTTCCCGGTCTCCTGTGGCTGTCGCGGTGCTGATCTTGTCAATTTTTATGAACCGGTACATGACCTTGCCATCACTGATGACATCAAGGACACCGTCCGTCCCGGTCCAGTTCTGGATGCTACGAGAGACCTTGTTCTGTAGTTCCTGGGTGCATCCCACGACAGGAGCCACAAGCGCGGCAATCATGAAAACCACTCTCACGTTCATCCTCCTGAAAATATTCCTGCTGCATTCTTACTGGCCAGACGGAAGCATGTCCGCCGCCGTGATGATCGAAGCAGTCAACCCCCAAACCGTAACGCCGTCAACACGGTACAAGGCCGACTCGCGCCGGACTCCGAACATTGTGAAAACGAACGACTCCCGTTTCATGTTGGTCAGGGCCGTCCACGGGGTGAAGTGCACGGATGCCACCTCATCAGGAGCCGCCTTGATCCGGTCGCGCGTCAAATTCGCTGTCACAACGCAAGCCAGAACCATGGAGCCATCGATGGCGCGACGTTCCGGCAGTTGGCCATGAAACATCAGGACCTCGCCGGGAATGCCGAGTTCCTCGCGGAGCTCACGCAACAAAGTATCTACGGGCCCGGCGTCGTCCACCTCGGCACGACCGCCTGCCAGACCGATCTGACCGCGATGCGACCCGTAATGGGCGCTCCGCCGGATCAACAACACATCGGCCGGGCTTCCGGCGATGAGCGGAGGCAGAAACAACAAAGCCACCGCGCTGTATCGCAGTGGCTTTCGCTGGCCTTCCCGGACCATCCGGGCACCATCGAGGCTGAGGGGGCTCCATCTGGACATGACCGGGTTCACATTTGCCAGGGTCTCCGGCAAGGCACCGGCAGGAAATCCGTCAACGATTGGAAAAGAAAATCTCACGCGCCCCTGACTCAGTTCACCTTGATCTCCGGCGCGACCTCGGCACCTGCCGCCATGGGCAGAACCCGGTTTTTCCTGCCCTCCGTGGTCTGGTGTGCGGAAGCGCCGGCCCCGGTGTTCATGATCGACCGGCCATTGAACTGGGCGCCTTCGTTGATGACGAGCACCGGTGTGTAAATATCACCGTCAAAACGGCTCTGTGGGTAAAGCTCGACGCGGATCTTGGCTTCGAGTCTGCCGTTGACCCTGCCTTGAATGATCACTTCGTCAGCCTTCACCTCCGCAAGGATGGTCGCGCCTTCCTCAATGACGAGGATTCCCTCGGAGATGATCTGACCCTCGATCTTGCCGCCGATACGACTTGATCCGCGACAGTAGAGTTTGCCGTTGAAGTGGCACCCGCTGGTCAGGATGGTCACTGCCGCGTCACGACCGGCGGCAGCGGACTTCTTTTGAGGACGCTGACCGCTTTGGTTTGCCTCTTTCTTGCCGAACATTGGGATCCCCCTTTGTTTTCCTGGGACGAGCTGAACTCCATGGCACGCAGCGCTGACTTCACATAAACTTCGAGTTGCAACTGGCGGGAGTCAAAAACATGCTATTCCGAAAACAGCAGAAGTCAGGCATGCGTTTCGAGCTACCGCGCACGGAAACCTTGCGACTCGACATTTCGATCATGGCTGGTGACCTCGTCTGGTCGCCAGCGGTCTATTGGGAACAGGGTGACACAAATTATTTTGCAGCAACGGCTGCCCCGCTGCAAACCTTAACGTTCAGGGCACCCGTCGGGTTCGCACCGTCAAGATCCCGTCACAAAGGACAACTGCCCAACATCGCAGGACGTTGGGTGCTGAAATTGAATCCAGCCCAAGCCAAGCCTGCCGGCGCCAAGCCGGAACAAATGTTCCTCGGTTGGGCAGAAACGCACGCTTACTACACGACTTTCACCCACGCGGAACTGGTCATATGGATCGAGTCCGGACACCAGGAAACGGCCAAGACCGCCGTTCTGAACCTGTTGGCCGCCCATTGCGCGGCCCTGTATGAACGCGGCGGACTGCGCGTGCTACCCGTCGGAGACGCGGCCATCACGATCGCCCGCGATGCTTGCTACGAGGAGGGGACAACCCAGATCAGCATCGTGAAGGATTTCGGTTCCTTCTTCAGAGATCGCAAATCGACCCATGCGCCCGAACACATTGTCTATGACGTTGTCCCGGCAGAATGGGGGCGCACGAAAGAACGCGGTGAAGCACGCGAGGCGTTCAAGTGGCTGCGCAAGCACAAACCCACCCCGTCATTCTGAGGCGGAGCCGAAGGATCCTCTCTCCCCCGTCATCCTGAGGCGGAGCCGAAGGATCCTCTCTTACTCCCCGTCCTCTTCCTTGCCGCCCGCGGTTGCCTCCGGGAACCAAGACATCAAGGCACCCGAGATCATGTGAGCCTGCTTGCCACTGCTGATGTTGAACTTGCTCTGCATGCGATAAACGCCGCTACGCTTCTGGTAGCGACGGATGGACACCTTGGGCTGCCCGTATTCGCCGCTCTTCTTGTCCATCTCGACATATTTGAACATGATCGTCGTCCAATTGCCGCGCGTCAGGATTTTCTTGTCAACTTGCTTCACGACAAGGCGATCGTCCTGCACAAACTCAACACTCAGGTCATCAATATTGTCGGACAATGGATACCTCCGGAATTCGGGTAAAAAAAAACTGCCAGCTCGCACTGGCAGTTTTTTGAAAAAACAATCGATTAACGCTTGGAGTACTGGAAGCGACGACGGGCACCGGCGAGACCGTACATCTTGCGCTCTTTCTTCCGGGCGTCGCGGGTGATCAAGCCGTTCGACTTGAGGACCGAGCGCTTCTCCGGGTCCGACTCAGCGAGGGCGCGGGAGATCGCGTGACGGATCGCACCGGCCTGGCCATTGAGACCGCCACCAAGAACGTTGACCAGAATGTCGAACTTGCCGACTGTGTCGGTGAGCTCGAGCGGCTGCATGATCACCATTTTAGAGGTGTCGCGGACCATGTACTCGTCCATCGGACGCTTGTTGATCGTGATGACGCCGGTTCCTGGCTTCATGTAAACACGGGCGATCGCGGTTTTACGCTTGCCGACTGCGTGGATGTATTTCGTCTTTGCCATGGATTAGCGGGCTCCGAGACGGGGTTTCATGGCGACCGGCTTCTGAGCGGCATGGGGATGCTCGCTGCCAGCGTACACTTTCAGGTTGAGGCCGATCTTGCGACCGAGCGGACCCTTCGGCAACATGCCGCGGATCGCGATCTCAAGGACGCGCTCCGGCTTCTTCGCCATCAGGTTCTCCGCGGAGATCGATTTGATCCCGCCGACATAACCGGTGTGGTGGTGGTAGAACTTGTCCTTCATCTTGTTGCCGGTGAACTTCACTTTATCGGCATTGATGACCACGACATTGTCGCCGGTATCGAGATGCGGGACGAAAGTAGGCTTGTGCTTGCCGCGCAATACGCGGGCCACTTCTGTTGCCAGACGGCCGACAGTCTGGCCTGCGGCGTCAACCACAACCCACTGCTTTTTCACGTCTGTTGGCTTCACACTGTAGGTTTTCATGAACCAGAAACTCCAAAGGGATCGCACTAAAAACTCGGAAAACAGGCTGTGCGTATATCTGAACCAGCGCGCTACCGTCAATAGACAATCAATGACTGACGAGACCAGGGGCTCGAGGGCACGGAATCACGTCCCGGATGTTGCCCATCCCGCTGACATATTGGACCAATCGCTCGAATCCCAGACCGAACCCCGCATGCGGACAAGACCCGTAACGGCGCAAATCCAGATACCATCCCATTTCCTCGACCGGAAGGTTCATCTCCCGCATCCGGGCCTCAAGGACATCGAGGCGGTCCTCACGCTGGCTGCCGCCAATGATCTCGCCAATGCGCGGCGCCAGCACGTCCATCGCCGCGACCGTCTTGCCGTCCGGATTCTGCTTCATGTAGAAGGCCTTGATTTTCTTGGGATAATCAGTGACGATCACCGGCCCCTTGAAGATCACGTCCGTCAGATAACGCTCGTGCTCCGACTGCAGATCGATCCCCCACTCCACGGGAAACTCAAATTTGACCGGCGCCTTTTTCAATTCCGCGACAGCATCGGTATAAGTGACATGCGCGAACTTTGATTCGGACAGTCGCACCAGGTCGTCGATCTTGATCGTCTGGTACTGCTTCTCGAGGAACTCGAGCTCCGGTCGGCAGTCACGCACGGCGGCAGCAAACAGGTGCTTGAGAAAATCCTCCGCCAGCGCCATGTCGTCCTTCAATGTGGCAAACGCCATTTCCGGCTCGATCATCCAGAACTCGGACAAGTGCCTGGTTGTATTAGAGTTTTCAGCCCTGAATGTCGGACCAAAGGTGTAGATATCCCCCAGCCCCATCGCCATGAACTCACCCTCAAGCTGACCGCTGACGGTCAAATGAGCGTGTTTCTTGAAGAAGTCCTGACTGAAATCCACTGCCCCACCCGGTCCGGCCTTGACCTTGGCCAGGTTCATCGTCGTGACCGTGAACATCTCCCCGGCGCCTTCACAATCGCTGGACGTGATGATCGGCGTGTGAACCCAACGGAAACCGCGCTGCTGGAAAAAGTCATGAACGTGCCACGCCAACGCGCTGCGCATCCTGAAAACCGCGCCAAAAGTATTGGTCCGCGGACGCAGGTGGGCAATATCACGCAAGAATTCCAGCGTATGCCCCTTCTTCTGCAGGGGGTACGTCTCAGGATCGGCTTCGCCGAATACTTCGATCGCCGAGGCCTGAACTTCCCACTTCTGCCCCTTGCCCTGAGATTCCTTCAGCACACCCTCGACCCGGATGGCCGCGCCGGTCTGGCACTTGGCCAACATGTCAAAAGCCGCGGTTCCCGCGTCCACGACACACTGCATCGTGTCCTGACAGGATCCGTCATTCAAGACAACGAAGGCAAAATTCTTCGACTCCCGTCGACTTCTGACCCATCCGCAAATGGTAATGGCCTGACCCGCGGTGCCGGACGACAACAACTGGCTGATCTTCTGTCGACGCATTGTGGAAAAACTTTCTCCGGGAAAACCTGTGAAACTCATGACGTCACGAATGAGCGCGGATCGCGTTCAGGTGGCGCTCTTCCAGAGCCACCAGTCGTTTCCACGCGTCAAAAGGCACAAAATGGTGCGCGGAACCGCTCGCCTTCAACTTGCCACCCTCAGAGGAGGCGCCCTCTCTGGCGACCTCATAGTAGACAGCAAGGGTGTTGCGCGCAACACGGTACCAGTTGAAACGCTCGACCTGTCGCCGGCCGGAATCGATCAACTTCTGCCTCAACCCCTGATCGGTGAGCAAGCGGACCATCGCTCGTGTCAGCTGCTCAGCACTGCGTGGATCCACCATGAACGCGGCATCACCGACGACCTCCGGCAGAGACGATCCATCGGAAGTCACCACGGGCGTGCCACTGGCCATGGCCTCCAGGGGGGGCAACCCAAAACCTTCGTACAGACTCGGATAGGCCACGAGGGCCGCCTTCGAATAGTAAGCCCTCAAAGTCTCATCGTCGATGAAACCCTTGAACACAATATCGCCGGCGTAGTCCTTCACACGCAACTGCACGTCAGCGAAAAGCGGGCTCTCCCCACCAATCAGGACCAGCTTTGGCTTCAGCCCGGGGTTGTCGCGTCGCAACTGCACATACGACGCGATCAGGGTGTTGATGTTCTTACGTGGTTCCAGGGATCCAACGTACAAGATGAAATCGCCCAGTTCCGCGATATCAACTTTGGTCTCGCCCGAAGTTCGCTGAAGGAACGTGTCATCGACCGCCCAGTACACCAGACTGACCTTGTCGGCGGGCAAATTGCAAAAATGCAGCAGGTCATTCTTTGAATTGTTGCTGCAAGTGATCACTCGCGATGCGCGACGGGCGAGGCGCGGAATGATGAAGTTGTACACTGTGCGGAAAGTGAAACTGTACCACTGCGGATTCACGACAAAACACAAGTCGTGAATGTGCACGACGGACTTGCCGCGGTAAAAAAGTGGCGCGACGTTGGCGGGCGAGTGCAGCAAGTCAACTCTGTGGCGGCGCGCCAGTACTGGCAACCAGAACTGCTCCCAGACGTGATTCAGGAAACTTTCCCCTTCACGCAAGTCTGACTCGATGACGCGAACATTGGGATAGTTCCATTCCTGTCGTCCCGCCTGGCCATGACCAGTGAAGATCAGGTACTCGTTCTCCCGGTCGATCTCGACGAGGGTGCGGATCAAGTTGAAAGCCGCGCGCTGGACCCCTGTCCGCTTCGCGACCAGGAAGCGACCATTAATGCCAATCCGCACCGGCCACCTCCGATATTTTTTTGCCGTGTCCGCATGCCTCATATATCGCCAGGGTCTGGCGCGCCATCAGTTGCCACGAGAACTGGCTCGCGTGCCGCAACCCGTTATGACGCATCCGCTCGCGCGCGACAGTGTCGTCCATGCCGGCGCGAAGGGCCCTTGCCATGTCTTGATAGTCGAAAGGATTCGCGAAAATTGCCAGATCACCCACCACTTCGGGCAGGCTTGATGAACGCGCGACCACAACTGGCGAACCGCACGCCAAGGCTTCCAATGGCGGCAATCCAAATCCCTCGTACGTTGATGGATACACAAACAGGTCGGTCAGTGAGTAAACCGCCGGCAGGTGATCCTCGTCGATGAACTTTGAGAAGAAAACCAGGTGTTTCTTGCCATACTGGTCCGCGATGCTCAGGATTCCCGGATCAAACGGACACGCGAGTACCAATGGAATCTTGAGCCCGGAATAACTGTACGCCCGGACCAACTGATGCACGTTCTTGTGCGGCTTGTTGTTGGTCAGGCAGAAAACAAACCGTTCCGGCAATTCATAGATGTCGCGAACATACTGAAGCTTCTCCGGGTCGGTCACCCTGCGGTAGTTGGGCGAAACGCCGTTGTATGTCACCGCGACTTTCTCGGGCTGCAACTTCAAAGTCCGGATGATCTCGTCGCGACTGAACTGGCTGACCGTGAGGATCGCTTCCGACCTTTTGATGCAACGTTTCACGAAAAAACTGTAATAGGCCTGGTGAAACGGCGTGTAAAACTGCGGTAAGACCATGTGGTTCAAGTCATGGATGGTCATGATGGTCTTGCAGGGCGAGTAAAACGGCGCGACGAACGACGGCGAGTGAAACAGGTCGGCGCGTAACCGGCGCAGCAGGCTCGGAAGTTCCGCCTGCTCCAGCAGGCTGATCCACCGGGTACGCGCCGTCACGAGTTCCATGTTCGATGGCATCGACATGGACTCCAGCGGACTGCCCGGATTGACGAAGACAAAGAAACGGTGGTCGCCTCCCGTTTCGCGCAGGCAACTGACCAGTTCGTGGACGTACCGGGCAATCCCGTGCATCGTCCCTGATTTCAACATGCGCGCGTCTATGGCGATCCGCACAACATCTCCGGGGCTTGACCAAAAGCAAGGCTTTAGCCCAGAGACCCTATCACCGCAAAGGGTTTAAAGGAAAGTTCGCGCAGGTCGTGCTTCGAGGAAATTCAGAAAGCCAGCCCGAACTCAACTGCCGGCTCCAGCCTGGTCATGTAACGACGGCGCAGGGAGGCTTTCTCGTCGACTGCCAGAGGCGTGTAATCCGCGTCCAGCGGAGCCGCGTCCTCGAACTTGCCGTCGAAATGGCGGATTCCGATGTGGCCACCAATGGCCAGGGGGATGGACTGGGAAACCCAGCGGTACCCGACTCGGGCGTGCCCGGTCGTGCCGGTTGCCTTGTAATTGTGCAAGACCTTTCCGGCACTGTCCTGGACCAGGTTGATACCGGTCATCAGCGCCAGGGTACTGGGGCTGGTCTTCCAGATCCCGTCCATCTGGCGGGCGCCGGCGCCCAGCGTCCAGAACCATCCGGACATGTTCGACTGGTTCGAATACCGGCTGACCAGGATGGACGCCTGACGCCCACTGGTGATCATGGAGTCCCCTGTCAAAAGGAGCTTTTCTTCGGGGTACTCCTCCGCCGCGCCCATGAAGGCGGACTCAACAGAAAACGAGGCAGACCCCGTGTTGAGTTCGCCACGAAATACCGCGTCACGGGTCATCGAAACCAACGGCACCGTCAGGATGAAACTACGGGACCCCGAGGAGCCTCCGGACGACGACGACGACGTCGCCCCTGCCGACGACGACTTCCCCGGCGCAGCGAACACCTCTGACGTACCCGCCAGGGCGAACACCAACATGGACGCAATCACGACCGGCCTTGAAATCTTCATGAGGACGCCTCCTGGTGACCGACTTGCCTTGCTCCTATTGTATCAAGTTGCTATTCCGGGACCCCCTCCGTCAAAAGAATGGCGAAGGAATCCACGACAGGAACTTCAAAAATGACCAACGAAATCATTGGCCAGAAACGCCCACGGGCTCTGTTGGTCTCCGTACAGCTGCCGGGAACAAGCGACGCGGAACACGCGGCTTCCCTGGCGGAACTGGGGCGGCTCGTTCACACGCTCGGCATGGATGTCGTTGAAACCATTAGCCAAAAAAGAAATTCCCCGGCGGCGGGATCCATTGTGGGTGACGGCAAGCTCCGGGAAATCGCGCGCTGGACGGAGGGCAGCGGGATCGTCACATCCAACAAGCCGGTCGTCAGGACCAAGGCCGGAGTGCACGCCCGCCATGAAGACGAAGACGACGATGCCGACTCACAAGCCCCGGATGAGGACCAGGACAGCGTCAACGAAAATACAAAAGTCGCCGAGGGCGAGCGGGTCCAGTTCGTCGTTTTTGACAATGAGTTGACCCCGACGCAACTGCGCAACCTCGAAGGAGCCCTTGGCGTCGATGTCCTCGACCGCACCGGTGTGATCGTGGAAATTTTCTACCGTCACGCGAAGACTCCGGCGGCCCGCGCCCAGGTCGAGATCGCGCGCCTGACTTACCTCGCGCCAAGGATCCGGGTCACGGGGGCGGGCGAGCGACAGGGCGGCGGAATCGGGGCCAAAGGGGTCGGGGAAACCGCGCACGAACTGGAAAGCCGGCGCATCCGCGACAAGATCGCCGCGCTGCGCCGCGAGATCGAAACCATCAACAAGGATCAAGCCCTTCGCCGCGCGAGACGCAGCGAGCACCTGAAAGTCGCGCTGGTGGGATATACGAACGCGGGAAAGTCGTCCTTGATGCGGGCCCTGACCAAAAGCGAGGTGCTCGTCGCTGACAAACTTTTCGCGACCCTCGACACCACCGTCCGGGTGATGTTTCCGGAGACAAAACCGCGCGTCCTCATCTCGGACACGGTCGGGTTCATCAAGAAGCTCCCTCACGACCTTGTGGCATCGTTCCGCTCGACGCTGGACGAGGCCCTTGACGCGTCGCTGTTGCTCTTTGTCGTGGATGCGTCGGATCCCGCGTTCCGCTCGCAGCTGGAGACAACCAGGAAAGTCCTCGCAGAGATCGGCGCGACCGGAGCCGACAGTTTGCTTGTGCTCAACAAGATGGACAAACTGTCGCAGTTGGAGATCGCTGCGCTCAAACGGGAATTCCCGGAAGCCGTATTCCTTTCGACGCGGGAAAAGACCAGCGTCGCGGCGCTTCACAGCCTGATCCAGGCCCTTTTTGAGCGCGACATGATCGAAGCGGATCTGTTTGTTCCCTATGCGAAGAGCGCCGCCACCGCGGATATCCACGCGAACATGCGTGTCCTGTCTGAAACGCACGAGGACGAGGGCACACGGCTTCGGGTCAAGTGCATGGCGCAAGACCTTGAGAGGATCAAGAAGCAGTTCCGCCTGGCCTGAGCCGGCACGATTGACGCAGGTGATGCAATACGCTCCGCGTGTTGTTAAGATGTTCCCGATCCCAGGGAGTCCACCTTGAAAGTCATCGCCCACCGCGGAGCCAACCGCGAAGCCATTGAAAACAGCCGCGCCGCCTTTGAAGCGGCATTGCAGGGCGGAGCCACGCGTATCGAGCTGGACGTCCAGCTCAGTCGGGACGGACACGCCGTCATCATGCATGACGACCGGCTGGGGCACACGGTGGATCTGCCAACCCCGGGCATCCACTTGATCTCATCGATGGACCGGGCGGAACTTTCCAGGCTGCGCTTGAAAAACGGGGAACCTCTTCCTTTTCTCGACGAGATTGTCGACGCATTCGCTGACCGCATCGAGCTGAATATTGAGATCAAGGGACGCAGTGCCAAACTGGCCGACGTAACCGGCAAGATTTGCGTGGATCACGGCAGGCTCGACGCTTTCGTGATCTCCTCTTTTGAACTGGAACCTCTTGTATTCCTGAAGGATCATTATCCCCGCATCGAGCGCGCCTGCCTCTGGGGAACAGACAACCTGATGGGCCAGAACTTCAGCAGGTTCGCGCCCCCTGTCTTCATGTTGATGGCGGGGGCGCGCGTTTTCCATCCAGTAGCCGAATGGATTGACTGGAACCTGATGGACCAGGCCAAGGCCAGGGGATGGAAGGTTTACGGATGGGTGCCGATGGCTGGGGAAACCATGGGACGGGAAAGCCTCTGGAATTATCTGGCGGCACTTGAGGTCGATGGCTTGTGTACAAACTACCCGCGTGAGATGGCGGCTTGGCTGGCCGGGGTCGAGAATGAGCAACAAAGAATCCAATCACTCAGTTCAACTATCAGGTTATGACGCCACTGCCGGGACCAGAGCCTGGCAGATCACTCGCTTGACGCCCGGCAAAGGGCCGACGCTGCGCTATGGCGTATCCCTTCCGTCTGGCGCGACGACCAGTCACATGACGCGTTTTGTCGTTTTCATGAACGGTCGCACGGAATGGATTGAAAAGTATGCGCATATCCCTTCCGACTTGCGGCTGGAGGACGACATTGGCTTTCTTACCTGGGATCACCGGGGGCAGGGCGCGTCCGGGGGCGAACGCGCGTATATTGAGAATTACGGCCAGTACACCGAAGATGCTCACCGGATCACGCACAAGATCTGCAAGGAAAAACCGTACATCGTGATCGGGCACTCTATGGGTGGGTTGATTGCCCTTCACGCTGCCATGCAAGGCTTGATAAAGCCCGCGGCGATGGTGCTCTCCTCGCCATTGCTCGGCCTCCCGGAACGCCCAGTCCCTAAAATCCTGGCGAGACCGCTGTCAAAAATCCTGTCGCAAATCCCGGCGACAAAGAGGCTATCCAGTGGGGCCGGGGCTTTCACAAAGAGTCCGTTTGAGGGCAACGCGTTGACCAGTGACCATGATCGCTACGAGTTGATCAAGGCAACGCCCTACCCTCTTGGCGGCGTCAAGTTTGGATGGGTCAACGCGACGTTCGAGGCAATTGATTTCGTCAATCAACCGAAAAACCTTGAGCGATTTCAAATTCCAACGCTGGTGTTGACTGGATCAGACGAACGCGTCGTGGACCCCAACGGCACTCAAGCATGGATTCAGAATGCGGCGAGACACTCAAAAGCTCGCATTGAATTTGATGTCATCCACGGGGCGAGGCACGAGCTGTTCTCGGAGACTCCGGCTTTTTACCACAAGGCCATCGATCTGGTTCGCCAGTTCATCGATTAGAGCAGCTGCCAGGAACCGCCTCGACCTCGATCGTCGGTCGGATGTGGTCGCCGACCGCGTGAATGATTTCTTTCACTCTCGCCTTGATCCCTTCAACCGCATTCAGGTCCGTGGCATCCACAACCAGGTGCAGCGTCAGGATATGGTGTGACCCGTCCAGAGACCAGATGTGCAAGTCATGAACACCGGCGACACCCGGTATCGCTTCGATCGCGGCTTTCATCTCGTCAATCCGCAAGTGTTCGGGCACTCCCTGAAGAAACAGGACCAGGGTGCTGCGCAGGTTTTTCAGGACGTTGAAAAGGATAAACGCGACGAAAACAAGAGAAAGGATCGGATCGATCACCGGCAAATTGATGAACATCATCACCAAACTTGAGATGGCGATGACAACCCAGCCCAAAAGATCCTCGACCAGATGCCACGACAAAACCTTCTCGTTCATGGTCGAACCAGCCTTCAACCTCCATGCCGCGATGGCGTTCACGGCGATGCCAAGGACCGCCAGGCCCAGCATCATGCCCGTCCGGGGCTGGACGGGATTGAACAAGCGCGGAACCGCCTGAACGATGACGAAGATGGACGACCCGACGAGCACCAACGACGTGATCAGGGCCGAAAGCAATGAGACGCGCCGGTACCCGTACGAGAATCGGAAATCACTCTTCTTGTCAGCAAGGCCCTCGAGAACCCAGGCAAGAAACAATGAGATTCCGTCACCAAAGTCATGGACAGCGTCGGCGACAACCGCGACAGAACCGGCCATCATTCCACCGAAGAATTCGATGATGGAAAATCCGAGGTTCAGCAACATCGCGATGAAAATATTTTTCCGGCTGGCACCCTGATGATGAGAATGATGATGAGAGTGATGATGCGAATGATGATGGGCATGATGGTGCCCGTGATTATGACTGTGATGAGCACTCAACCGGGAGTCCCCTCCGCCACCAGTCCACCGATACGCGGGAACGCGAGCTGCGACACCTCAATGCCTACGGTCCCAAAAAGCTCGAGAGAATCTTGCGACCGGTACTCATGGCAATAGTGCACGCGCCGCACGTTGCCCAGGTTGATCAAGCGTTTCGCGCACATGACGCAGGGCAGGTGCGTCACAAACACGACCTTGTCAATGTGCCGGGGACTGTCGCAGTTGATGACGGCGTTTTCCTCGGAGTGAAGGCAGCCGCACCGGCCTGCTTCGTCGCGGTCACAGCAGTTGGGCAAACCGGAAGCGTTACCATTGTATCCGACGGCCAGAACCTTCCGGTAATCCGTCGTTGTGATGACGGTACCAACCTTCAGGCGTTTACAGGTCGAGCGCTCGGCGAGAGCGAAGGCCAAAGAGAGGTAGATCTCAGGGAATCCAGGCCGCTGAACCTTTGCCCTTACCGCCTCAAGTGCTTCCATAGGCTCTCCTCCAACTCCCCTTGCGAGTTCAATTCATACCGCAATCACTAAAGGGGATCTCGAACCCCCAATCCCCGTCCAATTGAAACAGTTGCACGCGATCTTGTCGAATCATCTGTTGGGTGCCGGCAGCCGAATTCCAACGCAGGGCTTTGGCGCCTGCCGGCGACAAGCCGCCAAGAATTACCGGAGATTGGAACAGGTGCAAACGGTTCACCTTGGGGCGGGTCCGGGGATCCGGATTCCCAAGAGCCATGGAATACACTCCCGGGCCGCCCTCCAGGAGCAAACTGCGCACACCAACACCCTGCAAGACCCCGTCCACCTCATCCCAGATGAAGGCGCGGCTTCTTGCCCCCGCCTCTGGCAAATCCAGCACGGGTACGACAACAACCTTGACGCCGCGGGCCTCAGCGGGATCAATCCACTTGCGGTCCGCGACCAGCCAAATCGTCTTTTCTGGCTCTTCTGTGATCAGTGGCATTGATTTGGCGCCCAAAGCGTATTCCAGGGCTCTCGCGTCCGGATCAAACACGACCCTTCGCGGCGTGCGAGTCATCACCGGGTCGGCGATGAACGGATGACGCACATTCAAACGCGGATGGTCCGCCAAAACCGTACCGGCCCCCACAGCAACAGCGTCGTAGACCACGCGTAACCAGTGTCCGTATGCCCGGGCACGCTCGTTCGTGATCCAAACCCGCCGGTCGCCTTGAAAAGCCACCACACCGTCCAGACTGGACGCGATTTTCAGCCCGGTGAACAGACGGCCTGTGGAGATATTGTGCAAAAAAACCGAGGCCAGGTCCGCGCACGCAGCGCTCCATGACATGTATTCCGGTGAAGTCGAGGCATTCACGGCGTGCACGCCGGCGCCGGCAAGAATACCCGCGCCTTTGCCGCTGACCAACGGATTCGGGTCTGTCATCCCGTATATGACTTCTTTCAATCCAAGTCCTGCGAGAGACTTGGCACAGGCAGGTGTGCGCCCCTCATGCGCGCATGGCTCCAGGGTGACATACATCCTGCCCCCTCTCAACGCATCCAGTTTTCCCGAATCCTTCAATTCGCGCAGGATGTTCGCCTCGGCATGAGGCTCACCAACCTTTTCATGCGCAGCCGCTGCGATAAAACGATGGCTGCCGTCGACGAGGACAGCGCCGACCAGAGGATTTGGTGATACCCGGCCGGTTCCGCGAAGGGCCACGGCGAGGCTCAGGTTCTGCACCGCGACGGATGAAACAGGCGTACCGGTCGCAGGCAGCGCCAGATCACGCAGTAATTCGTCTTTCGGATAGTTGAACCATTGGATCATGCCAATCCCGGGCGGTGATGGGGTACAATTGAGTCCATGGAGAAAGATCTCACATATTTCGCGCAACTTGACCAGCAACTCGTTGAGTGCGCGAAGGAAATCAAGGTTCTCAGCAACCTTGCCTGGCCCGAAGAGCTCGGCCACAAATTCCTCGCGTCATGGCAAGCCGGCAAGCCGGAACTTCCACAACCGAAATACAAGAAACACGCATATCCAGACCAGTTGAAGCGGCTTGAAGGAATCATGAAGGCCGCCGGCGATGAACATCCAGTCGGGCATTACATCAGCCAGACTGCGCTCAGCTACATCCGCGCGGGCCGCATGCTCGAATGCATCGGTCAGCCGGAATTCACAAAGCTGTCGATTGAACTTTACGGCCGGCCGGGCGAACCGATCGGCAGGACCGAGGTGACCAATGTCGCCGCGGCCGAGCACTTTATCAAATCCATCGATGATTACAGCCATATCCTCAAAAATCCGGAGCCGGATGCCGACATCACGTCAGAGCAACTTGCCACAGCGCTCAAGGACCGTTTTGGCCCGGTATTCAAGGATCACCCGGTCGACATCGTCATCGACCCTGACCTGGCCTCAAAGGCGGCTGCCAGCGCGCGCCGTGTCAGGATCCGCGGCAACACGAAGTTCACGCGTCTGGATGTCAAGCAACTCGCCGAACACGAAGGACTCGTCCACGCGGCCACCATGCTGAACGGGCGGGAGCAACCACACTTCAAGAGCCTCGGGCTCGGCTCCCCGCGGACCACGTTGACCCAGGAAGGCATCGCGACTTTCGCTGAATTCATCACGGACGCGATGGATGTCTGGCGCCTTAAACGCATCGCGCTGCGGATCAAGGCCGTCGACATGGCCCTGAACGGCGCCAACTTCATCGACTTGTTCAAATTTTTCCTGTCCGAGGGCCAGTCTGAGAAAGAAAGTTTTGCCTCTTCCGCGCGGGTCTTCCGCGGCGGCGACCCGCGCGGCGGGGTGGCGTTCACGAAGGACGGTGTATACCTTGAGGGGCTGATCTTCGTGCACACCTTCTTGCGGAAGGCAATCCAGGCAAACAAGGTCCACTACCCGACGTGGATGTTTGTCGGGCGCCTGACACTCGGGGACATCGTCAACCTCGAGCCGTTCATCGAGTCAGGATGGATCAAGGGACCACTTTACATGCCGGAATGGCTGTCAAACCGTGAATGCCTCGCGGCGTACCTTGCCTACGCTTCCTTCGCGAACCGGATCAACCTCAGCAAGGTCACCTTGAATGACTTTGGCGGACTTGAGAGGAAGTAAGAGAGGATTCTTCGGCCCCTCGCTTCGCTCGGGGCCTCAGAATGACGGGCATCAGCCCGCGTCATCCTGAACACCACTCGTCATCCTGACCCTGAGCGCAGCGAAGGGGAAGGATCTCAAAGCGTCGCCTGGACCTCCAGGTACGGAATCGGCGGAACGCCCTCAACGTATTTTTCTTCGGTAAAATCGTAGTTATAGTCCACGCCCATCGTCGCACGTTTGAACCAAAGGTACTCGATTCCAAACCGCGCGTTCATTTTCCACGTATCCCACAGGAAGTCACGACCCGCGAAAATGCTCAGTTCATTGTAATTTGGAAGTCGTTTCGCATAAAACTCGAAATCCCCCTGCCGCGCCTGGTACTTGTCCAGGTTCGCGTTGTATACCGCGTTGCCCTTTTGCGTGAATGTGTCACCGGTGTGGTAATTGAACCGTCCACCGAGTTCCCACAACTCCGTGAGTTTGTAATTGCCCGCAAGATTGGCCACATGCGTCTGGTCATACTCGGCATCGTGCCATGGATCACTACCGGATCCCCTTTCGCGGTTCTTGGACCATGTGTACGACAACCACCCAAAAAGCCTCTCTGTCAGGTTCCGGCGTACCAGGATCTCGGCACCGTAACTCTGCAGTTGGCCTTTGTTGGCAAAATTGGTTTCAGAATCGTTACGGACCAGACCGTACGAGTATTTCCAGAATGTCTGGACATCAGAACTCCACCGGTCACTCCACCGGGATTCCACACCAGCGACCAGATGGCGGGATCTTTCGTAATTCAGGTCCGGATTGCCGAAGTCCTTCGATGCCTGACCTGGCTCCGGTTCCTTGCTGAACAGGCCTGTCGCGAATTTCGCAGTCTGCCCTTGATTGAATTCCCAACGTGCGCTGAATCGTGGATCGATAGACCCTTGCCGGATTGCATCGCTGTAATATCCGCGAAGGCCAGGGATCAGAAGAAATTCACCGATCTTTTTTTCCCACGACACCCAGCCGGCAACCTTCGACGCCGTGAGGTTTTGCGATGTCTCGAGCCGGGGGGCTTCCTCGGGGTCAAAGAACGGATCGTCCGGGTTGAACTGGATCGCGTAGAGGTAAACCGATGCCCGGTCCACACGGGGATCCACACCAAAGTACACTTTGTCGTCCTTGTTCGGCCTCCAAGTCAGCTCCACGGGAATCCGCGTAGTCCAGTTGCGCAACTTGAACTTGTTGTCGATCAATTCAAAATTGAGTTTCAGGAACTGCACTTGCGGCGTGGTCGTCAGTGACCAGTCCCCGTCAAGGCGCTTGGTCCGCTCGTAACCGAGTACCCCGTAATACGACAACGAGCTGAACTTCGCGGTCCCATCCTCGCTCTGCGAGAAATCCCCAGGAAAGACGGCCTTAAGACCATCCGTGGACGCGATGGAGATCAGGCGGCCTTTCCCGTCCGTGAACTCCTTGTTGTAAAGAACAACGTAGTCCGAGAAGTACGGGACGATCGTCAACCCGAGGTCCTTGGGCAGGACTTTGGGCAGGATGAGATCGAGGTAACTGCGACGCACCGAGAGGCTCAGCGAAGCGTCCGTTCCGACCGGGCGCTCGTGATACGCGCTGGAAAAGATCGGGAAGTTCACCGTAAAAATGCTTGTGGGACGTTCGACAAGATTTGTTTTCGAATGGATCTTCACGACACCGCCAGTCGCGTCCCCATATTCCGCCCCGAATCCGCCGGCTGAGAACTCTACTTCCTCGATCAACGGCGTCGGCAATACCGTGTACTGTCCGACCCCGTGATAGACGAAAGGCACTTCAAGGTCGTCGATATAGTACTTGCTGTCGCTCGGCGCGGACCCGCGGATCACCACCTGACTTCCGAAGGTGGATTTCTGGACGCCGGGCATCAATTTCGTGACTTGACCGGGGTCCCCGCCAGGAGCCACGCGGCGAGCCTCCTCGACGGAAATGATCTGCTTTGAGACACCGGGGCGTTTTTTACCGGTAACGACGACGGTATCGTCATCGCCCAGAGCCGGCTGAAGGAAGATATCCACCTTCAATTGAACCTGGAATTGCGCCTGTGAATCCTGAGGCTCTGCCTGCAGTTGGTTCCGCGCGCGATCGAGCAGTTCGGATACTTTGACCTCAAGGGCCTGGTAACCAAAACGTGAAAACCGGAGTACCGCAGATTCGGGTGCCTCAACAGTTACGGTGCCATCCGGGGCGGCCTGGAACTTTTGCGCGCCTATCGTTGTCTCGACCCGCGTGATGCTGTCGCCACTGCCTTTTTTCCGGAACCGTACCGTGACTTTCACGGTTGATCCGGCCGGCTGCGGCACCGTCGCGACCTTGTCAGGCTCCTCCGCGAGTGCCATGGGGCAGGGCGCGGCAAACACAGCGGCCATTGACGCAAACGCGACCATGAGAAAAATGGACAAAGGGACGCGTGTTCTCAAGACGATGCTCCGCGAATCAATTTCAGGTTTGTGAATTACCGATCCACTCGACAACAGATTCGCAGGCAAAACCATCGGCAGGCAAGCCGAACCGCACAAAATCGACATCCGGACTGAATAAAATCTGGACAGCTCTCAAGGCGATGGCGTTTTGACGGGGCAGGGGATTGCCGCCATAGAGGACATCGCCGAGGATCGGGCGGCCGTGGCGCTGCATTTCCCAGCGCAGCTGGTGCGAACGGCCGGTGACTGGTTCGAGGCGCCACAATTCCGCCTCCATCCCAGATACCAAGAGGTTCTCCACGAACCAGGCACGGGTAAGAGATTCCTTGCCGTAGGCGGCCTCGAAGGCGCGCTTCTTTCCGCGGACAAGTTTGGCCTCCCAGATCAGCGGGCGATCCCGGGAAGTCACTGTTTCAACAAAAGTTGACCCATTCTGCCTGGTCGCGACGGCCTCGTAGGTTTTCTGGACGAGATGTTTCTCGAACCATCGCGAGGCCTCGCGATGCGAAGTCGCGTTCCGCGCGAAAATGACAAGGCCACCCACCTCAAAGTCGAGGCGGTGCACTGGAAAGATCTGACCTCCCGTCATCGTTTCAAGAAGGCGACCCGCGCATGCGCGGGGATCGACGTCACCGGTCCGGGCGGGAATGGTCAACATCCCATGCGGCTTGTCGATTACGACAAAATGTTCGTTTTGGAAAACAATCTTCAAAAAAAATGGTCCCTGCCTTGCAGTGAACAAATGCGCGGAGGTCCGCACGCACAGGATCGGTCGTGACAACAAAAGGGGAGTCCAACCATGACACAAACTGGTCTGCCAACCTTTGACAATACGGTACAGGTCACCAACGAATGGCTCAATGACTTGATGCTTGAGCTCGGAAAGGACGACCGGCACCTTGCTTACTCGGCCATGCGCAGCGTCCTCCATGCCCTTCGCGACCGCCTGACCGTGGAACACGCTTCGGCCCTCGGCGCGCAATTGCCCATGCTGGTACGTGGATTCTACTTCGAGGGATGGAAACCCCACGGCAAGCCCACCCGGGAACGCCGCAAAGACCAGTTCCTCGCGAAGATCCGCCGCGAGATGCGTCGCGGCCCGGCCTTGAATGTCGAGGATTCGGAACTTATGGCCCGCGCGGTCCTTCACACAGTCAAGCGCCACCTGGGCGACGGCACGATGGAACGCCTGCGCAAGACCCTGCCAAAGGACCTCCGCGAGCTGATGTAAGATCGACTGATGTGATAGCATTTCCGGCAGGAGGTCCGGAAAATGCTGTCCACAGAACCGCTTCCAATAGAAGAGTTTGTGTCGATGCAGATGGCGTCGCCCCAGGCGCGCGCCATCATGAACACGTGGCCCCTTCCTCCTGAAAAGGTGGAGACTGTTGTTCTCCAATATTTTCAGTCACTTGGAATCTATACGGTCGCTCCGTTCGGTCAAAAAGAGGTTTTAAAGGAGCAGCTTCTCCGCTATCTAGTTTCGTCCACAGAACTCGCTGACATGATCGAGAAGGCCCGTCGGGCCTCTCTCAAGGAAGAACGGCGAAACAAAGGCGAAACATGACCCAGTACATTTACAACATGGTCAACCTCCGGAAGGTCTATCCACCCAACCGCGAGGTCTTGAAAGGCATCTACCTGAGCTTCATCCCGGGCGCGAAAATCGGCGTCCTCGGTCTGAACGGCGCGGGCAAGAGTACGCTGCTGAAAATCATGGCCGGCGTGGAGAAGAACTTCCAGGGTGAGGCTTTCCCGGCTGAAGGAATCAACATCGGATACCTTGCACAGGAACCGCAACTTGAGGCGTCCCTGGACGTCCGCGGCAACGTGGAACTCGGGGTCAAGAAGCAGCGGGACTTGCTCCAGAAGTTCGAGGAACTCTCGATGAAACTCGGCGAGCCGCTCGACGGCGACGAGATGATGAAGGTCATCGACGAGCAATCGAAAGTCCAGTCCGAGATCGACGCGTGCAATGCGTGGGAACTCGATCGCATGCTGGACATCGCGATGGACGCGTTACGCCTGCCCCCGGGCGAGGCCGATGTGACAAAACTGTCCGGTGGCGAAAAGCGCCGCGTGGCGCTTTGCCGCCTGTTGATCGAAAAACCCGATATGTTGATCCTCGACGAACCGACCAACCATCTCGATGCCGAGAGTGTCGCGTGGCTCGAGCGCTTCCTGCACGACTATCCGGGTACGGTCGTTGCCGTGACCCACGATCGCTACTTCCTCGATAACGTCGCCGGATGGATCCTCGAACTCGACCGCGGCGAAGGAATCCCGTGGAAAGGAAATTACTCCAGTTGGCTGGACCAGAAGCAACTGCGCCTCGCCCAGGAGGAGAAAACCGAATCGGCGCGTCGCAAGGCGCTGGCCAAGGAACTGGAGTGGGTCCGCATGTCAGCCCGCGCGCGTCAGGCCAAGAGCAAGGCCCGCATCACGGCCTATGAGGAAATGGCCAACCAGACGTACGAGTCCCAGTCCACGGTGCAGGAAATCCGGATCCCGCCGGCTCCTCGCCTCGGCGAGCTCGTGATTGAGGCCAAGGGAATCAAGAAATCCTTCGGCGACAAGCTCCTGTTTGACGATCTCACATTCAACCTGCCGCGCGGCGGGATTGTCGGCATCATCGGCCCCAATGGCGCCGGAAAGACGACCCTGTTCCGCATGATGGCTGGCCTGGAAAAACCAGATGGCGGTTCGTTGCGCCTAGGTGAGACGGTCCAGATGGCCTATGTCGACCAGGGACGTGACACGCTCGAGGGCAACAAGACGGTTTGGGACGAGATCTCTGGCGGCAAGGAAGACCTCGAATTTGGCAAACAGAAAGTCGCTTCGCGCGCCTACGTCGCCAGCTTCAATTTCAAGGGTTCTGACCAGCAAAAGAAAGTGAAAGACCTTTCCGGCGGAGAACGCAACCGCGTGAACCTCGCCAAACTCCTGAAGAGCGGCTCAAACGTGCTGCTGCTTGACGAACCGACCAACGACCTTGATGTAGATACGTTGCGCGCGCTTGAGGACGCGCTCCTTAACTACGCGGGATGCGCCGTGGTCATCAGCCACGACCGCTGGTTCCTTGACCGGATCGCGACGCACATCCTCGCGTTCGAGGGCGACAGCAAGGTCGTCTGGTTCGAGGGCAACTACCAGGACTACGAGGCTGACCGCAAAAGACGCCTTGGCCAGGACGCCGACACTCCACACCGCATCCGGTACAAGAAACTGACGCACGATTAAGGCGAATGACGAACTGAAACAAAAAGGCCTCCGCAAGGAGGCCTTTTTTTTATCATATTATTGCTGCCAACCAGTCGGGGCCCAGTCGCCTATGAATTTCTCCGCCGATATGCGGTCCCAGTTACGGCAAAATACCCGGCATGGGATCAAATGTCCGCGCTGCAGGGGCGGAACTTTAGCCAGACTTCCCGGATGGGAATCCACCGTCAGCATGTTACGGTAAATGATGAACTCCCTGCGATGCAGACCCCAAGGTATGAACGCCATGCCGGAACGGGCCGCATAATCACGCCACCCCTCGGGCCCGAACATGACTCTCACTCGCGTCCCTGGATTATGAACGGCGTCCTGATCGAGGCCATTCGCGTCCAGAATCTGTCGGTCATACAGGCAACCACTGGTCGTAGTGTTCAAACCGCCAAGACAGATCGACCAGTAGCGCATCGAACCAGGAGGTGGGGGACGGAACGAGATCGTGGCGACATTTCCAGCGCGAGGATTGATGCGCGAGGCGAGGTAAAGATTGTCAGGGTTGGGATAGAGCATATCCCCCCGTGAGCGGAAAAACATCATCTCATGACGATGATTCATGGGTGGTATCCGGGACGCCGCGCCAGTCGGAAACCCGACGCCGGAAAGCGGTCCTGGGCACTGCGCCTCCTCCAGCGAGGGATGTCCCGTTTCATTACCACTGGTCCTGACACTCATAAACTCAACTGAAGGCAAAGTCTCGCCTTCGACAGCGCCCAAATAATTACGGTGCCAGATCTCAAACAAAGGAAAATACGCGTGCCTGTGCCGACCATGACCGTAGAAAGCACTGGAATCATTCACAGCCACGAAGTTGATGCCATCGAGTGATTCGCCATCTCGCGCAAGGACATGACGCGCGATCTCAAGTGCCACCGTGGATCCCATGACGATATCGTAGCTGCTGTTCGTCAAAAGCATATCCTGATCAGACACATGAGCTACGGCATCATTGGTCACGGGATTGTATATCGTGAAACTCACATATCGCGATCCGTCAATTTTTCCCCTGACACGGGCCAGCGTCTCGTTACCTGGAGCACCACGCTGAAATCCGATGCGTAAATATGTAGCGTTGGTTTCCGGAAACGCAGGATTCAAATATGGGGCGGATGAGTAGGGCTGCCAGGCACATCCGGCCATGACAACGTGTCCCCTCATCGCGAAGACACACGTGCACATATTCAACACCAAGGGCAACATTGACTTCGTCGAGAGGCACGGCAATTGAACGCGAAACATTGGCCACCCCCGGCAAGATTCGTCGCGCGGGATGCAAGGCCCAAGCCACAACATGACACGAGGTTTCCTTTCACGACATGCGGTCCAAGCGGCTATCCATCGTGGGACCCGGTTAAACCGGGATTTGCGGAGGTTCCACCCATGGCCAGCGCCCCCAACTTATGGCTGCAGACGGTTGCGAGTGTCCTTTCCTTTACCCCTCCTGGACTCCTGCTCGTCGCAACCGGACTGCAACTCCGTCAAATCCCGGTACACCGGACTTCCCAAATGCTACGGGAGCAGCGGGTCAGGATTTCCAGGGCAATCGGAGGTCCGCCTCAGCAGAACGGCGGGAGGGAGCATGTGCCGTCTACGATCAATTCAAGGTTCGTGTCTCACCTGCGCGAAACCATCGAAAGGGCATGCCGCCGAGGAGAAAATCCTCTACCAACAATCGTCACCCTTGAGAAACTTCTCGATTTGACAAGGGACCACCTGCATCGGACCATGCATCAGCTTGCGGGAATCTCAGCCAGAACGACACTTGCGCTCATCTTTACCGGGGTAATTTGCCTCTTGATGCGGCTCGTTCAGGAATCCCCGGCGGCGGACACGCGGGCGGTCTGGCTGGGAGCAGGAGCGGCAGGATGCATCGCGACCTGTGGTTGCGTTCCACCATTGCATCAGATCCGAAGGGCCATGGAACTCCTGAACTTCAGCGAGGGCAAGACTGCCACCATGTGGATCGACAGCATCGGATCTCCAGGAAAAAACAAGTCATGGACGAGAACCGGGGTCGCATTCGATGACGAGCACCAGCGGTGCATCCGCGACGAATGCCATGACCGGATGGTCCTCGTGACCAGGTCGCTCACTCGCGCCGAAAGGCTGATTATCGTTTATGAAATGTTAGCGCTGCTGCCTGCGTCGATCTTGCTCGTGATCAGCCAGGCCTGACCGCCGGCGAATCCATTCCACCAATCATCCGGGCAAAGTCGGCATCAGACAAGGCTGGCTCACCCGGCGTCTGACTGCCAGTTCCCTTCTTGGGGCCAAGCGCGATAGCCGCGCGGTTCGAGGGGTGGAACAACCTGGCGGCGCAGTCCCGGATCATCTCAGGTGTCACTGCCATGACCCGGCCGGCATAATCGGCGATCCGTCGACGTTTGCCGTTGATCTCATTCCACCCGAGCCGGAAAGCCATCGACGCCGGCTCGGACAGTGCCATTTCCAGGTCCACCAAGGCGCGCCGCTGGTAACGCTCAAGCTCCACGGCCGAGGGGGGCGTATGAGTCAACTGGACCACGATTGCCCCCAGTTCAGAAGTGAACCTTTCCATGTTCTCATGATCAACGGACGCCGTGATATTCAACAAACCACAATCAGTGAGCAGTGTCGCGTCAGCGGCGATGTCATACACCAGTCCGAGCTGTTCACGGATGCGCCGCGGCAGCCGCGCGCTGAATCCGTCCGATAGCAACCGGACAAGCACCTCGTAGACCGCCGCCTCCTCGTCCCACTGCCCTTTGCACTTGAATGAAACCTGGACCTGGTATTCGTTATCCGAATTCTCGATCACTCTCGCAATGGGCAGGTTCGACGAGGAAGGAGCTGCCGCGGCCGCGTCTGTTGCGGCCGGCGTGAATTCCGCGGCCGGGCGGTAAGACTCAAACTTTACAGCTGCCGCGTCGGCTGTCGCGGCGGTTCCACCAACGACACACAGAGCCATGTTTTCAGGCTGGTACCAGCGGGAACGGAATGCGTGGAGGGCATTCTCGTCAATCGCGGCAAGCGTCTCAGGGATCCCGATGATCGGCCTCGCCAATGCGTGACCTGGCCACACCAGTGTGCTGATGTGATGCGCCACATCCGTGGAGACGCCAAATTCGTTGGTCTCTCCGTGCAGCTCGCGCAGGATGATCTGGCGCTCGACGTCGATGTCGCGGAAAACTGGCTGGGCCATGAATTCCAGGAACAATTCGATGGCTTCCGCCGCATGCCGTTGGACGCCTGAATAAATGTACTCGGTGTATTCCTGGCCGGTCGCTGCGTTCCACTCACCGCCAAGCGCCTCAAAAGCCTCTGCCAATCCGCCGAAAGAGGGGAAACGTTTCGACCCCCTGAACATCATGTGTTCCAGAAAATGGGCGATCCCGGAATGGGACTCAATTTCAGACCGGGAGCCTGCCCGGATCAAACAACTCAGGAAAAAACGGTCATCCAGGCCAGAAGCAGGCACGTGGACAAAGGCCATCCCGTTCGAAAGGCGCCTTACCGAAACACGGGTGTCAAATGCTTTGAATGATTGCGGGATCAAGGATGCTCTTTCGTCGACTGGGATTTCAGTTGAAACGGCGAACGAGCTTCATTGCAAGCGTCTCGAGATCAGCGCGCTCTGAGGATTCCGGGAACACCGACAAACACCTCACGGCCTCCAGGGTGTATTCCGTCGCGATCTCAATGGTCCTCAATGCAGTGCCGTGTTTCTCGACGAGTCTGGCGATCCACTCAACGTCCGAGTCTTCCAACGTTTCTCGCGCGAGCGTCTCTGAAATCCTTGCCTGTTCCGCACCCGTGGCGAGATCGCGCAGGAGGATGACCGGCATCGTCACTTTTCCCTCTTTCAGGTCGGCAAGGGTCGGCTTGCCAGAACGCGCCGAGGAATTCAGGTAATCCAGCGCGTCATCGATCAGCTGGAAAGCCACACCAGTCAGTTCGCCAAACCTGGCAAGGGCCTCACGCTGCTCAACTGTGGCCCCGCCAAGGACGCCCGCGGAACGACATGCCGCGGCAATCAGCACGGCTGTCTTGCAATTCAAGATCCGGAGGTACGTTTCCGGACTGACGCGCGGGTTGAATACGTTCTCAAGCTGCAGCAACTCGCCCTCGCTCATCAAACGGATCGCGCGCGCGAAAAGCTTGACGATCTCGAGGCTGCCAGTGTCGGCCATCATTTCGCTGGCGCGCGCGTAAACCAGATCCCCGGTCAGAACCGCTGCCTGGTCTCCCCAGATCGAGTTAGGCGTCGGCTTGTTGCGACGCAGTGTGGAGTTGTCGACCACATCGTCGTGAAGGAGGCTTGCGGCATGGACGAATTCGGTGACCGCGGCGATTGGAATCAGGTGCTCGCCCCGGTAAGCGAGCATGCGGCAGACAAAGAAATACAAGGCCGGACGGATGCGCTTGCCACCAGAGGCGACGACATGTTCAATCACCTGGCGCGAAGTGGCTGATTCCGATGGCAAAAATCCGGAAATGTTACGGTTCAGATCTTCCAGGTCCGCGGCGACGGGAGTCAGCGCCCGATCGAGACTGAAATCCTTGGCCGAAGCGACCAGTTCCCTGGCGGCCTTCGTCGAAATTTCCCTAATGGTTGCGAGCACTTCCAAGAAACCGGACTCCCAACTTGCTCATTTTTTGAGCAAGTGATAAGACCATGCGTCCAATAGCCCGGCTTGAAAGCCGTGCCCACTGTGTCATACCGGGAGGTCCCCCACATGGCAAGCCGATTGTCCTCCGATTCATCGCAGGCGTCCGACCACGGACTGACGAGCTTCGCATGGCAAGCTGACAACCTTCCCACGCCGCTTGAAGAGGAGCGTAACGCGCGGGCCTTCCTCGATGGAATTCTCGCATCCGAAAACGCGGCTGCCGAGTTAAGCACCCTGGAGCCATCGTTCATCCGTCATGTAGTGTTGACGGCCGGCGTCGAAGACCACCTGGAGATTTTGCCCCTCCTGAACCGCGATCAATTGACGCACATCATGGATTTCGAAGGGTGGGATGCAACCGGACAGATCAGCCTCGCCGGTGCCGCCCGCTGGCTGCAACTGCACAAACAGGCCAAACCCGAGGAACTTTTTGGACGCTTCCGTGAATTCGAGGAAGAGTTCCAGATGGCGATGCTCGGACCGGTCATCGAGACCTATGACCTGGAAGCCTTCGAGAAAATGGGCCAGGAAGAGCAAGATGCCCTTTTGAGACTCCCCTGCGGCGAAGTCTTTTACAAGATCAAGTCTGAGGACCCCGAACTGCGCCAGTTCATCGAGGAGCTGGTCACGCAGGCACTCGCAAAAGACATCGAGTACGCGTATTCGATGCTGGCTCACGCCAGCTACCTGCCCCCAAACGAGCAGGAATCACTCGCGCTTCGTTTCCGCAACGCGCGCCTGGAAGAAGAAGGTTTCGTGTCACCCGAGGACTCCGCGCGACTGTTCCTAGCAGGTGCCGGTGAGGAGGCGATCTTGCGCTGGACGAGCGCCAGTGTCGGAGCTCTCGCCGAAAATATCCTCGCGACAGCGGATTCCAATGAGGGGTTTTTGTCCCTGGGTGGCATGACCATCGAGAAAGCCCTCGCGGCCGGAAACCATGAATCCGCTGCCGGTGTTGCCGCCAGTCTTTCGCGCCTCGCAAATACCGTCGCGGTCGCGGCCGGAGTCGATGGTGACAACCGTCAAGGACTTCGCCTGGTGCTGGCACATACCAAGGGCTACTGCAATCTCGGCCTCGAATTGCTCGCGTCGGAAGCCACTCGCGAGACCACGCTGAAATTGGATTTTGAAAAGGCCAAGCGCGTTGTAACCACAGAGCACCCGTCGGTGCTGTTCAAGGTCTCCATCGCGATCATGGATGAACTGCGTCGCCGGATGATCGATTCACTTGAGCATGCTGGCGTAATGGATGCCGAAACGGCCCAGCAAGCACGCCGCCTTGTCTTCGCTCGCAAATTCGGGCTCGTCATGAACCTGCTGGATTTCAAGGTCGTTCCCGTCGCCGGGTTTGAGGCCACAGAAGTCCTCAAGGGGATGTTCAATCGATTCCCGCTCTGCCCCGCGGTTGCCGTGGGAGAAAATGCCGATGAGTGCATGACGTTCAAACCGGTTTATGACTTGGCAACGCTGGCGGGACTCGTTCGCTGGATGCGGCAAATCCGCCATCTGGCCCCGACGGTACATTAAACCTGCAATCACGCGCACAGCGCGGTTATGAAACACCAAACTTGCTGGAAGATACAAAGATGACCGGAAACCAGGCACGATCACCGATTACCCCGGCAGAAAACACCGAAATTACAAACGCGTTGCAGCGCAAGTACGCCGCGTTCACGGGCAACAGGAAGTTCACCCTGGAATGCGAAGTCGATGTCCATTCGATCTCATTGACCCTGACGCTCAAAAGTGACGACGAAACGTTCTTCTATCCGGTCGAGGGACGGATCGCATGGCGCGAGGAAGGCCTCAGCCAGAAAGCCGCCACCGGCGTCCTTCTCGACGTGATGGACAACTACTTCCAGGAATACCTGGTCAACGACGGCGAAGTTTTCTTGCCTGTCGACTGGCACGAATACGAGTCTGCTGAGGGGCAGAAACTGCAGCTGCGGGGACAGATTCGCAATTTGAAGCTGGAAAAGATGGCTGACGATCTTCTCGCCGGTCAGCCTTGACCTTCAAGCAACGGCTGGTTTCGGTGCCGCCTGGCCGGCCGGAGTCGCGCCAGTCGAAAGTTCCCAATGATACGGCTGCAATCCGATCCCGTCATGGAAGCTCACCCGGTTCCTGCCGTTCTGTTTTGAATGATAAAGGGCGGCGTCTGAGCGGGTGATGTCAGCGTGGGGATCCGTCGCGAGGACATCAAGGCTCGCCACGCCAAGACTGATCGTCACGGGGATGTGGGTTCCCTCAAACTCAAAACGGTACTTCTGAACGGCGTTGCGCACCTTCTCCGCCGCCACCAAGGCGCCTTCCAGAGGCGTAGCATTGAATACAACAACAAACTCCTCGCCGCCGATCCGGAAAGCCGTATCAGACTGGCGACAATGGGACTTTACAACCTGCGCGACAGTCTTGATGACATAGTCGCCGGCGGGATGTCCATATGTGTCATTGACCTTCTTGAAGAAGTCGATGTCCATCATCAGGACTGAGTGAGTCCGGCCCGAGTCACCTTCCGGCAGTGACTCGATCGCTTGCTTTCGTTCTTTCAGATGCTCCTCCAGGCCGTTCCGGTTGAACAAACCCGAAAGCATGTCCGTCTTGGCTTTTGTAGTCGAGGCCGTGAGCTTTGATCCCTGAGACGTCTCCCCGGTGATCTCGCGCAGGATCAGGAAAGTCCCGATAACCTGCCCGGCCTCGTGGAACGGATAAGCGAGCATCACAAACTTGTTCGCGCCAATAGCCGACACACCATTGATCAGGTCCTCGCGACGGAAATTCTCCAGATTCAACAAATCCTTGAGAGGCAGGGGAGAACCGTCAATATCAAACTTGATCAGTTCCTCAAGGGATCCCGCCTTCATCATTTGCTTCGTGCCAACCTTCAACATCGCGGATGCTTGCTGGTTGGCTTTGACAACCTTTCCGTCAACATCAAGGACCATGAACGCATCGAGAACCGTGCCCTTGGCAAAGTCCTCGAAGATCTTGAAGTGCTGAAGAAGGGCTGAATTGTCACGCATCAGGCAGCCACCCACGCGAAGAACTCGTCCTCAATCTCATCCATCTCCATCGCGCCACCGCACTTCTCGCATTTGATGGGAGCAAGCTGGGTGCCGAGTTCCTTTGGAAGGTTGCGACCTTCTTGAAAAAGCTCATTACGATGGTGATTGCACTGCCCGCAAGTGTAGCTGGCATATACGGACAGGACCCTGGCGCTGCCGCGGAAGTTCGGAATCATGTTGATCTGGGAAACGACCTCCGGTGTGCACTCTTCGTAAGCGCACTCCCTTCCGGCGGACGCCTGGCGGATGAAACTGATCCAGGCACGCACGCCGCATGAGTTGATTGAGTCAACGCGGCGGAAGTTGAAGACGACCTTGGGGGGGAGCTGGGTCAGCAATGTGCCCAAAGTGACTTCGGCGTCTTCGTTGATCACGCCGGCCAGCCAGCAACGCTGCCACTCACCAGCCGCCTCGAATTGAAAAACCAGAGCCATGGGACCACCCTCCTGTATCTACCGGAGGGTTCGGACGAAAGCGCCGCGCCTTTAGTCCGGGGGCCACAAGCCCCCGGAATCAAAGGATTCTTTAGTCAGGACAACGGGTTGCCCTTAGCTGCGCAGGTAAGGATAACCATTGGAGAATTTGACGAGGTTTTCGAGAATCTCGCTGGATTCGTCAGCCGACAGGCGTCCGGATGATACCGCCCGGCCGAGTTGCATCTGATATTTCTCGTAAATCTCGTTCATGCTGTAGTTCCGGCTCTCGAGGAGTTCGGCGATCGGATCACCGCTGGTCAGCTTGGTGATCTCCCAGCCACCGTCATCGTTGAGACGAACCTCAGCCTCGTGGATGGCACCGAAAAGATTGTGCTCGTTGGCCAGCGATTCCTGGTACGCACCGGTAAGGAAGAAGCCGATGTAGTAAGGAAGATCGCTTGGCGCGTGCAGGTCAAGGGTCGTCTTGACGTCGGCGCGATCGATGAACGTCGTCAGGCATCCGTCAGAGTCACAAGTGATGTCAACGATCGTCGCCTTGTGTGTAGGCTTCTCATCGTGCCGCGACAACGGCATGACCGGGAACAGCTGGTCGATCGCCCAGGAGTCGGGGATCGACTGGAAAATGGAAAAGTTCGCCAGGTACTTGCTGACCATGAGCTTCTGAAGGTTGTCGAACTCCTCCGACTGATGCCTGTGGAATGACGCGAAATACAGGGCCTTGCGGCAAATACGGTAAAAAAGCTCCTCAGACAAGGCACGTTCCGCGAGCTGCAGGTATCCAAGGTTGAACAGCGTGAACAGTTCTTCCTGATACTCTATGGCATCGTGGTAATACTCGTTGTAGTTCTTGCGATTCATGTTGTCGAGAATGTACCGGAGCTCCTTCAAACCTTTGTGGGTAAGGTTTTCCGCTGGTTCCAACTGGCCGTCGTTGGTCGGCTCAAGGCTGTCTGCGCCCTGAACTTCACGGATGTCCGTAACAACAACTGAATGGTACGCGGCAATGACACGCCCCGACTCCGTAACGATGGTCGGATGGGGGACATTCTCATTGGTACAAACCTCGCCGAGAACGTAAACCGCGTCGTTCGCGAATTCCTGCAGGCTGTAATTCGCCGATGAGTGGAACGAAGTCTTGCTGCCGTCATAATCCACACCCACGCCACCGCCGATGTTAAGGTATTTCGGCGCGAATCCCATCTTGACGACCTTGGCGTAAACCCGGGACGCTTCCTTCAACGCGTTCTTGAAGCGTTTGATCTCGGTAATCTGTGATCCGATGTGAAAATGCAGCATGGAGAGCTTCGGCCCCAGATTCGCGACCTGGATCATCTGCAGACAGCGCATCACTTCCGTGGTCGTCAGTCCGAACTTGGATGACTCACCCGAGGATTTTTCCCATTTTCCGGCGCCCTTGCTGTACAGGCGGACGCGAAGGCCAATTTCCGGACAGTGGCGGTTCTTCTCCGCCAGATCCAGGATCAGCTGAAGCTCATCCGGCCCCTCAACGACCATGACGACGTTCTTGCCCATCGCGCAGGCGGCAAATCCCAGTTCAATGAATTCCGCGTCCTTGAATCCGTTGCAGATCATCAAGGACTTTTCCGGGAGCGTATAACTCAGCGCGGCGATAAACTCGGTCTTGCTGCCCACCTCAAGGCCGTAATCCATGGCCTGGCCAGCGGACACGATGGAGTCGATAAATTCGCGACGCTGGTTGACCTTGAACGGGAACACGCCCATGTGGCGGCCCTTGAATCCGGAGTCCGAAATGGCAGTCCTAAAGGACTTGTGCATGCGTTCAAGCTGGCGCTCGATGACCTGCGGAAAGCGAATGATCAACGGAGCGTTGTGCCCCCGCGACTTGCATTCCGCGACAACCTCCGGCAGCGCTATAGAGACGTGCTCCTCGCCCGTAGGGTGACAAACGACGAGCCCCTCGTCATTGATGCTGAAGTAGCCGGCACCCCAATCGTCGATGCCGTACAATTCACGTGCTTCCTGAATCTGCCGAATGTTCATGTCGCGGTCCTCTCTGGATAGGGCTACAACTAGGACATTCGCTCAAAATTACAATAGAAAAAAAATGAACCGGAAAAACCCAAAAGACGCACCCACCGCCCCTGTGATTTCAACCGGCCTTTTCAAAGGGATGAAACTGGCGACGCCACCCGGTCAGGGCACCCGGCCCACCAGCTCAAAAACTCGCGCCGCAGCCCTGAATTCCCTGCAAACCCGTCTCGCTGGCGCGAGGTTCTGTGACCTGTTCGCGGGATCCGGCGCCGTCGGAATCGAGGCCGTAAGTCGGGGCGCGACCAGCTGTGAATTCCTTGAATCAGCGCCGCAGGCTCTCGCCGCCCTCAACCGGAACCTGCTCGAGTGCGAACGAAGATCTCTCGCCCAAGGCGCGGCACCCCCCGTTTTCCGGGTGTCGCCAGGGGACATTCGCAAATTCCTGGGTGCCGCGCGGGATACCGCTTCCAAACAGCTAAATATCCGGAATGACCATCGATTTGACATCATCTGGGCGGATCCACCGTACGCGATGGTCGATGAGATACTTCCAGACCTCATGGCGTTTGCCGATACGACGCTGGCTTCCGGCGGGATATTGATGCTCGAATCGGGCGCGACCGTGGCGCAAGCGCCCGCTGTCTCGTCAGGACTGCGACTGAAAGCGGAAAAGAAATATGGCAGCACGTTCATCACAACCTGGGAAAAAGAAGCCTGAACCGCGCATCGGGATTTACGCCGGCAGCTTTGATCCCGTGACTTACGGTCATCTTGATGTCATCCGACGCGCGGCGAAGATCCTTGATCGATTGATTGTCGCCGTCGGCATCAACCAGGCCAAGCCTCCAATGTTCACCGTCGCTGAACGCATGGAAATGATGCGCAACCTCTGCAAGGACATGCCCAACGTTGAAGTTGACAGCTTCTCAGGGCTCGCTGTGTCATTCGCCACACAGCGCGGCGCGATCGCGCTCGTCCGGGGCCTCCGGACCGAGATGGATTTCGTTTACGAAATGCAAATGGCTCTGATGAACCGCAGTCTTTCCAGCGACCTTGAGACCATATTCATTCCCACATCACAGGCTTACGGTCACATTTCATCAACCCTGGTCAAGGAAGTCGCGACGTGGGGTGGCGATGTCTCCTCCCTCGTTCCCCCTACAGTTGCCCGCCGGATTGCCGAAAGAAATCGCAAAGTTTGACTGTTCGGAAACCTTGCTGATGCCTCATCAAGAACGGTGTCGCGATGACCGGTCTGCGTTGCCTGTTGAACGGAATCCCATGGCTTGCCATTTCCTGGCTGGCCATGCCGGTTGTTGCGCGGGCGAAGCCGAACCCAGTCACTCCGGTCATCACAGCAGCGCCCCCGAAAAACGTGGATGCTACGCGCGGCGATGTCCTGAAACTCACGGTCAAATTCAAGGCCAACAAAAATCTCGTTCAGCAAGTCAAGTGGGTCCTGCGCTCGCAATCACTTGTTTGCCGGGACGCGGAATGCACCCTGCGAACCTCGGCAATTCGTCCGGGCAGCCACGCGGTATACGTTATCGTTTTCGACGAGTCAGGATCTGACAGCGTCAAGTTCGACCTCAGGATCGATGAACCGCAAAAGGGCAGGAATCCGACTATGGTCAAGGTTGTCCCCGAGCCCGTAACCGCCGGACGCCGAGAGGAAGACCAGCCGGCAACCGAAGGCAGCGGATTTTTCGCGAAGCACGATGCCGTGCCAATTCAGGGACGGACCTACTCCCATAGCCGGTCGGTCGTACACGTAATTGGCCAGTCAGGAGAAAAATGCGAAGGCGCCGACACATTGCGAACCGGATCGCCGGGAATACTGCGATTCGCCCTCCCTGGCGCGGACGAGTCATGGCTGATGGAAGGTTCCTTGGTGAAATTCCGCGGCAAGCCCGGTTCGCGCGCGGTCGCGCGGCTGGAGCGGGGGACCATTCGCTCACGCGCGCTGAATAACATTGAACCTGGTTGGGACGTCGCCGCAGGCGGCTATGTGTTCCGCGGAGACGCCAGGCGCGACATCGTTGTGCAACGTCTGCCGGGAGATGAAATCATTGTCACCGCGCTGCGCGGTACTTTCCGGATCCACACGGAGGCTACGTTCAAGGGAGAGGCGGACGAAGAGACATTCTTCAAGATCTCGCAAGGATCTATGATCCGCCTGAAGGCAATCAATGCCTCCAACAGCCCGGACCCCTCTCGCCCCGATTCCGCGGGATCCCCTGCAGAACAGGATTCCATAGCCGCGATCGTCAGGGTCACGACGCCCCAATATCTTGTGAAGCGGGACAATGCTGGCCCTGCGAATTCCATCTTCATCCGGAACAGGAAGCCCTCGAGCCTCGATGAGGCGAACAAGATTGCCAGGACGGCACTCGACAACGACGATCCTTGGATCGCGATCGAGTCACTCCTCTTCCGGCTGGACGAAGCGGCGAAAAATTCTGAAGCCTCTTACCTGGTCGGCCGCAGCTATGTCGAAATGATGCTGTTGCCGGAGGGAGAGCAATGGCTCCAGAAATCCCTCGATGCCGCCAACAATGATGGCGCGGTGAATGACGCCCGGATCATGCTCGGAGTAATGAACTACAAGCGTCGCGCATGGTTCAACGCGGCCATGTTCTTCACTTCCGCCAACATGGACTCCTGGCTGCGGGACCCGAAACTGGGAGGTGAAAGGTCTTATTTCGCGGGCAAATCATGCGCTTTGGGCGAACAAAGATCTTGCGCCAAGAGGTTACTGCCACGGGCTGCCAAGGAAGGGCCAACACCGGCAGCCCGCGAAGAGGCGCGCCTGCTGATGAAGAAGTTGGACCGGCTGCCTGGCTATACACGGTTTGCCGGACTGACGGTCGGCTACAATTCAAACATCTTTGGCCTCGCGAAACCCGGTGAAGTATCGTCGCTGCCCGAGGGAATTTCCAAAAACCAGACTGGCCTTTGGAGGCTATCAGGTGGATTTCAGTCACGCAGTTCCGCTTTGGACGAACTCCCGCAAGATGACCAGAACCGGTTTGGCCTGGCGTTAAACGTGAATATCGAACGTGGAGGCTATTTTGACTCAGGAGCAACGAACTACGCCCTGAGCACTTACGCAGGTGACCTCGGTATATTTTATACGAGAGCCGCGAAAAAACCGGCACGGGACGTGGCCAGCGGGGCCGAGCCCGCCATGGATATTGGAATGCACGCCTATGTTCTTGTGGGAGGCGTCGGTAGCCAGCGCGTTCACGACGAAGGCGGTGGCGGAATTACACTTTCATTGCCTTGGATGCTGGGGCTGGACCTTGGATACAGGCAGGGCAGGGTCGTGGATCCCCAACCGGAGCTCGAGCACAGGATTGAATACCTGACAGGTGAACCCTCCAAGTCGGCGGACGACACTGGCACAATCACGCGGATTTCCTTGAGGCTCGTCCCGATGGGCCCGAACTCACTGGCAGGCGAGCCCAAAGGCACTTCACAAGTCGCGATTGAGACGGAACGCATACAAGCGACGCGCCAGACTGACCCCACGGGAACGGGCCCCGTGACCATCTTGCGGCCCGCGCTGCTCATTTCACGCAAGGTCCTTGAGAACGCGGTCATGTCCCTGATTGGCGGCACCGAATCCATCGCGCGAGACATCAGCCAGGCCGACTCACTCGCGACCGGGCTCCCGCTCACGCAATCAAAATTCCTGTTCGGGATCAACTTCAAGGCAAACATGAGCCCGGTGACATCCCTGGACGTCGACGCGCGCCAGATTACTTCATCATCATCCGGCTCAAGCGCCACCTCCTTCAGACGCTCCGTCGTTGCGGTAGGAACCAGATTCGAATTCTGACCCGGACTGGATCCACAGCGACATCGTCGCGTCGCCATCCTCATCACCCCTTCGCGCGAACAACGGCCCCAACAAGGGAATGCGCTCGAGAATCCATGATCCCTGGATGGACTTGGCGCCGCTTGCGAACTCGACCGCGCCACCGAAGTGCCGGATTCCAGGTTCGACCAGTCGCTTCCCCGAGATGCGTCCAGCAAGCAAATGCTGCTCGCTCCCTGATATCCGCTGAGTTACAGCAACCTCATATTCAATCACGGCGGCATCCCTGACACAGCCCACCCACTTTGCCTTTAGAGCGAGTCCGTATTCCTTCCAGACATCGATCCGGCCGGGGAACAATCCGTTGGGGTTTCCCCCGGAGGTTGGTGGATTTCCGCCTCCATATTGAAGCACGGGTGCCTCCACACGGAATTCGCCACCGCTGCGAGCGATAGCCTCACTTCCCGGAAACATCACCAACCTGGGATTTGCCAATACTTTTGAGTCCACGGAAGCTGCCATGTCAGCACCGGAAATGCCGAATCCGAGCCGTGAACCCGCTGAAACGCCTTTTCCCGTCGCGTTCAACCATTGGGCGTTGGCCTCGACATGCAATGGCAACCCGGCCTCGCGCGCCTTGCGTCGCGAATTCATGGAAACTTGAAAATCGAAAGCCCCAGTGGAGGCCATCAATCCATCACACTCTGGCAACTCACTGCGAGTCGCCGCGGGATGAGCAGACGCAGTCCGGACCGGTGCCGTGAATACCTCGGCCACAATGTCACCGGCTTCGGCCGGACTGCCGGTATCGCTGGATTCCGGATGCACAAGCACAACACCTCTCGCCGTTCCCGTAAGCATCCAATCGTCACCCTTGCCCGGGCGCGCGATCAAAACCCCTTCACGACTCAACCGTAAACGCTTCACGCCAGGCAACTGGATCCTGACCGTCTCCCCAAGGGGAATACGCCTCTTTTTTGGAAATACCGATACCTCGGCAAATGCCCATCCGGACCAGCCCAACTGCGCCCCAACCAAAAGTACCCATGACAAGAACCTTGTCCGGTGGAACTTCACTGGTTTTCCTCCGGTTCCCGCTCAATAACGACATGTGTCAAAGACGGCTCGCGGCATTTCCGTGCCGACTTGGCGCGCGAAATCGTCATTGGATCCCGCCCGATGACAGACCTGGCAACAGCCCTGACATCCTCAAAAGAGTCACGCGAGAGTTCCCTGGAAAGCAGGACAGCGGGCTCTGTGGCAAGAAGCTGCATCACGCCGTGATGGAGACTGCATGGGTCGCTCCCGGTACGGACCAGCTGAACAGTTTCCCCGGGCATTTCCGTAAACCCGGATAATGCCGTGGGCGGAAACGCGAACACGACCGAGGGAGACTTCAGCACCCTCGCAGCCGCCGGCCAATTGTCACCTTGAAGGATCGCTGATGCCGAAATACCGAGGATCATGGCCGAGAAGTGTGTCGCCAGCGACACCATCAGGACATCAACCCGGTATTCCGCAATTCGTCGCGCAAGTTCACGGAACATCTTGATGATCCCCTCGCGGCGCGTCACGAAGGGCGGACCCAGCGGCCAACCCATTCATCGTCGACTCCATCCGCACGACAAAAATCCTCCAGTCCGCCACCCATACCTTGAATACGAGCCAAGAAATAACCAAAGCTGCCGGGAATTCCATGATCACTCCTCCGTCCGTGGCCGCCGGAAAACAACCTCAATTCCCGCGCGGCGCGAGGCCGTACGGGAAACCCGCTGTTGGTCGCCCTGCAGGTGCTTGATACGCGCGGCCTCAACAGCCGACTGTTCCTGTTCCGCCACGGCTTGAAGATAGACACCCACGTCCCGCGACAGTTTCTGGTGAGACAAATAGACCAAAAGGGACAAACCACAGATAAAGGACCATGAAACAAGCGATTGAGTGCCCATGCGTATCCCTCCGTCGGGCAGGTTTACGCATGGATCCGCATGTCATGAAGTGAATTCAAATGTCAGGGCAGGTGGCCACGCCAGGCGGATGCCTGGCGGAACGGGATCAAGCCGGATATCCCCGGATCACCCGCGATTACCGCGAGCAGCCGGTCAATACCCAGGGCATTGCCGGCGCAAGGCGGCAGCGCGACCGACATGGCATCGAGGAAATCCGGATCCTCAGGGACCGCCGACAATCCGGCAGCAGAACGTCGCATTGAACTCTCTTTGATGCGAGCCTCGTTCGCGGCTCGTCCCGGAAGTTCCAGAAAGGCATTACTCAATTCAACACCGTGGATAAAAAACTCGAAACGCTTCGCCACGCCGTCAGATACAATCGCAAGCGCTGCCTGTGACGCCGGGTAATCACAAAGTATTGCGACGGGATGGCGCGCGAGCGCGGGCTCCACCTTCTCCAGAAGGACCTTGAAGAAGGCCGTGTCAAAATCATCGTCCTCACGCACCGATATGACACCAGCCTTGCGGGCACGGCCGGCCAGTCCATGGTCCATGTCCACCAGATCAATGCCCGCGAAGTCCTGGAACGCCCGGGCTACAGTGAATCGGGGAACCGTATCAGGCACACGCAAGGCATCGCACCCCGACTTTCGCATCTCTTGGACGCAGTGGCGGATGAGGTCCGCGGTCTCGACCATGAAGGCCTCGTAATCGGTTCCGCAGTGATACCACTCAAGCATGCTGAACTCAGGATGATGCCACGAACCGAGTTCTCCCCGGTTCCGGAAGCATGGCCCGATCTGGTAGATCCTGCGGCATCCAGCCGCCAACGCCTGCTTCATGTGAAGTTCCGGGCTGGAGCGCAAATAGAGCCTCTCGCGGTCGCCGCCAAGCGACTCCCACGCGGTCTCGAAATAGTTCAGATAGACCTCGGTCCCGGGCGTCCGGACGAGGCATGGAGTCTCAATCTCAAGAAATCCACGTGAGTCGAAAAAATCCCTGACCGCGCGACGCAACGCCGCGCGCAGGACAAACACCTCTGACAGAGGGCGATTGAAACGATGGCTCGTTGAATGATTCATCGGAAATTCTTACTTCGATTTGTCCCGGGCACGGTCCTTGAGCCGTTCGCGGTGCAATTTCTCAAGACGGTCAGCGGCCATCTGGAGGGCCGATCCACGGATGAAAGGCGCCTCTCTCAGCGTTTTGATGTCTGTCACGCCCAGCGGCACGCCTGTCGCAATCTCAAATGCCTCAATCACAGTGGCCACGGGAATGATCTTGAGCTTGCCGGATTCGACAGCTTCCCGGGCGTCACGTTCCAGCATGAGATTGGCCGCGTTCTGGCGTGGGATGAGGCATGAGAACGTGCCATTACGCGGCCCGAGGATCTTGCAAGTCCGCCAGAATCCCTCGACCTTCTCGTTGACTCCGCCAACCGGCTGGACCTCGCCAAACTGGTTCAGGCTCCCCGTCATCGCGACACCTTGCAAAACGGGCACGCCAGAAATGGCGCTCAGAATGGCGACAAACTCGGCCAATGTCGCGCTATCGCCGTCAATCATCCCGTAAGACTGCTCAAAGCAAATGCTCGCGGCGAGGCCAAGCGGACGATACTTGCCAAGGACCGAGTTGAGCAGACCGGTCAGGATGAACACTCCCTTGTCATGGATCTTCCCGGACAACTTGCTGGCGCGCTCAATATTGATGACACCGTCGTGGCTGATCGCTGTCGTGCATGTGATGCGGCCAAGCTTGCCGAACGAGTAGTCCCCCATGTCGTAAACGGCGAGACCGTTGACCTGTCCCGCCTGCTGACCGTGGACCGTCAGGAGGATGTCCTCATTCTTGACCATGTTGAACAGGTTTTCCTCGATCAAGTTGACCCGGAAATATTTCTCGGACAAGGCCTGCTCGACATGCTTTCGCCCGACTATCTTCGCGCCCTGCTCGCGAGCGATGAAATCGGATTCAATGGTCAGGTCTTTCAACGCACCGAATTGCGTGGAGAGGAAACGCTGATCCTCGACCAGCCGCGAACCATATTCAACAACGGTCGCGATCGCTGAACGGTCAAACGGCAGAAGGCTCTCGATCTTGGACCGCGTGGCGACAAACGAAGCGTAGGAGGCGATGTTCTCCTCGTTCCTCTCCATCTTGTGGTCAAAATCGGCCTTGATCTTGAATATCTTGTGGAAGTCCTCATCCGCGTCATAAAGGATGTGATAAATCTCATCGTTACCGATCAGGATCACCTTCAGGTCCAGCGGAATTGGCTCCGGCCGCAATCCGGAGGTCGGCAGCAATGAATACTGCTCTCCCATGTCCTCAATATATCCGAGCCGGTTTTTGAGGACTCGCTTCAAGGTATCCCAGATGGAACCTTGCTTGAAAATGTCGAGCGCGTTCAGGACGAGGTAACCGCCGTTGGCCTTGTGGATCGCGCCAGCCTTGATCATGGTGAAGTCAGTCAGGTACATGCCGTGCTCGACATTTTTCTCGATCCGGCCAAACAGGTTGTAATACGTCGGATTGGTCTCAATGATGACCGGGGCGCCCTTGGCGGCTGTGTTGTCAACGAAGACGTTGATCTTGTATCTGCGGAACCGGTCACGTTCCTCGGGCGGCAGGAACATCTCATGCGGTTGTTCCGGCTGGGACTCCTCGGTCTCTACGAAATCGAGGAGATTCTCAAGGATGTCAGCCTCGACGTTCTTCAGGAACTCGATCACCGCCTCATTGTCAGAAAACTCGTTGCGGACCGGATCAAGTTGCGAAGTGACCACTTGCGATCCAATCTCGTTCCGCAAGTGTTCCACATAGTCCTTGGTTTCCTGCTCGATGGCACGGACCTTCCGTGCGAAATCAAGAACTTCTGGTTCCAATTGGGACCGGCGATCCTCGATCGAGTCCCTCTGCGCGTCCGAGAGTTTTGAGTATTCCTTTTCGGTAAGGGGGCGGCCCTCGAAGATGGGAATCGTCTCGATTCCCATGCGCGTTGACTTGATGGCGAAATCCAGGGCCTTCGCGCGTTTCTCAAGATCGCTGAACAACTTCGACTTCCGCTCGTTCGACGCGGAAAGGTACGCGTTCACTGCGTTCTCATAATCCTCACTCTGGAGTGCCGAAGTGATGTCACTGCGGAGCGACTTGATCAGGTGCTCCATCGCCTTTTTGAGGCGCCGACCCTCTCCAGGGCCCATGCTGATTGCGCGTGGCTGCTCTGACTGGCTGAAGTCGTAAACGTAGATCCAGTCTTTGGGGCGCGGCGCGTCAGCGGACCACTTTTCCAGAAAAGTCTTTATGACACTTGTCTTACCCGTTCCCTGGATACCCGCCACGTAGATGTTGTAGCCAGGTTTGCGAATCCCGAGTCCCATTTGAATCGCACGGACCGCCCGCGACTGCGCGATGAACTCGTGCGTCGTCTCGACCGTCTTGGTGCTGTTGAACTTGAAGGAGGTCTCAGGACAGGTCACGTAGACCTGGGCTGCTGTCAAACCAGCCGGCAACTTGGATTTGCCGGCCGGCTTCTTGTGTGCCTGGCGTTTGGCCATATCAGGTCAGCACCACCGTACCAACATTGAATCCTGCGGCTACGCCGCGCCATTCCTCGGCCAGCTCGAACTCCGTCGCCGGCATCGCCAGGGACTGCAACGCGGAGCTCACAAGGCGCTGGCCGGAACCGCCCGTTCCGTTCTGGACCAGCATGTCACCATAGGCGTCGATGAAATCGATGGCCTCGGCAATGCTCTCACGGGACATGCTCGTGACCGACAAATCCAGCCCTTTCTGGAACCAAACACCGAGCTCTTGCAGGTTCACACCTGCCTTGACGCCAAGGCGAATACAGTCACCGTAAATTGCCATGAGAATTTCTGCCGGCAAATCGGCCTCGCAACGTCCGGCGAAATAACCAAGGGTCTTGTAGGCATTGCGCCAATTCTTGTCCATTTGCAGGACCCGGACTTTGTCCATGGTCGAATCGTAGGCATTGACGGCCTGGTCACGCTTCTGCTCGATGCGCTTGCGCCGCGCGGCCAACTGGACCTGCATCCTGTCCTCGAGGTCAGCCAAAGCCTTGCGGGCGTCCTCAAGGGTGATGACGTCCTGGACGTCGAGTTCACGGCTCAGAGCCACCGCCAAGGCATCGACCGCTACCGCGATCTGGGTCTTGGTCAGCTCGGCGATCTGGAAGATCGTGAACTGAGTGGCTGCCGGCCACTTATGGATGAAGCGTTCCAATGCGAAAATAAAATCCAGCATCGCACAATCCTCCCTGTGCAGACCGTATCTCCATGGTCCTACCGTCCCTGGTAGCGCCCTTGCGGGCTGAAACACTGGCAACCTGATTTCACTGGCAATTTGAACTCAGCTTACTAAGTCGCCGGAAAGATTGCAAAACATTTATTAAAAATAAAAAGAACCCCATCCGGATCGGGCTGTTGGCAGCCCGCCGGGGGGTTCTACTATGTTCCATAAGTCAAGGAACGGCTAAAGGATTAGACCGTCCGGAGCGCGCGACGCTTCTTCATCATGCGACGCTTCTTGCGACCAACTTTACGACGACCTTTTGGGTGTTTGCGGCGATGCCTTGATCCGTGCACAAAAATCTCCAGTAACCACTAGAATCTTGAAAAATTACAGACCACGTTGGTTACTTGGGCTGTCCGAAAATTTCAAGCTGGAAATCCACCGGCCGAAGAGGGTTTATCGAACAAGGGGTGTGTCATGACCGCAAGTCGACCAAGGCGCCAGAAGAAATCGCTCCTGATTGAGCCATTCAAGCAAATAAAATTCGGACTTTACGTCTTCGCGGTTTCCGTTGTGTTCATCCTGCTCTGCGGACTGCTTTTCGTTCAGGCGTTCCGGGCCCAATATGAGCATGTCATGGGCCTTTTCAATGTGGTGGATGAAAACATGCAGTGGGCTTTGGTGACCAACGACGTCTTCACGACCAATGCGATCCGGATCGGGGCCCTGTTCGCCCTGTACCTGGTCATCCTCTTCACCGTGGTCTTCAAGCTGACTCACCGCTATTACGGCCCGCTCGTCTCAATCGAGCGGTTCATCGATGAAATCAAGCGCGGCCACTACGGCCAGCGCGTCCGCATCCGGAAACGGGACGAGCTCCACAACCTGGTCAATCGACTGAACGAGATGGCAGAGGTCCTGGAACGCCGTCACGGACGAAACCCGAAGGAAACGCACAAGGAATTGGCCCGGGAACATAAGGGCAAATAGAGGGTTATCCCATCACGGGCGGCTGGCCCGTGGTTTCCAGCACGTTTTGCCACAGCTCGCCATCTGGATTGATCCGCTGCTTTTCGCTGCCCAGGGCACGCAGTGGGACATGCGTCATCCGGCCATGCCAGTATCCCACAAGAAGGCCCGTTTTACCCGCCATCGCCGCATGTACCGCGTACTGGGCCATCCGGTTGCAGAACACCTGGTCCGCTGGATTCGCGGCTGCCGCGCGGATGATATAGCTGGGGTCGATATATTTGATCGACACTGGAATCGAATCCTGCTGAAACAGGTGCGGCAGCCGTTCCTTCAGAAGGGTGCCAATGTCCCCGAGCTTCACGTTCCCGGACGCGTCACGGGGCCTCTCGGCTCTGGCAAAATAGTCCTGGCCAGCTCCTTCAGCGGCAAGGATCAGGGCGTGTTTCCTGCGCCGCAGACGCTCTCTCAACAACTCGTAAAGGCCGTTAGGTCCTTCGATCTTGAAACCGACTTCCGGCACGAGGCAAAAGTCCACATGTCCAGTCGCCAATGCCGCGTTGGCCGCGATGTATCCGCTCTCGCGCCCCATCAGTTTCACGAGACCAATTCCATTCTCGACGCCGACGGCTTCCGTGTATGCCGCATGAACGGCCTCGCACGCGATATGAACCGCGGTTTCAAAACCGAACGAACGGCGCACGAATGGAATATCATTATCGATGGTCTTGGGAATTCCCACGACTGCGATCGGCAACTTGCGACGCTTGATCTCATCATGGATTGCCAGGGCACCGCGCATGGTCCCGTCACCGCCAATGGTGAACAGCATGTCCACACCCATCCGGACCAGGGAGTCGAGCATTTCAGAGGCCGCGGGAGCCCCGCGAGACGATCCGAGCATGGAACCACCGCGCACGTGGATGTCCTCGACGACCTCTGCCGACAGGATGGCTGGAGTCTCGTGCGCATTTCTCGCCAAGCCCTGGTAGCCGTAACGGATTCCCAAGACCTTGCGCGCGCCATACCGGTATTGAAGTTGGAGGACGATGGAGCGGATTACCGCGTTCAGTCCGGGGCAAAGACCGCCGCACGTGACAATTGCCGCGGTGACCTTTCCGGGATCGAAAAAGATGGGATTTCTTGGACCCGCAACTTCAAAGCTCTCTGGCAGAGCGCCGGCCTTGAGGCAGCGATCGATCTCCTGGGCCCTGGGGTCCATGACAATGCGTTCCCCGTCGCCAAGAAAGTGACCGGGATCAATGGCCGCAATCGGGCTCTGCACAGCGGGTTTACCCAGGTTTTCGATTGTAAACCGATGGATCATGAACTATTTCCACCCGCGACGGGTCAAATTCCGGACACCGGACTCAATCATATCAGTGATTTCCTTGTGAGAAACTTCTATTCCATTCCGAGACCCGAGCTGGAGCAACGCTGCCTGGGTGCAGGCATGCCCGTGGTGCACGCGTCCACAGTTTTCCGGGCTGCCTATAAAGCCCTTTTGGACGATCCATGGATCGCGTCCAACCTGCCTGCCGCCATGCGCCCGGCCATTGGCTCGGATCTTGAGACAATCCTGCCGGAACCGGCAAGGACCCTGGTCTCCCGATACGACCGGTCGGTCAAATTCCTTTTCCGCCTTGAAGATGGTTCGATGATCGAGTCGGTCCTTATGCCGGAACGGCGGCGGGTCACCCTCTGCGTGTCCAGTCAAGTCGGGTGCCGGCAGGCCTGTACCTTCTGTCACACGGGCCGGATGGGACTCCTTCGCAATCTTGACGCCGGTGAAGTCGTCGGTCAGGTGGTCGCGGCCAACCGCTGGATTGCCGCCAATCCGGGCTGGCTCGGGGATCTCAATCTGCCGTCTTTCCAAAGGATCACAAACATCGTTTTCATGGGTATGGGAGAACCACTCGACAACGTGGACTCCGTGGCCGACGCCATCACCATCATGACCGATCCGCTGGGCCTGGGACTGGCCCTGCGCCGGATCTCTGTCTCCACCGCCGGTCACCTTGAGGGAATGGCGAAACTCCTTGCGATCCATCCTGACGTCAGGCTCGCCATCAGCCTTCATTCGCCGTTCGAAGCCGAGCGTTCGAAGATCATGCCGATCAACCGCAAATGGCCCCTTGGCGATGTCCTGCGCGCCCTCCGTGAAGCCCCAACACAGAACCAGCATGGCGTTCTCATCCAGTACACCATGATTGACGGTGTGAACGATTCGCTGCGCCACGCGGAAGAACTTGTCCGGGTCACAACTGGGTTGAATGTGAAAGTGAACCTGATTCCGCTGAACGAGATCGACCCGTCGAGGTTCCGCGGCCCCGAGGCGGCTGCCGTAGAATCATTCCGCGACCACCTGCACGGCGCCGGAATCCGGGTCATGGTCCGGTACAGCAAAGGACAGGATATCGCGGCCGCCTGCGGTCAACTGGTCACGGAAACCGCTTGGGCAACCGCACAATAAATCAATAAAAACGATATCTTACATAGTATCCGCACCAGACATGGAACCGAACGGCGTCCATTTCTCCCAAAGGGTTCGGCAACTTGTGACCAGTCTGCCTAATTCTTTTGCAAGAATCTCCGATCCTGAGGAAGAGAACGGTTGAACCGGCACCGTGCCGGAACACAGGGAGCGAACTTGCGCTTTTGGCCATGGAACAAATCGCCAAAGCTGGTCTACCAGCAAGCAACCCACCAGGTTGAGGTGGTACTTACGCGCAAGTGGTGCTTGTCTCAAAACAAGTTCCCCGTCGAGCTGGTGAAAAAAACACAGCGACTCCTGGAAGTTCACCAGGAAAGCGGTGAGATCAAGTCATGGATCATCCACGAGGACCGCGTGCGGGCCGCGTGGCAATTGCTCCGCGAAATGGCTGACGAGGAAAGCGGCTTTTCTGTGACCTGCGTCACGGGATCGGGGATCCCGGCCATGGACGGGATCTCCGTCACTGCGATCAAAGGGGAAAGTGCTGAATTGAAAACCCTGGCTTACTTGACCATCCGTGCGCCGCATACGGATATTGCCAAGTGGCGACCGGAATGGGTGGAGGCCTTCATCGTCGACAAGCTCCACTCTGTCGGGATCAACGACACCCCGCACCCGGCACAGTTGGAATCAACCTTGCTGCGTGCCACTGCCGGCGAAAGCACGGACAAGGTGCCATTGTTACGCCGCCCTTCGCTGCCAAGGCCCTCAGAGGACGGAGTCGACAGATCCAATTTCGCCATCGTGGCAAATCACACGCGCAAGGAAGTCTATGTCCTGGTGAACAACCCATGGTTCCTGCGCAAGGCTCATGCCGACCAACAAATCCTATCCGCCCTTGAGCAAGCGATGGAGAAATTCGCCAGATCGCGCGGGACGGATTATCGCGTCCGCCGGAAAGGCCTCACGGCAGCCCTGCAACAAGCCAGAAACAGGACCGAGGCCATCGGGCTGGATCTCCCCCTCGTGTTGCTCGGAGGAGGTACGTTCAAGCTTGGCGAGATCACTCGTCCGGTCGGTTACCCCGGACAGGGACGACTCTTCCTTGAGATCAGCGAAGACAAGATGCACGCGAAATTCGTCAAATTTGAGGAGTCTATTTACAAAGACGAAACATTCATACCTGACCGCGACTGGTTGAAGAGGGAATGCGAGCGGCTGGGAGTCCTTCCGCAGGTGTCGCGGGACCAGATGAATGCCGCGGTCGACCTGATCGCGAAAATGGAGAGCCTTGACGGCTTCGAGATCGCCACCGGCGTCGCGCCACTGGGAGGACGCGAGCCATTCCTGTTCCTCACCTACAAGGAAAGTCCATTGGCGTTGAATCCATTGAATGAAGGACGCCAGGTTGACATGCGGGAAATCCAGCAACGCACCATTGTCCGTACGGGTGCCATCATTGCCGAGATCCGGTTCAAGCAACCGCGAGCCGAGGGCAAGACTGTCTTTGGGGAAATCATCCCGCCGTTGGCGGACGAGACCCTGGAAGTGAAGGCAGGCGAGGGCATCGAGACCCTAGAAGGTGGAATTTTCAAGGCCAAGTTTGACGGCATGCCGGCGATCCAGGACAACAACATAACGATAACGAAGGCATACGTTGTAAATGGTGACGTCAACATGCGGGTCGGCAACATCCGTTATGACGGCCCCGTGGAAGTTAAAGGATCGATTGACAGTGGCGCGGTCGTGGAGTGCACGGGGCCACTCATCGTCGAGCAATCCATCATGAGCGCCAAGATTCGCTGCAAGACCTCCATCGAAGTCAAAGGCAGCATTACGATGGGCGGCCAGGGATACGTGATCGCGAGGGAAAACATACTGGCGGAATTCATCGAGAATGCCCGTGTCCAGTGCGATGGTGAGATCAAGGCAAAGAAGGCCATCCTGAACTCCGAAGTGATCTCGGGAAAGTCCATCGAGACGATTGAGGGCACGGGTATCATCGCAGGCGGGACCCTGACCTGCCGGGATTCAATCAAGACAGGAAACCTCGGATTCAAGAATGGAGCGACCACCGAGATATTCTGCGGCGGTGACTTCAAGGCAGAACTGTCGGTCCGGATTCGAAAAAAACGCCTCGACCAGCTGATGGCACAACAAGAAAAGGTCAAAGGCACCCTCAAGGAGTTAAACGCCAAATCCGCGTCACAAATGACAGAACGCCTCGAGGAAATGCGAAAGAAATCTCAGGAACAGCAAACACACCTGAAGTCGCTGCTGGAACAGGCCAAGGCACACTTGCACGTCGCGCAGGCAAAGATCAGTTACGACAAAAAGGCCAGGGTTTTTGTCTCGAACCTGTTGTCAACCAACTGCCGGGTCAACATGGCTGGACAAATTGTGCCAATCGAGGCCGACGTCATCGGGGTGGTGATCCAGTCGAAACCCCGGAAGGGCAGCTACATTGTCGCCATCAATGAATCCGAGGAAACAGAGGGGAGCGGGGAAGCCAACGCCGCCCCGGCACCGGAACAAAAGGCCAGCTGAAACAACTAGAGGTAGTACCTCATCGGCGAGTCGGTCTCCGCGTTCAGAGCCACGAATTTCTCCAGGCGTTTGCGACCGTCACCTTGAAATGAATCAATGCGAAAGCCGAAGCCCTTGATCGCGGAAGGGTCCTTTATATTTCCCTTCACCTTCCTGACCACACGTCCAGAGGCTTCCACTGGTTTTTTCACGCCCGGCAGAAAAAGCTCCACCTTGAGCTCGGTGCCAACGGTCAACTCAACATGACTGTGCAGCAAAACCCCGCCGTTGGAGACGTCGCCCAGCGGGCAGCTGATTTTCTTGCCTTCGTAAACGAAACGCGCCTCACCACCGGTCCCAATTCGCGCAGCACTGCGGGTTGTCTGGGACAGAAGTGACTTGAGTTTCTCGATGAAGAACTGGCGGGGGACAGGCTGCTCGACAAACAAGTCGGCACCAGCCTCAACCGCCCCCGAGCGGGTCCGGCTTCCGGCCTGAACACTCGTCACGACAATCGGAAGTTTCGCGAACTGTTCAACCGACCGGATGTGGCGGATGATTTGCGTGCCATCAACCTTGCGGTAATCGAGATTTATCACAAGGACATCGATCGGCTCGCTATTGAGGAACTTCTCGGCCTCGTCCCAGGACGACGCGGTACGGACCGAGACGCCCATCTTCTTGTATCCGGCAGAGTCTAGGTCAGCCGTGACAGACCTGCCATCAATGGAAAGCATCGTGATAGATTGAGCTTTTACCAAGGGTTCAACCCTCCACCAATCCGGTTTCTTGGTGCTTCGGAGTAAAACAGATACGCTTGAAGGAAATTTGAGGTGAAAGAGCCATGTCCCCGGGAATAAAAGCAAAAAAAGGCAAAATTCGCGCGGATCAGGCGATGTTGGAGCAAGGCTTGGCCCATTCACTGGATGAGGCGCGGGCATTCATCATGGCGGGCGAATTGCTCGCTGGGGACCAACGGATCTCAAAGCCATCGGACATGATCGAACCTGACACCGAGCTGCGCATCAAGAACGACACGAGAGCGCATTATGTGAGCCGGGGCGGCGACAAGATCGCGGCTGCATCGGAAGAGCTCGGATTGAAACAGATTTTCCGGGATGCGATCGTTATCGACGTCGGTTCCTCGACCGGAGGATTCACTGACTTCTGTCTGAAAGCAGGCGCAGAGCACGTCATTGCCGTTGACGTTGGTCACAACCAGCTGGCCTGGGAATTGCGCAAGGACCCACGAGTCACGCTATTCGAATCGACGCATATCAAGCACCTGCCTGACGAAGCCAAAGCAGCCCGTAAATCCGACATCCTCAGCAAGGCGACAGTCATGGTCGCAGACGTGAGCTTCAATTCAGTCGTGCGACTCTTGCCGGAAATGCTGTCGGCAGCGCCCGCGATCGAGCATTTCCTCATTCTTGTCAAACCACAATTTGAGCTGGAAGCCGCGTTGGTTCCTGCTGGCGGGGTCGTAAGCAACCCCGCGCACCGGAAGCTGGCCGTGGAAAACGTCGATCGAGCCTTCCGCGACAATGGTTTTCCCGGAGGACGCTGGATTGACTCACCAGTCCCCGGGAAATCAGGAAACGTCGAGATTTTCTACTACAACAGGCAAGGGACTCAGCCTGCGATGAGGGCGCGGGCCGAAGACAAGCAGTAATAGAAGTGCGCCGCATCGAGAGCGTCGATCCAGATCGTATCGTTCTGGTAATCGTAGTGCGCGGCGATGTCCTTGTTGCGAATCGCCGAAATCACCACATCTTCCTCAACGTTATAGAGGTCAACCATACCCGCGAGGCTCAGGCGTTTGCCATCGTATTGCCCGGGATCGTGACCCAGTTCCCTCAGGGCTTCTGCAAAAGCACGCTTTGATACCTGGAGAGACATGACTGCCTCCTTCTTGGCAAGGCCGGCTTCCGCCGGACCTCAGGCGACCGTTTGAAGATTTACTGGCTTGATTTGATTCTAGATCGCCGGAAGTTCCACCCTCAACGGGCAAAAGTTACCGATGCGGAAGCCGCGTCGTTGAGGGTCTTGTGGGGATTGAAAAGAGACCTGGGAATCTCAACAAAAACAACATTCGAGAGCGAACTGCTGCCCAGGATCTCGTACAAGAAACTCTCGTGATAGAATACGTCTTCACCCTCAAACTTTTTATGGACACACGACCAGTAGGGGTGATCGGACGAATACGCCGAGAAATCGTCAACCAACTCTGAAGCCACAAAAACGGGATTGAAGTGCGTTGCCACTGCGGGATTTCGAAGGACAGAATCAACCTGGGCGGGACTCACGTGAGCCACTTCAATACACACTTTTTCCCTATTCCCGTCCGGTGTCACAGCAAAAACAGGCGTTCCGCCAATGTCCTTTCCTGAATTTGGCACTTGACCCAGAACATTCACCGGCCTCGAAAAAAGCTGGATCAATTCATCCCCGGAGGCCTCACCCCCTGCGCCCCCGGGTAGCGAATGAAAAAGGTCACGCTGGATCCGTGCCATCGCGGACAGGCATCCGTCCACTGAAGGCACAAAATTCCGCGATACCGTTTCGGGGCAAAGCGAAAGCATGAACCGGAGAGAATCCTGGAACCCGGTCGCACCCCAGTCATGGGCGGACGCGAACCGGCGAACATACCTGACCGCGCGGATCAGCGCCGACGAGAAATCACAGAACCGGGCGACCTCACGACAGACTTCCGGCGAAGTCCCGCAGACATTATCCACATTCCGAATCAGCAAATAGTCAGCAGCCGGAAAGCTCTTCTTGACTGCGGGAAACAAATTGACCAGAGCCCCGTGCCCGGCAGGAACGACCGACGGCTTGCCGTCAGGGCCACGCACAAACGAACCGTCACGCCGAAATCTCATGGTGCTCAAGGTCGCATCCTGCTCCACAACTTCATGTGGAATCGCGCCTCGATTGCCAGACTTGATCCCATCCAGGCTGGTCTTGAAGTGATCTTTTCGCCCGACGGGCGCAACATAAAGCTCACCGCAAAACGCCACACCATGCCTGCGAAAAGCCTCATGCTCGCGCGACTTGGCCTCAAGAAAAGTCACTCCAGACTGGCTGCACGGAAACAAGGCCTTCGGCCATGACAAAGTCTCGAGAACTTCATGGGTTTTTCCAGAACCAAATATCGCGGCGGGCGAGCGAACCAGATCACCCAGCGCACCTGGCAACGGCCAGGGTTTGTCTTTCGGGATGACTTCACGGACGAACTTCATGACGGCATCGCCGTTACCGCTGGTCATCGCCTGCGCCAATGGCTTGAGTGGTTCAAGGAAACGACTCGCTGCTCCCGCGGCAGGAACGAAAGCCACAGGAACGATTGGCTGGAGGGCGTCCAGGGTCCCGATAAAATCACGAATGTTACCTTCGATTTTACTCAGCGAAACGACACCGCCATTTTCAAGGCGGCACGGGGTCTGGATCTCGAAGGCGCCTGATATCCGTCCGCTCAAGCTCGATGTGATCCGCCGCTCATGACGCCGGATGACCGCGGGAATCAAGCCCACAGCCCCGCAAGCGGCGTCAAGATCATCACCTGCCTTTTTGGACCCCTGATTCAAATCAAAGCCTCCAGAGCCGCGGCTCGAACAGCCAGTGAATCATGGGACTCCGCGATCGACTGCAGCCGGGACCGCACTGCCGGCCTCGACTTGATCAAGGCACCGGCGCGACAAAGCGCCGTCGCGGACGTTGGTTGGACCATCTCCCGTGACCATGAAAGGAAGGCGCCTTCCGCGATTTCCGGCATGTTCGACTTTACAAGAGCCTCGATCACACTTTCAGCCAGCGCCGGGTCGTCGATCCGCGGAGAAAGCTTGTCGACAGCATGACGTAATTTCTCGACCGGGGATTGCGCGATGGCTTGCTGCAAATATCCACGCCTCCATGTTCCAGGCGCCTCAAACCAATCCGCCTCCGGTAGAGCACTGGACTCACCGGGTGAGTTGGACCGGGACGAACGGGTTGACACATAGGCTTCGGCGGTCAACTGTTCGGCCACCGGAGTGATGTCCCAGAGAACCTGCTGCTTCTTCCCCCGTCGCCTGACGTCCGTGCGAAAAATCAGTCCAGCGGCTTCAAGAAGTTGAATGATGGTTGAGATCTGTATCGTTTGACACTCGTGACTTTGCATCCATATGCGACCCAGGTTTTCCTCGTCCATAGCCCGGTTGTTGGTCCGTCCCGCGGCGCACAGAAACTCGTAAACTGCCGCAACATGGCCAGCAAGGACACCAAACCTCTGACGGTCAAGCTTCTCCAGCAACAAGTATTTAAGACGGTAAACATCGAGTACCCACGGACAATCACGAACAGCGTCCGTCAATTTGATCATGATCCGGGCGAATACGGTATCAACGTCGGGAAGGAATAATTTCGGCGTCGACTTTGCGCCGTTGCTTTTGGAACCACCAGGACCTTGTTCCTGAGAGGCCAGCGAATCCGCGGCAGACTTCAAGGAACGAAGCAGGCCCGCGCCGAGTCCGAGCTGTTCACGCACCGCGGACTCCTGACTCGACGACGCTGCCGTGACAAAAATATAAGTCAGGAATTCCTCGTCAACCTTGCCTTGAAGAAGTTCAGAAGCCGTGAATTCAGGGTCATCTCCGAGCAAGGCATCGCAGGACTCCAGGACATCATTCACCATCGATTCAGACAAAGCCCTGGGGATCTCATGCTCCGTGACCAGGAAATCCACGAGCACGTCCCTGAAAAGAGGCACCTTTACCCAACGGGCATGACGCGCCAGGGCGTACAGGATGTCGAGCTGGAGAACTTCACCGTGCGGCCGGGAAATCGAAAAACTTACGCGACGTTCCTCGAACGCCCGCGCGATTTGTCGCTCGACACTGAGGCGCTGGGGTTTGTTGAAAATCGAATGGATCAGTCCGAGCTTGTTGGTAAAACGTGCAAAACTCACAAAAACCCTCCGCATGACAACGGACTGTGCTTCGGCCACGCGGCCCAGCCGCATTGCGGTCAACGCAGTCAAATACAGTCTCCGGCAGCTAAGATTACAACGGCTTCACAAAAGACTAAAACTCCTAAAATCACTGCCGATTATTTCCGGGTGACCGTCGATAAGCAATGGGGGCTCGCCCCCGATGCCCAGACCCCATGCCCCGAAACGGCAAGGAGAAACCCGGATCCATGGGAGCCATCAGGCCCATAACAACGTCGCGAAGGGACCCTCACGTCGCGCAAAATCCCGATTCCTTCGAGGTTTGGGCACGCTACCTCGAGGCGGCTGGCCTGAATTTCGATCCGGGAAGCCGGAGGTGGGCGCTCTTGAAACCCGACGATTCAAGGGACCGGGCAATTCGCCTGGATCAGATGACCCTGATCTTCCGGCGCTCCAAGGTTCAAGCAGAGCACATCAGGATCAGCATCGACCTTCGTAAATGGGGGCGTATTGCGCAAAACGCTGCCAGGGAGACTTTTGGATCACGCACTAGAGTAGAAATCCACGCCTTGCGCGCCGAAGACCATCCCGCAGGAATATGGGTCGTGATCGAGTTCGCGCGCCCTGCGAGTCGCGATACCAATCTGGGCTATTCCAGTCTTTTCGAACACCGGAACTTCCAGTCAGGCTTCCTGGCGCTACAGCTTGATATCGAAGCCAGTCCTTCAACCACAACGATCCGAACCGGGAAAATTGCCGGGCTCGGTTACCTTCCCGCAGATCTTTGGCAAAAGATGCCGCGGTTCATTCGCAGGTCGCTCGGACTTCCCGGCGCTTCGCGGATCGACGATAAAGGCGAGACCGAATCAGATCAATTCGCCGTGAAAATCAGAACCGCGGAATTGCTGGGGAATCGCGATCCCGCCATAAACCGGAAACTTCACGATTCCATGATTGACCAGCAGGATCAAACGGAATTCGACATCGCAAACGCTCTTCGGACCTCCTTCAACCAGGACGGCAACATCACGTGGGAACATATGGCCTCCCCGCTCGCCGGGGACGCTTTCATTGCAACGGAAAAAATGGGGGCAGATCGCGACCAAAGTCAAGCTGGCGGACCTGGTACCCTAATGGCGGATGCCAAAACAAAAGGGGTGAGGGCGCAACTCGCCAGGAAACTGACCGCGGCGCAAACGTCACTGGACATCGCGTCACATGACCAAAACGAGGACGAGAACTTTCCCGGCCTCAGGTCCTTGATTCTCTCGTTGCGCGCGCGGGAGTGTCTCGAATCTGGACGCCATGCGGAGGCACTGGATGTCGTTTCAAGACTTGTGCGCTCGATTCACAGCGACTGGAACGGAATCGAGAATTCCCCGATAGCCAGCACAATACTCCACGAAGTTCTGGGAGACTGCTGGGCAGCGCAACCACAAGGCTCGAGTGAAGGCAAGGACGCGTTCAAGTTCGCAACGACGGCATGGGAGCGAGCGGGCGCGATGCGGGCAAACCGCTTGCGTATTCTCCGGAAAGTGGCTTTCGCCGCAAGGGAGCACGGGCAAATCGACGAGGAAGTCGAAGCCCTGACCGGGATCATCCAACGGGAAAAACGCCGTGAAGAACTGGCCAGATCCATGGTCCGTCTCGCCCAAATCCGGATCGAGACAGGTAACCGGGGTGGCGCAGTGACATCTGACCAACTACTGATGCAAGCCTCGAGGCTTGGCGGGGAAAATGAGCAACTGAACTTTGCCTGTTTCCAGCAATTGGTAGCCAATGGCAATTTCGTCACCGCATGGGAATTCGGCAATAAACTTATCGCAGGAATCCAGCTCTTGCGCGCCAGCCGCGCGCGGGCCGAGGTCATGAATACTCTCGGGCATCTGGCGTGGAGCGAATTCAAGGACGGCGATGCCGCCGCACGACTCTTCCGGCTTGCGCGAATGGAAGACCCGTCCTGCCGGCAACCGCTCCAAGGCCTGGCAACGTTGGCCGCAAGGACTGGCAACCACAGGCTTGAACAAGACACCTTGATCGATCTTTTCGAGCAGATACGGTCGGAACGACAATCGCTCAACGGGAATTCAACTGAGTCCACACACGCGATGGAGGAAATCGCGAGGAGGATTCTTGAGATCAGCTCGAACCAAGCGGACGAATCACTTTTACAAACAAATGTTATTATTGAACTTCTCGATAACACCTTCATTCCCGGCACCATGATCGTCAACACGCGTGGTGCATGGTTGGAATTGTTGCGCTGGCTTACGCTGCGCAATGATTCCGGGTATCTGATTCCATCCATCGCAAGGGCATTCACTATTGTCGCTGCATCCGCGCCTCGCAGCGCAACACAATCTTCCAATGCCGGCCTCCCGATGCATGATGATGCGTCAATATCAGCCATTGCGATTGCCGCGGCGATCCTCAACCCGCATGACGTAGCTGGCGGAAAAATCATCATCGAAGCGACACTCGCTCTATTGGGCGATCAGAACAGGGATGGAAAGCATTCACTGCCCGAATCGGACGCCGTGACAATGTTCGCGGAACGACTCTGCGTCGGCAGCGAAAACCATGATTGGCTTGTCACATACGGCCCATGTTTTTTCCGTATTGTGCCGCGGCAAGTCAGCTCTGCTGTTCTTTTGGCCGCGCTCAGGAGCCACAGTGATTCTTCCGCCACATGGTTGCACCCCGCGCTAGAATCGACCGTTAGCTATTTTCCCATGACTGAGGATTTCGACGATTCGCCAAACGATCAGGCATCCTTTGCGGATCTTGTTAGTCTTGTCACAGCAGGAATTCGATCGATGATCTCTGCGCGGGAAATGGACGCTGCCGCGCGCCTCGTGATCAAAAGCCTCCGGCGCAATCCTGAAGCAGCGAACATCATTTGTGACACCATGGAGTCATGGAGAAATGACCCATTGCGAGATGACGGGCTGAAATTGCTGGCAAGAGTTTTCTCGGGACTGGCGAAGGATTCAGGAGGTGAAGTCTTCCCGGCAACGAACCTCAATTCAAGGATTCGTGAATTGGCCTTGCGGGAACTTTCGCAGGAACCGTCCGGGCATGACGTGATCCCTGCCATGGATCGGCTCGTAGACAGCGCCATCAAGGATGGACAGACGTTGCCCCTTGCAGAGATCGAGACAAGACTTGTCATGGAGCGAATGGAGAATAACCCAAACCCTGATGCCCTGAGGTGCCTGATGCACCAGGCGATCATCAGCGATGACGTTACGACGGCGTCCGGGTTTTTCAAGATTTGCCTCGATCACGCGATTTTATCCAGCAACGAAGAAGGTCTTGCCAGCCGGATCATCACCTGTTGGCTGGTCAGTCTGACTGACAAAAAACAACTGAGGATCGAGAACGATCTTCCGGCTAAACGGGAAAAGATCGAGGAGATTGCGGCCGAGCTTGTCACCATATTGGCGGAGATCGATCCGCAACAGGCAGACTCCATCTCCGCGCAGCTTGGAACAGCCGGATTCATCCAACCCGAAGATCCAGTGCGGGCTATCTCCAGCGCGGTGCTCGCCGGAAATTCCACTGCGGCAAAAAAAATATTCATGCGCACCATGGACTCACTGCCCGCATCGCGATCCGAACTCGCCAGCCGGCTATTTACGACCCTGGAGCAAATGGAGCCACGCCCGGGCGACCAACGGATCCAAAAGCCAGAAATCGTCGAGATACTCCTCGAATGGTTCGCAGAATCGGACGGAGTCGCAAACATTCCGGTAACACTGGCCCTGCAGACCGCGAAACACCTGGCAGACCGGGCGAAGGCACGTCAGGTTCTGGAAGACGTCCAAAGTGCGCTGCGATCAAAAGGTCAGGACGATCCACGTCTGTGGATTCCGCTGTACTTGCTGTTGCTGGACACGGCGACACCGGACGAAGTTCGGGACCACATGGACCGGATGTTACCAAAGTTGAAAGAGCATCCTGAAGCGCTCGCCGAATATCCATTCACAGTTGAATCTCTTGAGGCCGAACTAGCCAAATGGACTCAGGAGACGCAACCCGAAGCACTCGATATTGGAATCGAAATCCCAGACCATCAACCCTTCCAGACACCGGACCCGGCAAATGACCTGCCGATCGCGCTCGCTGATTGGGGCACGGAGCCAATTGTCGAACCGGCACCTGAGCCCGTTCTCGAAGTTGCGCCTGAGCCCGTTGCCGAACCCGCACCCGAGCCCGTTGCGGACGCTGCGCCCGAGCCAGAGGCAGTCGTTGTAGTCATCACGGACCCGCCCGTCGAGACACCCCCGACGCCTGTTTTAGAACCAATGGAAATCGATTGGAGGACCGCTGTCCGGAATCGCAAACTGATTCCCGGAATGACCCAGAAGATCCTTGAGGCGCCCATGCGCAACAAGATCGAAAAGCACCTGGCGCTGCAAACAGTTGCCGTCATGCGCGGCGAGGCACTATCTCTAGATCGTTGGGATTGGCGGGTGTGGCGCAAACCCTCGGAATATGGTTACAGCCGCCAAGGCAAGGATCGATTCCCTCCAGGGCTGTCTCCGCGGATCATGAAGACTCCGGGATTCAAACTGCTGCTAAGGGCCAGTCCATTTCTTGCCCTGTCATATCCGGAACGTTTCACCCTGCCGGGCCTTGCGAAATCACTGGGCATGACCATCAAGCAGCTTCAGACCAAGCGCGAGAGGATCGAATGGGCGACGGGCTTTCCGGGTCATGCCGGCTTCAATTTTCACGCTAAACTGTTCGCGGACCGCGGACTACAACTGTTCTCGCTCGCTGGTCTGGGTCCCCAGATCTTTTACGACGCGCCACCAAAAGCGATCTATATCGACGACGCGTACTTTGTCCGGAAACCACCAACTCATCTATACCACCGCGTGATGTTCCTCTTGTATTCCCTGCGGACACAATTCCATCCGCTGTTACAACTGAATCCAGAGAAACAGATCATGCCCGAATTGAAGAAACTCAAGACCGTGATCGACGGAGGTTCACTGTCAATCCTGGCAGCACGAGTTAGACTCTCTGACAGTCGCATGGCGAGATTGATGAAGTCCCCGGATTTCGAAGAGTTCAAAGTTTTGTTCGAAAAAGCCCGTGAAATCACAACTGATGACATCGTCGACGCGAACAAGGCAATGCAGCAATATATCTGGCGATTGCTGCTTGCAGACAGCCTCGACTTGACGGGCATCATTGAAGCCATGCTGGATATCGACCTGCTTTTGCCCGGATCCGTTAAACCCGGGGAGGTGCTCCTGATGTCATCCCAGGTGGACCCTCTCGTGAACTTTGCCCTGGCACTGAAGCTTGATGCTCAAACCTGATCATGCACCTGGGCAAGAATCGCCCGGACTGCATCGGGGTCATGACCGAAAGTCATTAATGACCGTTCCACCAAGACCTTCGCGGACTCCACCTCGGAAACGACAACATCGATGCCTGGACGTATCTCCAGGATCTCCGCAGCCTCCCGGTCAAATGCCGATCGCACAATAACCTGCGCCTTGCAGTGGCGGCGATCGAGCGCCGCCACGATCGCCGGAACCATGTGACGACCGGCTACAGCCACGATCACAAGCCTTGCCCTGTCAGCATGGACCGCCTCGAGGATTTCATCCTTGCTCGCGTCGCCATACACGGCATTCAGGCCACGGGATTTCAAGGAATTGATGACCTTGAAATTCAGATCGACGACAAAGTAATTGATTCCAGCGGCATCCAGTCCCGCTGCCGCCATGCGGCCGGCAAGCCCGTATCCAACGATGATGGCATGTCCGGAAAGGCCGGATTTACTGCTTTCCCCCGCCTTGCGACGACTTCCTGAAGCAGCGGATGACTGGGTCATACGGTCGGAAAATGCAGGTGCCACCTGGTAAACCAGGGGCGATACGATCATGGACAAGAGTGAAATTGAAAGGAAATACTGAAACTGCTCACGGTTGATCACTTCGAGGCGTAACGCTTCCTGAGCAATGACAAAAGCAAATTCACCGACCTGAAACAAAGTCAACGCCACCAGAATGGCCACTTTTTCCGTATAGCGAACCGTGATCGCCGCCAGATACGTGATGATCACCTTGAGCAGCAGCAACAAAACTCCAAGAGCCAGAATGCCATAGATATTGAGGCCAAAAAAACCAAGGTCGAGCAACATGCCGAGGGAAATAAAAAAGAAACCGAGAAAGTTGTCTCGCAAAGGGATGATCTCTGACGATGCCTGCCGCCCGAAAGGTGAACCGGCAATCATGACTCCAGCAACAAACGCGCCCAGTGGCATGGAGAAACCGACCTGACCCGCGAGCAACGAAAACCCGAAACAAATAAACAACACCACGAAGAAAAAGAGCTCACGGCTCCGCGACTCGGCGACAATCTTCAAAATACGAGGAACGGCGAGACGCGCCCCGGTCGCGACGACCACGACAAAGGCAAACAGTTCCCCGAAAAAAGACAACACCGAAGCCTGGCTGTTGAACAACTTCGATATTTGCCCTCCGGCAAGCAGTGGCAGGCTGAGCATCATTGGAATGGCGATAATGTCCTGGAACAGCAGCACACCCAAGGTTGCATTGCCTTGAGGCGTGGCCATCTCATGGGAACCATGGAGCAGTTTCATGATGATCGCCGTGGACGACAACGCGATCATGTAACCCGCGACAATCGCGGCTCCAGGCTTGACCCGCAAGAACACGATCATCACGATCGCTATCACTGCCGCGGTGCCAACAACCTGCAATGTTCCCAGCCCGAAAAAAGCCTTTTTCAACTGCTTGATTGAGCCGATCGAAAACTCGAGACCGATCGTGAACATGAGGAAGACAATCGCGATTTCATTGAGGATATGCAGGGCATCCAGATCTGGAACCAGCTCAAGACCATGAGGCCCCAGAAAAACGCCAGCCAGGAGAAAACCCACCACGGACGGCAGACGGATCATTTGAGAAAGCAGGACGGCGATGGACGCCACACCAAACACCGTAACCAGTTGCAGGAGGATATGCGTCTGGTCACTCACCCAGATAGGCCTTCCGAATTTCGTCGGACGCAAGCAACTGCCGGGAAGGGCCTTGGAGCACGACACGACCAGTTTCCAGGACAATACCGTGGTCCGCAATCTCAAGTGCCTGCAACGCATTCTGCTCAACCAGAAGGACCGTCATTCCATCCCGATTGATTTGCTGGATGATCTCAAAGATTTTCTCAATGATCTGCGGTGCCAAACCAAGGCTTGGCTCGTCAAGAAGCAGGATTTCTGGTTGTCCCATCAACGCGCGGGCAATCGCCAGCATCTGCTGCTCTCCGCCGGACAAGGTACCGGCATTCTGGCGACGACGCTCCTTGAGCCGGGGGAACATTTCAAAACCCCGCTCGAGGTTTGTTTTGTATGCTGACTTGTCTGGAGCCGCCCATGCGCCAAGATCCAGATTTTCCTCTACCGAAAGATTCAGGAAAATCCCGCGCCCTTCGGGGGACTGACAGATTCGCCGGCGGACGATCTCATGCGGCTGCATGTTCGAGATCACAGCCCCACGATGTTCGATCGCGCCGCCCGAGACACGAACGAGACCCGAGATCGCGCGAAGCATTGTCGTCTTCCCGGCACCGTTGGCTCCAACCAGGGTAACGATCTTGCCTTTGGGCACATCAAACGAGACGCCATGGATAGCCTGAACCATTCCATAATGAACGCTCGCGTTCTTGATCCTGAGGATTGATGATTCAGTGTTTTCCACTGTTACCTCCGTGCCCTTCCGCACTCACCGGCTTTTCCGCGGACTTGCCCAGGTAAGCCTCAATCACCTTCGGGTGCTTCTGGATTTCCTGTGGGGTGCCCTCAGCAATCTTTACACCGTAGTCCAACACGGCGATCCGTTCGCAGACTCCCATGACAAGTTTCATGTCGTGTTCGATCAGGACGATCGTGGCACTGAATTTCTCGCGAATGAAACGGATCGTCTCCATAAGGGCCGATGTTTCCTGACCGTTCAATCCTGCCGCCGGCTCGTCCAACAACAGGACCCTGGCTCCCGTCGCGATTGCCCTGGCAATCTCCAGCCTGCGCTGGTCACCGTATGGCAAGTTACGTGCGAGCTCTGAAGAGCGGGAATCGAGACGGAAAATCTTGAGTAACTCTACAGCCTCTGTCCGCTTGTCTACTTCCGCTGCAAGCCATGATTTGGTTCGCAGCAAGAATGAAAGCAGCCCGAATCTTGGCTTTGCCGGATTCTGGTCCAGGGAAACGAGGATGTTTTGCTCGACCGTCAAGTTCTTGAAAAGGCGAACGTTCTGAAATGTCCGGGCCAGTCCAGCGCGGGTGATCTGAAAGGGTTTCAAGCCATTAACCACAAGGTCACGGAGACGCACTTCACCCGAAGTGGGGCGGTAAACTCCGGTCAACATATTGAATACCGTCGTCTTTCCCGCGCCATTCGGCCCGATCAGTCCGAAGATGGAACGGGACGGAACGGAAAGGGTCAAGTCCGATACGGCCTTCAAACCACCGAACTGCATGGTGAGATTCTTCGCTTCAAGGACGATGGAGGTCTGGCCACTCATTTCTTGCCCCCCATACTCGATGCCTGGGACAAACTGCCTGTTCCCTTTCTACGAGGAAAATAATCCAGGATCTCTCGTGTTCCGAACAATCCGTTCGGACGCGTCAACATGAGGACAATCAGTACCAGAGAGTAAACGATCATCCGCAGGTCGACACCGACAAGCCCCTGCAGGCTGCGAAGTGCTTCGGGCATGATGGTCAAGAGTATGGCGGCAACAACGGATCCGCTGATGCTGCCCATCCCCCCGAGCACCACCATGATCACGATCTCAAAGCTCTTGTTGAAGTTGAACGTCTGCGGCGTAAGGATCTGAATCTCGTGCGCGTACAGACCTCCGGCGACACCGGCAAAAAAAGCGCCCATCGCGAACGCGCGAACTTTGGTCTGGGTGGTATTGACACCCATGGCTTCGCCCGCGATCTCATCTTCCCGGACGGCCATCAGACTGCGCCCTTGAACGGAATTGACGACCCTCCAAATGCAGAAAAGGGTCATTACCACCGCTGAATATACCCAACCAAAACTCGTGTAAGGCGGGATGTTATTCAGGCCGCTGGCGCCGCCGACGGAATCGGTGTTCATAATGACAACGCGGATGATCTCTCCGAAACCGAGCGTCACAATCGCAAGGTAATCGCCCCGCAGCCGCAATGAGGGCATCCCGACAAGGTATCCGGCCGCCGCAGCGGCGGCGCCACCGGCAACGAGTCCAAGGGGAAACACAAATTCCACCGGAACACCGGCTGAAAAGGTATTGTCACGGAAATACATCGTCAGGACTGAGGCGACATAGCCACCAACCGCCATGAACCCGGCGTGTCCGATCGAAAACTGGCCGGTAAATCCGTTTACGAGGTTGAGGCTCACTGCGAGGATGATGTTGATCCCGCAAAAGATAAGGATCTTGAACCAGTAGTCACTGACAACGCGCTCCAAAACCCCGCTCAATGCGAATGCCATAATCAGTGCGGCCAACCAGCCACCGGTCCTGAGCAGTGACTCACGAAATTCGCGCGATGCTTCCATGGCTTTGTCCGTGAAGTTTGCCACAACCTGCGATTCCGCAGCCATGCGCGTTTGTGACCGAACACCTTCCATTCAAATGCCCCTAATCAAATGGCCCAGATCATCTCACGGCCTCAAACCCGCACTCAGACTTTCTCGGCGCGATGCACACCCAGCAATCCGCTCGGCTTGAACAACAGGATCAAGATCAAAATCGCGAAAGCGAGCGCATCACGGTACGTCGGCACCCAGTAGCCGACCAGGAATTCCTCAGCCAGACCGAGGGTGAAGGCGCCGAGCACCGCGCCGGTGACATTGCCAATTCCGCCAAGAACAGCGGCTACGAATGCCTTCAATCCCGGCATCGTACCCATCAGCGGTTCGATCTTTGGGTAAATCAGTCCAACAAGAACCCCGGCGGCGCCCGCGAGGGCTGATCCGAGCATGAATGTCGCGGAGATGATGCGGTTGGTGGGGATACCCATCAGGCTCGCAAGATCATGATTGAAACTCACAGCGCGCATGGCACGACCAAGCCGCGTCTTGAAAATGATGTACTGCAGCAACACCATGAGCACGATCGAGAGCACCAGGGCGATGACCTGCATCGGCTCGATCACCAGTTCACCACTGGTCCAGGTCGAACCGTCGAGGTTGAGGATTCCCGTCGGGAAGAATTGAGGGTCGGACCCGAAAACAAGTTGCCCGGTGTACTGTAGAAACAGTGAGACCCCGACCGCCGTGATCAGGAGGTTGATACGAGGGCTCTTCCTCAATGGTCGGTAAGCCATGCGCTCGATCAGAAATCCAGCAGCCGCGCACGTGACCATGGCGGCCCCCAATGCGATCAGCAGGGATCCGATGCCGGGGTGTTCCTCCAGCTTGAGCCACTGGATCGTGTACATGCCGGCAAACGCACCGAGCATGTAAATCTCACCATGCGCAAAATTGATCAGTTGCAGGACGCCGAACACCATCGTGTAGCCAAGGGCAATCAGAGCGTAGATGCTGCCCAGGGACAAGGCGTTGATGATGTGCTGGATAAACTGGTCCATTGACGACCCCTGGATCTGCTGGATTCGGCCGGTACAACAAAAAAACAAGCGGCTTCACGCTTGCTCATGAGAGCTAAGCGTTTTTGGCCGCCTGGTCAAGTGTAACATCCCCGAATTGGTTGCTTTTTCAACCCGGGCGGATCGTTGACTCGTAGACAAACGATCCGTTGACGACCTTCAGGACAACCGCCGGCTTCACAGCGTTGCGTTGCTGGTCGATCGAGATCCGTCCAGTGACACCCTGAAAATCCTTCGTGGCGGCCAGTGCGGCACGGATATCCGCCGGGCTCATTGACTTCGCCCGCTTCATCGCGTCGGCGAGCACCATCGCAGCGTCGAATCCCATGGCAGCAAGCCCCGACGGGACTTCCTTGTATTCTTTGCGGTAGCGCTCGATAAAGGCCTGGACATGCGGCGACTTGTCTTCCGCGGAGTAATGGTTGGAGAAGTATGCTCCCTCAATCGCCTTGCCCCCGATCTGGAGCAGTTTCGGGGAATCCCATCCGTCGCCTCCCAGCAACGGTGCCTTGATTCCAAGGCTGCGCGCCTGACGAGCGATCAGGCCGACTTCCGTGTAGTATCCCGGGACGAAGATGGCTTCTGGCTTGGCCGCGCGAATGGCGGTCAGCTGGGACTTGAAGTCGATGTCGCCGGCGCTGTAACTCTGGTCGACGACAATCTCGCCACCCAACTTCTTGAATGTCTCGGTAAAGAACTTCGCGAGACCGACACTGTAGTCATTCTTGACGTCGCGCAGGATCGCGACCCTCTTGAATTTCAAGTTCTCAGCTGCGAACTTGGCCATCACGTAACCCTGAAACGGATCGATAAAGCAAACGCGGAAGATGTAGTCACCGATATCCGTGACTTTTGGGTTTGTCGACGATGGCGATATCATCGGGATCTTGTTCTGCTGGGCAATTGGCGCCATGGCGAGGCTGCGGGAAGAGGCGACTTCGCCGATGACAGCCGTGACTTTGTCCTGGGTGATCAAGCGCGTTATCGCGGTCGCGGCTTCCTCCGGCTTGCCTTGGTCGTCAAGAAGAATGACCTGAAGTTTCTTGCCCTTGATTCCACCAGTGGAGTTGATTTCCTTGACCGCGAGTTCGACGCCCTGATGAGTCGCAACACCGAACGTGGCCTCAGAGCCAGTGGTCGAACCAACTTCACCGATCTTGATGACTTCATTCGCCGCCACAGCCGGTTTCCCAGGTAGAATTGCGGCGACTGCAAGGGTAAGGGCAGCAAGGACTACGTGTGACAAGCGGCTGTGGTTCATTGAGAGAGGCTCCTTCAGGGGGGGTCGTCCGGGAAACCCCGAAAATCCGCAGATGCCCAAAAAAGGGACAACGTACCGAAATCATTGGGCCGAGGTTATCACGCGGCGATCGGACATGACAATGGGAGCTTATTTCATTTGTATTCTAATACAATTCTGATAGGGTGGCCGACGATAAGGGGTTTTGGTCAAACAACCCGTTGAAGCCAGAACCTAAAAACGACCCTGTATTTTGTTAGGTGATTTGTGGGCAAGAAACTTTATGTAGGCAACCTGCCGTACCGTACGACCGATGGCGACCTTCACCAGCTGTTCTCGCAAGCTGGCGTAGTTGAATCGGCCAAAGTAATCAGCGACCGCGAGACTGGCCGCAGCAAAGGCTTCGGTTTCGTCGAAATGTCGAACGATGGAGACGCTGATGAAGCAGTTCGTCGCTTCAACGGCGCGAACATGGACGGCCGCAAGATCAACGTCAACGAAGCTCGCCCGCAGGCACCTCGTGAGAGCCGTGGTTTTGACCGCGCTCCTCGGAGCCACCAGGACTACTGATCGTAGATCCTGCTGACTTTTGATCAAGATCAGACCCGCAGCTGCAAGGCTGCGGGTCTTTTTTTGCATGGAGTTATCCATGATCTTTCAAGACCGGACCGAAGCCGGAAAAAAACTTGGACAAAAATTAAGTAAACAAAAAATTGACCGTCCGATCCTCGTGGCACTTCCCCGTGGAGGCCTCCCGGTCGCAGCCGCCGCGTCCGAAGTCACTGGATGGCCACTCGCCGTGTTCGTCTCACGGAAACTTCGTTGCCCCTGGCAACCTGAATTGGCCTTTGGCGCAGTGACCGAAATCGGCCCTCCATACTTCAACACACCTTTAATGGAGAGACTCGGACTTGACGCGGAAACAAGGAATAATGAAGTCGCGATTCAGAGAATGGAATGCGCTCGTCGCCGGGATTTGTTCAAGGACTGCCTGATCCCTGCGGGAGATCTGGGCTTTACTACGATTATCGTTGATGACGGGATCGCAACAGGAGCCACCATGATCGCAGCCGTACATGCCATGAAGGCGGCGGGCATCAAGCGAGTCCTCTGCGCTGCACCGGTGAGCTCGCTCGAGGGCGGCGGCGAGATCGACGCGTCTTGTGACGGACTGATCACATTGGACCGCTCTCCCGAATTCGTCAGCGTAGGTCAATTTTACGTCCACTTCCCGCAACTCAGCGATGATGAGGCTGTCGCCATCTGCAAACAATCAAATAGGTGTTTCAAACCAGCTGGCCAGTAGTATCATTGCCGACATCCATGTCACCGTGGGGGGGGGGAGAGGAATTCCATGAATGCTGCGCACTTCCATCTTGTCATCAACCACTTCCCAGTTGTCCTGACGCTGGCCTCTGCAGCGATCGGTATCCACGCGCAGATCCGCAAATCACCCGCCGCAAAAGGAATATCACTCGCCGTGACCATGGCAGCGTCACTGTTCGCGATTCCGACGTATTTTTCCGGAGAACCGGCAGCTGATTTCCTTGAGAACGCGGCGATCGTCAATGACATGCACATCGAGGAGCACGAGGAAGCCGCTGAAAAAGCCATCGTTGTGACCACCTTGACTGGACTGGTCGCTGCCGCGGCATTTTTTCTTGCCTCCAGAAAATCCCCTCACTCTGACCGTGCCTTCCTCGCGACTGTCGCACTTGCAGTCGTATCTACCGGGGCGCTTGGATGGACTGGAAGCAAAGGCGGCGTCATCCGACATCCTGAAGTCAATGAACGCGCATCAGGAAACGCCGATGGACCCCGTGTGAGCGGCCAGGGAGAAGGATCGGCGGAAGGTCCAGGAAACGACATCGATGAATCGGGAGACGAGGACGACGTGGAGACAGAATTCCAGACCAGCCCAGACCGGGGTAATTCGGAACCCTGACCCACCGCTGGCATCCCAATTGCTGTTCTCCCGTAGGGATTTTAATGGGAGGCAGGCACAGTGACCGCGAAAGACAACTCGACGTTGCATGTATCAGTATGGCTCGATCGACGCAGCGCGCTGCTGTCCATTGAGGAACGGGACATGAAGTCCCCTGATGGCGCGCCAAAGGTCACGGTCGAAAGGTTCAAGTCCGGGTTGGAACGAAAATCCCGGGCAACCGGCGGACGACACGGTCACATCGCATATCAGCACCAAACGGTCAGGCCAGCCATCAAGGAAGAACGACGCAAAGAGAAAGACTATTTCTCGTACTTGCACCATCTGATCTCGCGCATCGAGAGCAGCCCGCAACACAAGACGATGTCCAGTTTGAAGTTGGCCGGGCCGGGTGAAACAAAAAAAATCCTCGCCTCGGAGCTTGCCAAGATCCATCCAGAATGGCCTGCCGCCGAAATCAGCAACACCGATAGCCGACTTTCAGAGGCTGAGAAGTTGGCCCATTTTACCGAGGCTCATCGCAGGGCCGAGGAAAGGCGGAAAAACAAGACTAGCGAAAATCCGGCCAGGAGGAGCAAAGGATAATGCGATTTGAGAACGACACCGGCGACGATTCCCCCGATGACGATCAATTCGGCGACACTGAGCGCGACAAGGCTCATGGTCAAACGCTTGCGGGCGTCTTCGATGGTTGAGGCCTTGCGCGCCAAGCGAATCGCCACGAAAGAAAGAATCAGAGCCAATGCCACCGCCCCGAGCCATCCGGGTTGGGACTTGCCTGCGACTTGCGCCGTTCCCTGTTCAATCAACAGGTAACCCACACCAACGAAAATCGCAGATGAGACGACATACATGGACCACAACATTTGCAAGGTCCGGTCGATCTGACTGGATGTGACGGCGGGGCCGGGCGTTTTCTGATTCATAGAATCAATAACCTAATTACCTGAATTTATTGGATAAATTTATAAAATTGCAATACGCCTTAGCGCGTGCTATGACGACCCTGTTCACATCTGGGAGATACCACACATGAAAAGCAAAATCCCGTCCTTGATTGCAGCGGCTGCCTTGTCTTCGGGAATCGCTGGATCAGCTGGCGCCCAGGATCGCGGTCACCGTGAAATCGCCGATCTTGTCCCCGTGGAATCCGTCGACCTTTTTGTCCCGAACGGATTTGACTCCAACGATGAGATTGTTGTCGTGATTGACGGCTATCTTCCCAATAGTTGCTACCGGTTGACCCGCCCCGAGCTATCCGTTGATCACGATAAGCACGAGATCAAGATCACGCAGATGGCACGAAAGTTTCCCGGGCCCTGCCTTGTGCCTCTCGTGCCGTTTACCAACATCGTCCAAATCGGCGCATTGGAAGAGGGGACCTACCGGGTCACCACCAACAAGGGCATGCTCGTCGCTACCCTTGGCGTCGCCGAAGAAACTAGCAGTGGCAACTACGGACCGGATGATTTTCTCTACGCGCCGGTTGACTCGGTTTCCGTCAGCAAGAGCACGGATGGGCGTTATGAGGCGCGTCTGGCTGGTCGCTTCACCAATGACTGCATGGAATTTCAGGAAGTTCGCGTGCTCCACAAGGGCCGCGTGATAGAGCTTCTGCCCATCCTGAAGACCAATGCGGCTGACGCCACGTGCCAGCCTGTGGAGAAAGCCTTTACGAAGAAGGTCCTGCTGCCAGTCGAACTTTCGGCCGGCCGGAACCTGGTTCACATCCGCAGCCTGAATGGTGCTTCCGTGAATTCAGTGTTTTCCGTATCGCCCAGCTTTCAACCCTGAAGAATCCGGGAGGATTGATGCAGCACATCAGTGCTTCATCAATCTTCTCAACTCATCCAGCGTTTTTTGCATATCTTCAGGTACATTCGTACCGGATGACCCAGAGAACTCCACAACAACCTGTTCCTCCAAAAGGGCGTAGGCTTTTTCCGCGATTTTTGAATGCGGGGCCGTACGGACGGCTGTCTCAAGGTAGAATTCAGTCTGCGAAAGCCAATACGAGCGGCCGATCATCGACTCAGTGACGCCCAGCAGATAATACGCCTCTGCCATGTCGTTCTGTGCCACCTTCGATGGTTGACCGACCGAGCCTCCAGTCAGGCTGCCCGGATCCTTCCTGTGGGAGAATGCGTTCAATAACTTCGACGCGTAGATGTAATCAACGAGTCTGCCACGATCCATACGGAACTCGCTCGCGCGTTGCGCGTCAGAGATGAGTTTGCGCGCCACTTGCAGTTCGGAACCGGCTTTGTCGTGACGCATTGACAATCGCTTTAACGACGCGATCCACTGCTCAATTTGAAGCGCGGCGAATTTTGGCAAATCAGGGCGCTTGAGCATGGCCTCCAGCACCGGAACCGGGCGATAGAGGTCCTGCTTCACACGGATGCAAATCTTCAGATAATCAACAAAACCGTCCATCATGATGATTTCAGAAGTTCTGGTTTCAGCGGACTTGAAGAGCTCCTCATACGTGGCAAGAGCGGCGTCAAACTGGCGGGTCGCCATCTGCAATTGTGCTCGATCCATCAGGGGCAAGTTGGCAACCTTGACGTCCTTGAAAAATTCCTGGGCTGCGGGAAAACCCTTGGTCTCCGGTAGACGAGAATGACACGCGATGCAGTTCTCGGTCAGGTTGTGCAAAAGGTAACGGGATTCTCCGTAGCTGCCGCGTGAATACCACCGGTAGATGTCGCGAGCGTCCTTGGAAAGGGATGCGGCAATGAATGCGAATGTCTTGTCATTTGCTCCCGCGTGGGCTTCCAGATCCTGTGATTCGTCACTCAGAGCCTTTAGTTTTGACAGAACGAGATCACGATTGGACGTTTTCTCGTAATCTGCCCCGTTCAGGCTCAAAGGCAGAACCGTCACGAGGGCACTGAAGATACGGTCCATTCTGGTGCGGGTTTGCTCAGGATTTGAGGCCAGCAACTTGCCACCAGCAACGCACGCCGCAATGACCATCAGACAAACAATGGCCCATGATCCTGCTGTTCTGACCGACACCTTCATGCTCGACCCTCCTGAATTGCTGGTGTTAACTATCGTACATTGAATTCGCGGCGTAAAGTTGCGCCGGGAAAAAACTTTCTCCCGGGTTGGAGCCTGATTGGAACCGTGATGGATCGAGCCAGACATAAAATGATCGCGCCACAAACGGCCATCAACCTGATCCAAAGTGGGCAGTATGTCGTCACAGCCCATGCGGCCTGTGAGCCGCGTCATTTTTACACCCTGCTGGCCCATAGGGCCCGCGAGATCCGCGACACAAAGATCTTCTGCGCGAACCCAAGTCAGCCGTATCCATGCTTCACAGATCCTGAGCTCGATGGACACATCGAAATTGAGGCCATGTTCCTCAATACGAAGGTTCGTCAAGGCGCCGACTGGAAACACGTGCACTATGTCCCGAACCATATGTCCCGCTGGGCTTTCCACATCTTGTCGACCGCCAGCATGCCCCGTGCGGCAAGAAAGGCGGCCTACTGGGTCGATAGGACCAAGACACCGGTGGTGGACAAACCGGTCGATGTTTTCTGGGGCAGTTGTTCCGTACCGGATCAGCGTGGTTTCATCAGCCTCGGACTCAATTCATGTTACGAACCGGAGATATTGCGTCGGGCCAAGTGCGTTATCCTTGAGGTCAATCCGAGGATGCCCGTAACTTACGGCGCGACCACGGTGCATCTGGATGAGGTTGATTACCTGATTGAGCAAGATGCTCCGTTACCTGTCATCGGCAGTCCCATCCCCGGGCCAGAAGAGGAAAAAATCGGCGCGCTAGTTTCCGAACTGGTACCTGACGGTGCCACGATCCAGTTGGGAATCGGCGCCATTCCCAATGCGGTGGGCAGGTCACTTGTCGGCCGCAAGGATCTTGGCGTTCACACCGAAATGATCAACGACGCGATCATGCAACTTTTCGAGGCGGGCGCCATCAACGGAAGCCGGAAAACAATGTGGCAAGGCAAAATCATCGGGGGATTTGTCTACGGCAGCGAGCGCTTGTATCAATTCGTTGATCGTAATCCAGCGGTCGAGTTGCACCCGGCTTCGATCGTCAACGATCCGGTCCGGATCGCACGGAATTATCGGATGACTTCGATCAATTCGGCCATTGAAGTAGACCTGACCGGGCAAGTTTGTTCGGAATCAGTAGGTCACCGCTCCATCAGCGGGGTCGGAGGAGCCACCGACACGCATACGGGTGCGCAAAGATCGGCCGGCGGTCGCGGGATTGTCGCCCTGCGGTCCACGACAAAAGATGGAAAACTGTCGAAGATCGTTCACAGTCTCGCCCCTGGGGCAAAAGTCAGCATCACCCGGAACGACATAGACACTGTCGTCACCGAATACGGAATTGCCGAACTTACGGGGAAAAATGTTGCGGAACGGGTGAGGGCGATGATTGCCCTCGCGCATCCACGATTCCGTGAAGAGCTACTTCACGCGGCAAAACGCGAGGGCTATCTGTGACAATCAAACCGGGACAAGCAAACTAGGACAAGAAAACTGGCGGATCAGTGACCGACCAGTTCCTTCAACTTCTTTGTAAGCACTGGGACGACCTGAAAAAGGTCGCCGACGATACCGTAATTGGCGATCGTGAAAATCGGTGCATCTTTGTCCGTATTGACCGCCACGATCACTTTGGAAGTCCGCATGCCAGCCATGTGCTGAATCGAACCGCTGATTCCGCAAGCGATATAGAGGTTCGGGTTCACGGTCTTGCCAGTCTGCCCGACCTGCATGTCGTGCGTCGCATAACCGGAGTCGACAGCAGCACGCGAAGCGCCAACGGTCGCTCCGATGACGTCAGCGCACTCGCTGAGGATTTTGAAGTTGTCTGCACTGCCCATGGCGCGGCCGCCAGAGATGATCAGAGATGCTTCCGTGAGGTCAGCCTTCTCGCTCTTGCCTTTGCGGATCTCGGCGGTCTTGCTCTGGGCGGATGCTCCAGCCACCTGCAGCGCGCTGGCCGCGGCAGCCCCCGTGCCAGTCTTCTGGGCAGGCATGACGTTTGGACGGATCGTCACGAAATGCACATTGCTGTTCTGTGAAACAAGGTGAGCACGGCATTTGCCGGCGTACATCGGCTTGGTGCCGTGCAACGCGCCGTCTTTCCATTCGACGGTGATGACATCAGTCAAGAGGGCCGCATCGTGCCGCGCTGCCAGACGCGGGAAGAAGTCGCGACCCATCGGGGAAGCGACACCGATCACCACCTGGGCGGAGAAATCCTTGATGGCCGCGTCGACAGCCGCCGAATATGTCATGGCGTTGTATAGCGCGAAGTCCGCGCCTGAAACCGTGTAAACCTTGTCAATTCCGTAACCGGCCAGCTGACTTGCCAGGGCACCAGCCTCCGCGCCAACGACAACAGCGGCCGCATCAGTCGGGGATCCGGCAAGGCGCGCACCTACGGTCAGGGCCTCGAAAGCCGATGACTTGATCTTACCGTCACGCTGTTCAACAAAAACGAGGACCTTCATGTCCGTTGATCTCCGTAAAATTAGAGGACTTTGGCTTCTGAACGAAGCAACTCGACAACCTTGCCAACCATCACTTCGACATCCTCGCCCTGGAACAACTTTCCAGCCGGCTTGGCTGGCGGGTACTCGTATCCTTTGACCGCGACCTTGATCTTCCCCTTCAAATCAGCGGGATTCAGCCCGAAATCCGCCGGAGTCTTGCTGTCGAACGGTTTTTTCTTGGCTTTCATGATGCCCGGCAAAGAAGCGTAGCGCGGGGTGTTCAGCGATTTGTGAGCACCAAACACCGCAGGCAGGCTGACGTCCATGACTTCAACCTTGCCACCCTCAACTTCACGTTCCGCGTGGGCCTTCTCGCCGGTGACCGTCAGTTTCGTGACCACATTGACGTGCGGCCAGGAAAGGAGTTCCGCGGTCATGGTTCCCACGTGCATGTTGTCGTCGTCGATCGCCTGGCGACCGCACAACACGATGGAGGCACCCTCAGCCTTCACCGCGGCGGCCAGGACCTTGGCGACCGTCAGCGAATCCGCGGCCTCCAAACCAGCGCTGGAGATCAGGACACCGCGATCACCACCCATGGCGAGGCCTTTGATGATCAATTCGCGAGCTTTCTCATCGCCGAAACTCATGATGACAACTTCCGGCGTGCCACCGTTCTTCTCCTTGATCTGGAGAGCTTCCTCGATGGCGAACTCATCGTATGGGTTGATGATGTACTTGGTGTCAGAATGATCGATGCCAGCACCAGAAGCGTCGATCTTGATCTTCGTTTCGGTATCGGGGGTCTGTTTGAGCAACACGACAATCTTCATTTGGAACCTCTGTGGCAATACTGATTCGAAGGCGGAGACTAGCAGCAGCCCCCGGTTATGACAAGCAGATGGACGGCAGTTCGGGGGAACACCCCCCTTAGGACTCGAGGGCCTGCATGAAGGCCTTGACCCCGCTTCCAAGGCTGGATCCAGAGGATGGCTTGTGACCCATATCCCGCAATCCGAATTCGATCGCTGAAATCGCGTGGACCAGGTCAAAACGGTTGACGAATCCAAGGTTGGACAGCCGGAGAATCTTGCCTTTGAGCTCATCCTGACCGCCCGGGATCGTTACTCCGTAACGGTCACGGATCACGGCCTGTAACTTGGTTCCGTCCATGCCTGTCGGGACCCGGATCGCGGTCAAGGCATTCGACGGGTGGGTCTTCGCGAACAACTCGAGCCCCATGGCGGGCAAGGACGCCCGCACGGCCTCTGCAAGTCGTTCGTGGTTCCGCACCATCGCATCGAGTCCTACTGCGTGGATCTTTTGCAACACGACAAAGAGCCCCTGGATCAGCCCGATGGCGGGAGTCCAGGCCGACCGTCCCTTACTCTGCCCCTTGAATTCCTTCGCGAGATCAAAATAGAAACGCGGGCGCGATGACAGCCTGTCCCACGCACGATCGGACAGCGCCACAAAGGCAAGGCCCGGATTCAATCCAAATCCCTTCTGACTGGCCGAAATAACACAGTCGAAACCGTCGATATTCATGTTCAATGGATGCGCACCCAGCGACGAAATGGCATCGACAATGATCAGGCAGCCAGGGAATTTCGCCCTCACGCGCGCGGCGAGTTCTGCAACCGGATGCCTTACGCCTGTGGAAGTTTCGTTAGCCTGGATGAAAAATACCCTTGGGGATCCACAGGTCGCGAGAACAGGCTCGAGCTCCCTCGCTGTCGCGGCTTCGCCCGGGGCCACTTTCACCAATCTGGTATCGCAGCCATAGCGTGTTGCGAGCTCTTCCCAGCGTTCACCGAACTTGCCACCGTTGACCACAATCACTTCATCGCCCGGAGCCGTCAGATTGCACATGGCGGCCTCAAGACCACCCGTGCCGGAGCAGGTCAGGATCACTGGAATGCGATTGCAACCAAAAATGGGCTGCAACATCTCACTACATTTCAAATGCAGCTCATAAAAATCATCGGTCCGGTGATAGACCTCTGAGTCAAGCGGAGCCAGACGGGCTTCAAGGGGGATTGGAGTGGGACCAGGGCTGAAAATTCGCGACTGGATGAAAGGCTCGCGTTGATGGCCCACGATAGACCCCTTTCCAAGCTTGAACGGATGTCAGGAGCGCCCCGCCTGCAACTTGGTCACGATGCTCGGGGCAGGAACAGCAATTTCAACACCACTCCGAAGACGCGACGGTCGGAGAGCTGGATTCAGAGACAGAATCTGATTCACTCGAACCTTGTACCGCCGGGCGATACGGGCCAAAGTCTCGCCGGGACGGATGCGGTGCATGTAAATGTCCTTGACCTCCACGGCGGCAAGAGTCTGTTCAATCTGGGAATATTTGCTCGCCAGCGGCGCTGGTAACCTCAGCCGGTAGCCATCAGCATTGCTGTTGACTCGCCTCGGCGGAGTGATCTCGTGGATCAACTCCGGGTTCCAGTTGCGCAGGGAGCGCACAGGAATGCTCAACTTTTGCGCGACCTCGCTCAGACGCACGGGCTCCTTCACGAGGGCGCTGGTCCCCGGGATCTCGTTCGCTGGATCCGGTTTGACGTCGAAACCATGAAGTTTGGGGTTGCTGGCCAGAGTCAGGGCGGCGAGAACCTTCGGGACATAATGTTTTGTCTCAGGACGAATGGCGTTCGTATCGGCGATTTCCCAAAAGGACTTTCGTCCGGTCTGGCGCATGGCCTTGCGGATCTTCCCTGGACCTGCGTTGTATGCAGCCATGGCCAAGTGCCAGTCGCCAAAGTCCTCGTACAAGTCTCTCAAGAACTGGGCCGCCGCCACCGTTGATTTGACCGGGTCACGCCGCTCGTCAATCCAGAAATCGATCCGCAATCCGTAAAGCTTCGCTGTGCCGGACATGAATTGCCAAGTCCCGGTCGCCTTGGCCCTGCTGTACGCTGCATTCGAGAATCCGGACTCGACCATGGCGAGGAAATACAGCTCCGGCGGCAATCCTTGTTCCCGGAGCAGCGGAGCCACCACCTGGTGGACAGACTCGCCTCGAACCAGCCACTTCAGGAAAGAGGCACGGCCTTGGGTCTTGAAATAACGGATCCAGAATTCCACTCGCGGATGAGCCACCAGCGGAATGGCTCCGTAGTAATCTGTAATCTCTCCGACAAAGCGGTTTGCCGCGTAGTGCAGCGCCGCCATCTCACGGGACTCCGCGGAACTGCGACGAGTCCGGCTGGACTTGGATCCCTTTGAGTACAAACGACGGTTCTTGCGCCCCCCCGGATTGGTATTCGCGTCAAACTCCGTACCAGAAGATCGTTTGCTTGCGGCATCGGTGAAGTAAAATTGGTTCTTCAACCAAGTCGCGTAAATATCGTCTTTGCAGAGACCTTCCTCGAGAATCTCCTCTGTCAGCTCGATCTCGTCATCGTCGGACCCATCCCGCGCATCGTCGCCGTCCTCTGTCGCCTGCAGGGAGTCTTCGTTGATTAAACCATCTGAGAGCGGGCTCGAACCGCCCATCGATCCCTGCCCCGAGGCCTTTCCCGGCCGGATTTCCGTCAATCGTGCCTTGCCATTTTCAAGTCCCGATGTTCCGGAAATCGACGAACGATGCGCGCATCCAGACAGAGGTAGCGCGAGCAGACCCAACGGGGCGAAAATGGCCAGCAAAAAACGCAAACTTCATCCCCCGGCATCCATAGGACTGATTTAGTTGGAACCGTCCAGGAAGATCTTAACTTGATCTGGCCGGTAAAACCAGACGAAAGCGGGCTCCGGCTTCTGGCCCAATGGCTTCAAAGCGAACGAGGAGGTCAAATTTTATTAAAAATCATCAAGGACCGTTGTACGCGTAAAGAACGTAACGGAACGTCGCAGTGACCAACAGGGAATCCTTTGCCATGGAGGTAGGCAGCGGAGCGAAAGGAGCCGCGAGCTTGATCGCATCCACGATCGCACGATCCAGGATCTCGTAACCCGAGGAACTCAGGATTCGTATCCGGGTCATTCGACCGTCCTTCTCGATCTTGAACTCAAGACGAACTTCACCCTGCAACCCTTGGCGGACGGCGCTGGACGGGTATACCCACGTCAACTCGATCGATTTACGAAGTCCGATGAAGTAGGACAGGTACTTGTAGTTGGTCGTATTCAAGTCGACACGGTCGCCCTCAGCGATGTCATCGCTGAGATACTCTGTCCGCGACGACTTGCCGGGACGCCCATCCCTGGCAGATATTTCGGCCTTGTCTCGCTGGGCCAACTGATCTTGTAACAACGCCTCATAGGCATTGCGCGCCTTGCCTTTCCGCACGACGCGCACCTGGCCATGTGGATCCATCGCGATTTCGGCCGCGTTGTGGTCCTTCTTCCGTTCTTTTCGCGGATGAGTACGCCCAGGGACCACCGGATTCTGCTGGAATTTTTCGAAATCGCCCTCGCTGGCAGGACGATGCGCGAGGCGAGTCTCCCGCTCCGCCCTGTGATCCTGCGCGCCGAGGCGAGCCTCGTCCTTCGGTGGCTCAGTCGGCGCCTGTTGGGTCTCGACGATGGCATGGTCCTGCCTGGAGTGTTCCCGATCCGGCAGTGGTTTGATGCGCAGGGTCAAGGGCTTCAAAAAAGCACTGTCCCGGCGTGCCTCGCCACCCCACACTCCGATGCGCCAGACTGTCAGGAAGTGCACAGCGGCAGATAACGCGAAAGCCCACAAGAGGGTTCGGCGCACGGCGTCTACCCTGGACCGCGATTTTCCGGGATTTTCCCGTTTTAACTTTGTCGGGCGCTCTTCAATCATCTCTTGATGGTATCGGCATCTCCGCTTTGGTATGTAATTTCCAGGCAAACTTATTCTGCAAGGATTACCGGATGTTCTCCAGCGCATTGGGACATTTTACAAAAAAGACATTTTTAGCCGTGATTTCAGGAAAATCTCGTGCGTTACCCATCATGCTGGCTGCTCTTTTGATGACGGGAATCACGGCCTGCACTGAAAAAGAGCTGGATCCCAATGACCCCAAGGCATCATTCGCGATTGCCAAGGAACCTTACGACGACGAGAACTTTGAGATCGCCATCACAAAACTAGGCGAATTCAAGTCCCGCTTTCCATACAGCCAATTCGCCACCGAGGCTGAGCTTCTCATCGCCAATGCCCAATTTCAACTGGGCCGGTATCCGGAGGCAGTGGTTTCTTACGAGCAATTCGCGAAATTGCACCCGAAGCATCCGCAGGCTGACTTCGCCATGTTCCGGGTAGGTGAGTCTTATTGGAAGGACGCACCGGAGGAAATCAACCGCGAGCAGGAGTTCACCGCAAAAGCCATAGAAGAGTGGCATCGTTTGCTGGCAGCCCACCCGGACAGTGCGCACGCGACGGAGGCACGCAAGTTGATTCTGGCTGGCCGGAAACGATTGGCCGATCACGCCATTTTCATCAGTGAATTCTACTGTCGGAAGAAAATCTATCACTCATGCGCCTTCCGATATCTGCGCGTGGACAAGGACTTTCCCGAATTCCCGGAAATCCGGCGCAAGGCATTGCTGGCTGCAGCAGACGCTCTTGAAATAGTCGCCAAGAACAAACAATTCGATCCTGAGTCGGACAGCAACCTGTTCATCCGGGACAAGTCCGCGGACCAGATCAGGGCGGAGGCAGAAAAGGCACGCGCCAGCGCGCGCGAAATCAAATAGATTCGACTTTCGTCAACGCTTCGCTGACACCAGGTCAATGGTAAAAAATGGATCGTCAGACTGCGGATTGGCGAAGCCGAGACGGCCACCACCGAAATCGTAAACAGGCACCAGCAACCTGAGGAACGGGCCACGCAAGTAAACAACCTCCAGCAAGCTCTTGACCAGAACTTTGGCCAAGTCTGACTCAAAGATGTCAATGACCGGAGTGTAGCCGTCCGCCCAGCCACCGTGCACATCCACAACCGCCATGTCATGCAACTCGACCGCAATCTCACCGTCTTGCATATCAATTGACAGCGGCAAGACAAGGCTGACATTGACGTTGGCGTATCTCATCCATTTACCGTTGGACTTGACCATGATGGACAGTTTCGCGTCAGGGATGTTCACGGCGAAACGGGCTGTTCTCTCCCCATTCGACCCGGCAATGGGCTCGACCGTCGGCAATCCTGGACTGCTGATGAAGGCGCGAACTTCATGCGCGTCGAGAGAAATCTCCTGCAAATCTGGCCAGATCGATGACAGGGTCACCGCGTTCAGGTACCCCCGCAGTTGCGGCATGTTCGCCGTATCAATTTCAAACTCTTTGCGCGCCAGGGGATGCAAAGCGTCAAGGGCGTCATTGATGACCTTCTTGTTCAAGCCAACTGATCCGAAAGGAATTCCTGGCGGAACCCGGACCACACGCCTGTCAGGCTCAAAATGCTCAACGAAACCACCACGCAAGACGGCCGATATTTCTGAACTCATTGTGAAAACGACGCGTCCTTCACGGGACTCTACGGCTGAAGGCGCGCCCGTCAATATCAAGTCTTGCGCAAAAGGGACACCCGGGTATCCCACATGCAACTCATAGGACTGGTGCAACATCGCGTCAATCTGGGTAACACTTTCTGGCACCAGCGAGACAACCTCACGCTTGACGACTTCAGCGACCTGCTCACGGGCGGCCACGAGCATACCGGAGACCGCCTGCCTCATGTACTTTCCAAAACCGAGGATACCGGAGCAGTCAACAGGCCCCCGGACCTCGTAGGAGTCCTCGTCAATCGCGAAAATGATATCGACTAAGTCAGCGTCCAGAGTGCCCGCATCGGTCACGACCGGATTGAGCAAAACAGACAAAGCCAGATCTGAACCTCCCTTGATGCTGATGTCGACACTGCTGCATCGTGATCCGATGTCCCACCATAGAAAAGGACGGGATACTTCAACAGCACCTGCATGAAGCTCAATACGGTTCACAAGAAAGTCCACGCGGATACCTTGTGTCGTAGCTTTCAGATCCAGTTTTCTGAAATCAACGCTGTATTCCAGATCACGACTCTCCAGTATCCATCCATTCTTCAATTTGCGGTGAATGTCATCGATCTTCTGACCATCAATATCCTGTAAAAAGCGCGACTGAATCTCGCGCGCTACCGCATCCAACCCATCCTGGGTAAGATCGAGTCGCAAGGCGTCCGCAGTTGTTTGGGCAAGCACTGATGCGCCACCGGAAATCATCATGGAAAGCATCGTGACGACGAATATCGCGAATCCGGACGTCACTACCTCAGCAATCCTGGAGTAGACTTTAGAGATCACATTCTTCCCCGAATTTGATCCAGGTTCGACTGCCATACGCCCGTTCGCTGGGCATTACCCTTGAAATGGAATCCGTAACGGGCAGACTGTGGGACCCGGCCCCGTGTTGGCCACAAGAATACGAAGCCTTCCCTCGTCACTCCCGCGATATCCACATGACCATCGCCATCAAAATCGCCTGCCGAGGGACTTCCGAACATCCAGCCACCGGTCCTCTTCGGAAAACCCTGCGCCTCCGTGGCTTTGGGAGAACCTTCGGAACCAGCCAGATCAAACGCGTGTATTTCGGATCCGGCGTCTCCAAATATCACCTCGGGCATCCCATCACCCGTCACATCCGCGAAAATGGGGGATCCCATGATCGGAGTGTCTGCAATGAATCGCGGGAAACCTGGTAGCATCGTGCCCGATTTTCCCGACCAGCCACCCAACAGGTGACGGTAAGGAATGCGACGACCACCCATCAGCAGGCTCAAAAGAATGCGCCGCCCACTCCCCGGCGCAAAGACTTCTGCTGCGCCATCCCCGTCAATGTCAGCAAGTCCGGTTTGGCCAAAAGCCACGGTCATTTCTTCTTCTTCAATCGCGGGACTTGAAGCTGATGGGGTCATCGACAAGGATTTCTGCAACCTGCCATTCAAACCGATGACGTAGGCCTTGCCGGCAAACCCATGGGCAACGATCTCGGCAGTGCCATTTCCATCCAGGTCGGCAATTGCAGGAGCTGCCGCGACACCAGAACCAATGAGCGGCAAAACATTATTCTTGAGCAACGGGATCCTCGTCGGAAACCCTGGCAAAATCGTCGTTGGATCGTTGGTTCCTTTGCCACTGATGGCAAAGACGTATCCAGATCCTTCAGAGTAGTGGGCTGTTCCGAAAACAAGGTCGAGAATGCCGTCACCGTTCACATCATAAAGCGCTGGTGACGAGACGATCTTTGCCAGCGTACCGTTGAAGAGAACCGGCACTGGAAAGCCGGGTAATGGGGATCCGTCTGAACGGATCGCGTACACGAACCCATCCAGACCCGTGACAATGATTTCCAAGCGGCCATCGTTGTCCAGATCTGCCAATACCGGAGACGCGAGAAACCCCCAAGATGGATCCGCGCCACGTCTTGCCTTCGAAAAATCAGCAAACGGAAGCCTGACTGGAAAACCAGGAAGCACCATTCCATCGGAACTTATTGCCAGGACGTCACCTTCCAGTGAAAGCGCGACTACGGAGCGTTGTCCGGGGAGCAGCTCCCCTGCGGCCAGAGGAGCAAATGTCGACGCGCGATAGCCCGGCGAATGATGCGACGTAGGCATGCCAACAGGAAATCCCGGAAGTTTCCCGGAGTATTTCAACGCATGGACCATGCCCGATCCGTCCGCGAAGATCAGTTCGTCCGCGCCATCAAGATCGAGATCGTACATGAGTGGAGAGCTCTCGATTGAATCTCGGGCCCCGGTCCTGAATATGGCGCCACCAGTCTTGACCTGAAAAAAAGTCCTCCTGATCCGGCTGATGCGACCCGCCAGGTCGTCGATCTCGAGGACCAGCGTCCAGGCGTCACGGTATCGAGGGTCCTCATGCGGAGAGGGCTTGATCTCTGAAAATTTGTCCAGGTCGACCGTCGAGAAACGACCACTATAATCACCCGTGAGCAACGGTGAGGCCGCGATCTCAATCAAATCAGCGCCATCTTCTTCGACGCCCTTCTGGATCTTGAGCCTGAGGCGCATGGCTCCTGTCCTTGCAATCGGCACCGAAACTTCGACTGGTACGTTCACAGGGTCGTACCAAGGGGCTGGCCCTGGCGCGAAAACGTCAAACCACTCGGGGGATACAATCCTGCCTTCCGGATAAATGTGGTTCCGCGCGATTGCCTGCAACAGGGACGCCGCATTCACGCGTCCGTCGCCTGTGGTTGAGTCCCATCCCGCAAAGGTCGGCATACGGCCGTCCGCCCCTCGAGCCGCGCCAATTTTTATGTCGTCGGCTGTATGACGTACCGTGGCAAAAAACTCGCCTGCCGAGACATCTTTCCCCAAAAAACTGGCGTAGGACCTGGCAAGGGCCATGATACCCGCCAGCCTGGCGGTTGCCTCAGATGAGCAATCTTTGCCTGAAGCGCTCACATCCAGTCGCGCGCCGAAATTGCTACAATTATTGAAAGCAAGGTAACTGGATGACTCCAAAGGAGTCTTACCATCATACCGCAAGGCGTTCACGTACAGCACCTGATCCAGAACAGCAGGTTGATTGTTATGAAAACTGTTCTCGTCCGCTGCCGTCGCGACGACGATGACATTTTTATCCCAGGCAAGCTCCACCGCATCCCGAAGCGCGGGCGTCATGTTGAATGGCCCGAGTGCAGCCTGAACCACCGAGAATCCATTATCGACCGCATAGCGGATCGCTGCCGCTATGGCGTTGCTGTCCGCCATGAAACTGTCGTTTACGCGCAGGAACGCGATAGAGCAATTGCCGCAGGCGCCCGCGGATTCGATACCGTTGTTGACGGCGCCGGCCGACATGTTTCCTTCCATGGTGCCATGCCCGAATTCCGTACGGTCGTCAGGGTTATTGTCCCGCTCAAGAAAATCCCACCCCGCGATGTCATCAACAAATCCATTTCCGTCCCCGTCGTTACCGTCCGAGAACACCGCAATCAGATCCCCGGGGGTCAGGTACCCTTTCGCTGCCGCCCGCTCAAAACGGGGATCTCGCAGCCAATCGGAAGGAGCCACGCGGCCGTCCGCGTTTGCGTCGTACCTGTCGCTGCCAAGAGGCATCGGCAACTCCCCGGTATTCAGAGCGAAGCGCTCACGCAAATCCTGCGTGTCCCAGAGGATTCCGGAGTCAATGACCGCTATTTTTGTGGCGGGGGTACCGGTGTGCATCTGCCACGCGCGATCCACATGCATTCCAGCGCCCAAGACTGCCTGGGCATCCGGGACTTGCACCACTTGATCGTACGGGATGTGAGAAAAATACTGCCACGTCGTGGCGTAGTCCGGGTCGTTGGGCCGCCGCATCCACGGATCAGTTCCTGGCTCACCGGGAAAACGCGCTTCAGGCCCCGCACCTGTCAACGCAAGAGCGGCAAGGAACAAATGGCTCGGCTTGAACTTCAACACAGCCCCAATGCCCCCCTGAACTGATTTCATAACGCATCCCAGAAAGTTACCCGATCCGCACGTGCGGAGACAAGATCCGCCGGGTGCCAGCCGGCTCAATCGGCCCGGCCACGCAATTTTGTTGCCAGCGACGATGGCAAACAGGGAAACTGCGTGCAAAGGATATCTCATGTCACCCACGGACACGCCTCAGGCAAAGAATCAATCACCTAAACTTTCGAATGACCCATCCCCAGGTCATTCGACTGCGCGTTCCAGCGCCCTCTTCACCGCCGGAACCCTGGTCAGTCGCCTGTCTGGAGTCTTGCGCGAATCGGTCGTGGGCGCGGTGTTCGGAGCTGGAACGGTGATGGACGCCTTTGTCGTTGCCTACCGGATTCCCAACCTGCTGCGCGAACTGATCGCCGAGGGAGCGCTGGGCAGTTCCTTCACGCAGGTATACACGTCCACCGCCGAACGCGACGAGGCAGCCGCGCGCAAGGTCCTTGATGACACATTGAGGCTCGTCTTCTGGCTGGGCGCCATCGTGGTCATCGCGGGCATCGCACTTGCACCATTGCTGGTTACCTTGATGAACCGCCGGGGAAACGCGCCCGACAGCGCGCAGTTCACGGCCATTGCCGTTCGTCAGACCCAGATCCTCTTCCCGACCATCGCCATCTTTGCGATCACGTCGATCGTCACGGGCGCGCTACATAAAAAGGGCCGCTTCTTCTTGTCTGCTGTCTCGCCCGCGGCCTTCAATTTCGCCAATATTGCCGGCGCGCTGTTCCTCACTCCCGTCATCGTGGCAATCTCCAGCCCCGAAGTCGCCAACTGGCTGGGCGACGCGGGTATCACGGGACTCAGCCTTGGCGTCCTTGCTGGCGCTGGCTTGCAACTATGGATCGCAAAGCTTGGCTTGCGCGGCGACCATCGAACCCGCTCTCCCCAATGGCTACCGTGGACACCAGAAACAAAAAAAATCGTGACGCTCATGGTGCCGATGGTGATCGCGGCCAGCGCAGGCCAGGTCAATGTCATCGTCAACACCAACTTCGCGACATCCCTTGAACCGGGCGCTGTCACGTGGCTGAACTTCGCATTCCGCTTCCTCCAACTTCCAATTGGCATGTTTGGCGTCGCCATCAGCGCGGCCGTTCTGCCGGCGCTGACCAGAGCCATCTCGCGCGCAGGCAGCCGGGTGGACAAGGCGGCCTCAGTCGAGATCGTCAATGCGCTGGATCTGGTCACCTGGCTGTTGTTGCCATCATTCGTATTTCTTTACTTGTCCTCAACGGACGTCATCGCTCTCTTTTACGAGGCTGGGAAATTCACGGCCACAGACACCGCGGCGACCGCGATCGCGTTAAGAGCCTATAGCTTTGGTCTTGTCAGCTACGGTCTTCTCAAAGTGCTGAATTCCTATTATTACGCGACTGAACGCACCCGCTACGCAATGTGGGTTGGCATCGTCTCCATCGCAGTCAACTATCTTCTGAACGCAGCGCTCGTCTCGCGCATGGGTCATCGTGGTCTAGCCCTGACGACGTCGGCGACTTTGACAGGCAACACACTGCTGCTGCTGGCAGGAATGACCAGGGACCGTGTTCAAGTCGACTGGAAAGAGCTGTTCCGGTCGATGATGATCCTCGCGTTTGCCTCTCTTGTGGCTCTTAAATTGCACGCTGCGCTTAAAATCGGCCTGGTCGGGATGGACGCGTTTGGCCAGCCGGCCTGGAAAAAGCTTACTGCTGTGGTAAACATCCTTGGAAGCGCTACCGCAGTAGGATCGGCGTTTGCCTTGTTCGCCATGATCCGGTTGCGGACAGGCCCTCGTCAATTCGCAAAAATGGCTCAAAAATTCAGGTCGAAGAAAAAGGCTCGATGAAAAAAGCTCGTTGAAAATCAGGCTCAGCCACAAGCGAGTCTCACCTCTTTCTAATCGACGCCGCCTGAAACTGATTTCAGATGCGTTCACAATCACTGGAACAGAGGAGTCACCCATGAAGATCTCGAAACAGGCACTGGCCAAGTCACTTTCAGCATCAGCGTTTGCATCGGCATCCATTCTCCTTTCCGCCTCCCCAACGATCGCCCTCGCGGAATCCCCAAGTGACACAATCGAGATTCGCAACGTCGGCGTCACCCGGGTTTTCACCCCCAAGGGCCTCGACAGCAACGACAATTCAGTGGTGATTCTGGATGGCTACTTGCCGGATGGCTGCTACCGGATCATCAAGCCGGAAGTCCACGTAGATGACACAGCCAAGTCAATCAGCATCCAGGCGAGGGCCAACTTCTTCAATGTCCCGTGCATCGAGGCGCTGGTTCCATACACGCAAGAAGTCGAACTTGGCATGCTGACTGGAGGCAATTACCAGATCAAGAATGCCGAAGGGCACCAAATCGGTTCACTCGCCATTGCCAAGGCACAGTCCAAGTATCCTGACGAATTCCTTTACGCACCGGTTGAGAACTTGCTGCTGGACCAGAAGGAAACAGTCCCGGGCAGCCACATCGTGACTCTGCGTGGTCGTTTCACCAACACATGCATGTACATGGAACACGTCGATGTGAAGTACTTCCCGGATTCGGTGGAGATCCTGCCAATCATGGGACTGAAAAAAGGCAACTGTGCGGATGTTGAAGTTCCGTTCTCCGTTGACGTAGCGCTTGACTCAAACCGCCTCACTGAAGGCCGCATGCTCGTTCACGCCCGCAGCCTGAACGGTCATTGGGTCAGCTCGATCTTGAACGTGACGCAAAACTGAGTCCGCGCCTGCGGATTTCCCGGATCAAAAGAGTCAATTCACGCCCCGCCTGTCCGGCAACCGAGGTGTTCTCCTCGGCTCGCCGGAACAGGTAGGGCAGCGTCGCTTTTACCGGTCCATAAGGAACGTATTTCGCCACGTTGTAACCTGCGGCTGCCAGATTGAATGACAGGTGATCACTCATGCCAAGGAGTTGCGAGAACCATACCCTGTCATCATTTTTTTCAATGCCACGTCGAGCCATGCCATCAGCAATTGCCTGACAGGATCTCTCGTTGTGAGTCCCGGCGAAAATGGCCACGTGATCGATGTGATCAAGACACCACGACGCTGCGTCATCATATTGCGCGTCCGTCGCCGGCTTGTCGGGCTGGATCGGTGAGGGCGAACCTTTTCTGGTCGCGTGAGCCCGTTCTTTTTCCATGTAGGCGCCACGCACCAGTTTCAACCCAACCTTGAATTTCCCCGCCTTGGCCCTTTCCAACAAATCCTGCATCAATGGAACGCGGCCAGTCCTGTAAAGTTGGATGGTATTGAATACGATCGTACGTCCGTCGCGGTTGTATCGCGCCATCATTTCTTCGGCCATGCAGTCGATCGCGCCCTGGATCCAGGTCTCTTCGGCATCGATCATGATTCGCACGTTTTTCTCGGCGGCCAATTGGCAAATCTTCTGCACGCGCTGGTGAACCCGCGCAAAGTCCGCCTTCAAGCGCTCAGGAACCGTCTTGCCGCCGGAATCACCCAGAGAGGCTGCCTCGAGAACCCGATAAGCCCCCACAGCCGATACTTTGAAAACGCTGAAAGGAATCCGCCGATCCGCCGCGGCCGCCTCGATGGTCCGCATGACCTCCTTTGCCGCCGACTCGAATTCCCTTTCGCTGCGCCCACCCTCGACCGAGTAGTCCAGGATCGTACCGACATGGAACCGCCCCAGGCGATCGACCATCTGGCGGGAGTCTGCAATCGATTCACCACCGCAAAAATGCTTGAAAATCGTGTGCTTAATGAGGCCTTGTACGGGCAACCGCCAGTTGATCGCCGCCGTAACGATCTTCGGGCCGACCTTGACCAGACTGCGAATCCCGATCATCTGAAAAAGGGTATATGCCCGAATCAATTCCACGTCAGAGAGCGAGCGGAATGCAATTTCGGTATTGTCGAACGAAAGGCGCCCCTCGGACAGGGGAGCTTGCGAAAGGTTACCTTCAGAAACGGGATTTTGTGCCATAACCCACGAACATCTGTTAACAATAGAGGTCCTTACCCTAAGGGCCCATATCACGATGGCGCAGAGCAAGTTAAGAGGATTCGAACCATGACCGCACGCGGAAACAACCAGAGCCCCTCCACCGAACTGCTGCAGTCTTATACACCGCGCCACAAACTGCGATTCATCACGGCCACGGCCCTGTTCGACGGCCATGATGCCAGCATCAATATCATGCGTCGTTTATTGCAATCCCGCGGCGCCGAAGTGATCCATCTGGGTCACAACCGTTCCGCCGCGGAAGTCGCCGAAGCCGCCATTCAAGAGGATGCCCATGCTGTTGCCATTTCCAGTTACCAGGGCGGCCACATGGAATTTTTCAAATATGTCCGCCAACTCCTCGATGCCAACGGTGGCAGCGACATCAAGATTTTTGGCGGCGGCGGTGGGGTCATCACCCTCAAGGAAATCGCCGAACTTGAATCTGCCGGCATCACCAAAATCTACAGCCCCGAAGACGGCACGCACCTCGGACTCGACGGGATCATCGGTCACATGCTGCACGAGGCCGACCGGGAGATCGGCCAATGGGTCGACTCCGGCGCAACCTCCGCGACAAAACTGGCGCGCGCGCTGACCCTGCTCGAGAGCGGCAAGCTATCCGTGGCGGAATCGGTTGAGAAACTCAGCGCAGAATCGAAACATTCCAGACGCAACATCCCGGTACTTGGAATCACGGGCACCGGCGGTGCCGGCAAAAGTTCCCTGACCGACGAATTGCTGCTCCGCTTCCTCTGGGACAATCCCGACGCGCGAATCGGCCTCGTCTGCATCGACCCGTCAAAAAAGAAAACGGGCGGCGCGCTCCTCGGCGACCGAATCCGGTTCAATTCGGCCAGCGACCAGCGTATTTTCCTGCGGAGTTTCGCAACGCGTGGATCCGGGAAAGAAATCGCCGCCGTCACGCGCGACGCGCTGTCCCTGATGAAGACCCAGCCATTTGATTTTATCATTGTCGAGACCAGCGGGATCGGCCAGGGCGACACCGGGATCCTCGATGTCGCAGATGTCACCCTCTATGTCATGACCGCCGAATATGGTGCCGCCACGCAACTTGAGAAAATCGACATGCTCGATTTCGCGGACTTCATCGCCGTGAACAAGTTCGAACGCGCCCAGTCGCTGGACGCCATCCGCGACATCCGGACGACCTTGCGCAGATCGCGATTTAAAGGCGTTCGCATGGATGACAAGGAGTTTCCCGTCTACGGAACCATCGCCAGCCGGTTCAATGACGACGGCACCAACGGCCTTTACAAGGCACTTGTCGCCAAATTGAACGACAAAGCCGGCGAATCAAGGTTTCGCCTGGCTCACGAACGCCCAGTAGCGATCGAATCGACGCGCCGCGAAAGCCTGATTCCAGCTGGCCGCGCCACCTACCTTGCTGACATTTCGCGAACCGTTCGCGCCTATCACGATGCCAGCGAATCACACATTCGAGTCACACGCGACGCCGAGGCCCTCGACCGCGCCGCCACGATTTGTCGCGAAAACGGCG